>Ga0182035_10001956_pt1 | contig 10701 bp, 6 predicted proteins | sample flu12Cox44000170_FD_125969 | JGI IMG/M metagenome (GOLD analysis project Ga0182035, IMG submission 125969) | Lab enrichment of tropical soil microbial communities from Luquillo Experimental Forest, Puerto Rico - flux4day.12C.oxic.44.000.170 | ecosystem: Environmental > Terrestrial > Soil >...
CCTTTTGAATCGCCCGCCGGAAATACCCCTCAGCCCTTTTCGCTTCGTCCTCGCCGAACTGCGCAAGCAAGAAACGGCCCTTCAAGTAGTCTTCGTATGCCTCGCCATTGATCGATCTGGCGCTCGCTAAGCGCGCCTTCTCTGTTGCCGTCACCTTTGCTTTAATTTCGTCCGCGATGGCATGGGTCACCTCGCGTTCAAGGTCCAGCACATCGCGCAAGTCGCGCTCGTACGACGTGGCCCATAAGTGCCGGTCCGTTGGTGCCTGTACCAGTTGTACGTTTATCCCGACTTTCTCGCCCGATCGCTGCACCGCCCCTTCGACCACCGCGTCCACGCCAAGCTCTTTTGCAATTTGTGGTAATAGTTTCTTCGTTCCCTTGTACTGCACCACGGACGTGTGCGAAATCACCTTAAGTGAACTGATTTGAGCCAGTTCTGTGGTCAGCTGCTCCGTGATGCCGTCGGCGAAGTATTCCTGCTCCGGGTCGCGAGAAAGATTCTCCAGCGGCAGAACCGCGATGGAGCGAACTGGCGACACTCCCTCAGCAAAAATGCGATTGCGGATTTGGGCTACGTTGAAAGCAAAAACGCTCGCGACGATTGCGGCGGTACCAAGCGCCAGAATCCACACGACCTTCCGTCGCGAAGCACGTCCCGTTTCTGCAACCAGTATTTCCGGCCTCGACGGGCTCTCCGCTTCCAACCTCTCGCGCCCACTGTTCCACCAGGAATCGATCTCCGCTTTATAAGCAAATACCGAAGCCTGTTTCTTGTGAATCTTCCGGTGAACCGGCAGCCCTTCCGCTTCCCACCGCCGGACCGTTCGCTCGTCGCGTTTCAGGTAGGCCGCAATCTCTTTCCAAGAGTCCAGCCGCTCATCCAGAGGTTGGGGAAGCGCAATCGGCTGCTGGGGTTTGCTGGTACCCATCGGAGAACCACTGCGGGGACGGGAATCGGCCACGATTGTAGCCTAGGACAACCTCAAGTCAATTCCCGCGTCAGCTAACGCCGGGCAAACGCGGACATGGCCACTCTGCCCGTCCTTGTCTGTTGCGCTGCCCTTCCGCCGCTCGTACGGTCGCACACAGGCCAGCTGGCTTCTCCGCAAATCCACAAGTGTAGCGGCCGGCACCCTCATCCAGACACAAAGGAGACCCCTCATGAAACCTCGCCGGTTCGCTCTCGCGTTTATCCTTTCGTTCTTCGTGGCAACCTGTCTCTCCGCCCAAAACGCGGTGGTGCAATGGAATGACATCGCCTCCACCTCAATCATTAAAAAGGGCGGCGAAGCGTCCGTAGCCTCCGGAGTATGGCTGGCCTACGTCCAGTTGGCGGTTTTTGACGCCGTCAATTCCATTGATCATCGTTTCCAGCCCTACGTGTTCACGACCCACGCCCCGGCGGACGCTTCCAAGGACGCCGCCGCAATAGCCGCCGCCTTCTACATTCTGCTGCACTATTTCCCCGCGCAGGAGTTCGACCAGCTCGGCCAGCCTGGACTGGATACGCTCTTCCAAAATTCCATTGCAGCTATTTCCGATACCCACGCCAACATTGTCGCCGGTATCGCTATTGGAGAAGCCTCCGCCGAAGCCTTAATCGCCGCGCGTGCCAGCGATGGCCTACTGGCCCCAGTCCCCTACACGACGAAGGCGGGGCCAGGCTTTTGGCAACCCACTCCGCCAAAATTCGCGCTGGTACCCTTGACGCCCTGGCTCGGACAGATGGTGCCCTTTACCATGACCAGTGCCGCTCAATTTTTCTCTGACGAAGGTCCGACTCCGCCCGATAGTCAGGAATGGATCGACGACTACAACCAGGTCATGACTCTGGGCTCGCTCACCAGCACTGTCCGCACACAGGAACAGTCCCAGATCGGACTCTTCTGGACCGAGCACACCGGCCAGCAATACGCCCGCGCCTTTCGCAAGCTGGCGATTGAAAAAGGCTTAAGCACGTCCGACACCGCCCGCTTATTCGCAATGTTGTGGGCAGCGTACGCGGACGCAGGTATCGGCTGCTGGAATGCCAAACTCTCTTTCAGCTTTTGGCGCCCCGTCACAGCCATCCGCGCCGGTGGTGGCAATCCCGCCCTCACGGCAGATTCCCATTGGCTTCCGCTCGCGAGCACTCCCAACCATCCTGAATACCCCGCAGCCCATGGCTGCGTCACCGGGGCGGTTTCAACTATTCTGGAAAACTTTTTCGGAACGCCCAACCTGCACTTCGTTGTGGATAGTCTGGTAACGAATGGCCCGCCGCACCAGTTTGCCAGCACCGGCGAACTGATGCGCGAAGTTGAGGACGCGCGAATCTACGCCGGCTTCCACTATCACCACTCCGTAGTGCAAGGCCGGGTTCTCGGCCTCAAAGTCGGCCACCAACTCACGCAACGATTCTTCAACCCTGCGAATTGAAAGTTTCATGATCGACCGAGGATGGAAAAATTTCGTGATACCGGGCATTTGTCTGATGTTCGGTGGGCTGATCGTGCTTGGCAGCATTCAGCGCCTCATTCGCAGCCGGCGATTTAACTCATAAATCCTCTAGGGATTTTTGTTCGAGACCGATTGTATCTGCTGACGTTGCGTGTTTCATTGATGACGCGCAGGACTTCATCGAGCGGCGGCATCTTCCTTTCACGAATCAGGCGTTACGCCTACTTCTGAAGCTGAATCTGGTCGGGTTGCTCTGCGACAATCTCGGGCTTTCCCCGGTAATCATCGTGTTCCTGGAAACTGACGAGAAACGTTTCCTTCGTCACTGCCAGAATTTCGACAAATTTGATTTCTGTTTCGCCTCTTCCAACATCGTAGCTTCAAAACAGTCGCCGATTCGTCCCCACTCATCAAGTCTGGAAAACGCCTGTGCGGATGACGACATCGGTATCGTGCGTTCTGCTCGCTGATTTTACTCGAACTGTTGAGGACTGAACATCGGCCCTTGTTCTTTCCTTATTCGTCGTTGTCGAACGATCCTGTAGTTGCTCCAGAGCAATCTCAGCGCGTACCAAAAGCTAATGATGTTCGTAGCACAAGACTGCTTCAGGAGGATCGAATCCAGAATGACTTAACGATAGTGTGATAGCGACGCACTGTTATTAGAAAGCTAGTCCATGCAAGCGTGCGCCTTGATTCCTGGTGCTTACTGCTGGCTCTCTCTGTCTTCGGCTGCTGGGTTCGTAACAAAGGTCAGCTTTTGCCATTACGGTACTGGAAGGAAAGAACTTGCATTTACCCTGTAAGAGACTCCACTCAGAGGTCCAGCCCTTGAGACTCATTCTTTCTGTCTTGCTTTCGGCTTTGCTTGCTCTGAATTTGTCGGCCCAATCGCCTCAATCAGGTCAGCCGACTCCAAAATCAAACGACAAACAAACGTCGGCAGTGCCAGTCGCGTCGTTGAAGCAGCCTTTGGAGTTCGGGCTTGAGGACGGCACACCAATAAAATTGCGCCTGACGCGAAATCTTTCGTCCGCTGACGCAACAACTGGCGAGCGAGTTGATTTTGAAGTTCTTGAAGACATCAAGGTAAAAGACGTAATTGTTGTACCTCGCGGCGGAATAGCTCTGGCGACGGTGACCGAGGCTCAGGCAAAACGCCGGATGGCACGAGGCGGGAAACTGGACGTAAACATAGACGATGTTCGCCTTGCTGACGGCGAAAAGGCTCCACTGCGAGCGGTTAAAGAAGCCAAGGGCGGCGGACATACAGGCGCAATGACCGGAGCCATGGTGGGAACGGCGATAGTGTTTTTCCCTGCGGCCCCGCTCTTTCTGTTCATGCACGGCAAGGACATAACCATTCCCAAAGGTACTGAAATCACAGCTTACGTCAACGGAGATATCCCTCTCGACCGCGCAAAATTCCAAACCGCCGTAGCGAATAAGCCAGCGACCGGAACCATGGTTGCGCCGGCGACTGCTACTCAAGACGTTCTAGCCATGGTCGAAATCAGGTCCACGCCAGACGGCGCAGACATCACGATTGACGACAAATTTATGGGCGATGCGCCCGCTAGCATCAAGCTTCCTGCTGGCGACCATAAAATCAAAATCGAGAAGTCTGGATTTAAACCCTGGGAGAAAACTTTGACTGTAAGCAGCGGTGGAGCGCTATTAGTCAACGCCACTCTCAACGCACAATAAACCCGAGTCTCCCCGGCTTCTCTCCACGGCCGGAAACATGATGACGCGAGGTTTTGCATGCACTCCTGAAACATCGGCCCGTGTACAGCAATTGGCCTCGGTGCGTTGTTCGGGACGACTATCTTTAATCGGTTGTTCTGGCTGGCACTGTGTGGTTCTATCGCAATGGGAAACTCGGTCGTTGCATCGTGGCCTGTGCCCGTTAACCGTTAGGCCGCGCTGCTTATCATGAGTAACTGGAAACGATTAAGCATCACTTTAGGAATTACTTACGTCTTGGTTGGTGAGGTCCTGGTCTTCCGCTCGGTCCAGCGCAAACGAGACCTCGCGGAGACGCTCGCGTGGATGGACCAGACCTACAATCCACACGACGGTGGAGTCAACTTCGGCCGAGGCCACGGGTCGATTTCTTGGAAAATTGAAACAGGAACATTTACAGGCAAAACGGGTTTTGTTCGTCTCAGCGGCTGCAAGATATATGCGCAGTGCTCGGGCATTCGAGACTTCTGTGACTGTTAGCAGGACGCCGAGGTAGCCGCCAATTCCACTTCCTCTTCCGCCGATAACTCCCAGCGGGTACTTCCCGTGCTCTGTTCGGTACTTGACAAGGCTTGACGGAGTGATATTGTTGCGCCCAACTCCGCTACTGACCTGGACCCACTGACGTTGTCTGTTAGGGTTCGGCTTTGAATTGCTGTTCCCGTTATCGGCCCTAATACAGATCTGAACAGGAGAACCTATGAACCCCAGCCCTAGGTTGCTGCTCTCCCTATACCTCTTGTTTCGGCAGTACTCGCATTGAGCTCGGCCCAGTTGGCGAAGGCCGACGTTCATCAGTGTGGAGCGACAAAGCACGACAACTACATTGAGCAACGCAGTTGTCACGCGTTGTCGCTTGTGTGTGAATTCACGTCCCTCGCAGAATGAGCCAACGCTGCCGGAGAAAAGTCACCCGCAGCGACACTTGACTGAGCTTTGGAGAGCAGAAAGGAATCAACATGAATACCCGTCGGAGTCTATGTACTAAGACTTTTCGTCTGATTATCCCTGGAATTCTGTTCCTGCTATTGGGTTCTAGCCCGCTACGGGCGCAATTCCTGTACGTGGACTGCAGCGGAACCAATCCTTCCGCTTACCCGAGCATTAATGCGGCGTTGCCGAACGCGGGGCCCGGCGCCTTTATCCTAGTAACCGGTACCTGCAATGAGTACGTTTCGTTGTATGGTCAAAACGCCCTGAACATCGGTGCGTTTTATGGCCAGACCGCCACCATCATCGGTAACCTGACGATCAATAATTCGCAAAATATTTTCCTCTACGGTCTGAATGTGACCAGCGCCTCAGGAGATGGAATTGACGTCGGCAACAGCCGCAGTGTTGTCCTAGACACCTGCAACAGCAGCGGCAACACCGGAGCCGGTTTGAGTGTCGGCGGCTTGTCGGATGTCACCGTGAATGCTCAGGGAACGTTCGACCATAATGGAAACGCTGGGTTGGTTATCTCAAATGGCTCGGTTGTTGTCGCTTACGCTTGGGCGGGCAAGTTGGACCTTAGCAACAATAGCGGGCCAGGAGTGTTCGTCGGGTCAGCAGGGTTCGCCACCTTTGGAAATACCACGATTGCAAACAATGTTTTTGGTGGATTCTCATCGGGTTACGGTATCGACCTGCGCGGCGCAAGCAAAGGTCAATTCGGCGCTATTTACGGACCAAATGTCATCAGCGGCAATCAATCCGGCGGCGTATGGCTGCAAGAAAACTCAGAAATTTCCTTCTGGTTTGGCGGCCAGCAAAACATTATTCAAGGCAACGGACCGGTAGGGGTACTTGCGGGTTTGGGCAGCCAGGTGACGTTCTTCAACAGCGCCGAAATCAGCGGACACACGAGCGCAGGCGTGGATCTGTACGCCAACAGCCAGGCTTACTTGTTTGGAGCCAACACGGTCCAGGGTAACGGATCAAGTGCAGACCTCCGCAGCGCAGGTGTTCGCATCGACGGCAACTCCGAGGCATTTCTGCGCGGCGGGCAAATCTCCAACAACGTCGGTCCGGCACTGCTTGCATTGGTGAACTCAAGCGCCGATTTCTCGGGCGTGGGCTTCAGCGGAAACACTGGAGTCATCTCTTGCGACTCGAGTTCCACAATGGTCAGCGATCTGGCGAGCCCGACCAGCACGCCGGCTGCAGGCGTGTCGTGCAGGACGCCGCACGGCTTGGGCGGACGCCAGATCACCAAAACGCAGCCAGTTGTTCCGAATTGGAGTGCGCAGAGGGCGCAGCACGATCGGTATGCGAAGCTCGCCGTCAAGCACTAATCCTTCTTTCATGGAGCAACTTTATGAGTAAGCAAACAGAAGATCGGCCATACGGAGCAGATCGAGCATCGCGAATCGTAACATGCAGTGCCCCACCATCACCGCCGAAGAATTACACGGTGACAGTTACTGCGACATCTGCGTCTGGATCGATACAACACACCACGACCGTCGCTCTCACGGTTCAATGAGATAGGACTCAATTCATCGGTGGGCAGACCAAATCGCATGACCGCATTGAAAATGCTCACACGCGTTAAGCACTGTTGCCTGTGAGACATCTCAAAAGTGAAGAGCGTAAGGAAATACGAGGAACCTACACGCCGAGCATCGCTCGCTATACTTTGGACGCGAGTTTCTGGTCCATACAACTACCCCTCAGGGGTGGCCAAGGCTATGAAAGGAGAAGTCAAGGCCGACGTGACCGCTAAGGAACGGAGCAAAGTTGCAGGGTGCCCGGGCTTATCTGTAAGGGGGGTTCACCCCGACGCATTAGGTCCGCTTCAGGTCCAAAACACCGATAAAACGGCGTTAGGATTTCGGAGCAGGCATCCGCAAGGGCAATTGAATCAAACCAGGGTATGGCGGAGAGGGTGGGATTCGAACCCACGGTAGGGGTTAGCCTACACACGCTTTCCAAGCGTGCGCCTTAAACCGCTCGGCCACCTCTCCGACGCGACGGCAAGAAATCCAGTTTAGCAGAATCCGCTAGGGCACGCCGCTTCCGTCTACCGAGTTTGTATCCGGGCGTGCAGTGGTAGTCGGATACTTGGCGATATCGGCAGATGATCAGCCGCGTGCCCTACACTCTGCGCTCGGACAAACACAAGCGGACGCGGCGCAGTCCGCGTGACGGAAAAATTGCCAACACGTTGAACCATATCTTCTTTATTGCGAGGCTTTGGCCGGCGGCTGGCTAGTCTCAAAACTCTTTTCGAGACGGTCAAAGTCAGCTTCCAGCTTTTCGAGCTTGGCCTGCTGCGAACTCAACTGCCCGCGAACGTCTGATTCCTTTTCCTGTGCCCGTTGAAGCAGATTGTCCAACCCCAGAAGTTTTTCTTTGAGACCGGGAAGAGCGTCTTCGAGTGCTTTGCGGTCGCCGCTGGCGTTCGCCGTGTTGCCGATAAAGTCTTCGTGCTGTTTGATGTCGGCGGTCAGCTTGGCTCGTTCGTCCTCTATTTGATTTACGTCGGCTTGAGTTTCCTCAACGCTCCGCAACAACCGAGCTACGGCGTTATTCTGAGACTGCAATCGGTAGAGGAGAATCTGAAGTTTGTTCGCAACCAATGTGGTTGCCTCGAAGTCCTGACGGAGTTGCCGCACTTCCGTCAGTAGAGCTTGGAGAGTTTGTGAATCCTTAGAGTTTGTTTGTCCCAAGGCAGGAGTAGAAACAACCAGGAAAACGAATGGCAGAAAAGACAGTCGAAACATGGCCGCCTCCAGATTGGGCAATGATACCTTGCCTGACGACTTAGCTGGTCGATTGTAGCGGTGTTCGTGGGACTAAACGCTGTGCCGAAAGAATCTGAGACGCCTTCTTAGAATCCGACTGGCTTACCGCTGCTTTGGTCCCTTGGGACCTTCGACGCAGCCTAAGCGTAGTGCACGAATGGATCGACCACGGGCCGGAATCGTTGTGACAGATTTCAGAACTGTTTCAAATTCCGACTTGCGAAACGGACTGCATCGCAAACAGCTGGCGCTGCAGCGTTGATGGGTCGGTCCTGAAACGCCGATTCTTGCGTCGCATCGAGAGGGCTCTTTGTGTTCCGCCGCCGATCAGTCGCTGCGCGACCAGCGCTTCAGCCGCATGCGCAGCGACGTTCGTCAACACCATATCAGCCGCTTCGTCCACCTGGAAGAGCCTATTAAGTGCCCTGTCGTGAGGCGAATCGTGGAGTCGTTCGAGCGCAGAAATTAGCATTGTCACGCTACTGAGTTGGTTGTTCCGCAAGTTTAGAAGGTCCGTCGCGATGCCCATTTCTCCCCCACACACTAGGCGAGGATACGACTTTGACACGTTGCCGCGCACCTGTACCAAAGGGCAGGTATCTCGTTTCCGTGCGGCTGCCGTCTGCTGGTCACGATGGTCGCTTGTTGAAGGCTGCTCCCGCCGTCTCCTTCCGAAAGGGAACTCATGAACAGTCCAGTTGCATTGCACGAGTTCGACGAGGACGAATACCGCAACCGCGCGCGTACGCTATCAGACGACGACCTGGCGGGGCAATCGCTACCCACACCTTCGCCATGATTTCATGCCGAGTGAACTTAAGAGAGTGTCCAGATTTTATTGGTAAATCGCCATAAAAATGCTGAGTTGGGCCCAGTGGACCCACATGGGAACGTTGCGGCATAATTCTAAGTGTAGTGTTTGCAACCATTCCGGGATCGTCTAATTGGTAGGACATCAGCCTTTGGAGCTGAGTATCCTGGTTCGAGTCCAGGTCCCGGAACCAGATTTTGCCGCTTCGATGGCGGTGCTGCCCATCAGATTTCGCCTCGCTTCAACTCCCCCATCAGGTAATCACACGAACGAACGCACAGCGTCATGATGGTGAGCGTAGGGTTTTGGCAGGGATTGGACGCGAAGCCCGATGCATCCATGACGAAGAGATTCTTGACATCGTGCGCTTGCTGGAATTGATTGAGGACGGAGTTTTTCCGGTCGGATCCCATACGAGCCGTGCCCGCTTCGTGCAACGCCCAGCGGGGTGCGGAAGGATCGGCGTACGTCCTTATGTTTTTCGCGCCCGCGGCTTCGAGCATTTCCCCGGCCGATTCGCCCATATCCTTGATCATCGCGTTTTCGTTTTCACCGTCGGCCATGAGAATTCTGAGAACAGGAATACCAAAGATGTCTTTCACCGCAGGATCGATTTCGACGCGGTTTTCCCAGCGCGGCAGGACTTCGCCAAAGCCAGTGATGTCGAGGGACGAGCGGGGCTCGAGTAAGGATTTCTTGAACCCGTCGCCGAAGCCCGTTGCGTCCCAGTCGAAGTCCAACGAGGATTCGCCTTCATAGCCGTAGCCGCGAAGGAAGTTTTTTGCGGCCGGCTGATTTTTCAGATTGCGAAAGCGCGGAACATAGATGCCGACCGGTTTGTTGGGTCCGCCTAGCGTTGGCTGGGCTCCGAAGGATGGAAATTCGCCGGAACCTCCGCCGCTGCGGACGTGGGCCGTCAGATAGCGGCCCAGCACGCCGCTCGAATTGGCGAGGCCGTTCGGATATTCACGCGAGGCCGAGTTCAAGAGCACGCGCGTACTCTCCTGCGTCTGAGCGCACAGGATCACGACACGAGCGTGCAGTTCGCGCGTCTGTTTGCCGTCGCGGTCCACGTAGAGGACGCCGGTGGCGCGGTTTGCACCCTCGTCCATCAGAACCTTGTGCACCATCGCCTGGTGGATGATCGTGCAGTTCCCGGTTCGGAGCGCGTCCGGCACCGTGGTGAAAGCAGCGTTGAAGTAGGAATGCGTCAGACAGCCGCGTTCGCAGGGGCCGCAATAGTGGCAGGGGCCGCGACCGTTGATCGGGCGGGTAAGGTTTGCAGAACGGGCGAGGGTAACCACGCGGTCTAGCTTGGCCTTGCAGCGCTCGCGAAAGATGGTTTCCTGGCAGGTCAGTGGCATGGGCGGTTGGAATTGCCCGTCGGGCAGATGCTCCAATCCCTCCGACATTCCTGTGACGCCAACGTATTTTTCGACCAGGTCGTAGTAGGGTTCGAGGTCTTTGTAGCTGAGCGGCCAGTCTTCGCCGTACCCGTCGTGCGAGGCGGCTTTGAAGTCGAGGTCACTAAAGCGCAGGCTGACGCGGCCCCAGACATTGGTGCGGCCGCCGGTGACGCGGAGGCGGCCCATCCACAGGAACGGCTGATCGTTGGGAGTGGTATACGGCTCTTCCAGATCGTTTATGAACCAATCGGAGTTGTATTCCGAACAAGCGAATCGCGATTGAATCGGACGAGTCTTTTGCAAGAGCTCCTTGGCCTGGTCGCGATATTTCAGTTCGAACTCCGGCTTGTGTTCAGTGAAGTTTCGATCGGATTGCGGCTTGCCCGCTTCGAGCAGCGCTACTTTGAGGCCAGCTTCCGCCAAGCGCTTGCTGGCCCAACCGCCCGAGGCGCCCGAACCGACAACAATGACGTCGAATTCCGACTTGCTCTTGTTTTGCACCAGGCCGATTCCTTTCTTTCCCCGCGGAATGGTAACATCTGCCGCGACAAATGGAGAGGATTCCGCCC
>Ga0182035_10001970_pt1 | contig 10672 bp, 13 predicted proteins | sample flu12Cox44000170_FD_125969 | JGI IMG/M metagenome (GOLD analysis project Ga0182035, IMG submission 125969) | Lab enrichment of tropical soil microbial communities from Luquillo Experimental Forest, Puerto Rico - flux4day.12C.oxic.44.000.170 | ecosystem: Environmental > Terrestrial > Soil >...
AGATCATGTTATTGGAGCCCGGCGACGGCAAAACCCTTTCGCGTTTTGACGACAAGTTCCGCGCGCAGGCAAAGCTATGGCAGCTCGGCGCGGCTGACGCCGCGCGCGCTCAGACCAGCATCAACGAGCTGCTGCGCCTGATCGAGGAAGGGGGGCACGCTGATAGCCCCATCACCGCTAGCGTTAGCTATGACGACCTCGACTTGACGATCAAGCTCAGTTACAAAGGCACCTTGCCCTACGTCGCTTCAGAACAGCGGCTGCCCGGCGGGATGGTCGAGGAGCAGATTTTCGCCGCCGGGCTGTCGGGTTTTTTGTCCTCCGTGTTCCCTGACCGTCTCAACAGCCAGCAGAAAGACCGGAACTGCGAGATTTCGCTCTACTTCCAGACCTAGCCTCAAATCTGGGAAGGTGGCTGATACTGTTCTCCCGAGGACAGTGAACCGGCGCCCCATAAGATTTCCTCGGCTTCTCGGCAAGTAACGCCATGATTTTGAATGCTCTTGGTAGCGCGATTCGTTAGGAAAACGCGGCCGGAGCAACGAGAGAACTTGCTGCTTTCGTTCGGGAGTTCGTGATACACTGCGCTAGATTCTTTCATCGGCGAATCGGAAAGAGGTCTACGTGGAAGAGGTTGGCAGGCTCCTGCCTTCCGTTGTCGGCAGGCACATGCAGGTTGCAGACTCGTGTTTGGTACAGGTTCTGAGCGCCCTTTGGCCCCGGGCGGTCGGCAAGCGGATCGCGGAGCACTCGCTGCCTGTTAGCTTTGTCTCCGGTACGCTCACTCTGGCTACGGGGTGTCCCTCCTGGGCGGCGCAACTTGGCCAGATGCGCGAGGAAGTGCGCGCGGGGATCAACGGCTTCCTGGGGAAACGCCTGGTGAGGAAGGTCAAGGTCCGCCACACGCCGAGTCTTGTTCGGAAGAGTGCCCAGTCAAGAGCGGGAACTCGGGATGGAACATTGGAAGCTGGACAATCGAAGCTCGCGAGGTCGGACCTGAAGCCAGCCTTGGAGTTGAGGCCTCTCGACCCTGAAATCGCGCGGTTTGTGGAAGAGGTGTACGTAAGGTACTTCGCCGAGGCGGCGAAAGGCCCGCGCCGGAGACCGGACTAGTAAATGTCCTTGACTGAACAAGACGTTCGCTACGTGGCTGAGCTCGCGCACCTAGAATTGACGCCGGAGGAGATAAGGAAGTTTCTGCCTCAGCTTGATTCGATCCTGCAATACATGCAGAAGCTGAATGCTCTCGACACGAGTCAGGTCGAGCCGATGGCTCAGGTCACTTATCCCGCCGCGGAGAACCCTTCGCTGCGTTCCGACCAGACGCAGAAAGGCTTCGCGCAAGACGAAGCGCTCCGCAATGCTCCTGAATCGGGCGACGGATGCTTCAAGGTGCCGCGCGTGATCGAAAAAGAATGAACCTGGCATCTCTCACGATCGGTAAAATCCGCGACCTCCTCACGCGCAAGCAGGTTTCAGCGCAGGAACTGTTGGGCGCCCACCTGCAGCATATTGAGGAGCGTGACAAGGACGTGCGGGCCTTTTTGAGCCTCTGCCCGGAGCGCGCCCTGGAACAGGCCCAAGGCATTGATGCGCGGCTGGCCGCGGGCGAGCCGCTTCCACCCTTGGGTGGCGTTCCCGTAGCTGTCAAGGATGTGATCCTGACCCGTGGAGTGCGGACCACCTGCGCGTCAAAGATCCTGGAGAATTACGTCGCGCCGTACGATGCTACAGCCGTCACTCGGCTGGAGTCAGCAGGGGCGTGCATCCTGGGCAAGACCAATTGCGATGAATTCGCCATGGGCTCTTCCACCGAGAATTCGGCCTACGTCGCAACGCGGAACCCCCACGACCTGACGCGCGTGCCGGGCGGGTCAAGCGGCGGGTCCGCCGCGGCGGTGGCGGCGAGCTTTTCGACCGCCGCCCTCGGCTCTGACACGGGAGGTTCCATCCGCCAGCCTGCCGCCTTCTGCGGAGTTGTGGGTCTAATTGGGACGTACGGACGCGTATCCCGATTCGGTTTGGTAGCCTTCGCCTCCTCGCTCGATCATATCGGGCCGCTCGGCCGCTCGGTGCGCGACGTCGCTCGGGTGTTACAGGTGATTGCGGGACGCGACCCGATGGATTCTACCTCCGCCAACGTACCCGTTCCTGACTACGAAGCGGCGCTGGATGAAAGCGTACGCGGGATGAAAGTAGGCATGCCGGAGGAGTACTTCGCGGGGCTCAGCCCGGAGATCGGCGGCAACATTCAGAAGGGAGTTCGACTTCTTGAACAGCTCGGCTGCACGATCGTTCCGATCAACCTGCCCCACACCGAGTACGCCATCGCTTGTTACTACATTATTGCCACCGCCGAGGCGAGTTCCAATCTGGCGCGGTATGACGGGGTTCGCTACGGGTTTCGATCGAGCCGATACGCGGACCTCCGCGACATGTATGAGAAGACGCGCGATGGCGGCTTCGGAGCCGAGGTCAAGCGGCGCATCATGCTAGGCACTTACGTCCTCAGCTCCGGTTACTACGACGCTTACTACTTGAAAGCCCAGAAAGTCCGGAATTTAATTATGCGTGACTTTCAGGAGGCCTTCGATGAGGTAGACGTCATCGTAACGCCCACCTCACCTATTCCGGCTTTTCGAATCGGCGAGCGCGTAGACGACCCGTTGCAGATGTATCTTGCCGACATCTACACCGTCACAGCGGACCTCGCCGGCATACCCGGCATCTCCGTGCCCTGCGGAAACACTCCGGGCCACCCGGCACTGCCGGTGGGCATGCAACTGCTGGCCAAACACTTTGACGAAGCCCGACTGCTTCAGGTGGCTCACGCCTTTGAGAGGGCTGGCGGATTCCAGACCAATTAGTGGGTCGCCCTTTCGGAGCTAAAGGGAATCGTGTCTGACCGTCGGCAATGGGCTGGCGCGGCTCTGCCGCCTGCTGTGCTGAAAGCCTTTCGGCTTTCCGGCAAGAAGCCGAACCAAAAACTCTATTGTTTTCCTCTTTTTGGCCCCTGGGCCGGAAAGGCTGAGCCTTTCAGCACAGCAGGCGGCAGAGCCGCGATTGCGCTATACTGTGGGGGCGCCACGGCGTTGCGCGTCTCAAGAGATGAAGACCGTCGTAGTCGGCGGACACACGCGAAACATCGGCAAGACCTCGGTTATGGCCGCCTTGATCCACGGCCTGCAGTGCCTTGACTGGACTGCCGTGAAGATTACCCAATACGGTCACGGCATCTGTTCTCGAGACGGAGAGCCTTGTGGGTGCGCGCCAAAGCAACATGCTTTTGTTCTAAGCGATGAGCGGGATGCGCGCGGTCGTTGGGACACTTGTCGATACCTGGCGGCGGGGGCCCGGCGCGCGCTCTGGCTGCGCGTTCGGCAAGGCCAGTTAGGGGAGGCTTTTCCGGCGCTGTGCGCAGAGCTAGGCGCGGACAATCACGTGGTGATTGAAAGCAACAGCATTCTGGGGCTTTTCCGGCCGGATGTTTATCTGGTGGTGCTCGATGGTTCCGCCCGCGACTTCAAGGCTTCGGCGCTGCGCTATCTCCCACTGGCGGACGCGCTGGTTTCCGTTGAATCGCGAATCGATGCTGCTGCTTGGCCCGGCCTCGATTCCCGGCTGTTGAGCCATAAACCGGCTTTTCCCGTCACTTCGACCAGATACACGAGCGCTGATCTCTGTCGCTTCGTGTGGAAGAAACTCGGTTTGCCAGACAATGACTTGGTGTTGGTGGGCTCAACCTCTACCACTGAAAAGGAGCAAACGTGTCCGCGCTGAGTAAGGTGGAGATCCAACAAGAGCTCAAAGGTATGCTGGGTTGGTCCCACGCCGGGAAAGCGCTCCATAAGAGGTTTACGTTCAAGTCTTTTATGGCGGCCATCGGTTTCGTCAGCCGACTCGCTGAGGCCGCCGAAAAAGCCGGCCATCATCCGGACATCACTGTCAACTACAACTTGGTGACCCTCTCGCTTTCGACCCACAGCGAGGGGGGCGTCACCGAAAAGGACTTTCAACTGGCCAAGGAGATTGATGGATTGGCAAGTTGAGTCATTGAACCATTGTGGAAACTGACTTGTGGTGGCCGGCGAATGACTCAATGGCTCGATGATTCAATGACTCAATGCTCTGATGCCGACTATCTTCCAATGGGTTCATGTAGGAGCGGCCGTGATCGGCGTCGGCGGCATGGGATTTTTGGTCATTGTTCTTCTGCCTTCCCTCAGCGTGCTAGCCGCCGAGCAGCGTGACCAGCTAGCCCAGGCGGTTATGAGAAGATTCCGCTGGGTCAGTTGGACGGCGATCGTCCTGCTCCTGGTCTCGGGGTTGTATAACGTGAAGCCCGTCTGGGAAGCGCCCTGGGGACCCTACTGGAGGCTGCTCACCGTCAAGATAGTTCTCGCCCTCCCGGTATTTGCGATTTCGCTCGCCCTGACGCTGCCGCTCAACTTTCTGGAGCGGTTTCGCGCCTGGCGCAGACTGTGGCTGACGCTGGCGTTTGCCCTGGCCCTGATTGTTATTCTCATCTCTGCTCACCTCCGGCGGGCCTGAATGCCTGATCCTATCTTGAGCCCGCTGGCTGATGTCCATCTCTCGCGAGGGGCCGCCCTGGCTGAGTATCACGGGGCCCTGGTGCCGGCGCGGTACGACGACTCGAAGGCGGAGTACGCAGCGGCGAGGAACGCCGCGGGCATTTTTGATTTTTCATTTCGCGCGCGACTCGCTGCCCGAGGACCCGATCGAGTCAGCTTCCTTCACAACATGCTGACGAACGACGTGAAGAGCCTGGAGCCAGGCCAGGGCATGTACGCCGCACTGCTGGACGTCAAGGGCCATATCCTGGCGGACTTACGCGTTTACTTGGAGCCGGACCAAGTGCTACTGGAAACCGACCTGGACCTGATCGACAAAGTCATCAATGTGCTCGAACGCTACATCATTATGGATGACGTCACACTGGAACGCCTGAGGTGGTGGGGCTTAGCTGTGCAGGGTCCGCAGTCACGCGCGCTGCTCGAAAGCAGCCTACGACGAGGACTGCCCTGGCGCTCGGAGTTCGGCCATCAGCGGGGTGAGTACGCCGGCCTGCCCCTCCACATCGTGCGCGTCAGCAGTACAGGAGAGGAAGGCTACGAGCTGTGGGTTCCGCTGGATGACGATACCAGGAAAGCTAAGGCTTTGTGGGAGACTCTGCTGGCCAGTGCACCCGGCTTGGCGGCTCTCCCCTCCGGGACCGAAGCCCTCGAAATGCTTCGCATCGAGGCGGGCATACCACGCTACGGCGCCGATTTCGCTGAAGACACCCTGCCCCTGGAAGCGGGTTTGCTGAACGCAATCAGTTTTGCGAAGGGTTGTTATCCTGGTCAGGAAATTGTGGAGCGGACGCGCAGCCGTGGGCATATCAATTGGAAGCTGATGGGTGTAGCCGTGGACGCTGCGGTTCCGGTCGCGCCGGGAGAAAAACTGCTTTCCGAGGGAAAGGAAGTGGGCGAAGTAACCAGTGCCTGCTTCTCACCATTGCTGGATCGACCCATCGCACTCGCCTACTTGCGGCGTGAAGTCTCGGAACCCGGTACCCGGCTTATCCTTGCCTCCGGGGCGGCGGCCGCCATACACGAGCTTCCCTTCCGGAGAAGGAAGAAGTAAGAGAAGCAAGAAAGCAGATCCCTTAGCCGGGGTGCGCATAAAAGTTAGGAGCGCGGAAAATCGCGATGGCCCGCAAGGGGCCAGTCCATGAATAGCCTGACCTCTTGCTTCCTCCTTCTGGCTTCTGCCGTGGCGGTTTCTTGATCCTTCTGCGCTTTGATGAAACAATGGTCCCTAGGTCCGATGACCCAATGGCGAAGGGGCCGATACGATGAATCACGAAGAACGCCTGGCCGACGTCGAACGCATTCTGGCCGAGCTGGCCTCTACGGTTCGCGTCCTGGGCGACCACCAGCGGCTCCTCGGTCAGCACCAGATCAGACTCGAAGAAATGCAATTGCAAATGGGAGCCAGGATCGTCGAGCTCACCGACAATCAAGCCACTATTCAAGCAGCCTTGCAAGCACTGGGCACCAAGATCGTCGAACTGACCGGCAACCAAGCCACCACTGAAGCGGCCTTGCAAGCACTGGGGGGCAAGATCGTTGAACTCACCCGCAACCAAGCGACCACTGAAGCGGCCTTGCAAGCACTCATCGCCCAGATCGACCGCTTTATCAGTGGCCAGCAGCGCGACGGACACGAGTAGCGGTACACCGACGGTCGCTACTCATTAATGGTCAGCCAGCGGCCAAAAAGGTGGCGCTCGGAGTTTGGGATTCGCCGGTTCGGGAGAAGGAACGAAACCCCAACGCCGAAATCCGAAGCTCGTCTTCAGCAACTAGCGACTAGCGACTGCCTTTGTTGGGCCCAGAGCTCGACGTAGGGCAGGAGTTCCCTCATCATCGCCCGAAATTGATCAAGGTCCAGTGACTGCGCGCCGTCGCTCAGCGCCTTTTCCGGGCAGGGGTGAACTTCCACCAGCAGGCCGTCGGCGCCAACAGCGGTTGCGGCTCGTGATACCGACGCCACTATCGAGCGCCTGCCAGTGGCGTGACTGGGATCCAGGATGACCGGCAGGTGCGTGAGTTCGTTGAGTACCGGAATGGCAGCGACGTCGCAGGTATTGCGTGTGGCGGTCTCAAAGGTGCGGATGCCGCGCTCGCAGAGGATCACGCTGGGGTTGCCGTGAGCGGTGACGTATTCGGCCGACATCAGTAATTCCTTGAGGGTTGAACTCATCCCCCGCTTCAAAAGAACGGGTCGTCCACACTTGCCCAGGCTCTTGAGCAGGGCGAAGTTCTGCATGTTGCGCGCTCCCACCTGCATGATGTTGGCGTACTCGGCCACCAGGTTGACGTCGCGATCGCTCATCACTTCGGTGATGATGGCGAGGCCTGTAGCCTCCCGCGCCTTGGCCAGCAGCTTCAGGCCTTCCAGTTCCAGGCCTTGGAAGTCATATGGCGACGTGCGCGGTTTGAAGGCACCCCCGCGCAGGACCTTGGCCCCGCTCGAGGCTACACCTTCGGCGGTCTCCATGATCTGCTTCTCGCTCTCCACCGAGCATGGGCCCGCCATCACAATGAATTCGTCGCCCCCAATCTCGCAGCCATCGACGAGGATCCGGCTGCGCTCTTTCTTGAATTCCTTGCTTACAAACTTGTAGGGGGCGGAGATGCGCACGGCGCGCTCCACCCCGGGTGTAGCCTCCAGCGATTCCAGGCAGGCCGTGACGTCGCCGATCCCCACAGCGCCGATCACCACGCGTTCCTCGCCCACAATGGAGTGCACCTTGTAACCAAACTCCCGGATACGCTCGCAGACGTGTTCGATTTCCTCAGGAGTAGCGTGCGGTCGCATGGAGATGATCATGGTTGGTTCCTCCTCGGAAACAAAAAAACCCACTCATTTCGAGTGGGCTGGCTTCTGAAACCTTGTCTTTTTCTAGACCAGCGCCACTCTAAACGCTTGGGGCAAAATAATAGCCCCAAAAACGGAACCGAAACGAGTTGGCGAAGGCGCTGGACATCAGAACCACAATCTACACAAGAATCCTAATTCAAGATTCTAGCTCGTTGCCTGAGACACCGCCTGCTTGAACGACCCCTTCTGCTGCTCAATCTTCTTTTGCACCAGCATAAGGGCGTAAAGCAACTGCTCGGGACGAGGAGGACAGCCGGGTACGTAGACGTCGACGGGGATGTATTGGTTCACGCCCTGAACGATGGCGTAGTTGTTGAAAACGCCCCCCGAGGTAGCACAGGCGCCCATGGAGATCACCCACTTGGGCTCCGGCATCTGCTCATAGAGTTGCTTGATGACCGGCGCCATCTTCTGTGAGACTCGTCCGGCAATAATCATCAGGTCTGACTGCCGCGGCGAGCCGCGAAAGACTTCCGACCCAAAGCGGGCGATATCAAAGCGCGAGGCGCTGGCGGACATCATCTCGATCGCGCAACAGGCCAGGCCGAAACTCATCGGCCAGATGGACGACTTGCGGGCCCAGTTCACCACTTTGTCGAGCTTGGCGAAAATGAGGCCCTCAAAGCCAGACGATTCATTTGTGGCCTTCAGCCCTTGGGTCATAAAGTTCTCCCTGTACCGCCGGCTCGGAAGTCCGCCGGAGTCGCGCACTGCCTGGCGTCGGCAAGGAATAATTCCTCTTCTGTCTTCTGCCAGACTGGCGATGGCATTGGTAAACCGCGCGCGTCGGTGACTATCAGCGGCTGGGGTATACCCACGGCCACGGCGAGGGGCGGCGGTTCCGGCGGAGGCCCGGCAAGCGCGTGCATTCGGCCTCGGTCCCTCATCTGCTTCGCAGTGGTAACACGCCCGCGTGCTTGAAATGCGTCGGCCAGTCCAAAATAGAGTTCCGCCAGATAGACGTGCACACCCGGCCGCAGTTCGCCTCGCGCACCCGCGGTGGCGGCCCAAAGCAGGAGCTTTGCCCACGCCAGATCGTAAAGAGGGCGCAACACTGGAGGCTTCTTTCTTTCGTCACGATCTTGGTCGTTCAGCCCCTGACTCATACAGTTCTGATTATATCAGTTTCAGAGGTCAGGATTCGGGATTCAGGATTCAGGAGCCAACCCCAGCGAATCAAAGGCCCGCTGAGGTAAATCGGTCAATTGCTCCTTCTTCCTTCTCTTGCTTCCGCCTTCTTGTTTCTGATCTCGCGACTCCTGAGCGCCGAATCCTGACTCCTTGCTAGGGGTGCAACAGGATCTTGCCGAAGAAGTCTCCGCTTTCCATCTTCTGCTGGGCGGCGGCCGCCTCGCTCAACGGAAACGCCGAGTCGATTACAGCCTTCAGCTTCCGTTGCCCGATGAATTTGAGCGCCTCCGCGAGCTCGCCCTTGCCGCCCATGAACGATCCGAGAAGGGTGCGCTGCCGGCCGAAGAGCGCCTGCATGTTCAAGGTCACCATCGGCCCTGAGGTTGTCCCGCAGGTTACCAGGCGTCCGTAGGTGGCGAGGGAGTCGAAGCAAGCATCCCAAACGGCCGCGCCCACGTGCTCAAAGACCACGTCGACGCCCCGCTTGTTGGTGAGTCGCCGCACTTCCTCGGCGATAGACTGCTTCTTGCGATTGACGACCGCATCGGCGCCCAAGGCCCGCGCTTTATCGAGTTTCTCATCCGAGCCGGCCACAGCGATCACCCTCGCCTGCATCAGTTTCGCCAGTTGGATGGCGGCGCTGCCAACCCCCGAGCCTGCGCCAATCACCAGAACGTCCTCACCGGGTTTGAGTTGAGCACGAGTGATCAGCATGTGCCATGCGGTGACGAAGACCAGAGGCACAGCCGCTGCCTCGTCGAAACTGAGATCGCCCGGGATGGGGATTACATTGACTTCCGGCGAGCTCACGTACTCGGCATAGCCACCGTCCACCAGGACACCAAAAAGCGTGTAGTCGCGGCAAGCGCTGTCCAGTCCTTTGAAGCAGGCCTCGCAGTGGCCGCAACTGATGCCGGGCGACAAGAGCACGCGGTCGCCGGGCTTAACGCGCGTTACCAAGGCTCCGATCTCGACCACTTCGCCTGCGATGTCGCTGCCCACGATGTGCGGCACAGGCAACATGCAGGCAGCCACACCTACACGGAGCCAGAGGTCGAGATGGTTTAGTGCGCAGGTCTTAACCCTTACCAGGACCTCGTTCGCCTGGATCTTGGGATCGGGCGCGTCTTCGTACTTCAGAACATCCGGCCCGCCATGCTGGTGAAATCGGACGGCTTTCATCGGTATTCTTCGTTACGTCTCAAGCAGGCGGCAGCCATTGATCCTCGGAAGTACGAAAGTACCATCGGTCTAGATTATCTGGCAGACGATAACTAGGCGAGTAGAAATTTGGCAGTTGAATTCGCCACCGGAGGTCGTCGATGAAACGCTGCCCTTATTGCCGTAACCTGAATGATCCCGCCGCCATCCAATGCCGCGTGTGTGAGAACTTTCTGGTTTCACCGGGCGGTACCATCTGTTGTCCGGTCAAGCCAATGCTGGTTGGACCAGAGAAGGCGCACGGAATGAGGAACAAGGCCCTGGCAGCAGTTGCTGTGGGGCTGCTTGTCAAAGTCTATTGGGGCGGCTACGGTCCGTGGCCCGTCGTCGATCACCCCACGCTTGTCAGTTTTCGTGCGTGGTTGGAGCCATGGCTGGTCTACGGTGGGACCGCCGGCTATTTCCTGGGATTCCTTCTGCGATGGATTTAGCGGACCACACTCCATCCTGTGCCTCTCACGCGCCGCCGTCGGAGATAGGTTCGCTCCTGTGAAGAACTTCTGCCTCGTTGAGCAGTTCCTCGGCGACTTGCTCGCACGCGGGCCGAAGCCAGGAAGTGTCCGGGCAGGATGGACCCTGCACGATGAGGCGATCAAAGAGGAATTCGGCCAGTTCTTGTTCGGTGAATGTTCGGGACACGATCGCTTCCTCCCACCGTTCTAAAGCGTTCCGCTCACTATCGGGTGAGCGTGCGCAGCATTATACTCCAGACCCAGATTCTGCGTCCGACCACCAAAGCAGCAAGGCAGCGCCTAGTAGGCTGCTGAAAAAACCTCCGAGCATGTCATCCTGAGCGGAGCGAAGGATCTGCTTTTTGTTTGTTTTCAATGAGGAACAGCAGATGCTTCGCTGCGCTCAGCATGACAGATAC
>Ga0182035_10001979_pt1 | contig 10657 bp, 6 predicted proteins | sample flu12Cox44000170_FD_125969 | JGI IMG/M metagenome (GOLD analysis project Ga0182035, IMG submission 125969) | Lab enrichment of tropical soil microbial communities from Luquillo Experimental Forest, Puerto Rico - flux4day.12C.oxic.44.000.170 | ecosystem: Environmental > Terrestrial > Soil >...
GTCCCGCCTCCCGAAACCTTCCCCGTCAAATTGGACAAAGTTTCGCCATTGCTTCCCCCCAGTACGAAAGCTGACACCACCAGAACCGCCAGCGCCGTGGATTTCGCCCAGGTCGCGATTCCGAAGAAGAAAGCGCCGATGTGTGCGCCGCGGATATTCACGGCCGCGGCGAACGCGATTGCGCCGGCCGACAAACTGCGCGCGACGAGATAATGCTCGATTGGATCGATATTGAGGGACCTCAAAAGGTATTCGCCGAAGACGATCGCGATGCCCCCGAGAGCGTTGGCGCGGATGAGGATCAGCTCCGACCAGCCGAAGAGGAACGCTGGCAACCGACCCCAACCTTCACGAAGATACGCGTAGAGGCCGCCCGTCTCCGGCAGTGCGGCCGCGAGCTCTCCGAGCGACAGCGCACCGCAAAGCGTGATCGCTCCGCCAGCCAGCCAGAGCAGCAACATGACCCTCGGGTCAGGCACCTTCTGCGCGATGCCTGCCGGCGATCGGAAGATGCCGGACCCGATCGTGATCCCGATGACGAGCGCAACCGAGCTCCAGAGCCCGAGGGTGCGCGGCAGTTTTGACGTCATTTTGCTGTCAGCGAAGCCTTGAGCCATTTTCACGTTTGCCATTCCTTCGCCTGCCTGGTACTATCCCGGGGTTCCCAGAGCGCCCGCCGCGCTGGGTGAAACGCCATGCTCCCGGCCCTGACGGCTCGTCACGAAAGCCCGCTCGATTTCGCGTTGCGTCAGCTCGTGACCAGGCACGATCACCTGGTCGCCGCGGCTTCCCCTGACGGACTTCGCCTTGACAATCGAGCTGACGAGGGCGACCGACCTGACACCCCCGACCTTCACGTTACGGCCGTCCGACGACTTCCCCCGACTGTTGCGCGCTTTGCGCCCTTCCCAGAAACGCTCGATCGCCGGCTCACCGACGCCCTCGTGTCGCGCGGCGTCCGTCAGCTCTACACACATCAAGCCGAAGCCATCGGCCACACGCTCTCTCGCCGCAACGTGGTCATCGTCACGCCGACTGCGTCAGGCAAGACCTTGTGCTACAACGCGCCGGTCCTGAACGCGATTCTCAATGACCCGTCGAGCCGCGCATTGTATCTGTTTCCCACCAAGGCACTTGCCCAGGATCAGCTTGCCGAGCTGCATGGTCTGTGCGAGACCATCGCCGCGTCGAGCGGCGAGCAGGTCGGTGTCTTCACCTACGACGGTGACACGCCCCAGGACGCGCGCCGCGCCATCCGCTCGCGCGCGCAGGTCGTGCTCAGCAATCCAGACATGGTGCACTCGGGCATTCTTCCGCACCACCCCCGGTGGGCCAAGCTGTTCGAGAACCTCGCGTTCGTGGTCATCGACGAGCTGCACGCCTACCGTGGAGTCTTCGGAAGCCATCTCGCCAACGTCCTGCGCCGGCTGCGCCGCATTTGCCGGCATTACGGATCGAATCCCGTTTTCGTCTGCTCGTCGGCAACCATCGCCAATCCGCGCGAGCTCGCCGAGCGTCTGACCGAGCAACCGTTCGAACTGGTGGACCGGAGCGGCGCGCCGCGCGGCGAGAAGCTCTTCGTCTTCGTCAATCCGCCGGTCGTGAACCATCAACTCGGGATTCGGCGGTCGTATTTGACCGAGGCCCGGCGAGTCGCCGGCGAATTCCTGAAACGTGACCTCCAGCTCATCGTGTTCGCGCAGAGTCGTCTTGCCACCGAGATCTTGACGACGTACTTGAAGGATGACTTCGAGCGCCATCCGCGAATCCCGCACCGCCCGGAGCGCATCCGGGGCTACCGCGGCGGCTACCTCCCGCTGCGGCGCCGCGAGATTGAGCGCGGCCTGCGTGAAGGCGAGGTGCGCGCTGTCGTGTCGACCAACGCGCTCGAGCTCGGAATCGACATCGGCGCGCTGGACGTGTCCGTGATGGCCGGGTACCCCGGCACGATCGCCGGGACGTGGCAGCGGGCCGGACGCGCGGGGCGCCGGGCGGGCCGATCGGCGGCCGTGCTGGTGGCCTCGAGCGCGCCGCTCGATCAGTTCGTGATCCGCAACCCGGCGTATTTTTTCGATGCGTCGCCTGAGCGCGCCCTCATCGACCCGGATAACCTTCACATTCTCGTCGACCACATCAAGTGCGCTGCGTTCGAGCTGCCGTTCAGCGGCGAGGAAGCCTTTGGCCGGCACGACCTGCCGGAGATTCTGGGCGTCCTGGCCGAGCAGGGGCTCGTCCACCGGGAGCCGAGCCACACGATCGATCATCAACAAGCCACGACGGGCGAAGCAGCCAGATGGACCTGGATCAACGAGTCCTATCCCGCCGATGCCGTCAGCCTCCGTTCGATCTCTTCGGACAACTTCGTCATCGTCGACACAACCGCTGAGACGCGGGTGATCGGCGAGACGGACTTCACGAGCGGTCCCGCGACCGTGCACCCGAACGCGATCTACATGGTAGAAGGGCAGCTGTATCACGTGGACACGCTCGATTTCGAGGGGCGCAAAGCGTTCGTCCGCGAAATCGACTGCGACTACTATACAGATGCGATCACGTACACGCGCGTGACCCCCATCGACGTGTTCGCGACGGAGCCCGTCCGGACGCACGGCGAGGTGCACGTCGTGTCACGGGTCGTGGGTTTCAAGAAGATCAAGTTTTACACGAACGAGAACGTCGGTTCCGGCGAGCTCGATCTGCCGGAACAGCAGATGCATACGACTGCGTACTGGCTCACGATCCCGGCGGAGGTCATGGGATGGCTCCCGTACGCTCCGGACGACCGGCGCGATGGCGTCGTGGGGCTGGCTTTCGCGCTGAAGCAGGTCGCGCAGCTGCTGCTGATGTGCGATCGGCATGATGTGGGCATTTCAATCGACAGTGAGGACTCTGCCCGTTCCGGACCAACCCACACGGCCGACCCGACCCACTCGACCGACGCGACTCACTCGACCCACTCGACCCAGAGGATATTCGTGTACGACAATTATCCCGGAGGCATCGGATTCAGTGCGCCGCTGTTTCAGATGCACGAAGAGCTCCTTACGAACACCCGGCGGTTGATCGGCGAATGTGGGTGCGCGACCGGATGCCCCGGCTGCGTTGGGCCGGTCGGGAACACGGGGCCGCTTGCGAAGACCGTCGCTCTCAGAATCCTCGATCTGATGAGTCAAGTCACAAACCGACTCGCTGCAGGCGCTGCACTCGACCGACCAGAATCAGTCGACCGGCCGAGCTTATCTGGCCCGCCGGAGGCGTTTTGACCTCGCTCGCTGAGCGCATTCGCGGCATCGTCGTTCCGGGATCTGGATCTCAGTCCCGCTCCTGGCCGGGATCTCGAATTTCGAGTCCCGAGTCCCCAATCCCGAATCCAGAAGCCCGGGACTTATCTCCCCTTGGCGGCGAGTGGCGCGACGGCTGTTTCGTCGTCGACCGGTTTTGGGAGTCGTCGGTAAGTCACGGCCGTGACCAGGTCGGTCATCTGGCCGATCGGATCCACAACGCGGCCGAGGAGGCGCCCTTTTTCACCGGAGGCAGGCCGGCTCGGGCGCCGTTCGTGTTCCTTGACCTCGAGACGACCGGGTTGAGCGGCGGCGCGGGCACGCACGCCTTTCTCGTCGGCTGCGGCTGGTTCGACGAAGGACGGTTTGTCACGCGGCAGTTCGTGATGGCGCGGTTCTCGGACGAGCGTCCGATGCTCGAGACCATCGCCCGCGAATGCGCTCGCGCGGGGGCCCTCGTCAGCTTCAATGGCAAGTCGTTCGACGCCCCGCTCCTCGAGACGCGTTATCTGTTTCACCGACTCGCGTGGTTCGGCCTGCAGCTGCCTCACCTGGACGTCCTGCATCCGGCCCGTCAGTTCTGGAGGCGGGATGACTGCTCGCTGCTGGCGCTCGAGCGCCATCTGGTGGGCCACCGTCGGGTCGGCGATGTGCCCGGCATCGACATCCCAGGCCGGTACTTTCAGTTCGTGCGCACGGGCGATGCACGGCCCCTCCGCGCCGTCCTGGAGCACAATCGACTGGATCTTCTGTCACTCGCCGCGTTGACCGCACGGCTGCTGGATCTGGCGCAGCGTGGAGCGGGCGCCGCCCGCGATGCCCGTGAAGCGCTGGCGCTCGGCCGCTTGTTTGCGCGCGCGGGGCTCGATGCTCGCTCGCGCGAGGCATACTCACACTCCATTGCGATGAGCCACGCTCCAAAGGGCGCGTTCGACGGCGTCAAGGTCGAAGGTCTTCGTGCGCTGGCACTCGCATGGCGGCAGGCTCGCGGGTTCGAGGAAGCTGCGCGCTGCTGGCGGGAGCTGCTCGAGATACGCGGATGCCCTGCCCACATCGCGGCCGAGGCAGCCGAAGCGCTCGCGATCCATCAGGAGCATCGCGTGCGCGATCTCGTAGCGGCTCGATCGTATGCGGTACTGAATCTGGAAAGGGCGGAGCTGGGCGCTCGGGCCGGGGGAAAAGACCAGAACGCGTGGACCCAGGCAGTGCGGCACCGCCTGGATCGGATTGACCGAAAGCTCGCGGCTCCTACCGCGCCGCCGCCGTCTCTCGCTTTGCCTTTGCTGCCTTTTTCCGCTGCTCCGACGTCTGGGCCCCGAACTTCTTGGTGAACCGCTCGACGCGGCCCTCAGTATCGATCAACTTCTGACGGCCGGTAAAAAACGGATGACAGTTCGAGCAGATTTCAAGGTGCAACTCGGGCTTGGTCGACCGCGTCTTCCAGGTTGCCCCGCATGCGCACCGGACTTCGACGACGTTGTACTTGGGGTGAATGCCTTCCTTCACAGCGAGCTCCTTGGGCCTTCAAACAAAACCCCATTATAGCAGCCTCAGGCGGCGAACGTCTGATAGAGCAGGAACACGTTCAATGCCACAATGACCCCCGCGACCGCCCACCCGAGCCCCTTTACCCACGCGGGATTCGCGAACGGCCCCATCTTTTCACGGTCGCTCGTGAACGCCATGAGCGGCACCACGGCGAAGGGAAGCTGCAGGCTCAGAATCACCTGGCTGAGGATGATGAGCGAACCCGTTCCTCGCTCGCCGTACACCGCGACGACCACAATCGCGGGGATGATGGCGATGACCCGCGTAATAAGCCGCCGAAGCCACGGGCGCAGGCGCAGGTTGATGAACCCTTCCATCACAATCTGCCCGGCGAGCGTCCCGGTCAGCGTCGCGTTCTGACCCGAACAGAGCAGTGCGACGGCGAACAATCCACCCGCCAGCGTCGTCCCCAGAAGCGGCGACAAGAGCTGATAGGCGTCGGAGATGTCCGCGACGTCTTGATGACCCGTTCCGTGGAACACGGCCGCTGCCATCACGAGTATCGCTGCGTTGATGAAGAGCGCCGACATCAGCGCAACCGAGGAGTCGATTGTCGCGTAGCGAATCGCCTCGCGCTTGCCTTCGAGCGTGTCCGCGTACTTACGCGTCTGCACGATCGACGAGTGGAGATATAGATTGTGCGGCATGACCGTCGCGCCGAGGATGCTGATGGCGATGTACAGCATGTCCCGGTTGCGGAGGATCGCCGCGCGCGGGATGAATCCCGCCGTCGCCCCGGCCAGATCCGGCCTCGAGAGGACGATCTCGACGGCGAACGAGCCGGCGATGAGCACGATGAGCGCCACGACAAGCGCTTCGACATAGCGGAAGCCGCGCTGCTGCAGGAAGAGAACCACGAGCACGTCCAGCGCAGTAAGGGTGACGCCCCAGATGAGCGGCAGCCCCAGCAACAGGTTGAGCGCAATCGCTGCGCCGATGACTTCCGCCAGGTCGCATGCCGCGATGGCAATCTCGCACAGCAACCAGAGCAGGATTGTGACGGGCTTCGAATAGCTGTCGCGGCACGCCTGAGCCAGATCACGCCCGCTGGCAATCCCCAGCCGGGCTGCGAGCGCCTGGAGCAAGATCGCCATCAGATTGGAAATCATGATCACGCTGAGCAGCGTGTAGCCATACCGGGCGCCACCGGCGAGGTCGGTCGCCCAGTTGCCTGGGTCCATGTACCCGACGGCGACGAGATAACCCGGGCCGGCAAACGCAAGCAGCTACCGCCAGAATCCAGCGGCTTGCGGGATCGCTATCGATCGGTGGACTTCGGGGAGGCTGACCTCGCGAGAGGGCAGACGCCAACCGCGAGGCGTCGAAGAGGACGTTTCAGTGGACATCGCGCCGTATTTTGAGGAATCAAACTTATCTTCACATGTATCCGTCCTGCGTGTCAATCGTGCCGCAGCCTGGGTTGGGGACCTCAGCGAGCGTGGTTTTTGAATCGTTCGCGCAGCTCGGACTTCTTGAACTTGCCCGCCGAGGTGCGGGGGATCGCTTCAATGAACTCGAATGCGTCGGGCAGCCAGAATTTCGGGAACTGGCCGGCGAGAAACTCGCGCAGCTCGGCAGGCGACGCCGCCGCTCCAGACTTCAAGACGACAGCCGCCAGGGGCCGTTCGCTCCATTTCGCGTCCGCGACCGGGATCACCGCCGCCTCGGCGACAGCCGGATGGCCCATTAGCGCGCACTCGAGCGCCACCGACGAGATCCATTCGCCGCCGGACTTGATGAGATCCTTCGCGCGATCTTGGACTTGGATGGTTCCGTCGGGGTCGATCGTGACGATGTCCCCAGTCCTGAACCAGCCGTCCTCCGTGAACCGGTCCGCCGAATCCGCCGGCTTGTAATAAGCGCTCGCCACCCATGGGCCGCGCACTTCCAATTCACCCATCGTCTCGCCATCCCATGGAACGAAACCCCGCTCGTTGGCCGCGCGGATCTCCACGAACGGCGCTGGACGGCCCTGTTTCGCGCGATAGCGAAACTTCAGCGCTTCACGCGACTCGGGTGTCGCATCGCAGGCCTCGTCCATCAAGGCGGGTACTTTCGACATCGTTCCGAGCGGTGCCATCTCCGTCATGCCCCAGGCGTGATAAATCCGCAGCCCGTAGCGCTTCTCGAACGCTTCGATAAGCGCTTGCGGCACCGCCGAGCCGCCGACGTACATGGCGCGAATGCGCGACAGATCGAACCGGCCCGGGTTCGCGTCCAGGTACTGGAGGACGCCAATCCATACGGTCGGCACGCCACCGGTGAGCGTGACGCGCTCACGGTGAAACAGATCGACGACATTCGGGGCATCCAGATGGGGACCCGGCAGCACGAGCTTGGCGCCCACCATTACCGCAGCGAACGGCATCCCCCACGCGTTGGCGTGGAACATCGGCACGACGGGAAGGATCGTGTCCGCCTCGCGGATGCCCATACAGTGATCGAGGCACAGACCGAGCGTATGTAGCGTCAGCGCGCGATGGGAATAAGCGACCCCTTTTGGCTTGCCCGTCGTCCCGGTTGTGTAGCACATCGCGACCGCTGCGCGCTCGTCCGGATCAGGTTCGTCGCCGAGCGGCGGGGCCGTTCGGATGAGCGCTTCGTAGTCGAGATCGCCTGGGCGGATGTCAGCAGACTCTTCGCGTCCCTTGCCCGATGGCTGGCCCGCGCCGACGGCATCAGACTGACCCGCGCCGGGGGAGGTAGGGGGGGCGATCACTACTGTTGCCGCTACGTTGACCTGGGGCCGGACGTTGTTCCAGAGCGGCAACAGGCATTCGTCGACCAGGACGATGCGATCTTCGGCGTGCGCCACGATGTAAGCGAGCTCGTCGGCGTGGAGACGAAGGTTCAGCGTATGGAGGACGCCGCCCGCGAGTGGGATGCCGAAGTAGGCCTCGAGGTGCTGGCTGTGGTTCCAGGCGAGCGTGGCGACGCGGTCGCCCGGGCGAAGGCCCAGGTCCCGCAGGGCGCGGGCGAGCCGCCGCGCGCGCGCCGTGAACTCGGCGTACTGGTAGCGATGGAGCGACGTGTTCACGAGACGCGAGACGATTTCCCGCCGCCCCGCCATCGTTTCCGCGCGGCGGAAGATAGCGTTGAGGGTCAGCGGGTAGTTCATCATCAAGCCCTGCATGAGGCGGATTCTATAGGCAAACGTATCAGTCTGTCCTTGCGGCACGATCACGGACGCTCTTTCTCAAAACGGGACGGCGGCAATGCTGGCCTTGTCGCACAGTCGATCGCTCAGCGACCTGAGCGGCTGGCGAAGCGTGCTGGCTTCTTGGCGAAGCGTGATGGCTGCATGGTTTGGCCGTTCTAGCAGGCCCAACGCGATCGTGAGAGCGTGACGTCCGCCCCCGAGCGTCCTCGATAGATCGCGTCTTGCGTGGTCTGAAAGGCCGCCCAGGCAAGTCTGGGTAATCCGCAGCCTAAACGGGTAGCGCCTACCCGTTCATCGCATGACTGTTTGGTGCAAAACCAGACAATCGTGCGCAGTTCGCGGGGGCATCGGATGTGCGGTGGGTCCGTCCATGGTGAGGTCGGTGTTCATCATGGACGCAGCCGCGCTGTTGGGTGTGTCACGACGAACGGTGTACTACCGAATCAAGGCTGGGCGCTTGGTAACTGTACGGACGGCGTGCGGCAGTCAACGCGTGCTCGTCGAATCCATTCAGGCCCTTTTAGGCGCCGAAGCCGCGCGGAGGGGCGTCACAGTCCCAGCCGCTGGCGCTTTAAGTACAGACCCTTCCGAGAAATGCCCAGCGACCGAGCAGCCGGCTCCAGACGGCCATGATGGTCGCGAAGGGCCGCCTTGATCATCTCGCATTCCACTCGGGCGAGAGTGGGTCCCAGCTTGTCGCGGAGCGGGATCGCGATCTCGCGTCCGTTGACGGTGGGGTGTCGCAAGTCGGGCATGGCGGCGACGATGTCGGCAGAAATCGAGTCGGGCTCGAGGGTCGAGTTCGGCTCGGCGAGCGCCACCATCCGCCGGATTTCGTTCTGAAGCTGGCGGACGTTGCCCGGCCAGCGGAAAAGAAGCAGACGTTCCAGTGTTTCCTCTGCGACCTCGAGGTAGCCTTTGTTGTACTCGCGCGCCGCTTGCGCGACGAAGCGGGTGATCATGGCCGGGATCTCGTCGCGGCGTTCGCGGAGCGGTTTGATCGGCAGGTTTACGACGTTGAGCCGGTAGAACAGGTCCTCGCGGAACTTTCCGTCACGGACCGCGTTCAGGAGATTGGTGTTGGTGGCGGCGACAATACGAACGTCGACGTTGAGGGGAGAGGGCTCGCCGAGCGGCGCGATTTCGCCGTAATCGAGGAAGCGGAGCAGTTTGGGCTGGAGGTCGAGGCTCATCTCGCCGACCTCGTCGAGGAACAGCGTGCCGCCGGCAGCGCTACGGATGAGTCCGAGCTGGTCGCGGTCGGCGCCGGTAAAGGCGCCGCGGCGGTAGCCGAACAGCTGGCTCTCGAGCAGCTCGCGCGGAATGGCCGCGCAGTTGAAGGGGACGAACGGCCGCTGAGCGCGGTTGGAGAAGTCGTGAATCGCCCGCGCGAGAATCTCCTTGCCGGTGCCGCTCTCGCCTGTGATAAGTACGGTGACTTTCGTTTGAGCGACCCGTTGTGCGAAGTTCATGTTGTCGCTCATGTGGCCGGAGATTACGGCTCCTTGTTCTACACCAGCAAGTTCTTCCGATGCCCAAAGGGTCGACCGCCGTTCGCGATCCAGACGGCCTCGCTCTAGCTCCTCGAGTCTTTCAATCAGTACACTTATCAAGTTTAGTGTGCCGTCGGTCTCCACTGCGGCAGTTGGGGTCACAACGAGTTCGATCGTGTGATCTTTGGCGGAGCCGATTCTGAACTTTCGTGCAGACCGGGCTATCGTTGCCCCGCGCTTGCCGAACTCGGCCAGGATCCTGGTGCCACCACGTGGCTCACAGGCCTCAACTACGGCTCGTGTGGCGCAGCCGATTCTAACCAAAAGGTCTCCTAACTCTGACGCGATCAGTTCCGGTCGCGAGAAATGAAGTAGTACAGCGACCAATGCGTGGAACACGTTGCGGCCACTCGTGTCAACGTCAGGACGACCATTACGCCCGTTTTCAGTCGTGGGTTCATTTTGAGGCAGCCTTACGCCCAGTCCCAGGTATATCAGGGTGGGGACGTTCGTCGCGACCTCGCATATGCGCCGAGCGCGTTCTGAATATAAGCTTGCTTCCTCGAGCCGATTCTCGTCGACCAAGCCGTCCGCGACAATGTGCTCATATCTTGCAAACGACTCTGGCGATAGGCCATCTGTGCTACTCATCGCCTCACGAAGCGCACCAAGACACTCCGCGGTTTTGTGCAGACGCTGAAAGATCTCAGCTCTCGTGAGGAGTGCCAACTTCAAAAGGATTTGATCGCCCGCGACGCGCGAGAGATCGATCACTCGCTCGATGACAGGCAGGGCGCCAGCGATGCGATGCTTTCGAATGTAGAGTCTAGCTCGCGTGATTTCGGCGTACCGATGCGCGAAAAACGTGCGATCCACTTTCGTTCGAATTGTTGAGTCTATTCGTTCCAGAAGGTGCTCGCAGTCGTCTAGCCGGCCCTGAGCCAGTCGCGTCTGTGCAAGAGCTTCAAGAATTGCGTTATTACGGTTGCCACTTGAAGGCAAGATGGCCTGAGCACGCTCAAAGTGTTCGACCGCCCTGTCGAATTCGCCACACAAGAAAAGTAGAGTCCCCGTGTTCGCTGCCGCCGACCTACGAGTTGCAGCTGCGCCACACTCATCAGAGGCGGCTATTGCGCGAGCCGAGTGGTATTTGCCTCGCTCGAGCTGGAAGCGCA
>Ga0182035_10001985_pt1 | contig 10638 bp, 7 predicted proteins | sample flu12Cox44000170_FD_125969 | JGI IMG/M metagenome (GOLD analysis project Ga0182035, IMG submission 125969) | Lab enrichment of tropical soil microbial communities from Luquillo Experimental Forest, Puerto Rico - flux4day.12C.oxic.44.000.170 | ecosystem: Environmental > Terrestrial > Soil >...
CACTATTACTATGCAGACGCCATGCTGGACCACAATTGTGCCTGGTCTCAGTATGGCTGGCTGCGGCCAGGGGTGTTGGTATCACGGACGAGACGACGAACATTCTCTACTACATCCCGCGCGCTGGCGAGAACATGGCGACAGTGCCGGTGGTCGCGCCGCGGTATGCCCACCTCGTCACCGGATCGGGTGTCAATGGTCTGACGTTTCAGCGGATCACGTTCGCCTACACTGTTGGTACCGACCCATCCACAATACAGGGGTGCGTGGGTATCCAGGCTAGGTATAGCTATGCCGGCACAGCTCCCGGCAATGGCTGCGATGGCGGTTCCTTTGCCGCTACCACGACTCATCGTTCGTTGGATAGCCCGGTTTTGTTCTCGTCGAGTAGTAAGAACATAACGTTCGATCATAACTTGTTCACGCATATTGGCGGGCGCGCGCTGTTTGGCCAGGCTACAACCCAGAACCTCATCGAGACGGCAAACAAATTTGTGGATAACGCGGGCGGATGTACGCAATGGGGTGACATCACTGACTACACCAATACGAACCCAGCAACGCAGACCAGTGGTTGGCTATTTCGGAACAACTACCGCGAAGCGCCTTTCGAGTATGATAGCACTTGGATACTTGTAGCCTATTCCACAGGAGGGGTGATTGATCACAACGAGTTTGCTGGGTATGCCGCCGCCACTGGGTATAGTGCGCTGCAAACAGGATGGGGCTGGGGCCCAGCATACGCGGGGACCGCAAGTTATCAGGGCGGAACATCGGTCGCCAACAATTATATTCATGCCGATTGTGGCGCGTTGCCGGATTGCGGAGGGCTTTACTTCAACGGTGACTTTAGTAACGGGGGTTATTCCGCGTCGGGCAACTGCACCGTGAACCGCCTCGCTCCTGGTGGAACCGGATTTTACTCCGACAACGGCAGTTCGCACGGCACCTGGACCGGGAACGTGGAGGATGATAAGCAGTCGGTCTATTGGGCCGGATGCAATTTCTGCTCGAGCGTGACCTTTGGTCCGGGTAACTACCACACGAACGCGAGTACCTTTGATACGGATACCACGTCATTCTCGGGGAATACCATGTTCACATCTGGCTCGCCACCGCCCGGAGCCGTGGCGATCATCGATGCGGCCGGCATTCAGTCTGGGGTGATGCCGGGGCCATGAAGGTTCTCCGTCGTTCGGTTCTGGGAGGAGCAGCAGCTTCGATCGTCGCGACCAAGACCGCGATTGCGCGGAGGTTTCGATTCCCTGGTGGTATGGGCCAGCTGACGGTGACCATCACCGGCATTTCCCCGAACAGCGCCACGGCGACGACGGGCGCTAAGGCCGGGACCGTGGTCGCCACGATCAATGTAATCACGAGCCCTCCCGGGATGTTTACCGGCTCTTTCGGTGCCATAGATGGGGCTAACGGAACGAAGTACCAGATGGTCGGTGCTCAGCTGCGGGTCGCGGGCTCTCCACTGACCAGAGGCACCGACAACATCACAATCACGCCAATCATGGCTGGTGCAGTCGGCTCGGGGACGGCGTTCCCGATGACCATAAATGTCGGGGCCGCGGTCCTGATGGTAAACGGTCGCACCGGAGCTGCATCGGTCGATTCGGGCGGCTATTGCTGCATCTCGGTTCGCAACAATCCAAGTACTAACCCACGTACTTTTGTCGGCATCTACAACACGGTTGCCCTCTACGACCTAATGCGGTTCAATTGGCCCGGCAGTGTCCCAAACGTTGATCTTCCTATCCAGATAGCTGTAAAGGATCAATCGGGGACTCATAACGTACCTCCGGGCACGAATTACAGGGTACGGTTATATGACTACGATACGTTATCAGAACTTGCCTCGGTTCCGCTTACGGTCACCAGCTATATCTCGCCTCCATTCCCCTCGTGGATCACCCCGCTGGGCGATTTCAGCGGATCCGAGATGTGCTGCATCCCGTCGGTGTCCAGTGGAACCATACTAGCCGCAAATATAGCAGGCACCTGTTATGTTGTAAGTGGCACTATCACGGTCACCAACAATTTTTCGAACACTAACAATCCCGTACACCCGCAAGGGATTACGTTGCAATTCACATTGTCAGGCATGCTTTCCGGGCAGAGTGGATCGCCGAGTACAGCAGCAGTAGGGCCTCCCGTAACGCAGGTCGGTACGACGCCTGTTTCGCAGACCTTCGACACGAAAGCCTACCCGGATGGTACCTACATTCTGAGCGTGAAGATCATCGATGTCAATGACGTGTCACACTCTCAGCTTGGCGGGAAGTGGGTCGCTTATCAGATGGTGCCAACTCCAACCAATCTGATCATTGCGAACGGCGACCCGAACGCCACGTACGGGCTCAATGATTTCACCACATCTCGAGTCATACCAACGACGTACTTCTTCGGAAATACACGCTCGCAGCCAACTGCGGCGGATTATGTGCATTATCAGGGACCACCTGCAGGGTCGAACTCGAGTCCTTATCCAGGGCCAGGCCAAAGCGTCATTGATGCGCCCCCGTGCTATGCCACCGGGCCGTGGCCGTGGCAGACAGGAAATTCGCCGGGACCGATAGGGATGCGAGCTCATGCAACTTCAGAAGGCTTCGGCATCGGGGGGTCTCTCAATTGGTACAACGAGTGCATTGCGCAAAATCGCGTAGGTGAATACCAATCAGAGCCACAATTCTTCCGGAGCAAAGTAGGAGGAGTATTCATTCAAGGGTGGAGTTCGAAGACTGCCAGCTCGAATACGCTCGAGGCGACATATCCCCTTTCTGCACAACATGCGTTCTATAACGGCGCACGCAACGGCAATTCCATGTCTCCGATCGTAGTATTTGCTGCGACCGACCAAAATACCGGTGGTGGTACACCTCCGTTTACTGCTCATTGGACGGGCACTACGATGGACGGACGGATTTTTACCGTCGATCTCGATGGGGCGATAAAGACGATCGCCGGCAACAAACGTGACGATACAAAGGTGTCATTCGACTTCTCTGATCCGTCAATTCCGCTGAGATCATCCGACACCATACAGGGAACGATTAATCCCGATCCGGTCTATGCTTTCCATAATTTCGATGGGACCCACGATGTCTGTTGGGACCCGCAGAACGCCAACATCCTCTATGCTGCGAAAACTCTTTTTCACTGTATCCTGAAATTCGATTTCACGGTTCAGACGATAGGAGGCGTCAATTATGGGCCGAGCAATCCATTGTGCTCACGCTACGCGGGGTATGATAACGGTGTATCGAACGATGGTATCGGCGGCTATGCCGATGGCCCGGCACTGGATCCCAGCCCTGGAACGGTAAAAGCAACCGGCATGGTTACGATATCCGGCAACACGATGACGGTACCCTCGTCACCTCCTCCTACAGGTGCCTGGGCGGTAGGGCTGAGGGTTACCGGCGGGGCAATCGCAGTCGGAACCTACATCACCTCGCTCGGAACGGGCTCGGGCGGCGCTGGCACCTACACAGTCTCGATCTCACAAACCATTGGCATACCGACCGCCGCATCGGGCAACGGCGGCGGGGCCCAGTTCAATGGGACGATGAGCATTTGCATGCAGAAACGAACTGACGTGCTGGGATTCCCCAAGGGCACGATGTTCGTCGCCGACAAGTACAATTGCCTAATTAGAGTGATCTTCCAATCCTCACCGGGTGTTGCTTCGACCGTCAGCACTCTATTTGGAGTGCGTCCGCCGGGATCCGCTGTGCAGATACCGCCGACCGACGCTCCGGTCAATAAGCAGACGCCTAATCTTTTTATCAATAGCATATACAATGGCGGCAGCGGCGGTCAACTCAGCGCCACGGCAGGCACCAGCTACTCGGGGGCCAATGCTCCTGTCATTACGCAGAACGCGGATGGTATACATGCCGACATCGTGATGCCGGTTCCAACCATCATTACGCGGGCCGGCTGGATGATAAACATACTCAATGACGGAGCCTTGTTCGGCCCCGGTTCGATAAATCGTGCGGGGGCGGGCTATTATTATGTAACCTCATGGACTGACAGTCAGCACTTCTCCATCGCCATGAATCCGGTGCCGACCGGCACACTCACGTTGATCCCTGCAAACTCCGACACCTACAGTGCTCCGGGCACGGTTTCCTACGCGAACGGCTATACGATCCTGCCAAATTTTATTAGAGTGACCTCGGCCGGTAATCTTGTGATCGCAGAGGCGTGGTATAACACGATGCTGCGTGAGGTCGACATCCATGCCGGGACGCTCAGACGCGTTGGGGCATTCGCGAATCATCCTAATACCCTCGAGACTTTCGGCGCGTTCGATATAGACGATGTCGGTGCCTGCGGCCCGGTAGATGACATGATATTATTCTCGCCGGCCTCCGATACCTCCGCGGAACTTTCGTTCTATTGGTCGTTGGCCGGGGATTTTTTCAGTATTGCACTCAGCGATGGCGGCAGTGTGTTCGCGCCGGAACAGACCGGCGGGGTGGGACACTATCCCTGGGCGATGGCTTACAGCAAGACGCAATGTCGTGTTATTTCCATTGGCTTGAGCGACACTGGGTTGTTTTCGTGGCGGCCATTCCGGGTAGGGTTTGATCCGGTATATGAAGTAGCCAGCGATGCCAGCATTACGGGCGGCCCCTATATGGTCAGTTGGAACACGGGCACGGCCACCTGTTTTCCAATAAATTCCCGACCGTCATTTCGCGCGCTGTACGGTGAATCAGGTACACACAAGTTCGGCGACAATGTACTGCCAGTGCTCGATGATGTTGCGGTCAATTATCCTCATGATGCGGCGAGTGGGGGCACATCGCTGGTGCCATGGACCGGGGGGACGCCGGACGGCCTTGTACAGTTCATTCAGAGTGGGATGGGAGGTTTTTTCCCGCGTCCGGAATTCAGCATTGAGGACAACCCGCCGTCGTGGGCGCTCAGCGGAACCCCGCCGATAATTGGTCGCGATCTGCAGGTTATGCTATACTTTATTAGGCGAATGTCGCTCGTCGGCAGTTTCCCGACCATCGTGGGAGTGCCGGATGCTAGTATGGATTTCATTCGCCCGCAGATCACCTCCCACTCCACGCCGGTCAGGGTGAACTCGACAACGATACGCGTGGACAGCTGGACGACCGACAAGCCGACAATAGGTCTCATCGCCGGGGGCTCGCCATACTCGCAATCTCCGGCTTGGACGGGTACGATTAACCCATTTAATATTTGGTCTGATTTTGAGACCGGATTCAGCACATCGCACGGCCCTATGACAATCTCGGGATTGCCAGATGCTTCAATTAGCGGTAATTCACCAACGACGATCGGAATCGTAGTCAAGGATAAGTCTGGAAATTTCAACTATATTAGCATGACGGTGGCTTGAATGAAGAAGAAATGGCTAGCACTCCTGATCGTGCTTTTGACAGGGCTCGCGGCCGAGGCGCAAGTCACCGACGTTGTCCTTCGGCCTGGCGAGATCCCGAAAGGGACGTTTAACTGGATGCTTCGTTCCGTCGCCGACACCGTAACTCCTCTGATCAACCCTCCGGGGGTTGATCCTGGTGTGCGCACCGGTGCAGCGGGGATCGGAGGGCTACTCCCGGCATCACTACTGGGACAGGCAGCGAGACGAACCTCCAGCAAGTCGGGATGTTTTGGTTTTCGACAGAATGGTCGGTGAACGGGTCGATCGCTAATACAATACCAGGCCTCGGCGCTCGCTACGACTCGACTGGCTGTTCGGCGTGTCACGCCTATCCAGCTGTAGGCGGGACGAGCCCGCTGGTGAACAATGAGGTGGCCATGGCGACCATGCGCGGCGCCACGAATACCGTACCGAGCTTTATAACTTCGAACAGTCCTACGGTCATTCCGTGGCAGATCTCGACTCAGAGTTTGCTACCGTTGTACACAATCCAAGGACGCACCGACGCTCCGGGCTGTACGCTGGCCCAACCTAATTGGTCTGCCTTGATGGCGGCCAACGACATCAGCTTCACATCGCCGATAGAGCTTGCCGGCGCTGGGCTCGTCGAGGCGACGCCGTCGAGCACCTTAGTCACGAACCAGACTACGATCCCAGTCGGGGCAACATGGACATTTGCCGGTCTGGGGATCACGACCGGACGGTTTTCCCGCGCGTTCGGCGGCATCCAAACCATTGGTCGAAAGGCCAATGCCTCGAGCATCCTCGATTTCGCCTATATCGCCCAACGGTTGGAAATAGGCGCTACTAACGCCCTCTTCCCAAGGAATAGCGACGAGGCAGCAGGCACGAGCTGCAAACCCAACGGACTTCCGGAGGATGGCTATCGCACAACACGTCTCCTCCCGAACTCTACCAGCCTGCAGGGGGATTACTCGGAACAGGCACAGCTCACCGCCGATGCGGTTCGTTATCTCGCACCGCCAACGGCGGCGAGCAGCGGGTACACAGCATGCCCGCCTCTATCGCCCGGCTGCCGATCTCCGACCACGGTGACATCGGGGAGCATTTCCAACGGGCAGGCGCAGTTTATCGCAGTCGGATGCGTCGCCTGCCACACTCAGAGCCACACCACCGGCAACTCGACGATGACAGGGCAGTCGGGTGTGACCTACTCTTCATGGAGCGACCATGCTCTGCATGACATGGGGGATGGCCTGTCAAACGGCATTACTCTCGACGCAGCCGGTCCCAGAGATTGGAAGACTGCAGCACTTTGGGGACTCGGGCAGCGGATCTATTTATTGCACGACGGGCGGACCACAGATTTGTACCAAGCGGTTATCCTACATTATAGCGCCACGACGCATCCGAGCGAAGCCAACGCAGTTATTACAGCCTTTCAGGCGCTGTCGACCGCTAATCAGCAGGACATCCTCAACTTCCTCAGATCCCTATGATAACCCGGCGCGGCTTGCTAGCACGGCGCCGTTGTTGATCAAGCCAGGGATCGCACGCGCCAGGTGGCCGCTCAGTGTGAGCGGCGGACCATTACCTTTTCACCCGACGGTACAGTATCCGATGGAACGGTTGGCGCCCCACTGGTGACCGGCTACGGGAGATGGACCTGGGGACCGCTCTTCGCGCCACCGCCATATTGGTACACGAGCGGCTTCTACTGGGTGAAACTTAATGGCAAGTATGTGTATCAGGGAGCGCGCGCTGAAGTAAATTTTGGTGGGCAACTCTTTTCTGAGCAGCCCGACCAGAACTGGGTTGGGTTTTTGAACTACAGGTTCCAGTTCGTCAGCTCCGGCGGATCAGACCCAACCAACCCTGGATGGCCTTCTCCACCGATCGTCACCGGCCCGTTCACGCCATCTCCGGACGGGACATCGATTACCACCCCGGTTGGGTCGCTTGTGACCGCCGATGGTGTTTGGACCTCGGGAGCAAACACGACGGGAGCAAATTATTACGCACTCCTAAATGGGGTGAACCCAGACCATGAGCCCACCGGCGTCTTTGGGCTGAACGGCACGCAGATGACCGTCGCCGCCAACGGCAACCTGTTCGCACACGTCAGCGACGGCAACTGGTACGTGTTCCGCAATTACATCTGGCAGCTCGCCCCTCCGGGGTGGTATCACCTATCCCTACGAACATGGTGATCACGCCGGCATACAATCAAGACCTCAGCGGTCGCTCTGGACCCTCGCGTTCGGGACGCTTTCGCGGGGTGACGGGTACGGCGCCGATATTGCATGCACCATTGCTCTGTGTACTGAGCGCACCCGCGGCGACCTCTGCGCCAAAGTGTTTCGGCAATGAATGATAGAAGACGAGTCCTGCTGCTGCTCGTCGCGCCAGCATTGGCGATGGTGCTGGCGCTGTTCGTCTATCCGCTCGGCATGTCGCTCGTATCGGCCTTCACGGCGAAGGACACACGGCCGAGTCTCGACAATTTCGCGAAGGCGTTCGAACTCTACGGTACCGACATCGTCTTCACCTTCGTCATCGTCGCGGTATCGACGGTGCTGGTCGGCCTGTTCGCGGCAGCGATCGGCGGCTACCTGGTACTCGGTGCGCACCCCACCGCGGTGTCGATTCTGAAAAGCCTCTATCGCTGGCCGCTCTTCATTCCGTTCATCGTCGCCGCTCAATGCATGCGCACCTTCCTCGCCAAGAACGGGATGATGAACAACACGCTCGCCACGCTCGGGCTCGTCGATGTCGCCAATCTATCGGGGCTGCTCGACTGGCGCGGCATCATCATTACCTTCGTGTGGAAGGAGACGCCGTTTGTCGCGCTGCTGGTTTCGGGCGCGATGGCCGCACTCGACCGCGCGACCATTGAAGCGGCTGCCAACCTGGGTGCCAGTGGATTGCGCATCCTCGTCGAAATCATTCTGCCGCAGGTCGCCGGGGTAATGCTGGTCGGGCTGATATTGGCGTTTGTCGCGATGCTGTCGGTGTTGTCGGTGCCGATCATGATCAGCGGCGGATCGCCGACGATGATCACGGTCGACATGGCGTTCCGCGTCAATTCTTACAGCGATTATGGCGTCGCCAATGCGCTCGGATTTGTCTCCTACGCAATGGCCGTGCTGGCGGCCTGGGTTTATCTGCGGCGCAATGTGGCGAGCGGCGGAGCTGTATGAGAGCGGCCCTCGCCTGGGTGCTGCGCGGCGGCCTGCTCGGCGGCCTGGCTTTCATGATTTTCGGGCCGCTCGCCAACCTCGTACTGTGGGCGGTGGCGATCCAGTGGTATTTCCCCTATAAGCTGCCGCTGACCTGGGGCTTCAAATATTGGAACGAGGTGTTCAAGCCGACCAGCGACACCGTCGCTGCGCTCGCCACGAGCGTGCTGATCGCCTCTTTCACCGTCGTCGTCTGTCTGCTCCTTGCCGTCCCGGCAGGTTATGCGTTAAGCCGCGGGCGATTGCCGGGCCGCCCGTTGATCCTGTTGATCCTGCTCCTTCCGCAAGCTTTTCCGAACCTCGCCGTCTATTTCAATATTGCGCGCCTGTTCTATATGGTCGGGCTAAACGGGACGATTGCCGGCGTCGTCCTCGTGCATGCGGTTCACGGTCTGGTCATTGCCGTATGGATCGCCGCAGCAGCCTTCGCGGCAGTCGATCCGGAGCTCGAACTCGCCGCCCGCAATATCGGCGCCTCTACCCTGCGGGTTGCGCTGACCGTAACCTTGCCGTTGGCGATGCCCGGCTTGCTGGCGAGCGCCATCTTTGTCTTTCTCGAGTCCCTCGACGAGTTCACCGGCACCTATTTCGTCGGCGTGCCGGACGTGACCACCCTTCCGCTCGTCATGTTCACGGCGAGCCTCGCCGGGAACTACCAGATCGCAGCGATCACGGCGCTGGTGCTGCTCGTTCCCTCGGTTGGCTTCATGCTGTTGATCGAGCGGTTTCTGAAGGGCGAAATGCTCGCTAAGGTCGGCTGATCACAGGCCGACGGCCCGTCGGCTGTCGGGGATCAGAGCCGCCGAGATCAGCTCAACCGGCTGAAGGGGGCCCACCGAGCGTTTGACCAACGGCTGCTCTGTTCGCCCGCCAGACCGTCTCTCAGTGACGGGAATGGGGCAACTTGTGCCGAATCACGATCCGGCTATGATCGGCCGGAACGGGCGACGGTGGCGCGGTCGTCGAGCGCGAACAGCAGCTGGCCGGCTTTGACCCGATCCTTCACACGACACACCACCCGGTCCGGTTCACTGAATGCACAGCTCGGCCGCTATCGCAGTTCTCTAAGCCAAGCCAGCACGGCTTCGCGGGCGGCGGTCGGAGTCCCGAGGTGGTCAGCGCTGACTCTGACGTAACGGTTCAGCGGGTTGGCGGGCGCGTGGCTGAAGGCATAGCTTGGCCCGGGCTGGCTGCGATCTGCGGTACCGGCGATCCATAACAACGGCTCGCGCTAGCCGGCTAGTGTTGTCGAGCATATTCGCCGGGCCCGTAGGATCAAAAAAGCTTAGATAGATCATCGCAGTCGTATTGATCGAGAATGACCCACGAGTATTCAAGTCGTTGAAGGTGCTGCGTCCATCGCTGCGGCCGGTGGCGACCATCGCCCGTGCTTGAGCGATGCTTTGCGCGATCTGGGGAAATACTGTTACCAGCCGCTCCGGCGCCCCGGCTGGGGCAAGGGCGATGATGCCGGCAAGACCCCGACGCCGGGCGCCGAATGCGAGGGCTGCGATACCACCTTGGCTCATGCCGGCGACAACGATGGCGCGTGCGCCTCGGCCGGTCAGCCGCGCGACCGGCGCTTCGAGCTCAGCCAGGCAGTCGAGGAACGGCCGGTCGCGCCTGCGCCCATATGACCAGCACATCTCCGGCTGCTCAACAAGGTACCCAGCGCCCTCCATTGCCGTCGCGAGCAGGGCGACGCTCCCGGACCGCGAGTCGGTGTTGCCGTGCATCAGAACCACGCCAATGGTCTGCGCTGAGACCGGCGCAGAGACCCCGATGATCGCTGCGAGCATCACCAGTCCCGGCCACAATCGACTCATCGGGAGTTTCCCTACTCAGATCATTATCGGCGCGACCTCATCGAGGCTGCCATCGCGCCGGCGGATCATACAGTCGCGTGGCGCGCGTTCAGGCATGGTGCGCCATTCCCGCCGCCTCTTTGGGCGTGCCGCCCTTCTCGAGACGGGCGATGATCCCGGTTGTGTCGATGCACGAGAGAGA
>Ga0182035_10001989_pt1 | contig 10631 bp, 10 predicted proteins | sample flu12Cox44000170_FD_125969 | JGI IMG/M metagenome (GOLD analysis project Ga0182035, IMG submission 125969) | Lab enrichment of tropical soil microbial communities from Luquillo Experimental Forest, Puerto Rico - flux4day.12C.oxic.44.000.170 | ecosystem: Environmental > Terrestrial > Soil >...
CGTTTTCTGAAATTACGAACGTTTTCGCACATAAGTTCCATACGAATTGCGGCACGTAGGTCAAGTTTGGAAAAAGAACGTGTATTTGCCGGAATCCTGCAAAAATCGGAGTGTTACACGGCGCTAAAGCCAGGCGTTTAGCTGCGGTTTATACGGAATCCTGGAGACCTCCCTTTGAATCGATCGTAAATGAGACACTCTCTTTACGCGTATTCACCCCGTCCGTTTGCCATCCTTCACCAGCAGCCCCTCGCTTTGGGTCTATTCAATGGAAATCTCGGAGAGCAGGGAGATACCCGGACTATGGCATACCGTTACAGGTTGTTCAAAAGCGGACACGTGTCCGAATACGGACGGTAGTCCTGGTTATGTCTCTAGGCGCCCAAGCTGTGGTCGAGGCCCGGCCGAGCAGCCCACCCGGCGAACAAACCAAACAAGCCAACAATGATTCCGCGAGGCGCGCGGAAGCACCGGCCGAAAAGGCTTGGCGAATCCTGCATGAGGGCTTACCGGCGGGCGAACTGCGACCGACGGGCAAGGCGGTACGCGCATTAGGTTTGCTCGCGGGCAGTGCGGAGGCGGAAAAGGCGGCGGTTTAAGGATTGCGAGACGAAAAACCGAGTGTGCGGTCGGCGGCAGCCACGGCGCTCGGTTCGATGCACGCGGAGCACGGCGGAATCTCGAAGAGGCGTTGGGGACAGCGAACCGAGCGTTGTGCTGGCCGCGATGAATTCGCTGCTGCAGCTTCACGACGATGTGGGCCACGACACGTACTACGAAGTGCTCACCGGAGAGAAACGCGCGAACCAGGGGCTGATCAAAGAGCAATTCGACACGCTCAAAGACAAAAAAAGATGGCGGAAATGGGATTCGAAGAGGGAATTGGTTTTATTCCGTTTGCCGGAATCGGCCACGAGGTTTTCAAAACGGTGACGAAAAACGATTCCTCGCCGCTGCGCGCCGCCGTGCTCGAAGCCATTGCCTTGCGCGGTGACCCGTCGCTCCTTCCCAAAATCAGCCCGGCCCTCGACGATGAGAAGGATGTGGTGCGCTTTACGGCGGCGGCCAAGCAATTCGCCGCCTTCGAAAGCCTAGACCTCTTTCAACAAACCAACGGGCGATGAACCGGCCGGTTAGAAACTAGTTCGCAGCTAGTTCGCTTCATGCTGCGTGGGCAGGATTTCCGGGATGGGTGCGCGCTTTCTTCGAAACTCGACGAGCAAACCAGCGGCGGACAAGGTAATGCCGTGCTGTTCGAAAATGTCGGCGGAAAGACGGCGCAAGGAGCCTGCCGCTCGTAAGATGGCGTAAACGACGAGGCGGCGGCGAGGAGGACTGGGAGGGCCGTGTTGCTGAGCCGGAACGGCGGACTTCTCCCTCGCGGACATCGTCAGCACTGTAGCAATCCTTCCCGCCAAGGTGAAATGGTCCGGAAGCCTAGAAGAAAAACGGCCGGCCGCGCGGACCTGCTTACAAGAAGGTGCTTCGGGACAGGTCTTCGAAAGTCAGGCGCTTGTCCATGTCGAGCATTTGATTTCGATACCAGTACAGGCCCGCGAAGGCGCTTACTACCAACGCGATGATCCAGAGAGCGTTGATGGGACTCAAGACGGACCATTGGTCTAACTCCGGGAGCCACGACTTGAAAATATACAGGCCGAACAGATAACCGACGGCAAGCAGAGGAGAGTGACTCTGGAAGGACGGATACGGGCAGGTAAACGGCATTTTACGGAAACGGATCAGGAGCATTTCTACAAGAACGAGCAGCGATGCGCACCAGATTGCTGTGTGCAGAAGGGCGGTCATCCATCCCCAGTACGCCCAGGTGACGAGCAACACCGGCGGTCCCATCCAGGACAGAGAGAACACCAGCAGCGCACGCCGGACTACCGAGCGGGCATCGTGCCGATCAGGGTCGAGCCACAGCTGGAAAATCCAATTCGCACGTAAGTCCAGTGGAATCTCGAACGCAAAACGGATACCGACTAGGGTGCAGTAGCCCAGGATAAACGGGATCGAGAGAAATTCCACCGTTGGCACGGCGCTCGGCCCGGTGGAAAACTGGTGGGAGCCGGCCGCGAAGGCATCCGCGGAAATCACAAGCCCAACCGCTAAAAAGCACAGCAGCGTCTGAAGGTGCGCGGTACTGCGCAAAAGACTCCGCGACACAAAATGGTAGCAGGCACGCTCAGTGGATGAGCGGAAAGGCAGTTTGCGAGAAAAGGCCAGTAGAGACAAAAAATAAGAGATTCGAGCCATGGGACGGGCATCGGCCAGTTCGGGGAGGCGGATGAAGGACCGGCGGAAACTGAAAGCGTAAGCGACCATGGCGGTGAGCAAGGAAACTCCCACAGCGATCATCGCGGCCCTGGCCATGCTGGCACTGAAGGCATCGTTCGCCCCGGCCCAAACCGTTCGCGCCACGCCCAAGAACGACACAGGGGGCAAAAGCGCAACGCGATGCGCGTTGGCTATCGAGAGGCGCTTGAGCAAATCGGGCACGGTCAGGCTGGTGGCCAGCAAGATCAACAGGGCGACGACCGAGACAAAACGAATCGACAGCGAAACTCTGCGAAAAGCCGAAGGAGGCAAGAGAGCGGTCAGCAGTCCAGCCAGCGCGAAGAGGGCAAAGAAACTAAAGAAACTCGCGGCGAAGACGGCGGCAGCGTGTCCGGCTGCAAATCGCAGAAACAGAGAGAGCGACGGCCGGGACCCCACGACCGCGATAGGGAACAGAACCACCGAAGCGCCATTCGCCACGAAGGTGAACACGCCGGTCAGCGCGAGGAGGGCACAGAGATTCGCAAAGAAAATAGCGCCTAGAGAAAGCGGCAAGGGGGCCAGATTCGCGTAGTCGCGGCGGTCAAGAAAGATGGTGTCCCAGCGCCACAGTGCGGCAGCTCCCGTTACCGACACAGAAAGGACAATGAAAAGGTACTCATCGGGCAAGGCGGCCCTGAAGGGGTCGACGGCCCCTTGTCCGCTGAGGAACCGGATTAAGGAGCCATACTTTTCAAGCATCAGCAAAGAAACCAGCAAACCCGGCATGGCCAGGAGGACGAGGATTACGCCTACGCCGAGATCGAGTTCGCCTGCCTCCGCGTCACCAGCGCCGCGAAACATGCGGCCTAGAAAAAGTTCGACGAGGCATCCAAATGGCGATCGGCGAAAAGCGCAGCGCCGCTCTTCAAGCCATTGCTTGGTCCGGGAAATCATGGAGAGGCCACTACGCCGACGATGTCGGTTACGACTTGCGTGATGTCGACGTCCTCGACTAGGTCCAGAAAAACATCCTCGAGCGAAGACTTCCCGATCTTTTCGCGAACAGCCGACGTGGGGCCGTGAGCGAGCACGTGGCCTTTTCGCAGAACAATCAAATGGGAGCAGACCTTCTCCACAACTTCGAGAATATGCGAGCAGTAAAAAACCGCCTTGCCCTGCGCGCTCAAGGCCTGGATCAGGCTCTTGACGATGAGAACGCTCGTGACGTCGAGCCCCGAAAGAGGCTCATCGAGAATCAAGACGTCTGGATTGTCCATGAGGGCAGCGATCAAGAGGATCTTCTGCCGCATGCCCTTCGAATAAGAACCCAGCGTAACGTGGCGATGCGGCCATAGCGAGAAAAGCTCCAGCAGGGAGTTGATCCTGGTACTTTTCCGCGACGGTGGCATGGCGCGCAGCGTCCCCACCATGTCCAGATATTCCTCTCCCGTGAGGTGGGGATAAAGATTCGGTTCCTCGGGGACGTAGCCGAGGATTTTTCGAAACGCGATCAGATCCTTGTGAACGTTTTGATGATGGTAAGTGACTTCCCCATACGTCGGTTGAAGGAGGCCAGTCAACATTTTGACCGTCGTGCTCTTCCCCGAACCGTTCGGTCCCAAATAGCCAAGAACTTGTCCTGGCTCGAGCGTAAAGGTCACGTTCTGAACGGCCATGACCGAGCCGTAGAACTTGCAAAGGTTTTCCGCCTCGAGCACTCTAACCTTCCTCTCACAAGCAAGCCGTGTGCTCCAGGTCGCGCGGTCATTCGACTGCGGCGCCGAGGAGTTTCCTGTCTCGCAGTTCGCCCCACTCGATCATGGATCGCCGATCGACTTCTTTCATGTAAGTCGGTTCAAGACTTCCCGCCGGCGGGAACGCGCGAACGAGCGTCTCCGGGGGCCCGAGATAGAGCAAGGCGTCCGCTTTGTTGCTCAGGGGCGTGCCATGGTTATCAGGAGAGTCTCCAAGAGGGGTCCCGGCTAGCTCGCAGAGAATCGGAGCATTTTGCGGAAGCCGGTGGAGGCGAACCAGCTCTTGCGCCGGTGGCTGGAGCAGCCCGCGATTGTCGAGCAGAACCACATACGTAGAGCCGGGATAACGAGATTCGACGCGCGTGGTAGCGTCCTCGTCGCCGTTCCGGTCGCCGGACTTGGTGACATGATTGGCTCCCAAAACGACCAGGGCGCGGCGCCCTCTTCTCAAAACTTCGTTCACCATGACGTCGGCAAAGGAGACGTTATTGTCGCCAAGGGCTTCCCAATCAGCATGGGTATGGATGCTCTGCCAGGCGACGGCGGTGTCGCCGGCAAGCACGCGCAAACGGCGATTAGGCGGAAGGCCCTTGTTGACCTCGCGGACTGCAGCAAGCCATTGTGCGTAAATCGGGGACTCCCACGAAGCGACCTTGGTCGTGTCGCGCCAAATGTGCCGGACTTCTTCGATGGGGAGGTCTTCACCGGCGATGTAGCGGTCGAGTAAGAGCTGATTGTGGCGGCTGGCGAATTCGACGACGATGTCCTGGACGGTTTGCTGGAACTTTCGATCGCGGATCAATCGCCCATAAAACTCGCCCGCTGGCTCTAGCCAATGGACTTCGCCAATCATCACCACGGGATGATGCCCGAATGCGGCGACAATGCCCTGGATAGCATCAGCTACGTCGCAGGGTCGTGGGTCCGCCTGCGACCGTGATGCCTCCGTTTCTGTGGCTTGCATAACGTCTCCCAAAGCGCTGGCGCAAGGCATGCCACTTGGATGCCGATGCCTGATTTCTTCTAAGGCGCCGGGATTCCCACGGCGAAGAGCAGAAGCCAGCGCGCCCCCCTGCAAATGCCACCAGCCCCCAAGCAACAGGCAACTGGCCAAAGCTCCAAACGCGATTCTCCAAACACCTGAATGCAACGTCCACTGCCGAAGCAACGAAAGCAAAACGTCGCTGAACGTTTCTTGCCCTCCGGTTTCGTCGAAAATCCACAACATTTCGTCGGCGAACCGCTCGCGGAAAGCCGCCGGGTGCAGCCAGAGCAAGCACTTGTAGACGGTACGCTTCATGAGGCCTTGCCCGATTCCGCGGCGCGGAGGTGCAGCCTGGCTTCTCGAAGTACAGTTTTCAAACGCACGAGGTCTGCTTCCAGAACCCGCCGGCCAAATTCCGTCAGACGGTAGTATCGGCGCGGCGGATCCTCTTTGCTGGACCGTACGGTCGCTTCTTTTACCAGGCCGCGATCCATCAGTTTTTGCAGATTGTCGTACAAGGTGCCGGAACCCAGCTTGTAGTGGCCTTCTGACTGGCGCGCGACTTCTTTGATGATTCCGTAGCCGTGGCGGTCTTCGCCGGCCAGGGCCAGCAGGATGTGCAGGGCTGCGGGCGACAGGGGCAGCATCACGCTTAGGTCCTCGTTCATAGTCGTATTCCGATATATCGTAGTCCGACTACATTGTCAAGGGTGGCGATGCTCGATAAAGCCGACAGGCAGGATCCGGCACCCGCTTGAATCGCCGATTCGGCCGCTCCCTTCCGCCCTGGGGCGCGCGTTTCAGAGGGACGAGGTGACAACGAAAAAGAACCATCGCTTGTCTTTACGCGTAGGCAGCGCCCTGCGAGAAATGCCGGGCAAGAGCGCAAAAAGGGCGCTTCAGTTTGCCGCAGCCGCGGCCGAAGCGAGCACGGAAATCTCCACGCTCGAAGGGAAGCGTTTCGAGCGATAAATGCGCTCGGTGGCTTTCTGGTAGTCCGATTCCTGCGCTTCAAAAATGTTCGGGACGAATTTTTGCGGGTTGCGGTCGATCACGGGAAACCAGGTGCTCTGCACCTGCACCATGATGCGGTGGCCTTTCTTGAACACGTGGTTCGCGGTGTGCAGATCGATCTGGAAAGGCGTGACCACGCCCGGCGGGATAGGCTCGGGCTTCTCGAAGGAGTTGCGGAAGCGTCCCCGGAAGACTTCATCGGCAATCATCAGCTCGTAACCGGAGAGCTGCCATTTCTCCGGATATTTTTGCGGGTACACGTCGATGAGCTTGACGATCCAGTCGGCGTCGCTGCCGGTGGTGGACGCAAAGAGTTTCGCGGTGACCTGCCCGGCAAGCGTGAGGCCTTCTTGGAGCTCCTTGGTTTGCCAGGTGAGGACATCCGGGCGGTTGTCCACGAAGCGCTGATCCTCGACGAGCCAGGTGTACCAACCGCCGGGGTGGTCTTCGGGATAGGTCATGTCGACGGGGCGATGACGATAGGGCACGGGATGCGCGGGATCGCTCGTGTAGCCGTCAAAAGCCTCGGTGGATTCCTCGGTCGGGGGGTCGAAGGAGAGCTGGCCGTCTCGATGAAAGTAGAGATTCTGCGTTTTGGCCTCGCGCGGGGGCCAGGAATCGAATTTCACCCAGGTGTCGCTGCCGGTCTGGAAGAGCAAGGCTTCTTGGAGAGGGAGACTGCCCCGGTCCTTCAGCCAGTAGGCAAACCAGGGGGCCTCGATTTTCTGACGGAAATAAAGCGCGGTGTCGCTGCCAAAGGGAACGAGGCCGAGCGAATTGCCCGCGCCGCGTGCCCAGCCACCGTGGTTCCACGGGCCGGCGACGAGATAATTCAGGCGGTCGGGGTCCTGTTTTTCGAGGATTTCGTAAATTTTCATGGGGCCGTAGAAATCTTCCTGGTCCCACCATCCGGCGACATTCAGGTTTGGCACGGTCGGCCGCTTCAGGATATAGGGCATGGCTTGCTGCTTCCAAAAAGCATCGTAGTTGGGATGCGCGACGAAGTCGTTCCAGGTGGGAAGCGCTCCGTGAATGTATTTTTTGTTGGCGTTTGAAAGCGCGCCAAGCTGCAAGTACCACTCATAGGTGTCGAAGCAATCAAATTGAAACGAGAAGTTGGTCTTGTCGGTCTCCATCATGGTGGAGTATTCAAAGCCGTAGCTCAGGCGGAACGCGCCGTTGTGATGAAAATCGTCCCCGAGAAACATGTCGGCGGGGGAAGCCTGCTCGGAAACGGCTTTGAGCGCCGGGTGCGGCTCGATCATGCCCATCACGGTGAGCCATCCGCCGTAGGAGATGCCTAGCAGCCCGACGCGGCCATTGTTGTGGGAAACGTTTTTAACGAGCCAGTCGATCGAGTCGTAGGTGTCCGTGCCCTCATCGATGGCCTTGGGATTTTTCGGATCACGGAGGGGCCGCTGCATGACGAATTTGCCTTGCGAGCCGTAGCGCCCGCGAATGTCCTGAAAGACGAAGATGTAGCCGTCTGGAATCATTTCCGCGTAGCGGCCGAGTTTGCGGCTGTAGCCCTTTTCGTCGTCGGCGAGACCGTACGGGGTGCGCTCGAAGATGATGGGCAGGGGCTCGGACGCGTTTTTGGGCGAATAGATTTCCGTGTGCAGCTTCACGCCGTCGCGGGCAGCGATCATCACGTCGGTCTTGTCGAAGATCTTCGAAAAGTCGGCGCGCTCTTGCTGCGCGGCGGCCAGTCCGGCCAGAAGAAGCAGGGGCAAGACGAAATAGCCATACTTCCGGTCAAAAGGAAAAGCACGCACGAGTTTCTCCTCCTCCTTGCCTTGGTTCGGTTAGCCGCCGGCTTTCTCGACCACGCAGAAAAGATTGCCGTCGGGATCTTCCAGAACGACGAAGTCGCTGCCCGGCCCATACCGCCAGGGATAGCGGGTCGCCCCAATGCTCGTTAACCGCTCGACTTCCGCCTTTTGATTGTTTGTATAGAGGTCGAGGTGTAGTCTGCTCCGCTTGCCTGAACGCCTCTCGGACACCCGGTCCAAAGACAGGTTGGGCCCGTTCCCCTGAGGGTCGCGAAGAACCACCCAGCCGCTCGTGGCCTGCTCTCGCGGAACGTAGTGGAGCGCTTCTTGCCAGAACGCGAGCATCTGGTCGAACTCATAACAACGAATGACTATAGAGCCGATCTTCATTTCTCTGAATCCGCCGAGCAAACCGACCGTTACTCTCCCGGCAGGATAAGGGCAGGATGGTACACGAAAGCGGGCGGCTCTGTTACACTGAAAATGGCTCGAAGCGATCCAAAAAGGAGAAATATCCGGGCTGCTGGTTCCCTCAGCAGCTATTTTTGTGTTTAGAGGAGTCGGCCGACGAGCGCCGTTCAGACAAGAACCCATGAGTCAAGAGATTCGAAACATTGCCATCATCGCGCACGTGGACCACGGCAAGACCACCCTGGTCGACGCCATGCTGAAGCAAAGCGGCATTTTCCGCGCCAACGAAGCGGTGGTCGAGCGGGTGATGGATTCGAACGAACTGGAGCGCGAGCGCGGCATCACCATTCTCGCGAAAAATACCGCGCTCTTCTTCCGCGGCACGAAGATCAACATCGTGGACACGCCGGGTCACAGCGACTTTGGCGGCGAAGTCGAGCGCGCGCTGCGGCTGGTCGATGGCGTGGTCGTGCTGGTGGATGCGAGCGAAGGGCCTCTGCCGCAAACGCGTTACGTGCTGCAAAAGGCGCTGGCCGCCAAGCTGCCGCCGGTGATTGTGCTGAACAAAATTGACCGCGCCGACGCGCGCCCCAAAGAAGTGCTTGACGAGATTTACGACCTTTTCATCGATCTGGATGCGACGGAGGACCAGCTCGACTTTCCGATTGTTTACACCAATGCCCGCGACGGCGTGGCGCATGCGAAGCTTACAGACCATGCAAAGGACTTGCTGCCGCTTTTTGAAGCCATCGTGAAACACATTCCCGCGCCGCCGGGAGATCCCGCGGGCGCGCTGCAAATCCAGGTGATGAACCTGGATTACAGCGAGTTTCTGGGGCGCATCGCGATTGCCCGCGTGTTCCACGGCAAGCTGCGGCGCGGTGACGAGGTGGGCGTCAGCAAGCTGGACGGAAAACTGCTGCCCACCAAGATCACGAAACTTTTCACGTTTCGGGGCCTCGAGCGCGACGAAGCCGAAGAGGTTTCCGCGGGCGATATCGTGGCCATTGCCGGCGTCGAGAATATTCAAATCGGCGAGAGCATCACGGACCTCGATCGACCGGCGCCGCTCGAGCCTTTGCTGATTGACGAGCCCACGCTGGCCATGATTTTCACGGTAAACAGCGGGCCGCTTTCCGGCCAGGACGGCCAGTATCTGACCTCGCGCGACCTGCGCGACCGCCTGCAAAAGGAACTGCTCACCAACGTTTCGATTCGCGTAGAGGACACCGACACCCCGGAATCGTTCCGCGTGCTGGGGCGGGGCGAGCTGCAGCTCGCGATTCTCATCGAGACCATGCGGCGCGAGGGCTTCGAATTGATGGTGGGCAAGCCGGAAATCGTGACGCGCACGGAAAAGGGAACCAAGCTCGAGCCCGTCGAGCGGCTGGTGGTCGACATTCCCGACAATTTCATCGGCATCATCATGGAAACCATCGGCGGCCGCCGCGGGGAGATGACCAAGATGAGCAATCACGGCTCGGGGCGCGTGCGGTTGGACTTCAAGATTCCTTCGCGCGGGCTGATCGGATTGCGCAGCCAGTTGCTGACCGACACGCGGGGGACGGCCCTGATTCACTCGATTTTCGATGGCTGGACGGAATATGGCGGGGAGATGGCGCTGCGTCCAACGGGCGCGCTGGTGGCCGACCGCGCCGGAGTCTCGACGGCGTTCGCACTGTGGAATTTGCAGGAGCGGGGCGAGCTGTTTATCGGCCCCGGTGTTGACGTTTACGAGGGGATGATTGTCGGCGAAAATTCGCGCGAGCAAGACATGGACGTGAACGTCACGAAAGAGAAGAAGCTGACGAACATGCGCTCGTCTACGGCGGACGAGGCGATCCGGCTGATTCCCCATCGCGAACTGAGTCTCGAGCAGGCCGTGGAATTTATCGCCGACGACGAGTACGTGGAAATCACCCCGAAGACCATTCGCTTGCGCAAGAAGGTTCTGCAATCCAATAAGCGCCCGCGCCGCTGGCAGGAAATCCGCGCCAGCCAGGAAGCGGGCTAGACACAAGATCGCTCAGGTCTTCGCGTTGATGAGTTTTTCGAGGTCTCCCGCCAGCGAGGTCCTGGTGCTTCAGGATTTCATATTCGCGCCATGCGCTGGTTCGATCGCCGAGCCTTAGATAGGCTCCCTCTGGAGGTCGTAGAAGCATGAGCCCATTTGGGCAAAAACAGTCGCGCGGAGGGGATCAGCAGCCCGCCCTTTCTCGAGATATTGCATGGCTCTCGCAGGATTCTTTCTTTCCCTTTCTCGCTTGCCACAGAAGAGCCGCCACTTTATCTGTAGATCGCCAAGCACCGTTCGAACCACCCGTCTTAGCGGGCTGATTGTTCGAGAAGTTCGTCCAGGTACTGCTTCCAGACGGCGGCGCGTGTGTGGGTGCCGTGGCCGCGGGTTTCGTCGGTAATGGGTAGAAGCAC
>Ga0182035_10001991_pt1 | contig 10618 bp, 7 predicted proteins | sample flu12Cox44000170_FD_125969 | JGI IMG/M metagenome (GOLD analysis project Ga0182035, IMG submission 125969) | Lab enrichment of tropical soil microbial communities from Luquillo Experimental Forest, Puerto Rico - flux4day.12C.oxic.44.000.170 | ecosystem: Environmental > Terrestrial > Soil >...
AAAACGCCCGAACTATCAAACGGCTTGATTGGCGTGCGTGCTGGTGCGGGAACTGCGGGCGCTGGCTTCGCGCTCGCCTGTGGTGTCGTCGCACCCGCCTGCTGCGGACTCGCAGGCGCGCTCCTGGACGCCCTCTCGACCCCACTTCCCACCTGGCCCACCTGACCTACTTGACCCACCTGCCCCAGCTGCCCATTCGAGTTGGTCGGCCGCACCCGAGCGGGCTTGATCACGCTCGCCGCGATCTGGCGCAGCGGCGCGACATCGTCCATGATCCAGAACGACCGTCCCATCGTCGATGCCAGGAGATCGCCGTGATGCACCTTCAAATCGGTGACCGGCGTCGCCGGCAGGTTCATCTGCAGCGTCTGCCAGTGCTTCCCCTGATCGAACGAGACGAAGGCGCCTTCCAGCGTCCCGGCATAGAGGAGACCCTCCTGTTCCGGATCTTCTCGCACGACGTGCATCGGCTGATCCACCGGGATGCCGTTCGTCCCGTCGGTGAGCAGGGTCCAATGCTCGCCGAAATCATTCGTCATGTACAAGTACGGCTTGAAGTCGTTCAGGTACATCCGGTAGACGGAAATGTAGGCGGAGCCTCGTCGGTGCGGGGAGTCCTCAATCGTGTGCACCCGCCCTCCCGGCGGAAGATCGGGGGGCGTCACGTTCTTCCACGACCTGCCGTTGTCTTTCGTCACCCACACGGGACCGTCGTTGGATCCGGTCCAGAAGACGTTGGGATCGAGGCGCGACGCCCGCATCGAATAGAGCGCGGCGTACACTTCCTCGCCCGTCATGTCACGAGTGATCGGTTCCCCCGACGTCACCTGGCCTTCTGCTCCGTTCGCGGTGACGTCGGGACTGAACCGCGTCCAGTGGATGCCGCCATCGATCGTCCGGTGAACAAACTGCGAGCCGTGGTAGACCACTCTCGGATTCTGCGGCGAGATCTCGATCGGCGCCTGTCGCACGAAGCGATACCGCATGTCCTTGGGGTTCTTGCCGTACCGCTGCTGCGGATAAATCCAGTAGTGCTGTTCCTGCCCGGTTTCGACGTTGTAGCGCCCGAATTCGCCCTTGCAGTCACCGTAGATGACCTTGCCGTCCGGCGCGGTACGAATCTGGCCGCTTTCGCAGCCCGACGCTTGGAACCACGTCTGCGTCGGGTCGTCCGACGGCCACGCATAAGGCGGCACGTGCGCGACGACGTAAGTACTGTTGTCCTGTTGGGGCGCGACCAGGCGGTACGGGAACTGATTGTCGGCGTCCACCATGTACAGCTCGGCTGTCGGCTGGTTCAACAGCGTCGACCAGCTGCGGCCGCCATCCTGCGTGACCGCGGCGCCCCCGTCGTTCGTTTCGATCATCACCTTGGGGTCGTCGGGATGGATCCACACGACGTGGTTGTCGCCGTGCGGCGTCGCGATGGTCGAGAACGTCTTCCCGCCGTCAGTCGAATGATGGAACGCCAGCTCGGTGACATAGACGTCGTTCTCGTCCTTCGGGTTGACATAGACCTTGTTGAAGTAGAAGGGTCGCGCGCGCAGCGTCTGACTGCTGTTGACGAGCGTCCAGCTCAAGCCGCCATCCGTTGTGCGGTACAGACCGCCCTTCGCGCCCTTCGCTTCGACTTGCGCGTAAACCACCTTCGGGTTGGACTGCGCGATATCGACCCATACTTTCCCGATCAGGTCGTCCGGGAAGCCATTGCTCGTGCGCGACCAGTGATCGCCGCCATCGATCGTCTTATAGACTCCGCCCTCGGATGCCGGGCCGCCGCTGATAATGGTCCACGGCTTCCGCTGAGCCCTCCACGCGCCCGCATAGAGCTCGTTGGGATTCTGCCAGTTGATGGCAATGGAGACGACGCCTGTCTGATCGTTGATAAACAACACCTTCTGCCACGTCTTGCCGCCGTCTCGCGTGCGGTACACCCCGCGATCGGGTCCCCACCCAAATGGTTGGCCCACCGCTGCGACATATGCGATATCCGGATTCTTCGGATTGATCTTCAGTTGACCGATCTGACCGACCTCGTGAAGCCCGACGTGCTGCCATGTTTTCCCCGCGTCGCTCGACTTGTACACGCCTCGGCCGACAATGACGTTCGACCGAATCGCTTCGCTCCCTGTGCCGACGTACAGGATAGTTGGATTGGAGTCGGAAACATCGATGGCGCCAATCGATCCGGTCACGATCTGCCCATCCGTCATCGGCATCCATGTGATGCCGTAGTTTTCCGTTTTCCACACGCCCCCGCCTGTCGCGCCCATGTAGAAGACGCCAGGCTGCGTCCGGACACCGACGGCAGCAGTCGACCGCCCGCCGCGATGCGGACCGACCGATCGCCAGCGAAGATCTTGGTACGTCTTCGGATCGACGATCGTGTTCGGGTTGGCTTGCGCGCTCAGCCGTGTGCCGGGGATCGTGCGCGCCGCCGTTATAAGGGTGGCGGCGATGGCGGCAAGGAAGACAAGCTTTCGCATGAAGAAGGCCCTTTCGCCGAGGATTTTACTCGAGACGCGTTGGGAGCGCCGCTACTGCCGATCGGTGAGCTCGACGCCTGATCGCCCGCCATACGGCGCGTACGGGATGCCGCCGATCGCCTCCACTACAAGCGAAAGACGGTCGCCGTCGACCTGTACGACAAGGAAATGATGCGGGTTCTCCTCGGGCGTACGCCCGGGCTTTAAGAGATGCTCCATTCGAACATGCTCGCCGGCGCCCGCCGCGCAGTACGCCGATAAGTCCGGTTCGCCCGTGTAGGTGTAAATCGGCGCTCCTCCGCCACCGGTCACCACGTCGTCTCTGCGGAACGTCACGCCGCCTTCCATATACCGCTCGACCCAGTGATCGAGGAGATGATCGTGACCAGCAATGGTCATCTGTACATGATGTTTTCGAAACAACGGCGCGTACAGATCGCGGATGGCCGCGGACTGGGGCTCGATCGTCGATCCGCCATGCAGCCCGGAGGTGAAAGGCGGATGGTGGAAGACGGCAATCACATGCCCATAACGCGAACGGTCGAGATGCTCGAGCTGATCGGTTACCCAGGCGAGCTGAAACGTGTCGCTTGCGATGTTCGAATCCAACATGATGACGAACAGATTTCCATACCCGAACGTGTACGTGGGATACCCGCTCAGCCGCCGCGGCGACCCCTCGGGCGGAATCAACTTCGACATCGCCGTCAACGTGTTGTGCAGGCCAAGCGCGCGCCCAGGATCCCCCGGCGGCATCGTCGTCACATCGTGATTGCCGACGGCGAAGAAATAAGGCACGTTGCCGGTCCCGGTCAGCCTTTCGATAATGGGACTGAAGCTCACGTTCCACTTGGCGGCGTCTTGGCCGCGCAGAACGGCGTCTCCCGACTGCACCACGAAACGGACCGGAAATGGCGTGGAGGCAAGCGCCTTGATCTTCACAAGCATGCCGCTCACCAGCTGGTTGTGAAGCTGGTGAAGGACCTCGCCGTCGCCGGGGACGCCAGGTTCGGCTCCGCTCCGCGTGTCCCCATACGCGATGAAGGAGAATTTCGTGACGCCCGCGGACGCCACCTCGTCAGGCAGCGGCGTCGCCGGGGGCGCAATCGGACGCACGCCAACAAAAGCCTGCGTCCCTGCCCCGGAGGGGGCGCCCTTTTCGAGACGCTCGTTTTGAGGCGTCCGGGCAACGATCAGTGCTGAAGAACACATGAGTGTGAGAACGACGACGCTTCGCACGCCATCGATGGTATGCCAATTCATGCCGCCCTTCCTGCCCTAGAATCAGCTCCCATGAACGCGAAACGCGTGATTGCCGATCTCAGAGAGCTCGCTGCGCGCACCAGCACGCCGGAGGGTGCTCAGCGGGTCGCTTGGGGACCTGTGTGGCGCGACGCTCGGGCATGGTTTCGTGGAAAGGTCGCACGCTTGGGTCTGCCGATCCGAGCGGATGCCGCCGGCAACAACTGGGTCACCCTCTCCGGAGCCTCGCCAAAGACCGTCATCCTCGGCAGCCATCTCGACTCGGTGCCGAATGGCGGCTGGCTGGATGGTTCCCTGGGCGTCGTGGCGGCGCTCGAAGCGTTACGCATGCACGCGGAAGCAAAGCCGCCGGTGACGGTGATGCTCGTCGACTGGGCCGATGAAGAAGGCGCGCGATTCGGGCGAAGCCTGCTCGGATCGTCCGCAGCCTCCGGCGAGCTGAGCCCGTCCGATGTCCAGGAGCTGAAAGATCGACAGGGCGTGCGACTGGTCGACGCGCTTGCCGAAAACGGCGTGTCGCTGGACCGGATGCCCGACGCCAGAGGCGAGCTGAAGGCCGTCGACTCCCGCGCGTACCTGGAGCTGCACATCGAGCAGGGGCCCGTGCTCGAAGCCCTGAGCAAGCCCACGGGCGTCGTCCTCGGCACATTCGGCGTCGAACGTCACATGATTCGCTTCACCGGCCAGGCCGCGCATTCGGGATCGACGCCGATCCCCATGCGCCGCGATGCCTTCCTCGCGGCGGCCCAGACCGCTCTCGCCTGCCGCGACATTGCCACGCGACACACGAAAGCCGGACCCGGCGGCAACGTCGTCTGCACCGTTGGCGTCGTCAACGTGGAGCCCAAGATCGTGACGGCGGTGCCCGGTGTGTGCGAGATCTCGCTCGACCAGCGAGCGCTCGATCCCACTGTCCTGGCCGCGATGCTCCGCGACGCGCGTGAAGCATCGGATCAGGCCGCTCGCGCCAACAACGTGCAGGTTGATTGGCGCGAGCTGTGGCGGATCGAGCCACGGCCGTTCGATCCGACGCTGATCGGGCTCTGTGAGGCCGCCGTGCGCGAAGAAACCGGGGACGCGCCCCGGCTTCCGTCAGGTCCGCTGCACGATGCAGCCGAGATGGTGCCCCACATGCCGGTCGTGATGATGTTTGCTTATTCTTCGAAAGGATTGTCACACTGCAAGGAGGAGGACACGCCGGAGCCGTATCTCGAGCAGAGTGTCCGAGCGTATCTTCGCCTCGTGCAGAAAACAATTGCGCACGTCGCATCGCAGTAGCGCGCACGAGGACCAAGGACGAAGGACGTGGACCCGAGGACCAAGGACTATAATCCCCCCAGTGCGCTCCCTCTGCTGGACGTTGATTGCGCTCGCCGCCGCCGCGTTTGCCGTCGGAACGACAATCGCGTTCACGCATCAGGTGTTTCTGCTGCCGCCGGTCGGATACTGGCGCGGGGCAATCGGGTTTCTCCTCTTCGCGATTGCCTTGCGAATGATGGACCGTCAGGCGTGACGCGCTTGATCGCGCCCATGACGATGGTCGTGGCCACGGGGTGTGTCGCGCTCAGGGCCGCCGGCCAAGCGCCGAACCCCACATCGATGTTGGACAACAGTACCGTTGCCGTGACGCGTCTTCAATTCCCTCCCGGCGCGCGTGAAGATCAGCACACGCACCCCTTCGCGGTCCTGATCGTTCAGCTGACACAAGGACAGGTGACGGTGACCGATCGCGAGATGCTGCGCATCGGCAGCCGAGCGGGTGAGGTGTGGTTCATACCGGCCGCCACCCCGCATGCGATCTCCAATCGATCACCGCGCCCGATCGAGGTGCTCAAGGCCGCGATCAAAACCGACCGGACGCCGGCCCCTGCCGCACCGCCGACGCAAGCACCCGAAGGCATCACGCGAACCACGCTCGTCGACAACGCCGACGTCCGTGTCGTGCGCGCGCGCTTCCCGGCGAACGGTCGAGAGCCGCTCCACACCCATCCGAATGACTTGCTGACGATTCAGATTACGCGTGGCAAGGTCGCGATCACGAACGGCAATGAACAGTCGACTCTCGATCGCGAACCCGGCTTTGTCCAGTTTCTACCGCGCAACGTCCCACACGCCTTTGCAAACGCCGACACCAAGCCGTTCGAGCTGCTGAGCGTGTCAATCAAGTAAGGGGTTGTGGCGCGTGGCAGCGTGACGGGTGCGTCATCAGGTCCGCTTCTGGAGCTCCTCCCGCGCCTCGAGTACGCGACGCCGCGCAGCCTCTGTCGTTGGCCCCAGCGCCGTCACGTGTCCCATCTTGCGACCGGGACGGGGATCGACCTTGCCATAGAGGTGCAGCTTGACGTCCGTCAGCGCGAGCGCGGCCGCCCAGTTCGGTTCGCCCGCGCACCAGATGTCGCCGAGGAGGTTCGCCATCGCCGCCGGTTGAAGCAGGTCGGTCGCGCCCAGCGGGAGCCCGCAAATCGCGCGAAGCTGCTGCTCGAACTGCCCGGTGCGGCACGCGTCGAATGTCAAGTGCCCGGAGTTGTGCGGGCGCGGCGCGATCTCGTTCACGAGCAGCCTGCCGTCGCGCGTCACGAAGAACTCGATGCACAGGAGCCCGACGTAATCGAGGGCAGCCATGACGGCGGACGTCGCGTCAATGGCCTGCGCCGCCAGGCGTCCCGGTATATCGGCCGGGGAAACCGAGACATCGAGGATATGACGGCGATGGACGTTTTCAAAAGGATCGAAAGCGGCGGTCGCGCCGTCCACGCCACGCGCCGCCACAACCGAGATCTCGCGATCGAGATCGACGAACGCCTCGAGGATCGATTCCCGGTGGCCAAGCGTCAGCCACGCGGCGCGGGCCTCCTCGACGCTGGCGGCCACCACCTGGCCCTTGCCGTCATAGCCGAAAGCCGCTGTCTTGAGAATCGCCGGAAAGCCAACGCTCTCAATGGCAGCCGATAATTCTTCACGACTCTGCACGGGAGCAAAGGGCGCGACCGGAATGCCAAGACCGGAGACGAACGTCTTTTCGCGGACGCGGTGCTGCGCGATCGACAAGGCGCGACCACTGGGGCGCACGACGGAGTGGCGCTCGGCAACCTCCGCCGCCGCGGCCGGCACGTTCTCGAACTCGAACGTGACGACATCCACCTTTTCCGCGAAACGCTTCACCGCATCCAGGTCGTCGTACGACGCGTTGATCTCCACGTCGGCAATCTGACCGGTCGGCGTGTCGTCCTCGGGCGCGAGCGTATGGACGCGATAGCCGAGCCGTCGCGCCGCCATCGCGAACATGCGGCCGAGCTGGCCGCCGCCCAACACCCCGATCGTCGAACCGGGTGGGATGATGGAAGTCATCGCCGTTGCGGAGTGCGAATCGCGGATTGCGGATTGGCGAGTGCGGACTTCAGGGCAGATCCTGACTCTTGACCTCGGCGGCCAGCGCGCTCCTGTACGCCTCGAGCTTCGCGCGCAGGTCGGGACGCGAAACAGCGAGAATCGCAACCGCCAGCAGCCCCGCGTTCGCGGCTCCGGCACCGCCGATCGCAACTGTCGCAACGGGAACGCCCTTGGGCATCTGCACGATGGAGAGCAAAGCATCGAGACCGTTGAGCGCCGAGCTCTGTATCGGAACGCCGATGACTGGGAGCACGGTCTGCGACGCCACCATGCCCGGCAGGTGCGCCGCCCCGCCCGCGCCAGCAATAATGACGGCCAGTCCACGACCGGCCGCGCTCGTGGCGTAATCCGACATCCAGGACGGTGTGCGATGGGCCGACACCACTCTTCGCTCGTGCGGCACGCCGAATTCCACCAGAACCTCAGCGGCCTTCTGCATGGTGTCCCAGTCGGACTTGCTGCCCATGATGACGCCAACGAGCGGTGGGGACATGTAGTAGCGTTAGGATATCCTAACGAGCCCGAACGTCGCAGTGTGATCCCCGAGCAACGAGCCCCCGAGCCGCGAGTAACGACCGACGAGTAACGAGTAACGAGTATGAATCGCGCGCCTCTTTGTCTGGCAATAGCGCTGGCTTCATCGGCTCTCGCATCACCAGCCCTGGCACAACCTCCGGCGGCTTCGCCACCGAAGCTCGAAGTCAAGTACTCCCAGTTCACTCTGCCAAACGGACTGAACGTGATCCTTCACGAGGATCATCGCGTCCCGATCGTGACGGTGAACACGTGGTACCGCGTCGGCTCGGCACGCGAGCGCCCGGGCCGCACAGGCTTTGCTCATCTGTTCGAGCACCTTATGTTCATGGGCTCCGGGCACGTGAAGCCCGGCGAGTTCGACCAATGGCTCGAGGCCACCGGCGGCGACAACAACGCTTCCACCGGCAGCGATCGGACCAACTATTGGATCAACGTCCCCTCGAATGCCACCGACCTCGCGCTGTTTCTCGAGTCCGACCGCCTCGGCTATCTCTTGGAGGCCATGACACCGAAGAGCGTCGACGCCCAGCGGGACGTCGTCAAGAACGAGCGGCGTCAGAGCATCGAGAACCGGCCGTACGGCATGGCTGATGTCGTGGTGGGGGAGATGTTGTTTCCCGAAGGGCATCCGTACCACTGGCCGGTCATCGGCTACATGCCGGATCTCACCGCCGCGAGCTACCAGGACGTGGTCGACTTCTTCAGGAAGTACTACACCCCCTCCAACGCCAGCCTCGTCGTCGCCGGGGACATCGACCTAGCGCGCACACGCGCCGCGGTCGAGAAGTGGTTCAGTGACGTTAAGCCCGCTCCCTCCGTCTGGCCCATGCCGATCCCGGCGGTCCAGCTGGACAACGTCCAGAAGAAGACGATCACCGATCGCGTCGAGCTCCCGCGCATTTATCTCGCGTGGATCACGCCACGCCATTTCGAGCCGGGTGACGCTGCCCTCGATGTCGTGGCGGCGGTGCTGACGGAAGGCAAGAATTCCCGGCTTTACAAGCGGCTGGTGTACGACATGCAAATCGCGCAGGAGGTCACCGCCTTCCAGTCCTCCGCGGAGCTCGCGTCGAACTTCCAGATCGTCGCAATGCCGCAGCCGGGACACACGATCGCTGAAGTGCAGAAGGTCATCGACGAGGAGCTGCAAAAGCTCCAGAAGGAAGAGCCCACGACGCGCGAGGTCGAGCGCGCGTTGAACCAGATCGAGGCGTCGTTCTACAACCGGATGGAGCGCGTCGGCGGTTTCGGCGGCGTCGCCGATCAGATGAATTCGTATTTCGTCGACGCCGGCGATCCCGACTGGTTCAACGAGGATCTCTCGCGCTATCGCGCGCTGTCGCCCTCCGACATCCGCGCCGCCGCAGCGCGGTTCCTGCCGCTCGATCGGCGCGTCGAGCTCACCGTCGAGCCGGAGAAACGGCCGTGACCGCTCGAATCACGGCTCTTTTCCTGTCTCTCTGCCTCCTCGCCACCATCGTCGCGGCCCAGCAAGCCCTCGATCGCAGTCACCCGCCGCAACCAGGGCCCCCACCGGCCCTCCATCTGGCGCCGATTGAGAAGCGTCAACTCTCGAACGGTCTGCCCGTGTGGATCGTCGAGGCGCACGAAGTGCCCGTCGCGCAGATCACGCTCCTCGTGACGAAGGGCGGCGCGGACGATCCGCCGCGACGCTTCGGCCTCGCGAACATGACCGCCGCCATGCTCGAACAGGGCGCCGGGGCACGCTCCGCGCTTCAAATCGCAGACGCCGTCGATTATCTCGGCGCCGACCTGACCGCCGCGAGCGGCATCGACTCGTCCGTGTTGCGCCTGCACGTGCCGGTCGCGCGATTAAGCGAAGCGCTGCCCGTGATGGCAGACGTCGCCTTGCGCCCGACGTTCCCAGGTGACGAGCTCGACCGCCTGCGCCAGCAGCGCCTGACGGCCATCCTCCAGGCGCGCGACGATCCCGCGGCAATCTCGCCCGCCGCCTTCGCCCGCGTGCTCTATGGCCCCACGCATCGCTATGGGACGCCGGCCGTCGGTTCGGCCGAAGTGATCAAGGCGTTCACGCCAGCGGATTTGAAAGCGTGGTACGAAGCCGCGTATCGGCCGGACGACTCCTGGCTCATTGCCGTCGGCGACCTCACGCCCGATCGCCTTCTGCAGCCGCTCGAAACCCATTTCGGCTCCTGGAAGGCGCCCGCAGCTGGAAGCACGTCGCAGGGGCTTCCACGCGCGGAGCAACCGGCAGCGAGGCAGATTTATCTGATCGACAAACCAGGCGCCCCCCAGTCACAGATCCGCATCGGCGGCATCGCCGTGGCGCGCTCGACGCCCGACTACTTTCCCCTTCAAGTTCTGAACACGATTCTCGGCGGCTCGTTCACATCGCGTTTGAACAACAACCTTCGTGAGGTCCACGGCTACGCCTACGGCGCCGGCTCGGGCTTCGACATGCGTGCGGGCCCGGGCCCCTTCGCCGCCTCGGCCGGCGTGCAGACCGACAAGACCTCCGAGGCGCTCACCGAGTTCTTCAAGGAGCTGAACGACATCCTGAAACCTGTGCCGGCCGACGAGCTCGCGCGCGCGAAGAACTACGTCGCGCTGAGATTTCCCGGCACCTTCGAGACGACGGCCGACATGTCACGCCGGCTCGAGGATCTCGTCCTCTTTCACCTTCCGGAAGACTACTACTCGAAATACATCGACAATATCCAGGCTGTCACCGCTGCCGACGTCCAACGCGTCGCCCAGAAGTACATCCTCCCCAACCGCTTCGCGGTCGTGGTTGTCGGCGATCGCAAAACGATCGAACCCGGCATCCGCGCGCTGAATCTCGCGCCGATCAAGATCATGGCGATCGACGACGTCTTCGGGCCGAAACCATGAATCTGGAGGGACGCTCGATGGTCAACCTTCCTGGCACTCATTCACGTCGTGTTGTCGCGCTCCTGCTC
>Ga0182035_10001995_pt1 | contig 10614 bp, 17 predicted proteins | sample flu12Cox44000170_FD_125969 | JGI IMG/M metagenome (GOLD analysis project Ga0182035, IMG submission 125969) | Lab enrichment of tropical soil microbial communities from Luquillo Experimental Forest, Puerto Rico - flux4day.12C.oxic.44.000.170 | ecosystem: Environmental > Terrestrial > Soil >...
GGCCCTCGTGGAACGCCGCCAGCTGCCGCTCGGCATGGATTGCCGACAAACTGATGAAAGACAAACCGATGGAACTAATTCTGATCATCGTGCTGCTCGTGGTTCTTTTCGGGGGCGGGTTTGGGTTCTACCGCGGCGGCTATTACCGTCAAGGCGGACCCGTTGGGATCGGCGGCGTACTCGGGTTGATCGTTGTCGGCCTAGCGATCGTGTGGCTGGTGCACGGGCACATCGGGGGCCTCTCTCTGAGCTTCGAGGGAGTATCGCTGCTCATGACGTAATCGGGCAGGAGCGGATTGTGCAGACGCCAGCTCCAGTCCGTTTCGGAGATTGGCGGCGTCGAGCCGCTCGTGCTGGTTCGCTTGTCATCGCCTTAACGTTTTTCGTTGTTCCCGGCGCCGCTGCTTCGGCCATGGTTCCCGACGGGGCGTGGCTCATCGACGGCACTGGCGGAGCGGTCCAAATCTTCGATTGCGACGGCCTACTTTGCGGCAGGATCATCTGGCTCTGGACGGCGCGCGATATCGCTGGGCGGCCAGCCTCTGATAAAAAGAACCCGGATCCGGCGTTCCGACAGCGCCTGCTTTGCGGTCTGACCATTCTTCAGGGGCTACAGCCCGCTGGTCTTGATCACTGGAATAGCGGCTTGCTCTACAACCCCGACGACGGGGTGACATACCGCGTCTCGGCAGAACTCCGGTCGGCCGATGTGTTTGTCGCGCGCATATATCTGTGCGTGCCGCTCTTTGGTGAGACTAAGACCCTGCTGAGGGTTCCGCGCCTTAGGTCGGAAGGTTGGTGCTAGAGTGCCCCGACCCGCGGTTTCCGGAGCGCGGCATCGTCACCAGTCGGCATGGCCTAGAAGTTGTCCTCGCTAGGCGGCGAAAGCCCCCGGTCTCTCGGCCGGGGGCCCACGTTCCAGAAGTCGTCGCATCGGCCCACCCTCCATAGGTAGTTTCCGAAGCTACCCGTGATCGGATCTCGCTGGCATGTTCGATAGATGCGGGCGTCGAAGGGTCGTGCGGGTGGGTTTGAAGATCCTATACCGAAATCCGCGACGACCCGGTGAGGCCGGCATGAAGCTCGTCCCCGATCAGTCGCAGAGAGCGGCAGAGAAAGAGATCCTGGAAGGACTGGGCTTCACCGTAATCGAGATTACGCCTGCGCCCTTCGCTCAGGCGCCCCACCCGGCCGGTACTTTGCCAAGAACATAGGAGGCTAGGATGAACGATTTCGGTCGGCTTCTCGAAAAAGAAATCCCGCGCCTGCGGCGCTATGCCCGCGCGTTGACCCGTGACGTGTCCCGGGCCGACGATCTCGTCCAGGACACCCTCGTCCGCGCGATTGCAAAGCAGGATTTCTGGCAGCGGGATATCAGCCTCCGCGCCTGGCTCTTCACCCTTATGCATAACCAGAATATAAACGGCGTCCGGCGCAGCGTGCGCGAAGGCATAGCCGTCGAGTTCGACGATAAGTGGCCTTCCCTCACAGCGGCAACCGATCCGACAGGGAGGCTGTCGTTGCGCGATCTCGATCGTGCTCTCGCTCGCATTTCCGAGGAGCAACGCCGGGTGATTCTGTTAATTGGTCTGGAAGGGACATCGTATGAGGAGGCCGCGACGATCCTCGACGTGCCCGTCGGGACGATCCGTTCGCGGGTGTTCCGCGGTCGCGAGTCGCTCCGCAAGCTGATGGATCCGATACCCGAAAGCGAGGCGGCGAGCGGTGTGGCTATCACGAGCGCCGTGCCGAAGGGCCGACGGTCCGTTCCGGAAGATCAGCCAACTCAGAATTTTTCTTGGGCATCGACGTAATCGTCGCAGCCGCTACCTTCCTCGGCCGCTGCCAGCCGACGTTGCTGATGAACCCTTGGTCGGGGCGGTGGGATCGGCCGGCGTCGACATCGTCTGAGTAGTTTCCGATACTATCTTCCTCAGCTCGCCGCAACTGCTCTTGTCGACGCTCGCGATGTGGAAACGGCCGAGCATCGATATTTTCGGCTGCCGACAGTAGACGCCCGTGCTATAGGCTGTTCTTTCTATCATCTACGCCCCGTAGTAGAAATTGCGGTCCTCCAAATTAGATCCGCGCCGGCAACCTCGCAGACCGGCTGCTCGCCGCGGCGTTGCACTGAGAAAAAAGATTGTAGCCGGATTGCTCTTGGCCATTGCGTTGATCTTTTTGGCCTCGGTAATCGGTGGCGTATTTAGATAAGCCGCTCACTCGCATTATCCAGAAGAACCTCGATAACGCCCCGCGAGTCCATGGGGATTGATCGAAAGAGTCTTATTGTTTCGAGTCAATCCCCTCTCAGATCATGGTGGGTCAAAAAGTGCGGCGTTTTCAGATCGGAGCAAGGTGGCGGCTCACGATTGCGCCAACACCACCCCATGCAGAATAGCTGCGTAATGACAACTGGCCGCGATCAGCACGAAGCTGTGCCATATTGCGTTGTGGAAAGGCAGCGCCCGCCAGAGATAAAAGCCGGTCCCGATAGAATAGAGCACGCCGCCGACTCCGATCAAAACCGCCGTCTGCACGTCTACCGAGCTTAGCAGGGGCCTCATCCCCACTAGGATTATCCAGCCCAGAGCCAGGTAAGCAACGGTAGAAACTCGCTCGACACGACGTGGACAGATCAGCTTCATGACGGCTCCAGTGACCGCTCCAGTCCAAACCGCGGCTGTCATTCCGATCGCCCAAACGCCATTTAGTCGGCACGTCGTGAATGGCGTGTAGGTACCGGCGATCATCAGAAAGATCGCGGCGTGATCAAGTTGACGCAGAAACTTTCGCCGAGATGTGTTGGAGGCGAGGTTGTAGGCTGCCGAGCAGCCGAGCATCGCGACAAGGCAAACGGAATAGACGAGGCTCGCGGAGAAAGTCGGTAGGACAGCTATCGCTGCGGCGATGCCCACCAAGAAGGCCGAGCCAACTGCACCCACTAGGGTGCCCATCATGTGTATGATGCGGTCTGCCGCGAGCTCGCCGGCTCGATATTCCATAGCGGAATCTAGCGGCGCGATGGTCTCAGACCCACTTGTCTCATCGGGGCTAGCCTAGGCCTAATTGCGGTCAAGATCGTCAGCATCACGGGCGAGGTCCTCGGCTAGATCTCGATCTGGCGCCCAATTTCCACGAAGTTGGGCGGCGGAAGGTTGAAGAGATCGACCGCTCGCACCGAGTTGCGGAACAAGAAGGCGAAGAGTGGCAAACGCCACCGCAAAAGCCTTCCGCCAGGCTTGCCACGGACGACTTCGTCGTGTGCGCCAAAGTAAACAGCGTTGTCGAGATCGACGGGGCAGCCGAGATCTTTTGCAGCGCGCAACGTGGACGGCAGATCGGGTATTTCGACGAAGCCGTAGTGGACGGTCAAGTGCCAGAAGCCTTCAAAGACACGGACCAGCTCCAGGCGATTTGAGAGACTGACGCGCGGGATCTCCTCGAACTTCACCGTGAGGGCGATCACTGTCTGCGGCAGCGCACCGATTTGCGATACGTGCTGGATCATCAGCGGCGGGATCGCCTCCGCTATCCGGGTTAGAAATACGCCTGTGCCCGGCACGCGCGGAACCCTGTTCTTTTTAAGCCGGTCAAGGAACTGTTGGGGCGGCTCGGTCATGGCCGCGAGCCTGCGCTGAAGGGCCTCGATGCCTGAATGCCATGTGGTCATGACGATGAACACGATCCCGCCGAAGGTGAGCGGGATCCAGCCACCCTCGACGATTTTGAGTGGATTGGCCGCAAAGAAGGCGAAGTCCACGACGAGCAAAACGCCACTCGTCAGCAACGCGGACGGCGCCGACCAGCCGCAGCGATCTCGCATCACCTTGTAGAGCAGAGCCGTCGTCAGCAGCATCGTGGTCGAGACGGCGGTGCCGTAAGCGCCGGCGAGACGGCCTGAGCTGCCGAAACCCACCGTCAGGGCGATCGTCAAAAGCATCATCGTATAGTTCACGAAGGGAACGTAGATTTGGCCGTATTCCTCATCCCAGGTCTGGCGAATACGCAAGCCGGGGAACCAGCCGAGCTGCATCGCCTGGCGCGTCAGCGAGAACGAGCCGGTAATAATGGCTTGGCTGGCGATGATGGTCGCACCCGTCGCGAGCAGCACGAGCGGGAAAATCGCCCAGTCTGGGGCGAGCTTGAAGAACGGATTGCCGCCGAGAATCGGATCGTCGAGGAGGAGCGCCGTCTGGCCGGCATAGTTGAGAAGGAGAGCCGGCAGCACGATCCAATACCAGGTGGTCCGGATCGGATTTCTTCCGATATGTCCCATATCGGCGTAAAGCGCCTCGCCCCCGGTGATCGCTAGGAAGACGCCGCCGAGAATGGTAAAGCCACCCCACCCGCCCTGTGCCAGGAAGGCGATCGCCTGTCGCGGGTTGACCGCAGCGAGCACGTTCGGATGGTACAGGATGCCGCCGATACCGAGCACCGCGATCACACCGAACCAGAGCAGCATCAGGGGTCCGAACACCGTGCCGATGCGTGCTGTGCCGCGGCCCTGAACGGCAAAAAGGCAGAGTAGGATGGCAACTGCCATCGGCATGACGTACGGCTCGAGCGCCTCCGTCGCGACGTTGGCGCCCTCGAGCGCGCTCAAGACTGAGATTGCCGGTGTGATGATGCCGTCACCATAAATCAGGGCCGCTCCGAACAAGCCATGACGACGAGCGCGCGGCCGCGGCCGAACGCGGTTGCGCCGGCGAGCGGCATCAACGCCAGGATCCCGCCTTCGCCATGATTGTCCGCGCGCATCACGAAAAGGCAGTACTTGAGGGAGATCGTGGTGACGAGCGCCCACAAGATCAGCGAGAGGACCCCGAGGGCGGCCTCCGGGGTAAACTGTCCACCGATGGTCTGGGTGACCGCTTGCAAGGTGTAGAGCGGGCTTGTCCCGAGGTCGCCATAGACGATGCCGAGCGAGGCGAGCGCTGCTGCCGGCGTCGTTCGCCGAGAAACGCAGGACGTCGCGGTGCGCTCTTCAGTGGTCGCGACGAGCGACATCGGATTCGCCTTCCCCTGGCGCGGGTCGGCGTCGCGCGGTGGTAGTCGACCCGTGCTAACGCAGCGCCCCATGGGCGGATAAGACGGAGATCGCCCACAGTCAACTCCTCATTGAACGTGTGGCGCCTCGGCGAGCCGCCGTACCGAGAGCTATTGCCCGAGGCCTCTCGGCTCGAACCATCTCGCCACCCAGTCAGCAGACACCGTCGTCGTTATCCGACAATCGAGTGGGCTGGCGTCGTCTGAGTAGTTTCCGAGTCTATCTTCGCCGGCTCGCCACCGGCTATGTTCCCGGGTTGATCTGAAACCGGAGAAGTTCCCTTCTCTCAAAGCCAAGGTGGCGAAATGAAGATTCATCCCGGGGTAAAACCAGCAGCATGGGGTGCGGTGGCCGGTGCTATTGCGTTAGCGATCGTCGGGTTCTCGCAACTCGGATGGACAACCGGCAGCACTGCCGAGAAAATGGCGACGCAGCGCGCTGAAACCGCGGTCGTCGCGGCGCTGGCTCCAATCTGCGTCGAAAGGTTCCAGCAGCAAACCGATGCCGCAGCAAAACTCGTCGCATTCAACAAGGTTTCCTCGTCTTGGGATCGTCGCGCCGTCATCGAAAAGGGCGGCTGGGCGACAATGCCGGGAAGCAGCTCACCGAATTCGGCAGTTGCGAGCGCCTGCGCCGAAAAACTCGGCAGCTTGACGTAGAAACCCCGACCGCCAATCGGGCTACAGCGCGGGTTGGCGACAGGCGCGACCGGGGCGCCCATCTGAGGCGCTGAGCGGAGGCGGCCAGAGCGGCTCCGCCCGGTGCCCCGACTGCATCCCCCAGGGGAGACGTTCATCGAGGGATCGAGGACACCCATGACCGTGCGAACAACCAGCAAGACGGTCACGTTCGCTCATCCATTCAATCTGAGCGGAGTGGACGAGGTGCAGCCTGCGGGAACCTACACGGTGGAGACGTATGAGGAGCTGCTTCAGACCTCGTCGCTTCCGGCCTACAGACGGATTTCAACGCTGATGCGGCTACCGGCGCGACCCACGGGACCGATGCTGACTCAGATCGTCGAGATAAATCCTCTGGAACTCGCCACAGTCCTAGCGAGAGACGCACAGCCGAACAAAGAAACAATGCCGCAACCGACGCGCGGCGCCGGCGTCGTGCTTTGGAAAAGCGCGGCCAGCCGGATGGAAATCATCCGTGAAGGCTGGCAACATTGGGTTACCCTCAACGCCAATGACCTGACTTGGACGGCACTGATTATCGGTGGCGTCCTATTCACCAGTTGGTTGATGAGAGGGTGAGCGATGTCGGAGATCGGCCCCGCGGACAGTTCGACTTCGTCCGGATTTGAGATCACGCCAGGGTCGGTCGCCGACCTCTTTTTTACCGAACGCCCTCGCAATTGAGGCGCTCGCGTCGGGCATCGCTCCAGTACCCATCGATTGACCGCAGCTGTCGGACAATTTGGCCATCACTCGGCGATTGATGGAGTTTTTTGCCGGCACGCCGGCAGGCGGCCTTGCCGGGCTACGCGCTGGATTCCTCTGCTGTCTTTAGAAGGAAGGAACCATGAAATACCTCGTTCCGCCGATCGTGATCCCGGTCCTCTTGTTTATCGGCATCGCCGCATATGCGATGCTCAGGCCGCCAATTATCGTCGGCCATGCTCCCGCTCCAGCGGCGAGCGCGCAGCCGCGATAGCACGGAACAGGCCCCGGGGGTCATTCTACCGCCGCGACTTCTTCGGTCCATACCGTGAAGCTGCTGAGCGTGTTCGGACCGAAAGTCGTGCTGATCGCAACATCCGCCGCGTCGCGACCGCGGGCGATCAGCACCCGGCCGATGCGCGGGATGTTGTTGCGCGCGTCAAAGGTATACCATTCGCCCCCGAGATAGGCTTCGAACCAGGCTGAGAAATCCATCGGCGCATCCGAGGCCGGCACGCCGATATCGCCGAGATAACCGGTGCAGTAACGCGCCGGGATGTTCATGCAGCGACACAACGCGACCGCGAGGTGCGCATAATCCCGGCAGACGCCGGTGCGATCGCAGAAGGCTTCCCAAGCCGTCCTGCTGGCGCGGGCGTGTTCGTAGCCGAAGGCAATGTGGTGGTGAACGTAGTCGCAGATGGCCTGGACGCGGCCCCAGCCCAGCGGCGTCTTTTCGAACAGCGACCAGGCGATCTCGGAGAGCCGGTCGGTCTCGCAATAGCGGCTGCCTAGCAGGAATAGCAAGGCCTCGTCGGGCAGTTCATCCACGGCGTGCTGTCTTGCGTCGCTGGCGACCACATCCGGCTCGCCCGTGCCGTTGACGATCCCGTCGGCAGACAGCCGAGTTCGCCCGGTCGGCGCCACGATCCGGCTGCACGAGTTGCCGAAGCCGTCGCGGTAGGCCCGGATCGGGATCGACGGACTGGTGACCAGGCGGTCCTGCACCACCATGTCCGAGACACGTGTGTAGTGAACGCTCAACATCAGCAGCATCGGCGTTGGCTGCGGGCAGTCGTAAACCAATTCGTAGCCCAGTCGAATCTGCATGCCTGCTACTTCCGACGACTTCCCAGTCGGATCATGTCTGGTCGCGGGCACGTTCCGACACCTGCGCCGAATCATAGGAGCGCCCTCCATCAGACGGAGCGAATCGGCGGCGGCAGGCGACTGGACGTCTTATCGACGACACCGAAGGTTTTCAACCCCAGGGCTCGCGCGACTGCCTTTGCTTTTTGATTTGCCTCTTCCTTCCCCCCAACCAGAAAAATCGAAGGACGCCCGGTGATCTTGCCGTCGTCACCGCGCTGGGAAATTGTCGCGACCAACCCCTCGCGCGTATCTTCGAGCTTCAGTCGCACGGACATGTCGTTTCTCCTTTGCGGGCCATCTCGGTCATCATTTCGCGAAATTCATCCGGTTCGTAACCCGCGCTGCGGAGAACGGGCGCCATCATGTCGTCCGACAGAAGGTCATCGAGCGTCGCCCGGCAGCAGAGGCATCCGCCCGGCGGTTGTCTCTGGAATGTAGCGGACCGCGAGGCGTTGAAGGGTTCGGGACGACAGTAGGTCATCAACTTCCTCCTCGACCAAGACTGAGGAGGCCATAGCTAACGCCGAGTCTCCTGGGGCGGCGCGGGCCGTCGAGCGCGATCACGATTTGTTTAGAGCCTACCGACGCCGGGCACAAGCCACGGACGATGTGGCCGCTCGGGGGGTGTGATCACCCTACCATCGAGATCAGGGTCTGCGCCCAACACCGTGTCGCCCGCGCCCGGATCTTTGTCGATCTTTCGCTGACGAGCGTCGGACCATTTCGTACTACCATTGGCACCGCTATCTTTGAGAAAGATATACATCAAGGCACCTCAACTGCAAAATTTTGCGAATGAATATGGGTACGATTTCGAATTTTACCAGGAAAATTCGGCTTGTAGTTGGAAAATAGCTGCGGAATTTTCTTTTGATGATGGGATCCGACAGCGTATTATTTAAATAAATCTTGATAATCCAATCACACGCCTATATACAGGCAAGGCCCTGGTGAAGTTTCTCCCAGAGTTGAGTCGGGCAGACGACTTGCGCAAACGTGTACCCGCCAGACCGGTTGCGAGCGCTTTTCTCCACCACCAAACCAATCGCATCGGATCAGAATTTTCTCAAAGGAAACTCTAATGAATATCGGCACTGTGAAATGGTTCAACACCCAACGGGGATATGGCTTCATCCAGCCTGACGACGGGTCGAAGGACGTGTTCGTTCATGTCTCTGCGGTAGAGCGCTCCAGCATCGGCAACCTCCAGGAGGGTCAAAAGCTGAGCTACGAACTCGAGAAGAGCGAGCAGGGGAGGATTTCAGCCGTCAGTCTCCTGGCGGCCTAGACGCCAACCGCTCCGATGCGGCGCGGACCGCATCGCGAGCCCTTCCGGAGACCCACATGTCAGAGAACAAGTTTGCGTGGGGCAGAGTGTGCAATTCTCGCCAGATTGGCCTCTCGACAAGACAACCGAAGGCCAATATAGGATTGTCCTCCCAAGGTCGGCAATTTGCCTCAATATCGCATAAAGAGCGAGCGGACGGGCATGAACGCATGGTCCTCAAGGACCGCCTCGATCGGCAGCTCGGTCAGGTAACAGCAGAGCGCAGCTTTCCACCGATACCCAGCGGCAAGCGCTCCGGATTGTTTACAAGGTCAGTCATATCGGCATGGATACAGGCAGTTTCCTGATTCGTCGCCCACTCGGATCTGTATCCGTATAGCTGGTACACTTCCCAGTCCTGCCTTAGCCTTGCCGACGCGTTTTGGCAGCGCACCTCTCAGAAGCCTACAAAAGCGCCCTCACGCTTCGCCGTAATGCACGCGGCGGCACTGACGCTACCGGGTCAGATCTTCATGTGCAGATCCCAGAGCGTGGACCAGTAATGCACGAGGCGACAAGGGCCGGGTCGCGCAACAAGGGCCACACCTCCTCGGGCGGGGATGGTATCGTGATCTTTTCGCTGAGCATGATCATCGTCGAAAGCTAGCGTTGATCTGCAGCGTTTTGTCGATGCGCGACAGGCCGAGACGTGCGTCGGTGCGAAGCGCGCCTCTTGCGATAATCATGACCCAGGAATTGCCATATTCATATTGCAGACTTCTGGCCGATGGCGACCCCTGGAACGGATCGCGCGCAGCGAGGGCGGCGCAGATGGCTGATCGACTTTCACCAAAACCGCCCGGGCTGGGCGCAGGAGGGGCCGTTCGAAAACCTTCCGATCGATCAATCCCGCCGGCCGCCGGCCAAACTGGTATTTCAACCTGAAGGAGTTTTCTTGCTGCAGATTTGCTGCAGGTGTAGCAAGCTGTAACAGTCGATACAACCATATGTTGCGGATGAAGATAACCCCCGGGGGGACTAAACGCACGCCACGTTGCTGGTGGGACGACAGGCGTCGCACCACTATCTTGTCGGAGGTAGCCCGATACGCCGCAGGAGGCGAGCATGACGCAGGCAATCCGGCTCGGAGTCATCGTGCCGAGCGTCAACATCGTGGTCGAAGAATGGTATCCGCGGGTCGTGCCGGAAGGGGTCAGCGTCCATTTTGCCCGCATGCTGATCGCCGACGGCAGCTCGCCGGAGAAGATCGTCGCGATGGAGCGTGGGGACGGCGAGCGCGCGATCCGGCAAATCGCCAGTTGCCGGCCACACGCAATCGCTTATGGCTGCACCGCCTCGAGCATCGTCCAGGGGCACGCTTTCGATGAGCGGCTGCGCAGCAAGATCCGGCATATCGCCGGGGTTCCGGCGACAACCGCGACCGACAGCATCTTCACCGCCTGCCGCGCGCTCGGCCTCAGGCGGGTGACCGCGATCTCGCCCTATATCGAGGCCGTCGACGAGGCCGAGCACCGTTTCTTCGCCGAAGGCGGGATCGAGACCGTCGCCGGCGCGCATCTGGGTATCGCCGACGGCTTTCGCCTCGCCGAGCCCGAACCCGATGCGATCCTGGGCTTGTCGCTCAGCGCCTGGGACCCGCAATCCGACGGGCTCATCGCCGCGTGCCTCAATTTCCGCTCGCATCCGATTATCGACGCGCTCGAGGCAAGGATCGGCAAGCCGGTCCTCACCTCGACACA
>Ga0182035_10002000_pt1 | contig 10607 bp, 8 predicted proteins | sample flu12Cox44000170_FD_125969 | JGI IMG/M metagenome (GOLD analysis project Ga0182035, IMG submission 125969) | Lab enrichment of tropical soil microbial communities from Luquillo Experimental Forest, Puerto Rico - flux4day.12C.oxic.44.000.170 | ecosystem: Environmental > Terrestrial > Soil >...
CCGGCGCCGCACTAGACTTTCTGCGTGGCCTGCGGCTCATCGTCAAATACGCTCTCTCGATCGGCATCATAAGCACCGACCCGACCACTGGGATTCGGCTCAACCTCCCGAAGACGGGCGGCCATCCAACTTGGACCGAGGATGATATTGCCACGTTCGAGAGGGCCTATCCGATCGGGACCAAGCAGCGACTTGCCCTAGGGCTCTTACTCGGCACCGCATTACGCTGTGCCGACGTTGTTCGTATCGGGCGCGGTCATATCCGTGACAGCGTGCTGCGCGTCACGCAACAGAAGACCGGCGGCCCCGTAGCGATTCCGATCACCGCTGAGCTGGCCGAGATCATCAACGCATCGGCGCCCGGCCAGCTACTTCTGTTTCTGATGAGCGATAACGGTCGCCCATACAGTCCCGCGCATTTCTCGGAATGGTTTCGGGACCAGTGCAAGACCATCGGCCTGAGCGGCCTGGGCGCCCATGGGGTGCGCAAGGCGGCCTGCCGGCGCCTGGCCGAGGCCGGGTGCTCAGCGAACGAGATTGCTGCTGTCAGCGGACACGCCAGCCTGCGCGAGGTCGAGCGTTACACCAAGGCCGCCGACCAAGCGCGCATGGCCCGCAACGCAATCGAGCGGACAGAACGGAAACGCGAATTGGCAACCCGCGATGCTGAAAGTGGCAACCCCTCCAAGAAACAGCGATAAAATGGGGCTTTCCTAATGGCCGCCGATATTTGGCCGAACATCAGCTCGGCGACCTGCGATGGCTTTTGCGCGCCGCGGCATTCCAGGGGCTGGCCGGCAGCTTGGGTGATGGTCGCGAGGGCGAGTGCCGGGATGGCGGCGGAAATCAAAGCTCGCCTGACGGCTTTCACCCGCTCGTCCCCGCGAAAGCGGGGACCCAGATTCTGGACTCGGACCGAAGGCTGGATTCCCGCTTGCGCGGGAATGAGCGGAGTCGAGGGGGTGGTTGTCACCCGCTCAGGCGCTCGATGGCGGCGCCACAGCCGGCGAGCTTGTCCTCGAGCCGCTCGAAGCCGCGGTCGAGGTGGTAGACGCGGTTGACCACCGTCTCGCCTTCCGCGGCCAGCGCGGCGATCACCAGCGAAACCGACGCACGCAGATCGGTCGCCATCACCGGCGCGCCCTTGAGCGTGTCGACGCCCTCGACGATCGCGCACTCGCCGTCGAGCCGGATGCGGGCACCGAGCCGCACCAGCTCCTGGACGTGCATGAAGCGGTTTTCGAAAATCGTTTCGCAGATGCGCGAGGTGCCGTTCGCCCGCGTCATCAGCGCCATCAGCTGCGCCTGCAGATCGGTCGGGAAGCCCGGGAACGGCGCGGTCGTCACTTCGACCGGCGTCAGTCCTGCACCGTTGCGCTTGACGCGGATGCCGGCATTGGTCGGCGTGATCTCGACGCCCGCGCGCGCGAGCACATCGAGCGCGGCCTGCAGCAATTCCGGGCGCGCGTTTTCCAGAAGCACGTCGCCGCCGGCCATGGCCGCCGCCATGGCATAGGTGCCGGTTTCGATGCGGTCTGGCAGCACACGGTGCCGCGCACCGCTGAGCTTGGCGACGCCCTCGATCACGATACGCGAGGTGCCGGCGCCGGCGATCTTGGCGCCCATCTTGTTGAGGCAATCGGCGACGTCGGCCACTTCCGGTTCGCGCGCGGCGTTCTCGATCACGCTCGTGCCGCGGGCGAGCGAAGCCGCCATGATCGCAGTGTGGGTGCCGCCGACCGTCACCTTGGGAAACTTGATCTCGCCTCCCCGCAGACGGTTGGGCGCGCGCGCGATGACATAGCCGCTATCGATCGTGATCTCGGCGCCGAGCCGCTCGAGCGCCATGATCAAGAGATCGACCGGGCGCGTGCCGATCGCGCAGCCTCCCGGCATGGAAACCTTGGCCTCGCCCATGCGCGCCAGGAGCGGCGCGACCACCCAGAAACTCGCGCGCATGCGCGACACCAGTTCGTAGGGCGCGGTGGTGTCGATGATGTTGGCGGCGGAAATTTTCAGGGTCTGCCCGTCGTATTGCGTCTCGCCCGGGCGCTTGCCGTTCACCATGATGTCGACGCCATGGTTGCCGAGGATGCGCTGCAGCAGCGCGACATCGGCAAGGCGCGGAACGTTGTCGAGGATGAGCGTCTGGTCGGTGAGCAGACTCGCGATCATCAACGGCAACGTGGCGTTCTTGGCGCCGGAGATGGGAATCGTGCCGTTGAGCCGCCGGCCGCCGGTGATGCGAATGCGATCCATGATTACTCCCCCCGCCCCCGCGCGAGACAACTGCGCGCGCCCAGACCGGTTCCAGCGGCCGGACGGCCACTTGGAACGGGCGGATGTTGCAGCTATTCCCCGCGTCGCTTATCCGCGACAATTCCGGCGGAATCGTGGGGCGTTTCCTCGCGCTCGGAGCCCAATACCGGGGCGGCGGAGGCGCGCGCCTTGGCCTGCGCCTTGCGGCGCTTGAGGTTTTCGCGCAGCGCCGCGGAAAGGCGCCGCTCGCGGCTCTGCTGCCCCGTGCTTTTCGGACGATCGCTCACTGTGAGGAGATTTATGAATGTCCGCAGGCATAAAGAAGGCCTGCGCCGTGATGGGCCATGGCAGGTGGCGCTTGCCCGATGTTTGCCCCTATGGCAAGCATCGCCACGTCGCGGACCGCACCGATCCGATTTCTCCGCCGCCCGGCGCTGCCGTAGCTCAGTGGTAGAGCACCCCCTTGGTAAGGGGGAGGTCGTAAGTTCAATCCTTACCGGCAGCACCACTTCGGGCCCACGGTTTTTCAATTCGAGCGCTGACGGATGATACTCAGTCCGGTAGACCGACGCATCGCCTCACAAAACCTGGGATGAGAATGGTGACCGGCTGGAGCTGGCTGCGCACTCGCCTTCGCGACTACTCCGCCCAGTTGCGGCTGTGCTTACGGGTGACCGCCGCCGCGCTGCTGGCGTTCGTGCTGGCGCAGCCCTTGGACGTGCCGCTCAGCGGCCTGTGGGCGGTGCTCACCGCGATCGTCGTGACCCAGATCAGCGTCGGCGGGTCGCTGCAGGCGACCACCGAATACGTCACCGGCACGCTCGGCGGCGCGATTTACGCGAGCGTGATCGCTCTGCTCGTCCCGCACACCACTGTCAGCGGGGTGGCTGCGGGCCTTGCGCTGACGCTGGCACCGCTTGCTTTCCTGGCGGCTGTCAGTCCGCGGTTTCGCGTTGCGCCGTTCACGGCCGTGCTCGTGCTGCTGGTTTCCGCCCAGCTCGGCGAAGGTCCGATCACCGCGGCGCTTTATCGCCTGCTCGAGGTCGCAATCGGCGGCATCGCGGCGATCGTGGTGTCGCTAGTGGTGTTGCCGCAACGGGCGCATGGGCTGGTGATCGAAGCCGCGGCCTGCGTGCTCGACCTGATGGCGCAGGCGCTGCCCGAGCTTCTGGCCGGCCTCACGCGCCCGCGCGATGAGAGCGCGGTCCGGCAGATCCAGGACAGCATCGGCGAAGCGGTACTGCAGCTGCAAACAATCGCCACCGATGCCCACCGGGAACGCGTCACGTATCTAGGCCCGGAAGCCGACCTCGCGCCGCTCTCGCGCACCTTGCTGCGGCTGCGCCACGACTTCATCATCATCGCCCGCGCGGCGGCCACCCCGCTGCCGGAGCCGTTCGCGGCGCGGCTTGGGCCGCTGCTCGCGCAGATCGGCGCCGCCGCCGGCGAGCACCTGCGGCGAAGCGCTGGCGCGTTGCGAGCAGGGCGCCGGCCGGTGCCGCTCAAGCCGGTGGAGGCGGCGCTCCAGCCTTACAGCAGCGAAATGGCGGCGCTGCGCAGCGAAGGCGCCACGCGCGAGCTTGCGAGCAGCGACGTGGAACGCATTTTTGCGCTCGGCTTCGCGCTCGAGCAGCTGTACCGCAATTTCCTGGACCTGGAACGCTGCGTGCGGGATTGCGCACGCACTGCCCGGCGCGGGCGCCGCGAGCATGGTAAGGCCGATGTTGAGGACAGCCTGGGCTGATAGGATGTCGGGATCAGGAGTGCTCGCGTTCCGGGCATCGCGAGTACAGACCAGGAGGGGTAATATGAAATCGGGAGTAGGGATGAGCGCGGTCGGAGCGCTTTGCGTCATTTTCGCTGCCGGTGTTGATCCGGCCCACGCGCAGGCGCCCGGCAAGCTGAGCGTGGCGGCGACCGGCGTGCGCAATGACAACGGCGCCGTGCGCTGCGGGCTTTACTCCTCGCCGAACGGTTTCCGCGAGCCCGGGCGCGAGATGCGCGGCGCGGTCGCGCACATCAAGAACGGCCATGCCACCTGCGTGTTCAACGGCATCCCTGCGGGCACCTATGCGGTCGCGGTGTTCCACGCCGAGAACAACGAAACCCAGATGGAGACCGGCCTGTTCGGCAAGCCCAAGCAGGGCTACGGGTTTTCCCGCAACCCATCCTCGACCTTCGGCCCGCCCGGCTTCGACGGCGCGGCATTCGAATACCAGGGCGGCAACCACAGTCTGCCGGTCCGGCTGAGTTATTAGTTATGAAATCATCGCAAGCAACAAGCTCGCTCGCATTTGTGGCGCGATGCGCGTGCCGCGAGTTCCACCTCTCCCTGATGGGGAGAGGTCGCCGAGCGAAGCGAGGCGGGTGAGGGGGCACGAATCCATGAGAGACCTGATCCCCCTCACCCATTTTTCTTCGTTGCAATTCCGCGCTCGCGGACAGGCCCTACTTCCATGACGCGAGCCGCGCCGCGCGCGAGCCGCACCGAGCGCTACCGGCAGGGTAAGCGGCTGCGCGTAAAAACGCCGCTCGCGCACCATGGCGAGCTCGCCGGCAGCGCCAAGCGCGATCCGGTCGCGATCCTCGCCGCCGGCGATCGCACGCGCGTGCCCGAGCTCATCCCGGAGCGCTACAAGCGCATGCTTATCGATCCGTTTCACTTCCTGCGCGGCGCCGCGGCGGTGATGGCGGAAGACCTCGCCCATCAACCCGTTGCCGGCATTCCCGTGCAGGCCTGCGGCGACTGTCACGTGATGAATTTCGGCGCGTTCGCGACGCCCGAAGAGAACATCCTGTTCGACATCAACGATTTCGACGAGACCTTGCCGGGGGTCGATTTCACCGTCGACGTCAAGCGGCTCTGTGCCAGCGTCGCGGTCGCGGCGCTGACCGCGCACGTTCCCAAGAAACGCGCGCGCGCCCTTGCTGCCGCCACGGCGGAATCCTACCGGCGCCGCATGCACATCCTCGCCGAGCTCTCGCCGCTGGAAATCTGGCAGAGCCGCATCGACCTCGCCCGCGAGATCAAGCGCTTCGACGACCGCGCGCTGCAGCGCAAGCTCACCGACATCATCGCCAAGGCGCGCAGCCATTTCGCCGAGGACGACAATTTTCCCCATTTGTGCATAGGCGAACCGCCGCGCATCGAAGATCGCCGGCCGCTCATCTATCATTTCACGCACAAGCGGGACCCGCGCGAGCGCGTCGATTCCGAGCGCGTGTTCGCGTCGTATCAGAAGCGCCTGCCGCCCGAGCGGCGCTACCTGATCGAGCGCTATGCGCTCAGAGACATCGCCTTCAAGGTGGTGGGCGTGGGCAGCGTCGGCACCTTCTGCGCGGTGGGCCTGTTCACGAGCGGCGACGGCGCGCCACTGTTTCTCCAGACCGGGCATCAGGGTCGCCGCGTGGTGGAAGGGCAGCGCGTGATGCAGGCGGCGAGCGACATCTTTCTCGGCTGGACCGAGGACGAGGCGCCGCCGCGGTATTTCTACGTGCGCCACCTGAAGAACCGGCGGCTCGGCTCGGTCAGCGAGCTGGTCGAGGGAGAGGCGCTCGGCAGCTATGCGCGGCTGTGCGGACGCACCTTGGCGCGGGCGCACGCGCGTGCCGCGGACGCCACCGTGCTCGCGGGCTACATGGGCAAGAGCGGCGCGTTCGACGACGCGCTCGCCTCCTTCGCCATGGAATATGCGGTGCGCACGCAGGCAGACTATGATCGCCTCGTCGCCGCGAAGCGGCACGGGAAGGCGAAGTGATGCGTCTGGCGCGAATTATTGACGCGTCATGGCCGGGCTTGTCCCGGCCATCCACGTCTTCCTTGCACAACCAAAAAAAGAAAGACGTGGATGCCCGGCACAAGGCCGGGCATGACGGGTGGAGGACGATTTGGTAAATACATCTGCACTCGTGCTTGTTGGTGTGCTCATCACAGCGTTCACCCTCGCCTTCCCCAGCACCGCGCAGGCGCAATCGCGCGTGCCGCCGTGGTGCGCCTATATGGGCGGGCAATTCGGTTTCGATTGCGGCTTCTACAGCTACCAGCAATGCATGGAGACGGCGCGCGGTCTGGGAAATTCCTGCGCGCCCAATCCGCGCTATCTGGCCTCGCCGCGCTCGCCGCGCAAAACGCGACGCGCGCGCAATCGCTGACAACGCGCAGCCCGTTTTAACGCATTGGGCTTGCTATACCCAAATTGGTCTTGTGTTTACAAAAAAGTCGTTGCGTTTTTACGGAATACTTACGGGAACCTTCATTGCGCCGCGCGCCTTACCGAATGCCACCACCATGAATCAAAAGGAGGAACAAGATGACGCGGCTTGTAATCCTGACCTTTGCCCTTTGCTCGCGCTGCCGGCGCAGGCGCAGAAAGGGTCCGTCAACATCAACGGGATGATTTTCGATCCGCCGCCCGAGCAAGGCGCCGCGGCGGCGCAGCCACGCGCTAACGCGGCTCCCGAGGCGACTGGGCCGCGCGCGGCCGCACCGCGCAACGTGACCAGGAAACATCCAACTCGCCATTCCGCCCAGTAGCAATCCTGCGCAGCGCGAAACGCATAGCGCGATGCTTCGCGGCATCGCGCTATGCGCGCGTGCGTGACTGAAACTTTGCGGATGCGATTTGGTGCAGCGCGCCATCTCGGGGCGCCGGGCGTGCGCGCGATCTTCGCTGGATAAGCCAATCAACTACTACAAAAAAGCTGTAGCCCCAGACGCGCGTCCCGGGGCTACAGGGGCTTCGGCTTCGACCTAGGATCCAGCCTCAAGCCGCTGGCAAGGATATGCGCGCAATTCGAGGGAACTTCCATTGCGCATCGCTCCTTACGTACTTCTCCCGAGGTGCGGTAATCCGACACGCAGGAACCGGCCTTATCGGTATCGGAATGACGCGATCGGTATTGCAATAAGCCCGTGTAGGACCGCCGTCGCCCTCATTCATTGTGGCGTCAGTTCCAGTCGTATTGACGAGTCTCGTCACCCGCGGATGCGAGACTCATCGCAGAACACCAACTACGCACAAGTGCCGCGAACCCGAAGTTCGCACGCATCATGCCGCAAGCGGGTTTGCGAACTTCGGGTTCAAAAGCGGCACTAGAATCATAAAGTTGCTAGTGTCCCTTTGATTCCGAAGTTCGCATTCGAGGCTGCCGCAAGGGTGTGCGAACTTCGGAATCGGGACACTAGTGCGCCGAGAGACTTGAGCGCGGGCTTTCCTACTGCGTCGGGATATGCGCCGCTTTTACGAGCTGCACGTTGGCGGCGACGTCGTCGCGAAAAAATTTCTCGAACTGATCGAGACTCATCGGCATCGGCTCGACGCCGAGCTTCGCCAGGCGCTCCTGCACCGCGGCGAGCTGCAAGGCCTTTTCCGTCTCGTCATGCAGCCTGACGATGATGTCGCGCGGCGTCTTCGCCGGCACGAACAGGCCGCTCCAAAACGGATACGCCGAATTGGCAAGACCGGCTTCGCCGCTGGTCGGCACGTCGGGCAGCTCCGCCGCCCGTTTCTCCGCGCTGATCGCGAGCGCAACGAGCTTGCCGTCGTTGATCAACGGCAGCGCCGGCGCGATCGGGATATAGATGAAGTCCACCCGCCCGCCGACGACTTCCGTCAAAGCTTCGTTGGCGCCGCGGAACGTCACGTGCTGCGCCTCGATGCCGGCGCTGACGCGCAGCCGCTCGGCGGCAAAGTGCGAGGCGGAGCCGATGCCGGCCGAGGCGTAGTTGAGCGCGCCGGGGCGCGCCTTGGCCGCGGCGATCAGGTCGGCGAGCGTCTTGAAGCCTTTGGCCGGCGCCGTCACCAGCACCAGCGGCTGCTGGCCGATCGGGACGACCGGCGCGAAATCATCGAGCGTCGAATAGGGCAGCTTCGAATAGAGCGCATGCGATATGGCGAGCGCGCCATAAACCAGGATCGTGTTGCCGTCGGGCGGTGCCTTGGCCACGACGTTCGCGCCGATTGTTCCTCCGGCTCCCGGGCGGTTTTCGACCACGATCGGCTGCCCGACCTGCCGGGAAACCTGATCCAACACGACACGGCCCATGACGTCGCTGGCGCTGCCGGCGGCGAGCGGCACGACTGCGGTGATGGGCCGCGTCGGCCAAGTCTGGGCCACGGCCGGGGCGGCAAAAGCGATCAGCGTGCAGCTCGCAAGAACGGCGCTCCACAGGCGGTATCGGACGATGCTGTTAAGGTCCTTCATCGCGCTGCCTCCTCCGGCTGGTGATGCGCACGCGTCATCGCGCCGCGCTCGCCTTGGCCCAAAATTCGCGGCGCAGCGCCTTTTTCCAGTCCGGAATGGCGGAAATTTTCTTCTCGCGCAGCAGCACCTCGGCGTCGCGCCCGAGCGCCGGCGCAAGATCGGAGGGGAAGCCCGGATTGACCTCGACCTTGGCCAGGGCCTTGGCAAACGTCTCCCGCAACATGGCGTAGCCCTTCGAGGTGAAAAACGCGTAGATCACGTCGGCGACCTTGTTGGGATTTTGCTTGAAGTCGCGCCCCGCCTCCTGCCACGCCTGCAGATAGGCGACGACCGTGTCCGCGTTCTTGTCGACGAAATCGGGCGTCGACGCCATGAACACCGGCATCTTGTCGACCTGCGAGAAATCCATGATCGAGGTGCCGATGCCCTCCGCCACCGCGATCTCGTTGTACGGCTCGACATTGACCATCGCATCGACCGTCTTGGCGGCCATCGCCGCCACCATGTTGTTCACATCCATCCTCACTTCGACGAAGTCGCCTTTGCGCAGGCCGGCCTTGGGCGCGATGATGTCCATGAAAATATTGCCGACCGACGAGCCGGTCTGGTTGGCGATTTTCAACCCCTTGAGCTGCTCGACCTTGCTGAGGTTGAGGTCCTTGCGAGTCACGACCTGCGCGGTCTTGCCGACCTGCTCGATCTCGGCAATGACCACGAGGCCGCCCTTGTCATGGCCGATGATGAACGACTGCCCCGCGTAGGTGCCCAGATCCACCTGCCGCGCCACCATTTGCTGCATGGTGAGGTTCCCCGAGGGCACGGCGAATTCCTCGAACGCGATGCCGTGCTTTTCGAGCAGGCCCGAGCGCAGCAGGTAATAGGTCGGCATTCCCCAGATGTTGGTCTGGAAGCCTTGGCGCACCGTCGCTAATGCCGAAGCCGGACGCATGCCGGCGCCCAGCGCCAGCATCCCGGTGCCCGCAGCGAGCCATTGCCGCCGTGTGAGTTGCCTGTGCATAGGCTGCATTTTCACTACTCCTGCTGCATACCGAATTCGCGGATCGTTGCCGCGGTGTCGTCGAGGGTCTGCGCAATGACCTGCTGCAGTTCTGCCGGCGTGGATGCGATCGGCACCGAGCCCGCCTTCTCAATCAGCGTACGATAGCCGTCGCTGGCGACGATCGCCGCGATGTGCCGCTGGACGAGGTCGACGATCGGCTGCGGCGTGCCGGCGCCGGCGCAGATGCCGAGCCAGCCGAAACGCACGAAATCGATGTGCCTTTCCCGCAGGGTCGGGATGTCGGGCAGATTGTGCAGCCGCTCCGGCGCCGTCACCGCGAGAATCTTCACTTGCTTGGCCTCGTATTGCGGCACGATCGCAAGCGTGGGCGAGACGTAGACCTGCACGCGTCCCGCCACCACCTCCTGCACGATCTGCGAGCCGCCGCGGAACGGGATCCGGTTCATGCTGATGCCGGTGAGCTTCTCCAGCTGCCGCGCCAGAATCTCCTGCGCCGAGGCGGTGCCGACCGTCGCATAGGAGAGCTCGCCCGGATGCGCCTTGGCGTATTCCACGAACGAATCGAAGTCGGTTGCCGGAACCGCGTTGGCCAGCGCGACGCCGTAATAGTACTTGGCGATGAGCGAGATCGGCGCGAGATCGGCGAGCTTGAAGCCGGCGTTCTTGTAGACCGCCGTGTTGATCGCCTCGAAGTGCGTGCACAGAAGGAGCGTGTAGCCGTCGCGCGGCTGCGCCAGCACGTCGCGCGTCGCCAGCATTCCCGCCGCCGCCGGCTTGTTCTCCACGACGACGCGCTGGCCGAGCGCCTCGCCGAGCTTGTCGGCGATGTAGCGCCCCGGAATGTCGGTCGGCCCGCCCGCGCCAAACCCGATCACCAGCCGGATCGGTCGCGCCGGATAAGCCTCTTGCGCACGCGCAGTGCCAACCGTGGCAAGCGCGAGTAATACAAACGCGTGGCAGAGGCCAAGAGCAACGGCCTCACTCCGCCTCATCCTGAGGAGCGTCGCGTAGCGACGCGTCTCGAAGGATGAGGGCGGCCTCATGCTTCGAGACGGCGCTTCGCGCCTCCTCAGCATGAGGCCGAGAGCGATCGGCGCGTACTGCTCATAAGCTATCATTGCGA
>Ga0182035_10002018_pt1 | contig 10572 bp, 10 predicted proteins | sample flu12Cox44000170_FD_125969 | JGI IMG/M metagenome (GOLD analysis project Ga0182035, IMG submission 125969) | Lab enrichment of tropical soil microbial communities from Luquillo Experimental Forest, Puerto Rico - flux4day.12C.oxic.44.000.170 | ecosystem: Environmental > Terrestrial > Soil >...
GACGCACGCGGACCGAATCAATTCCGAGTTGGTGAGCTTTCTCCGTTAGCGGTTGATGCGGTCAGTCCGGCGGCCGCTCATTTCGCCGTCGTAATCGAGTCTACGTTGATCGTCTTTGTCTTGGCATCGAGCGTCCCGGTGACGCGGACTCTCTGGCCTGCGAACGGCTCGGGTTTCCGCTGGTCGCTCAGCGTGTAGACATTCTTGCCGTCGTACAAGACATACCGAGCGCCGTGGGCATCGATGCAGGCACGGGCGCACTCGGCATCGGTCGGTCCCATCCCCATTTTGGAATGTCCGCCTTCGTGGGCGCACAGGTCATCCGTGATGGTGCCGGTGAAGGTCTGCTTCCCAGCGGCGAAGAGTGCCGCACCCAGGAGAAAACTCAGGACCAGGGCCCTCATGCCTCGGCTCCCCTTCTCCGGGCGGCGTCATGGACGGCGCCGGGATCGAGTGATCCCGGCACTTCCGTCGCTCCGAACTCCGGCGGACGCCCAGATGCCCGACACGATGCCCGCGGTGGAAAGGTGCTCACTGCCCCGGGATCATCAGATGCGCCGTCGACGTGCCGGCATTCATGATCCACACGCCGCCCTGCCTGTTGTTGTCGGGCAGACCGAGCGATTGCGCCGTCGCACCCGGAACGGCGACGGTGATGTGGGGACGTGCGCGGTCTTTGTCGGGGCCCGCCAAGTGATACCACACCGATCCGAACTCGGGCTTCGCACGCGTGCCGTCCTTTTCCGCGGCATCGACCAACGCCTGAGTCTTGGGCCTTTCGCCTGCCGCTTCGAACTTCAGGTTCTGCGCGACCCGATCCAGGTTGGCGATGCTGGTGCACTCAATCGAGAACGGCTGCTGGAGAGGAAATCCAGAGCGGTCGTAGCAAACCAGACGGTTCGTGCCTTTCCTCAGCGTGGTGTACGTGAAGTCAGGTTTGAATTTCACCACCGTCGCCTGGTCTCTCAGATTGGCCGGCGCGGCGAGCACGGCCGTGTCGACGTCGGCCTGCGACGCCCCAGGCTCGAGCGGTGGCGGTGGCGGCGGCGGCCCCCCCCGGCCGCCCTGTGCAAACGCGTTGACCGAGACCACCAGAACACCGACACACAGAGCAAAGCGTTTCATGCAACCTCCCCTTGACATCCGCCGAGTGTACGTCCATCCGGGAGGTTAGCACGTCAATATCTGTCTCCGGCAGGCCGACGGCCGCCGCTGTCGGCGCTCGCGACGTCGCCGGTTGCTCGCCTCAATCCTCTGATAGCGACCTGGCGGCCCTGCGCCCGCCGCCGCGCGCCGGCTGCCGTGAATGAGGTTGCACTCGCCGGAGAACCGCTGGATCACCCCTGTAGGTCAATCCGGCTCGGCGCGCCACGGGCAACGCCATGTTCCCCGTCAACACGGCAGTCATCACCTGATGCGGCCCCGTCATCACCGCGTCCGGATGAACCGTTGCTCCTTGACGTGTCCGAATGGTGCCGCCTGCCGCCTCGACGGTCAGAGGCTCGTCGGCGCCTGTCCGAATCTCAATTGTGACCGGCGGCCGGTCGGGTTCCTGGTCGCGCAGGCAGTTTCGCGCGCACAGACCAAGCCAATACGTGTGAAAGTGGTCGGTCTTCGGCGCGTTGGCGAGCAGGGGAGCCCCCCACGCCCCGAGCGCGTAGATAACCCGCTCGAGCTCCTGTCCCCGGTTCGTCAAGCGAAACACGGTTGTGGCAATCGGGGGCGGTGCGTCTTCTCGACTGACGATTCCCGCGCGCTCCAGCTCTTTCAGCCGTTCGGCGAGCAAATTGGTGGCGATGCCCGGCAAACCGTTGCGAAGGTCGGTGTACCGGCACACGTCACGCAGCAACAGTTCCCGCACGATCAAGAGCGTCCACCGGTCTCCAATGACATCGAGCGCCTTGGCCAGGGCGCAATACTGTCCATACGAGCGCATAGAAATATCATAGCATTGACTTGAAAAACTCAAGTCTCCTGCCGGTGGGCGAGAGTCGGGAGGTTGAGGCGCTCGACGCCTGCCCGGTCGACTGTTACCATCGGTGGCACCCCGGTAACGCACCCTCTTTGGAGAGTGACTATGAGACTGTTGCTTGCCTCCTGTGTCCTGCTGACCGCGACCATCGTTCAGGCGCAATCCGTTCAGGCGCAATCTTCGCCACGTCCCCAGCCCTACAAAGTGGTGTTCGATCTGACGAGCGACGACCCCCTCGATCAAGGCGCCGTGTTGCGGTGGTTGCGCGAAATCGCGTCGGTGAATCCCGAGACCGAAATGGAGGTGGTGATGTATGGGCGAGGACTTGGCCTGGTCGCGCCCGAGCGATCGACGTTGATCGACGACGTGAAGCACGCCATTGGCCGTCCGCACGTGTCGTTCAAAGTGTGCGAAATCTCGATGAAGAACCAGAAAGTCGACAAGAGCCAGTTACTGCCGCAAGTCATGACCGTCCCCGACGGCATCGGCGAGATTGTGGCGAAGCAAAAGGAAGGATGGGGTTACATCAAGGTCGTGCATTAATGCCCGATGTGCGCTTCGCATTCCGCACGCTCTTCAAGACGCCCTATGTGACGCTGGTCGCCATCGTGTCGCTGGCCCTCGGCATCGGGGCGAATGCCGCAATCTTCTCGCTGTTCAACCAGCTGCTGCTGCGGCCGGTTCCCGCCCGTGAGCCGGCCGGGCTCGTCAATCTGGTGGCGCCCGGCCCCAAGCCGGGGTCGAATTCGTGCGGCGTGGCCAGCACGCGCCGCAATTGTGATGACGTGTTCAGTTACCCGATGTTTCGGGATCTGGAGCGCGTCCAGACGGTTTTCACCGGCATCGCAGCGCACCTGTTGTTCGGCGCGAACCTTTCTTACGATCGGCAGACGCTCAACGGTCAGGGGCTGCTCGTATCGGGCAGCTACTTTCCGGTGCTGGGGACGGCTCCCGCGCTGGGACGCTTGATCGGTCCAGTCGACGAGCCGGCAGTCGGCGAATCGCACGTTGTCGTGTTGAGTCACCGGTACTGGCAGACGCGCTTCGGGTCGAATCCGAACGTGCTCGACCAGACGATGATCGTCAACGGCCAGTCGATGACCATTGTCGGCGTGGCGCCCGCCGGGTTCGACGGCACGACGGTCGGCGTCGAGCCGAAAGTGTTCGTTCCGCTGACGATGCGGGCCGAGATGCAGCCCACCTGGAAAGGCTTCGACGACCGGCGCAGCTATTCGTTGTATCTCTTCGCGCGGCTCAAGCCCGGCGTGACGATCGAGCAAGCGCGGTCGGCGATTGGCACCCAGTACCACGGGATCGTCAATGACGTCGAAGTGCCGCTGCAGAAGGGGATGAGCGACCAGACGATGGCGCGGTTCCGGGCGAAGCCGATCCTGCTCGAGCCCGGTGCGCGAGGTCAGAGCGCGATTCCAAACCAGGCGGGACCGTCGATGAGGGTGCTCCTCGGCGTGACCGCGTTCGTGCTGCTCATCGCGTGCGCGAACATCGCCAACCTGCTGCTCGCGCGATCGGCCGCCCGCAGCGGCGAAATGGCCATCCGGTTGTCCATCGGCGCCGCCCGTCGGCATCTCGTCGCCCAGCTCCTCACCGAGTCGTGCCTGCTCGCGCTGTTCGGCGGCATCGCCGGTCTCTTTGTGGCGCAGTGGACGCTCAATCTCATTGTGTCGATGCTCCCGGCATTCGCGGTTGAAGGGTTCCACTGGCGTGTCGATCGAATGGTCGTCGTGTTCAGCGCCGCGCTCGCGATCAGCACCGGTCTGCTGTTCGGGCTGTTTCCAGCCGTCCACAGCACGCGTCCGGATCTGACGTCGTCATTGAAGGGGCAGGCAGGCCAGCCGGCGGGTGCGCGGGCGGCGGCGCGGTTTCGCGCCTCGCTCGCGACGGCGCAGATCGCCCTCTCCATGGCGCTCCTCGTCGGGGCGGGGCTGTTCACGAAAAGCCTGATGCAGATCAGCCGCGTCGATCTCGGCGTCAAGGTGGACAACGTGATCACGTTCGGCGTGTCGCCGGCGCTGAATGGATACACGCCGGACCGCACGCGGCAGCTGTTCGAGCAGCTCGAAGATCAGCTGGCGGCGCAGCCCGGCGTGATCGGCGTCACCGGCTCGCTGGTGGCGCTGATCGCCGGGAACAATTGGGGCAACACGCTGAAGGTCGAGGGGTTTCAAGCGGGACCCGACACCGACACGAACGCTCTGTACAACGAGATTGGCCCCGGATTTCTTCGAACGCTCGGCATTCCGCTGATAGCGGGCCGTGAGTTCACGCGTGCCGATGCGGCAGATGCCCCGAAGGTCGCGATCGTCAACGAAGCGTTTGCCCGGAAGTTCAATCTGGGGCCCAATCCGATCGGCAGGCACATCGGCGATTCCGGCCCTGGCAAGCTCGACACCGAGATCGTCGGCTTCGCGCGGAACGCGAAGTACAGCGAAGTGAAACAAGAGAATCCGCCGCTTTACATGCGCCCATACCGGCAGGGCGACGTGCTGAAGCTCGGCACGATCACGTTTTATGTGCGAACCGCGCTCGATCCGGGCGAGTTCATCGCGACCATCCCGAAGATCGTCGCGAGGCTTGATCCCAATCTGCCGATCGAGGACCTCCGAACGATGCCGGAGCAGATTCGGCAGAACGTGTTCCTCGACCGGTTGATCAGCGTCCTCTCGGCGGCCTTCGCCTGCCTCGCGACGCTGCTCGCTGCGATCGGGCTCTACGGCGTGCTCGCGTACACGGTTGCGCAGCGGACGCGCGAGATCGGGTTGCGTATGGCGCTTGGCGCCGCTCCCGAGCGCGTGCGAGCGATGGTGCTTGGACAGGTCGGCGTGATGACCGCCATCGGTCTCCCGCTCGGACTGCTCGCGGCGATCGCGATCGGCCGCCTGGCCGAATCGCTGCTCTACCAGCTGAAGGGGTGGGATCCGATCATCCTCGGTGGATCCGCGCTCGTGCTGGCGGCCGTCACTGCCTGCGCGGGACTCATTCCGGCGGTTCGCGCGTCGCGCGTCGATCCGATGCGGGCACTGCGATACGAGTGAGGTGTCGACCTTCGCCAAAGAGCTGCGGCGTGGTTCCCGCCGCATAACTTTTCACCGTCGCCGAACCGAGGATCGGGCCTCCGCTGAAGACATCACGTCGCAGGTGTTCGTGCAGGCGCTCGGGGCCATCGGACGCTTCGAGTGGCGGGGCCTCCCTGTGTCGGTCTGGTTGTTTCGCATCGCGTCGAACGCGCTCGCGGACCACTGGCGCGAACGTGCCCGCACTGGCCAGGAGGCCGGAACGGGGGGGGTGGAGGCGGCATGCACCGCGAGGTGCGCGTCGGGGACTCAATGGTCATCGTTGGCGAAGGTGGTGGGGCCGGCGTGATGCCCCTCAGGCCCGTCGCGTTTCACGTCCTCGTGAAAGACGCTGACGCCACGTTCAAACGGGCGATTGCCGCTGGCGCGCGATCGCTCGGCGAACCCGCCGACCGTAGTTACGGCGAGCGCTCCGGCTTCGTCGCCGATCCATTCGGGAATCACTGGTATATCTCCACACCGATCGGTCCGGAGTCCTTTACCGGCGCGGCTCGCACGGTGACGCCGGTCCTCCATGTCCAGGGTGCCGCGGACTACCTTGGATTCCTGAAGCAGGCGCTCGGCGCGGTCGAAGACATGCGGCACGATGAGGGTGGGCGCCTCCGGTACGCGAGGCTGCGTATCGGCGACGCTGCTGTTGAATTGGGGGAAGGCGAGCCAATGCCCGGATCGTTCCTCCTTTATGTTCCCGATCCGGATGCCCGATATGAACAAGCGATGGCTGCCGGCGCAACGTCGCTCATGCCTCCGGCGGACCAGCCTTACGGCCGCATCGGCGGTGTTGAGGATGCGCGGGGCAACCAGTGGTTCTTTTCGCGGCCCTAGCGTTTGGCGCCAACGAAGAAGTGGAGCAGAAACAATATCGTGAGGGTATAGGTGACCAGGTTGTTCTCGCGGTGGCGCCCCGCGAGCAGCTTGACGACCGTGTAGGACACGAAACCGAACGCGAGCCCCTGGGCAATTGAGTAGGTCAGCGGCATCATGATGATCGTGAGGAAGGCCGGGACGGCCTCGGTAAAGTCGTCGAAGCGAATGTGCGCAATCTCTTCCATCATCAGCGCGCCGATCAGAATGAGGGCAGGCGCCGTCGCCTGTGTCGGGATGAAGCCGACGAGCGGGGCGAACGCCAGCGCGATCAGGAACAGGAGCCCGACGACGACCGCCGTCAGGCCGGTGCGACCTCCCTCGGACACGCCCGCCGCGCTCTCGATGTAGCTCGTGACCGTGCTCGTGCCCAGCAGAGCGCCGAACATCGTTCCCACTGAATCCGCCACGAGCGCCCTGCCAATCCGCGGCAGCCGGCCGATGTCGTCGAGCAGCCTTGCCTTGCGCGACACGCCGATCAGCGTGCCGATATTGTCGAAGAGATCCACGAACGTAAACGAGAAAAGGATTGGGACCAGGCCGAACCTGAGCGCACCCGGGACATCGAGCTTGAATGCCGTTGGCTGCAGTGCGGCGAACGGGTTCGTCATTGTGATGAGGCTGGATGGGCCTTTGGGTATTGGAGCCACGCCGGCGGTCATTGCGATCGCGGTCGTGGCGGCAACGCCGAGCAGCAGGGCACCGCGAACATGGCGCGCGACCAGACCGGCGGTCACGAGGAGGCCGGCCAGCGCGACCAGCACGCCGGGCGTGTTCATCGCACCCAGCGTGACCAGCGTCGCATCGCTCCGGACGATGATGCCGGCGTTGCGAAGGCCAATGAAGGCAATGAACAGGCCGATCCCGACACCGATGGCCGAGCGCAGCACGCCAGGCACGCCGTCGACGATCCACTGGCGCACTCGCGTGACCGTGAGCAGGAAGAAGACGAGCCCCGATATGAAGACGGCGCCCAGGGCCGTCTGCCATGGGAGACGCATCCCTATCACGACCGCGTATGTGAAGAACGCGTTCAGGCCCATGCCCGGAGCGACGGCTATCGGGTAGTTCGCGTAGACTCCCATCAGAACCGTCGCAAATGCCGACGCCAGGCACGTGGCGGCGAAGGTCGCCTCCACGGGCATCCCGGCATCTTTCAAGATGTTCGGGTTGACGAAGAGGATATAGGCGAGCGTGACGAACGTGGTCGCGCCGGCCAGGACCTCGGTTCGCACGTCCGTCCGGTTCTCGCGCAGGCGAAAGATCCGGTCGAGCCGGGTCCTGCGCGGTTCGTCGACATTGGCAGCCGTGAGTGCCGCAGACATCGAGGCGGTTCAGCGCGTGAGGGTCGCGATGTAGGCCTTGACGACCTGAAAGACGTAGTCCTCGCACGCTTCGCCTGTTCGGGGATCATAGGCGCCGCCGTTGGTCACGTTGTCGGACACGACACGAATACCAAGGAACGGGACGTTGAAGACCGACGCGATCTGCGCGGCGGAGGCAGTCTCCATCTCTTCCACTGTGGTGCCGAACCGGGTGTGGAGCCAAGCTATTCGATCGATCTCGTCGTTCCACATGTCGGCGGACCCGATCACCCCTTCGACAATCCGCCCCCGGGTGTAGTCTTTTCTCGCGTATCGGGCCGCCGCCAGCAGAGGTCCGTCCGCCTGGAACCGTGCAGGCCTTCGCGCGTTGGGATCGTTCCCGGCGCTTCCCTCGGAGGCAGTCAGATCCAGCGGCACCCAGTCGAGCGGGCTGCTTCCCTCTCCGGCCAGCCGAACGCGGCTCCTGAACGCGCCAATGTTCACCGAGCTGGTGCCGAGCACGATGTCGAAGAGATGCAGGGCCGGATCGTGGCCGCCGGCCGTCCCCTGGTTGACGATCGCAACCGGATGGTAGTGTTCAACCGCGATGACGGTCGCGGCGGCGGCGTTGGACATCCCCTTCAGAGTCTTCGACACGATGACCGGATAGCCGTCCAGCGTGCCGCGCCAGAAGGTCCATCCGCCGACCTGCTCGACGCCGACATTGTCCAATCGCCCGGCCAGCTTCTCGACTTCGATCGGCATGGCCCCCTGCACGACGATAGGCGGTGACCCTGTCGGTCGACCCTGCGCGAGGGCCGGCACCGGAACAGCCAGCCACACGATGAGCGGGAGCGTCGCGAAGCGGATCATCGAATCATCCTATCGTGAGCTTGAGTGCCGACTTGTACCCGCCGCGGTTGCGCGGGCTCTACTCGCTCATAGTCGCCGTCCCAGATTACTTTTGAGCCCCCTCTTCACCGTCCGCGATCACCGGCACCAGTCGGCCGTTTGCATCCAGTTCGAAGATTCGCCGCTCGGTCACCAATCGATCGGGGCCGGTTCTGCGGACAGTCGTCACAATCCGGCGGATCACTCGCAGAGATTCGCTGAGAGCAACTGGACTGCGGGCCTCTATTTCTTCGACGGTGTCGCGGCCGCCGTCGGCGGTGGCCGTCGTCGATATTCGGACGCGCTGGCGCACGCCCTGCGGGCTGTCGGATCGAGGGAACCCGTCCATGCTTCGGGCATACGTTTCAACCATCACCTGCTCCCGTCCGTTCGCTTCGGATCGGCGGGTGACGTTTCTTTCACTGACCACCAAGTTCCCGGCTGTATCGCGACGGAGAACCGTCTCTTCCTCCAGGCGCTCCGAAGATCCGATGTCGCGGATGTCCGTGCTTCGAGTTTCCGTAGGCTGCCATCGCCCGTTCATGTCGAGAACCAGGTGAGTGATGCCGTGCCGGACAACGGCCGGGTTGATGCGGCGGTCGGTGTACTCTGTGCGCTCGGCTTCCCGGAGCGCTCCGTCAATGCCCTGTCGAAGGAAAGTCGTCTCCGTCCGGCGGGTATCGGGTGCGGCCAATCTCGTCTCTTCGATTCGCCGGGACTTCAAGCCAAGACGGCCGTTGACGTCAGAGACCCACGTATCTTGAACTGTCCTCGGATTCCCGCCTGCCGCGATCTCCTGCCGGGACAGCGTCATCTCCAACAGCTTTCGTTGTCCCTCAGCGCCGAACCCAAACACGTCACGTCTCGTCCGCGTGGTAGTGGCACCTGTGCGGGTGGTCTCGACGCTGATTTCCTGAACCGGTGCCATCCTGCCGTCAATGTCCGGCGTTTCGTCGGTTGCGACGACGAGTTCCCGGCCACCGGATTCCGATCGTGTTTCTGTACGCCGCCAAGGCAAGACGTCACCGATGGGATAGGTCCGCTGAATCACGCTCGCAGGCAACGCCTGCGGCGGCTGCCCGGTTGTGTCGCTTCCCGGTTGGCTCGCGGCGCCAGCAGACGTAATCATGAGCCAAAGACAGACACCGACGATGCGTGGGGGCGTCATGAACTTCCTCCCTTTTGAAACCCGTCCCAACGTCCAGCCCTTAAGTAAACGACGTGCCCCGGTCGACCCCGGAACAGCTGACACAATAGTCCATCGCAAGCCCGCCCACACACGGAAGCGGTGGCGTGCGCGAATTACGATTTGCGTAGCATCGCTGCCGCTGCCGCTGCCGCGGACTGCCGCGGTCAGTTCAGCGGCAACTCACAGTGGAGGAACGAGATGACGGACACGTTGGCGGTCTGGCCGAAGGGAGCACCTGTGGTTGGACAACGCGCCGAGCGATCACGCGTGATCGGCCCCAGGGACATCGAGCTGTTCACCGCGATCAGCGGCGACCGCAACCCGTTGCACTACGACGCCGAACGCGCCGCTCGGACGCGTTTCGGAGGTATTGTCGTACAGGGGGGAATCACGAGCGCGATTCTCAACGCGGTCGTTGCCGAAGATCTCCCCGGTCCCGGCACGGTCTTTCTGAATGTGAACTGGAACTTCAAGGCCCCGGTGCGACCCGGCGACGTGATTACCGGCCAGGTGGAGATCACGCGAGTCCGCCACGACAAGCCCATCACCGAATTGCTCACACGAGTCGTTCGCGGCGACGGCACCGTGGCGCTCGAGGGCACGGCGGTCTGCTACACCGTACCCATGGCGGCGTAGGCGCCGAGGGACCTGGCTACCGGGCGGGCTTCCGTCTCGCGGCCGAATACTTCTTCATCCTCGTCCCGACTGCTTTGCGCCCAGCGCGCGCCATCCTCCGACGCTTCCGGAGTGTCGCCTTCGGTCGACTGTGCTTCCCGGTACCATTAGAGCGGGTTCCGCGCTGAACTGTCGCGGCACTCGTCTCGTTTCCGAGCTGCCGTAACAAGCCGGTGGCCGTCTCGCGGATACCTTCGAGCTTCTCGATGATTTGATGTTGCTGCGCCAGCCAGCCCTTCGCTCTCGCTTCCGCCGTACCGAGCAGCCTTCCAAGGTCTTCGGCGAAGTGCCCGAGCTTCGATTCAGTCGTCGCCATTCGACCTCCGGTCGGACGTCGCGCAGTCACTGTTTGCGCGGATGAGGAAAAATGCCGGGTGGGGCCGGTCACAGGCCTGGTGCGCCGCGACCGTCTGACTCCCCACCCGTGCCGTTGGCCGCCCGAGCTCAGCGTTGTCCAAAGTTGATCGCCAGCGTGAGGTCGAAAATCCTGTTGTTCTGGGTAAATCCAATGGGAATCTCGACGAGCGGCACGACGGCAATTCTTCGGTTGAGGACCACGCCCACCCCAATCATCGCGAGACCACC
>Ga0182035_10002022_pt1 | contig 10550 bp, 11 predicted proteins | sample flu12Cox44000170_FD_125969 | JGI IMG/M metagenome (GOLD analysis project Ga0182035, IMG submission 125969) | Lab enrichment of tropical soil microbial communities from Luquillo Experimental Forest, Puerto Rico - flux4day.12C.oxic.44.000.170 | ecosystem: Environmental > Terrestrial > Soil >...
ACGGTTTCGCGGTTCCTGAAGAACGCGATGATGATGCCGAGTCCCACCGCGGCTTCGGCGGCGGCGTCGGCGATGATGAACAGGGCGAAAACCTGCCCGGCAACGTCGCCGTACAAGCGCGAAAAGGCCACGAGATTGATGTTCACGGCGTTCAGGATCAGCTCGATGGACATCAGAATGACAATCACGTTGCGCCGCGTGACCACGCCGATCACGCCAACGATGAAAAGCGCAAGGCCGAGAAAAAGATAATGTCCAATCGGAAGCATGGATGTTTATGTCCTTTTCTTTGCCATAACCACCGCGCCGATCATGGCCACCAACAACAACACCGAAGCAATCTCGAACGGCAACAAGTAGGACGAGAACAAGCTCTTGGCCACTTCTTCAGAGTTCGGCGGCAATTTGTCGGCCGGTACCGCATTAAGGACCCGCATTCCCTGGCCAGGCATTTTCCTGCTCGACCACAGCATCAGGCCCACCTGCGCTGCCAGCGCCAGGGAGATGAGCAGGCCAACCCATTTTTGCCTCGCAAACTGCAACTGACGGACGGCCACATCCAGGTTCACGAGCATGATCACGAAAACAAAAAGCACCATGATGCCGCCCACGTAAAGGATGATCTGCACGATGAAGAGAAACTCCGCGCGCAGTTCGAGGAAGATTCCCGCGGTGGCCAGCAGCGCAGTGATGAGGAAGATGGCGCTATGGACGACATTGCGCCGCGTGACGGTCAATATCGCGCTCAGCACGGCGACGCCGGCGAAAAAATAAAAGATGGCTTGATCAAGCATAAGAATCCGGCGCTGTACCGGGCGCTTTCTGCGGCTGGCCCTTTTGCTCCAGGGCCAAAATGAACAGCGCAATGATCAGCGCAATGACGGATGCGGGGATGGTGGCCAGCAGCAGCCGCCAGCCATTGAGGTGGTAATACATCCCTACGATCATGGCGATCCCGATCAGCACCACGTTGATGATGGACAGCGGAATCAGGAAGTGCCAGCCGAGGCGCATCAGCTGATCGAAGCGATAGCGCGGCAACGTGAACCGCACCCACATGAAGAAATAAATGTAGGCGCTGACCTTGAGAATGAACCAGAAGCCGCCGTGAATTCCCAGGTAGAACGGCTTCACAGCGGCGGCCAGGGAGGGTTTCGCCATGGGCACCAGCACGGGCGCGCCCAGCACCACCGCCAGTGCAAAACACAAGCCCGCAACCACCAACATGAACAATTGCTGGACGCGGACGGGCTGTTTGGGCGTGCGTCTGAGGCAATAGACGCCAATCGCCGCCATCAAAAGCGGCGGAAGAAAATCAATGAAATCGAGCCAACGCGTTTCCGAAAAAGGGCGCAGCCAGCCACCGAGGAATAGCGTCGTCGCCACGGAGGCGACAACGATCATGTTCGTGTATTCCGCGAGAAAGTAGAGCGACCAGCGAAAGCCACTGAATTCCGTCATGTAGCCGGCCACCAGTTCGGATTCCGCCTCGGGCAAATCAAAGGGCGCCCGATTGGTCTCGGCGATGGAGGCCACCAAATAGGTGAAAAACGCCACCGGCGCAAGCAATCCGAACCAAATGCCCTGGTTGCGCTGGGCTTCCACGATCGAAGTGATGTTCAAAGTGCCGGCAAAGAGCAGCCCGCACACCAGGGCCATGCCCGCCGCGGTTTCGTAGCTCACCAGTTGCGCGGAACTGCGCAGCGCGCCGATCAGCGAATAGTGGCTGTTCGATGCCCAGCCTCCCAGCACGATGCCGAAAATCCCCATTGCGCTCACGCCGACTACAAAAAGAATTCCGATGTTGACGTCTTTTGCGATTTGGAAGGCGGGCCCAATCGCCAGACCGGCTATCGCCAGCAAAGCGGCTCCCACCGAAAGCACTGGCGCGAGCCAGAAAACGAGCTTGTCCGCGTCATCGGGAATGATGTCTTCCTTGATGAGCAGCTTCACGGCGTCAGCAATGGGCTGCAGCAAGCCGTGTGGCCCCACGCGCATCGGTCCGAGCCGCGCCTGCATATCGGCCATGATTTTGCGCTCCACCAAAACGACGTAGCCGACGATGAGCGGCAACACCGCGACGATGGCCAGCCCGCACACGAGCGGAGCCCAATACTGCTTCACGAACTCCATCGTGGCTTGCGTTACCTCTTGCATTTGTGACTTGTCACCCTGGCAGCCCACCCGGTTTCGAGTTCAACACCCTATCGATCCACTTCTCCCAAAACAATGTCGAGCGTTCCGATGATCGCCACGACATCGGCCACCAGGTGCCCCTTCACCATGTGGTCAAACGACTGCAGATTCACAAACGACGGTGGCCGGATGCGCACGCGGTACGGCTGCACCGTGCCGTCGCTAATCACGTAGTAGCCCAGCTCGCCCTTGGGCGCTTCGATGGAATGGTACACTTCGCCGGGGGGCGGCTTCAGCACTTTGCCAACTTTTGCCATGATTGGCCCGGTGGGAATGTTTTCAATCGCCTGCAGACAAATCAACCGCGACTGCCGCATCTCCTCCATGCGCACCATATACCGGTCGTAGGTATCTCCCGTGGTGCCGACGGGTATTTCAAATTTGTATTGATCGTAGGCGGCATAGGGCATCGCTTTGCGAATGTCCCACTTCACGCCGCTGGCTCGCAGCACCGGCCCGGTTGCACCCAAGGCGATGGCGTCGGCGGCCTTCAAAATCCCCACGCCTTTGGTGCGGCCCAGCCAGATGCGGTTTTGCGTTAGCAGATCTTCGTAATCCTTGATGCGCGGCTCGAAGGCTTGGCAAAAGCGCTCGACGTCTTTCTCGAGTGTGTCGTACGCCTCATATTGCAGCCCGCCAATGCGAAACGCGTGCGTGGTCAGACGCGCTCCGCAATATTTCTCGAAGATTTTCAGGATCTCTTCCCGCTCGCGGAAGCAATAGAAGAGCGGTGTGAGCGCCCCGATGTCCAGCGCGTGCGTTCCGAGCCACAGGAGGTGGCTGGCGATCCGCTGCAGCTCCGTCAGGATGGTGCGAATCACACGCGCGCGCGGCGGCGCCTCCACCATTAACAGTTTCTCGATAGCTTCGCAGTATCCCAGGCCGTTGCTCACCGCAGCGACGTAGTCCATCCGGTCGACATACGGCGCGAACTGCTGATAAGAGCGGTGTTCTGCGATTTTCTCCACACCCCGATGCAGGTAGCCGATCATGCATTCGGAGGCGATCACGCGCTCGCCGTCGAGTTTGAGCTTCACGCGCAGCACCCCGTGCGTGGACGGGTGCTGCGGCCCCATGTTCAGGATGAGTTCGTCCGCGCCCAGCAGCGTTTGCTGCTTCTCGCCGGTGCCCGTGATGGTGTTGCCCGCCATGCCCGTCATTGCCCGCTTTCAAGGCCCAAGTTTTCTTTCACCCAGCTGGTATCCTGCTCGATGATGTCGTAGTCCTTCCGCAGCGGATAGCCTTGCCAATCGTCAGGCAGCAGGATGCGCGCCAGATTGGGATGTCCAGCAAAAAGGATCCCAAACATGTCGAACGCTTCGCGCTCCAGCCAATTGGCCGTGGGCCAAACCCCGGCAACGCTCGGGACCTCGTCGCCATCGCCGGCCCTGGCCTTCACGCGCAAGCGTTCATTCTTCGCGAGGGAATAAAGATTGAGCACTACGTCGAAGCGCTTCTCGCGCTTGGGCCAATCCAAGGCCGTCAGGTCGGAAAGCAGGTCGAACCTTTCCTCGTCGCGCAAGTATTGCGCGACCTCCGCCAGCCGCCCGCATTCCACGGTCAGAATCGCTTGCTTGCGGTCTTCGATCGCCTCCAGGAGAGCGGTTGCAAACTTGGCGCGAACCCGCCCGACCAGTTCATTGTTCAGCGGCGTCTGCAACTGCACGGGAGGCTTCGGTGGCGGAGGTGCGGCAGGTTTCGGCGGTGCAGCCGCCGGTGGTGCTGCGGCGGGGGCCTTCGCCGGGGGAGTGGATGTGGGAGCGGAGCTGGCTGCGGGCTTATCGCCCGCGGGCACGCCGGAAGGCTGTTGTTCCTTAGGTTCGTCGGCCATAGACCTGAGTAATTTGCGGCTCCGGACCCTCTTTTGCGAGCTGAGGCGCTAGGATTCCCACTCGTCGAAGAAAGGGTCAAATGTCCGCGTTTCTAACACACGGCAAAAAGCTAGTCAACGACAAGAACTTAGAATGCAAATCGGCAGCACAGGAGAACATGGGCCTTGGGCATCAGGCCCACTCGAGCGCGCCTTTCTTGTACAACCACACGTACCCGATCAGCAGAATCCCGAGGAACACGCACATGGAAACCAGCGCGAACTGTCCCATGTGCGTCAGCACCCAGCCGCGGTACAAAATCGCCCAGGGAAACAAGAACATTGTCTCGACATCAAACACGACAAATAACATGGCGATGATGTAAAAGCGAACGGAGTATCGCCCGCGCGAATGGCCCTCCGGTGCAATCCCGCATTCGTAAGGCTTCAGCTTCGGTCCGTAGGAGGTGGACGCCGGCCGGATGAGCTTGGCAAGAATGAGCGTCACCGCGGGAAACGCCGCGACGAGCGCCGCATAGATCAGGACTGGAAGATATGCTCTGGGCACGTTCTCCTCACGCGCAGCATCGTATCACTAATTTCGATTCTTGGGAGTTTCTTACTTCTCAAAAAGCAGTTCGCCGGCGCGGCTGGTGGCTTTCACCACGGCTTTGATGAGCGTCACGCGTAGCTTTCCCTCTTCCAGCTCGAGGATTCCATCGATGGTGCAGCCTGCCGGCGTGGTGACCGCATCCTTCAGGAGCGCCGGGTGATCACCGGTTTCCAACACGACGCTCGCCGCGCCTTTCATGGTCTGCGCCGCCAACAAGGTCGCCACATCCCGCGGCAAGCCCACCTTGACGCCAGCTTCCGCCAGCGATTCGAGGATGATGTAGGCGAACGCAGGGCCGCTTGCGGAAAGCCCCGTGACCGCGTCCATATTCTTCTCGTCGACCACCACGGTGCGCCCCACGGCGTTAAACATGGCTCGCGCTATCTCCAGGTGCTCCGCTCCGGCATGTGCGCCGCGGCAAATCCCGCTCATGCCACAACCGACGGTCGAAGGCGTATTCGGCATCACGCGCACCACGGGGGCGTTCGTACCAAGATGTTCCTCGATGTAAGTTGTCGGCACAGAAGCGGCTACGGAAATCACCAGTGTTTTCTCACCGAGTTTCGGCGCGATTTCGTTCAATACCTCGCCGACCACTTTCGGCTTGACGCACAGCAGCACAATGTCCGCGCCCTCGACCGCTTTACGGTTCTCGGTCGACACCTCGACACCAAGCTCTTTGGATAGCGCGCTAGCCTTTTCCGCGTGCGCCACCGTCGCGGTCACGCGCTTCGGCGCGAACAGCCCCTGCTTTAGGTACGCCCGCAGCAAGATGCCGCCCAATTTCCCGGCTCCCAAAACCGCCAGTTTCCCATCGGAAAGTTTTTGAGTCATGATTCAAACATTCTTGACTTGATTCGAAAATCGGTCAACCGCAGATTCAAGTAACTGTTCGAAGAAATCTGTGGACCTAATCGTGTCGGGCGCCGTGAAGAACTCTTACGGCGTGGGGCAATAGATGCGCCACGGCATCAAGGGACTCCGCGGCCCCTTTGGGGCTACCCGGCAGGTTGACGATGAGCATCTTGTTCCTCACTGCCGCCATGCCGCGCGACAGCACGGCCGTTGGCGTATGCTCCAGCCCCTTGCGGCGCATCTCTTCGGAGATTCCCGGGACGATCCGGTCAGCAACCGCCTCGGTCGCCTCGGGCGTATTGTCCCGCGGCCCGATACCCGTTCCTCCGGTGGTGAGCAAAACATCCACGCGCCCGGAGTCTGCCAGCGCCAGCAATTGGTCGCGAATCCCGGCGGGGTCGTCGGAAATCTGCGATGCCACGGTGACTTCCCAACCTAGCCCGCGGCAGGCGGCCACAACCGCCGGACCCGAGCGGTCTTCGCGTTCGCCTTTGGCCACGCTATCACTAATGGTGAGAACCGCTACGCGCATGAGGAGCGATTCTACTGCGGCGTCAGGGCGTAGCAACAGGGTCCCGGTCGCGATTGGCCTCGTCCATCAGCCGCATCGCCTCCATCAGCAGTCCCGTAGTGTTCTTGGTCGTGGTAGTGCGGTTCGAGGCCTTAGCCGAGTTGAAGTCGATCTCAAACTCTCCCGCGGTCCATAACACGACCTTATAAACCGCGTCATCGCCTTCCACTTTGCCGACTTTCGCATCGCGGCACTGGCCGCCCGCAAAATAAAGCTCACCTTGGACACCATTGTTACGCACGGTCAAGCGGCAGGACTTTTGTCCCATTTCCAACGATTGCATTAGGTCGATCATGCTCATCTCTTCCAGCCGTCCCTGGATGACACCCGGGCGCGAGGCGCTCTTTTGCAGCTTTTCCAGGTGCAAGCGATCAATCACTTTCTTCGCAATTCTCACCAGATCCTTGACCAGGAATGGTTTGGTAATGAAATCCTCGACGCCGTCCACTAGCGGCCTCAAACGTTCCTCAATGTCCGGGCGGCTGGCCATGAACAAAAAGGGAATGTGCCGCGTTGTATCGCGCGCGCGCAGCTTCTCAAAAAGCTGTCTTCCGTCCAGCACAGGCATTTTGTAATCGCAAAGAATCACATCAGGCGGAGAGTCAACCACCTTAAGCAACGCGTCCGCGCCATCTCTGCACACTTCCACTACACAAAAAGGATCAAGTCCTTTGACAATCAAATCGCGCACCAGCGGATTGTCCTCCGCCAGCAGCAATCTGACCGATTTGGCGCTCGAGGTGGTCATCGCACGGGCCTCCGCCGGGCCGCCGCCCGCCGGTAGTCCCCGCTCTTTCCGCCAGTTTTCTCGACGAGCACGATATCCTTGATTTCCATCCCTTTGTCGAGGGCTTTGCACATGTCGTAAACCGTGAGGGCTGCGGCGGCCACGGCAACCAGTGCTTCCATCTCCACACCCGTCTGAGCCGCCGTAGTCACTGCGGATCGCACTTCCACGCCATTCTTGCACAGCCTTGCGGTCACATCAATGTGCGTGAGGGGCAGAGGATGACAAAGAGGTATCCACTCCGCCGTTCGCTTGGCCGCGGCGATTCCTGCGATCCGCGCCACTTCCAGGGGGTCGCCCTTGGGGTTTTTCAGCCGGCGAACTGCGCCGACTACCCGCGGTTTCATCTTCACAAAACCCTGAGCTGATGCGGTTCGCGTGGTCACCGCTTTGGCCGACACATCGACCATCCGGACCGCGCCGCTTGCGCCGTAGTGGGAGAGCTTGGCCATCTCCTCGTCTAGACGACGTCCTTTCTGAGCAAGACCGAAACACGCTCCCCCGCGGCGATCTTTTCGCCAGCTGCGGGCACGACCAGGAAGCAATTTGCCGCTGCCAGCGCCGCAATGTCACCCGACCCTTGCCATTTCAGGGCCTTCACTTCCGGTGTCGCGCCACGCCATTCGATGCGTGCCGGCAAAAAGTGGTCCAGGCCCGGCCTCTCGTTCAGTGCATCTGCCAGCCGCGCTTCCAGCAGCGGCAAAGGACGGGCTTCGGCGCCGCTCAACAGATCGATCATGGGAGCAACAAACAAGTGAAACGTGACCATTGTCGACACGGGATTGCCTGGCAGACCGAACACCGGCTTGTCTCGGCAAATCGCAAATACTGCGGGCTTCCCGGGCCGAATGGCCACGGCATCGAAAAAAAACTCGGCGCCTAGCGCCTTCAACACGCCTTCCACCAGATCGTACTTCCCCATCGACACGCCGCCCGTCATCACCAGGGCATCTTCCTTTAAGCCGCGCTCGATTTTTTCTCCCAGGTCCTCGATGCGGTCCGCGGCATTCCCCAGAACCACCGGCTCGCCTCCCGCAATTCGAACTTGCGCTGCAAGCGAGACGCTATTGCTGTTGCGAATCTGAAATGCTCCCGGGTGCTCATCGATGAGCACCACTTCGTCTCCGGTCGACAAAATCGCCACGCGAGGTCGTTTCGCGCATTGCAATTCTGTCGCTCCAACCTGTGCCGCCAGCGCCAACTCCGCAAATCCCAGACGCATTCCCGGCTTCAAGATGGTTTGCCCCGCTCGCGCCTCGCTTCCTCGCAGCACAATGTTTTGGCGGGCCTGCGCGGCTCGTTCGAATTGAACGAGGTCGCCTGACCGTTGGGTGTACTCGATCATCACCACGGCGTCCGCGCCCGAGGGAACCGCCGCGCCGGTCATGATCTGCACGCATGTGCCGGCCGCCAGCGCCTGTGTAACCGTGTCCCCGGCCTTTATTTCGCCGGCGCACTTGAGCCGCGCCCCGGGTTGGACCTCTTTCGAACACACGGCATAACCGTCGCGCGTGGAGCGGTCAAACGGCGGATACTCGCGATCCGTCTTGACTTCTTGCGCCAATGCCAAGCCAAGTGCATCCCACACACTCACACTCGCGCTCGTGCGCAGTCCTCGAATGTTTCCGACCTGTTCGATTACTTTTCGGCGTGCTTCTTCAAAGGTGAGCATTCCAGGTTTACACAGGGCACTCGACCGTGCCATCCGTCACGAGTCACAGATTAACGAGATTTCTTTCACAGCCATTTCGACAACAGTGTCCCCGCCGGCACAATCGTTGCGTCGCGATCGGGGCCCGTGGAAATCATGCCAATTTCCACCTGCAGAAAATCGGAGATGAAACGCAAATACTCGAGCGCCGCTTTCGGCAGCTTTTCCCCGTCCTTGGCGCCATAAGTCGAAACGCACCACCCTGGAAGGGTCCTGTATTCCGGAGTGACGTGCTCGTACTCCTCGGCAAGCGCGGGCATCTCTTCGAGCGTCTTCCCTTTGTACTTGTAGCCCACGCAAACCTGGATCTCGCGCTGCGTGTCAAAAACGTCGAGCTTCGTGATCACCAGCGAATCAATCCCATTGATCATCTTCGCATAGCGAAGCACCTGCAAATCCAGCCAGCCGCATCGCCTCGGCCGGCCGGTTACCGCGCCAAATTCATTCCCGCGGTCGCGCACTTCCTTGGCATCCAGGTCGGGCATCTCCGTGGGAAACGGTCCTCCGCCCACCCGCGTGGTGTAGGCCTTGGAAACACCCAGCACATGCCGGATTTTCGTCGGCGGCACGCCCACGCCCGTCGCCGCGCCACCGGAGGTCGCGTTCGACGACGTCACAAAAGGATAGGTCCCGTGGTCGATGTCGAGCATAGTCCCCTGCGCGCCTTCGAACAGCACCGACTTCCCTTGGTCCAGCGCGGCGTTGAGCAGTTCCGCCGTATCGCAGATGTAGCCTCGAATTCTTTCTCCCAGCTTCAGTGTTTCTTCCACTTCGTGCGAAAAGTCGATGTCCGCTCCGTAGGCGCCCTTGGCCAGCCGGTTCTTTTCCGCCACCACGTGCGCGGCTTTCTTGCGAAACAGCTCGGGTGCCAGCAAATCGCACACGCGCAGCCCGCGCCGCGCCATCTTATCTTCGTAGGCCGGGCCGATGCCGCGCGAAGTTGTGCCGATTTTGTCGGCGCCACGTGCTATTTCTGCCGCTTTGTCCAGTTCTCGGTGGTACGGAAAGATCAAGTGTGCACGATTGCTGACGTGCAGCCGACCGCTTACATCCACGCCCGCTTTCGAAAGCGTTTCGATTTCCGCCACTAGCGCTCCGGGATCCACCACCACGCCGGTGCCAATGACCGCGTGCCGCTTCGGCCGCAAAATTCCGCAGGGGATAAGCTGCAGCACGAAACGGTCTTTTCCGATGATGACCGTGTGTCCGGCATTGTGGCCCCCGGCGACCCGCGCAATGTAATCAAAAGAGCCGGACAGATAGTCTACGACTTTGCCCTTGCCCTCATCACCCCATTGCGCGCCTACCACCACGACAGACTTCATTCTTTCCGTTCTCCTCACACTTTCCCCGTTTCCCGGGGAAACAGCCACGGTCGATCGGGGCCGCACTCTTCCCTCCTCCACGACTTCCTGAGAGGAAATACGACTGGTAGGAAATTGCGGAACAACCGTTTAGAATCGTACGCTGGCCTTGCCTTGCAGCGCAAGCCAAGCTCCGTCTCTACCGTCTCTAAAAGATTTCGTAGTGGCACCTAGTGTGAAGCGCAGTTGGCGCGGTTGCGGGTGAAGTCAGCGCAACAGCTGCGCCTCTTTTCCCGCGAATGCTTTGAAACCACGGTCGCTTTTTACCGAGCAGCCGCGTGGCTGCAGCCGTTTTCAGCCGCCGGTACAACGGATCAGGAATGTCTACGGTCGTTCGCATAAATACAAACTCTTCTACCATTTATGGCAGAAATAAAAAAAGGCCAGTTCCTTAGGAGGCGAGCCTTCGACCAGAAAGTGCATTGTACCGGAAGCAGTTGATTACGTGATCGTTAACCATGCCTGTGGCCTGCATCAGAGCGTAGCAAATCGTCGAACCCACAAACCGGAATCCGCGCTCCTGCAAGTCCTTGCTTAGCGCATCGGATTGCGGCGTCTTTGCAGGCACTTGCTTGTGCGTCTTCCAGGCGTTCTGCCTTGGCCGCCCGTCCACAAATCGCCAAACGTAGCCGTCAAACGATCC
>Ga0182035_10002031_pt1 | contig 10536 bp, 6 predicted proteins | sample flu12Cox44000170_FD_125969 | JGI IMG/M metagenome (GOLD analysis project Ga0182035, IMG submission 125969) | Lab enrichment of tropical soil microbial communities from Luquillo Experimental Forest, Puerto Rico - flux4day.12C.oxic.44.000.170 | ecosystem: Environmental > Terrestrial > Soil >...
CATTGGCGGCTGGATGTGGGGCGGAAGCGACCAAAAGGATTCCATTCGGACGATTCATGCGGCATTGGACCAAGGCATCAATCTGATTGATACCGCGCCCGTTTATGGCTATGGGCGTTCCGAAGAGATCGTAGGCGAGGCTATGCGGCAACACGGCCGCAGGGGTAGCGTTATCCTTGCCACGAAGGTGGGGCTCGACTGGACGACGGGCAAAATCGAGCGCAACTCCACCCGCCAACGCATTCTCTCGGAAGTCGAGGATTCGCTGCGGCGCCTCCAAACCGATTACATCGATATCTACCAGGTACACTGGCCCGATCCATTTATTCCCATCGAGGAGACAGCCGCCACACTTCGCGGGCTCTACCAACAGGGGAAAATTCGGGCGATCGGCGTAAGCAACTATTCGCCCGAGCAGATGGAGCGCTTCAAAGCGGTCGCACCGCTTCACGCAATCCAGCCTCCTTACAACCTCTTCGAGCGTGAGATAGAACAGGACGTTCTGCCTTACGCTGCCGATCGAGGAATTACCACTCTCACGTACGGCGCCCTCTGCCGAGGACTACTAAGCGGTGCAATGAGTGCCAATCGGCAGTTCGGCGTTGGCGACATGCGGAAGAATACAGACCCCAAGTTTCAGGCCCCGCAATTCGCCGAGTACCTGAATGCAGCAAGCAAGCTGGATGCGTTTGCTCGCGAGAATTTCGGTAAACGGGTGATTCACCTCGCGGTCCGCTGGTTGCTTGATCAGCCCGGTGTTGGCATCGCACTTTGGGGGGCACGCCGCCCGGATCAGCTTGCGCCCGTCCGGGAAGTAGGCGGCTGGTCGCTGAAAAAGAGCGACTTCGCCGCAATCGACACCATTCTGCGCGAAAGTATTCGCCATCCCGTCGGGCCGGAGTTCATGGCCCCGCCGTCCCGGCAAATCCGCCGTGTAGCGTAATTTTATGTATCAAGGAGTTTTGTCTGTCGCATCGAAAGGAATGAGAAATTGGAGGAAATCATGAACGTAAGAGAAATATCTGCAAATTTTGCCGGAATGATCGAGCTTGGCGGCGAACTTTCCGTAAACCGCCTCGGGTTCGGCGCCATGCGTCTTACCGGCGAGGGCATCTGGGGACCGCCCAAGGATCGCCAGGCGGCTTTGGCGGTGCTTCGCCGCGCCGTGGAACTGGGTGTCAACTTTATTGATACCGCTGACTCCTACGGTCCGAACGTCAACGAAGAACTGATCGCCGAGGCGTTGCATCCTTATCCCGCCGGGCTGGTCATTGCAACGAAGGGCGGCTGGAACCGCCCCGGTCCAAATCAATGGACCCACGATGCCACTCCAGCGCATCTCCGCAATGCCGTCGAGGGCAGCCTCAAACGCCTGCGGCTGGAACGAATCGACGTCTACCAGTTGCATACCCCCGATCCTGTTGTGTCGTTCGAGGATTCGGTAGGAACTCTGGCCCGCCTGAACGAGCATGGAAAGATTCGCCTTGTTGCGTTGTCGAATGTCACGCAGGAGCACATCGAGCGGGCACGCAAGATCGTCCCCATCGTTTCCGTGCAGAATCGCTATAGTTTTGCGGATCGTGAATGGGATTACGTGGTGGATTATTGTGAGCGCAACGGAATCGCCTTCATCCCGTGGTTCCCATTGGGAGCAGGCCGAGTCGCGGGGCAGATACTCGACCAGATCGCCAGAGCGCACCAAGCCACCCCTCACCAGGTGGCACTTGCTTGGCTGCTGAAACGATCGCCCATGTTGCTGCCCATTCCGGGAACATCGTCCGTTAACCATCTAGAGGAGAACGTTGCAGGAACTTCTTTGCGCCTGACCGCTCGAGAATACGAAGCACTTTCGCGTGTTCCGCAGTTGGCGGCAACTCGGTAACAAGCATATACCGGAGACAAGGGGCTCGCATTCCTTCGTTGCAGCCGGCTGCGCCGCTCGTCGGAAAGGCGCGTTCGCTGCTAGGATGATGTGGTAGCAACCGGCCGATTCGTGCTCACGGAGCAGCAGGATGTTCGGTTCTGATTCTCTTTTGTGGAGGAGGCCAACGGCGATTTGGGCGTATGGAGCAGCGGTTCTTTCCGTCGCCGCCGCCGCGCTCGTTTCCCATTGGCCATTGCTGCACTTGGAATCAGCCCCGGTGTCACTGTTGCTTTGCGCCATCATGTTCAGCTCTTGGTTTGGTGGCGTGGTCCCTGGATTACTCGCATTCATCCTTTCCGGGCTCGTTTTTTACTATAGCTTCCTGCCGCCGGCGTACTCCCTGGCCCCCAAACCGGAACAGATACCCCGGTTTGTCATTTTTCTTGTGTCCGCCTTTTTTGTTGGCGCGTTGAGCGCCGCGCAACGCGGGGCCATGGAGTCGCTTAGACGGGCTCACGAGAAGTTGAACGAAACCGTTCAAGAACTTAAAAAGACGAATGAGTCATTGGCCAAGAGTGAGGCGTATTTGGCTGACGCTCAAACGTTAAGCGAGACTGGCAGTTTTGCCTGGAATCTCTCCACCGGAGAGCAATCCTGGTCCGCAGAGATCTTTCGAATCTATGAGTACGATCGAACACTCAAACCCACCTTTCAATCGGTTCTTGAACGAGTCCATCCTGAGGACCGCGATCTCGCGCAGAAGGCACTCAGCGGCGCCTTGCAGGGCGAAGAGTTTGATTTCGAACATCGCTTGCTAATGCCCGATGGCTCTATAAAAAAACTCCACGTCCGGGGACATGCGCTCAGCCGGGAGACGGCCAATCCAGAATTCGTCGGGGCGGTCATGGACATTACGACGATGAAGAATGCGATGGACGAGATTCAGGCTTTGCGCGACCAACTGTACAAAGAGAATCTGGCTCTCCGGGAAGAGATCGACATCACAAGGATGTTTGAAGAGATTGTGGGTTCGTCTCCGGCACTGCAATCCGTCCTCTCTCGCGTAGCTAAGGTGGCGCCCACGGACTCAACCGTTCTGATTACTGGCGAGACCGGAACTGGAAAGGAACTCATTGCGCGCGCAATTCATAAACGATCGCAACGATCCTCGAGGGCCTTTGTGAGCGTCAATTGCGCTGCCATCCCTCGCGACCTAATCGCTTCGGAGCTGTTCGGGCACGAAAAGGGCGCTTTCACGGGTGCGACTCAGCGGCGCTTGGGCCGTTTCGAGTCCGCCGAGGGCGGCACAATTTTTCTGGACGAAGTCGGCGAACTCCCGTTGGAGACGCAGATCGCCCTATTGCGGGTGCTGCAAGAACGAGAATATCAGCGTGTGGGGGGAAATGAGCCTCTTAAGGCTGATGTGCGAGTTGTCGCAGCCACGAATCTAGACTTCCATGCTGCCATTGCCGACGGAAAGTTTCGTGAGGACTTGTTCTATCGCTTGAATGTCTTCCCCATCGAAGTTCCTCCTCTGCGAGACCGACAAGGGGACATTCCCTTGCTGGTGGAGTATTTTGTCGACCGCTACGCCAGCAAGGCTGGAAAAACGATAACGGGCATCAACAAAAAGAGCATGGAGGTTTTGCAATCTTACTCGTGGCCGGGCAATATTCGCGAACTGCAGAATGTGATTGAACGCTCCGTGATTATTTGTGATTCGGAGAACCTCTCCGTGGACGAGAGTTGGCTCGAGCGACCTGAGCCGGTCGCCAATGCGGGGCCGACTCAGCCGCTTTCCAAACGGCTGGCGACCCAAGAGAGAGAAATAATTGAGGCGGCGCTCGCTGAGAGCAAAGGGAAGGTGTCAGGTCCTATGGGAGCAGCGGCCAAGCTCGGAATTCCGCAATCAACGCTCGATTCGAAGATTCGGGCTCTCAAGATCGACAAATACCGCTTCAGGAAGATTTAGCTCTCCAGTTTTTGCCCAAGTTCCCTGTCCGCACACGGGGCTGGACTTACAGCAGCAAAACCCTTTGCAGGCGCTTCCGAGATTTCGAAAGTTTTCGAAGTCTCGTAAGCCTAACTGTGATTCAAGTTCCTATATTTCAATGAGTTAGCGGTTGGCCAGCGCCTTGCATTTCATCACCTCGGATAGTGAAGACAATGACCTTAAGAATTCAAAGATCAACCGAACATGAGCGAGCGGTATTCCACCTGGCTGGTCAGATTCGAGGAGGCCAAGTAGCAGAGTTGCGAGCGCTTTTGAGGCCCGAATTACAGGACCACAACCTCGTGCTTGATTTGAAAGAGGTGAAGCTGGTGGACCGGGATGCCGTCCGGTTTCTGGTACAAAGCGAGGCGGAAGGTGCAAGCCTAAGAAATTGCTCGGCGTTCATCCGGGAGTGGATTTTGCAAGAGCGGAATGCGATGCGACGCGCGGAAGCCCAGCAGCCTGAAGTTTCGCGAGAATAGGGGATAAGTATGTGGATAGTTAAACTAGCGTTACGCCAGCCATACACATTCGTGGTCATGGCCATCCTAATCCTGGTCATGGGCGTGGTGGCCATCCTCCGCACGCCGACCGATATTTTCCCGAACATCAACATTCCTGTCGTGAGCATCATCTGGAACTACAACGGGCTGGTGCCCAAAGATATGAGTGACCGCATCGTCAGCGTCACTGAGCGGAACCTTACAACGGTTGTCGACAATGTCGAACACATCGAATCCCAATCGCTTTACGGAATCGCCGTCGTCAAGGTTTATCTCCAGCCCAATGCCAGCCTGGACCGCGCCATCGCGCAGATTACCGCCAGTTCGCAAACCCAACTCAGGCTATTACCTCAAGGAACTACGCCACCACTCATCATTGCTTACAGCGCATCCAGTGTCCCAGTGATGCAAATGGCCCTTTCGGGAAGCGGCCTGTCCGAGCAGCAACTCAATGATTACGGTCTGAACTTCATTCGCACTCAGCTGATTACGATTCCCGGCACGGCCGTACCTTACCCATACGGCGGCAAGCAGCGACAGGTTCAGGTTGACCTTAATCCACAAGCCCTTCAAGCGAAAGGCCTTTCGGCATTGGACGTGGTCAATGCCATCGCAGTGCAAAACCTTGTTCTTCCAACCGGAACGGCGAAAATCGGGGGCAAGGAATATAGCGTCGATATTCCCAATGCCGCCCCGCAAACCATCGCAGAACTGAATCGCATCCCGATCAAGACCGTTGGCGATACCACGATCTACATGCAAGATGTCGCCTGGGTTCGTGACGGCTTCCCGCCGCAGACGAACATTGTCCGCGTGAACGGCCAGCGCTCCGTATTGTTGACGATTCAGAAAGCTGGAGACGCCTCGACGCTCAGCGTCATTTCTGGAATCAAGAGCATCCTGCCACGCATCGCCGCCACAGTTCCGCCTTCGCTGAAGATGTCTCCTCTGGCCGATCAGTCGATATTCGTCAAGAGTGCCATCAGCGGAGTTGTTCGCGAAGCTCTGATCGCTGCTTGCTTGACCGCGTTCATGATCCTCATGTTTCTCGGGAATTGGCGAAGTACAGTCATCATCGCCACTTCCATCCCGTTGGCGATTCTCTGTTCGATCATCACCCTCAGCCTCATCGGACAGACCATCAACATCATGACCCTTGGAGGGTTGGCTCTGGCGGTCGGCATCCTAGTGGATGATGCGACGGTGGAGGTGGAAAACATCAACCGAAACCGAGAAGCAGAACCCAACAAAGAAATGGACGAGGTGGTACTGGACAGCGCCATGCAGATAGCCACGCCGGCGTTTGTCTCTACATTGTCCATCTGCATCGTGTTCGCACCGATGTTCCTGTTGAGCGGCGTAGCGCGCTATCTGTTTCTGCCTTTGGCGGAAGCTGTTGTTTTCGCCATGTTGGCTTCCTATCTGTTGTCGCGAACGATCGTTCCGACAATGGCCAAGTATCTCCTCAGAGGGGAAAAGGTTGGGCACGCGGCAAAGAGTCGGAATCTTTTCTTCCGCTTGCAACAGAAGTTCGAGGCTGCTTTTGACCGGTTCCGGGAGGGCTACCGTGGACTTCTGGGGCGCTGTCTCCATCATCGCCACGCTTTCCCGCTGCTGTTCTTCGCGGCGTGCTTGGGGTCGTTGGTCCTGTTGATTCCGTGGTTGGGACAGGACTTCTTTCCGAGTGTAGACGCCGGTAGCTTCAAGCTGCATCTCCGCGCCCCTACCGGAATGCGTATTGAAGACACGGCGTTTCTCTGCGACCTGGTCGAGAGTTCGATACGCCGCGAAATCCCAGCGTCGGAAGTGTCCAGCATCATCGACAACATTGGGTTGCCTTATAGCGGCATCAACCTTTCCTACGGCAACTCCGCTCCCGTTGGTGCCTCGGATGCGGACATTCTGGTCACACTCTCACCGAAACATCATCCGACCGCTAAGTATGTCAAGCAGCTTCGCTTGAGCTTGGCGAAGGAATTTCCGGGCGTTACCTTTGCCTTTCTGCCCTCCGACATGGTGAGCCAGATCCTGAACTTCGGGCTGCCCGCACCCATCGACATTCAAGTGGTCGGGCACGACCTGGAGGGCAACCGGATCTGGGCGGACCAGCTCTTGCAAAAAGTGCGCGAGGTGCCGGGCACGACGGATTTGAGAATCCAACAACCGTTCGACAATCCCTTTTTGCATCTGCGAGTAGAACGGACCAAGGCTCAGGAACTCGGCTTTAGCGCCCATGATATTGCGCAAAACCTCTTGGTCTCTCTGAGCGGCAGCTTTCAAACCTCACCCACTTTCTGGGTCGACCCGCGCAACGGGGTAAGTTATTCAATCGCAACCCAGACGCCGCAGTATCGTGCGTCCAGCATTCAAGACCTTGTCAACACACCGGTAACGGGCACGAATCCCAACGCTCCGCCCTCGCTGATGGCCAGCCTGGTTTCCATGCAGAGAGGGAGCGGCATGGCGGTCGTTTCTCATTACAACGTTGCTCCCACGATTGACATTTTCGGTTCTGTGGACGGGCGCGACTTGGGAGGAGCTTCGCAGGACATCAACAAGATCATCGATTCGATGCGCAGCCAACTGCCGCGCGGGTCACAGGTCATCGTGCGCGGCCAGGTGCAAACTATGCGTTCTTCTTATGTCGGCCTTCTGGTCGGCCTGCTGTTTGCGATTCTTCTCGATTATCTGCTGATCGTGGTGAACTTCCAGTCCTGGGTTGATCCGTTCATTATGATTTCAGCATTGCCCGCGGCGTTCGCCGGAATCGCCTGGGTCCTGTTCATAACGCACACCACGCTGAGCGTTCCTGCGTTGATGGGCGCCATCATGTGCATGGGAGTGGCCACTGCAAACAGCATTCTGGTTGTGAGTTTCGCCAGGGAACAAATGGGATCCGGCAAAGAGCCCCTTGTTGCTGCATTGGAAGCGGGCTTTACGCGCTTCCGCCCAGTGTTGATGACCGCTTTGGCCATGATCATCGGCATGGTTCCGATGGCTTTGGGCCTGGGTGACGGAGGCGAACAGAATGCGCCTCTTGGGCGGGCGGTCATCGGCGGTCTGCTCTTTGCAACGGTTTCGACACTTTTCTTCGTTCCCACGTTCTTTAGCTTGCTGCACGGACGCCGGCAAAAAATCGCGACGGCCGATAGCAACGGCTCTGAAATCAACTTAGGGTGAATGACTATGTCTAACATCGCAGTGAAACAAACGATTGATCGTACTGAGACCGCCCCGTCGGATCTGCGGGGGAAACAGCAACATTCAATCCATCGGTGGGTCGCGCCATCTGTCATTGTGGCGATTCTCACTGGGGTCCTGATCGCTGGAATATGGTCGCGCGTGAACGCGGAGGCCGATTTGCGCACGGTCACTGCACAGATGGCCGTGCCTTCCGTTTCCGTTGTGCGCCCGGCACCAGCCGCGCCGGCCGACGAAATCATTCTTCCCGGAAGTATTCAGCCATTTATTTCATCGCCCGTTTACGCACGGACGGACGGTTATTTGAAGAAGTGGTATTTCGACATCGGCGCTCACGTAAAAGAAGGGCAGCTATTGGCCACAATCCAATCACCGGAGATCGATGAGCAGCTGGCACAAGCGCAGAGCACATTGGCCACTGCGCAAGCCAATCTCCAGCTTGCGCAGATTACCAATGAGCGGTACCAGGCGATGTTCCAGAAGCACGCCGTTTCGCAGCAGGATGCCGACAACGCAGCGGGGAGTTATGCCGCAAATAAGGCAATCGTTGATGCGGACATGGCGAGCGTCCGGCACTACGAAGCACTGGTTTCATTCGAAAAGGTCTACGCTCCTTTTGCAGGAGTGATCACAGCGCGGAATACGGACATCGGGGATCTCATCAATGCCGGTAGTAACTCGGCTCCCAAGACCGACCTTTTTCACATTGCCCAGACCAACACTCTGCGCGTATACGTGAACGTTCCCGAAGAATATTCGCGCGGCATTCAGCCCGGAAAGACAATTGCGAACATTGTGCTTGCTGAACTCCCGGGTCAGAAGTTCCGCGGAAAAGTCGTGCGCACCTCCGAAGCAATCAATGGGGCCACACGCACCCTTTTGACGGAAATAGATCTTTCGAATCCTGGAAATGTTCTCCTTACGGGCTCATTCGCGGAAGTACATCTGAGCATTCCGTCCGGGAAGAGCACATTTCTGGTTCCCGTAAACACTCTGATTTTTCGATCGCAGCAGGTACAAGTCGGCGTGATTCGGAACGGTAAAGTGGTCCTTACCGACCTTACGCCTGGCCATGACTTTGGTGGAGAAATGGAAGTTGTAGCCGGCTTGAATGCCGACGATCAAGTAGTCGTGAATCCGCCGGATTCTCTCGTAACCGGACAGCCAGTAAACGTCGTTCAAGCGTCGCTGCCAGGAGATGCCCAATGAGACCCTCGCTGATAACTGCTCACAATATGGCGCGGGCCGCGCGCTTCTTTGCGCTCCTTGCGACAATTCTTTCGGTCGATGGCTGTGCTGTCGGCCCAAAATACAAAACCCCGAGTGCTCCCACGCCACCCACCTACAAGGAACTGGCAAACTGGAAAACCGCTGCACCTAATGACGAAAAACTGGGCGGAAACTGGTGGGAAATTTTCAACGATTCGCAGCTCAATGCCCTCGAACAACAAATCAACGTGTCGAATCAGAACCTGAAAGCGGCGGTGGCTCAATATCAGCAGGCCCGCGCTGCCCTCCGCTACAACCGTGCTGACTACTATCCGACGCTTACCGCAGATCCTTCCGCAGTTCGCGAGAAGTATTCTGAAAATCGCCCGGCGTCGAGTACCGCGACTCATGGCGTCACGTTTAACGACTTCACCGTGCCTCTCAATCTGTCGTACCAGGTAAACGCCTGGGGCCGCGTGAGCCGCAATGTTGAGTACTATCGTGAGCAGACGCAAGCAAGCGCGGCCGATCTTGCCGTGGTCAACCTCAGCATGCACGCTACTCTTGCGGTGGACTATTTTGCCGCTCGCAGTCTAGACGCTGAGGAAAAACTCCTGCAGGACACGGTCAAGCAATATGAACAAGCCCTCCAATTGAACGAAGACCGCTACCACGGAGGAGTTGGTTCCGAAGTTGAGGTCGAACAAGCCCGGACCATCCTCGAAACCACGCGTGCTCAAGCGGTCGACGTCAGGGTGGCACGCGCGCAGTACGAGCATGCTGTTGCTGTTCTGATTGGCAAGCCTCCTGCCGAATTCAGCCTTCAGCCATTACCTATCAACGCGCCACCTCCGCTGATTCCTGTCGGAGTGCCTTCCGAATTGCTGGAACGGCGGCCCGACATTGCGGCGGCGGAGCGCCGTGTCGCTGCCGCTAACGCGCAAATTGGACTGGCAAAATTGGCCTACTACCCGGTGATCAATCTCTTTGCCTCGGGAGGGTTCGATAGCGGCGCGCTCGCGACGCTGTTTCAGGGGCCAAGCGCCGTCTGGGCGATTGGAGGTTCCGCTGCGCAGACGATTTTCGATGGAGGGCGGCGACGCGCCGCCTCGAATGAGGCGAAAGCCGGATACGATTACGCTGTGGCCAACTATCGCGAGACGACGCTCACGGCGTTCCAACAGGTGGAGGACAGCCTCGCCGCCATGCGAGTTCTGGAAAACGAGGCAGCGGTCCAATCGACCGCTGTAGAAGCTGCTCAGCGATCACTAGATCTCTCGGTTACGCGTTACGAAGGGGGCGTAACCACATATCTTGAGGTGATTACCGCTCAAAATGCGGCTCTCGCTGATGAAGTCACCGCGGTGAACATTCTTGGTAGGCGCATGGTCAGCGCGGTTCTGTTAGTCGAGGCTCTTGGCGGCGGCTGGGACAAGGCCAACCTTCCGCAGCGACCGGAATGCTGCGGGAAGCTGATAAGCGGTTCAGACTGATAGCCTGGTCTGCAGCCCATAATGCAAGATGGCGTTGAATTCCTAGACAAACTGGAGCTAATCCACCTGGACGGAAAACGCGCATTTCGTGGAAGTGGCCGTTTCAAGCGTTTTCGATCAAGTGAAAAGGGGGGTGGTGCTTTCCAATAGGGGGACGAACCAACGACAGGGCAGCGTTCTAACCGACTGAACTACGTCCCCAACCGTGGAATGAACGGCTTAGCGGAAGTCCTTAGAGAATAAGGGCTTTGCAGCGTTCGCATGAATTGCACG
>Ga0182035_10002032_pt1 | contig 10535 bp, 4 predicted proteins | sample flu12Cox44000170_FD_125969 | JGI IMG/M metagenome (GOLD analysis project Ga0182035, IMG submission 125969) | Lab enrichment of tropical soil microbial communities from Luquillo Experimental Forest, Puerto Rico - flux4day.12C.oxic.44.000.170 | ecosystem: Environmental > Terrestrial > Soil >...
GTTCCAAGCCAAAAAACCACTAAGAGACTTTGAGCAACGCGTTTCATGGCGATCCACCTTGAATCGAAGTGTTCCGGGATGACCCGAAAATGCAGGTGCAAGGGACGACCCCACAGACTGAAGGTTTTGGTACCTGCTCTCTTCACCCAAGTCTGCGAAGCACTCCCCTGTGACGCGAGAGCAGAAATGCATCCTACTTGCTTTTCATTCTTTCCGTCAAATACTAACTCAATGTCGTCAGTGTCGTATAACCCTAATATAGCCAGATTTCTCCCCACAAGTCAGCTCAAGGCCAAGTTCACACGTTTCCCTTCTTTAGCTCGTCCATCAAGTAGTCGCATGAGCGGACCGAGAGCGCCATGATGGTGAGAGTTGGGTTCTGGCAGGCGGTGGAGGTGAAACCGGCGCCGTCCATGACGAAAAGGTTCTTGATGTCGTGGGTCTGCTGGAACTGGTTGAGCACCGATTTTTTCGGGTCAACGCCCATGCGGGCGATGCCCACCTCGTGGATGGCCCAGCCGGGCGCGGACATTTTCTTCTCAACGTGCACGTTCCTGGCGCCGGCGGCTTCCAGCATCTCGCCGGCGGAGTCACCCATGTCCTTGATCATGGCGCGTTCGTTCTCGCCGTAGGCCATGTGGATTTTAAGCACGGGAATGCCAAAGGCGTCCACGCGGTCGCGGTCAATCTCTACATAATTCTCCCAGCGCGGCAGGCACTCGCCGAAGCCGCCCAAGCCGATGAAGACCTTGGGTTCGATCAGATCCCTCTTGTAGGCATCGCCAAAGCCCGGCGCGCGCCAGTTGAAACTGACTCCTCCTTCTCCTTGGTAGCCGAAGCCGCGCAGAAACTTGGTGGAGCGCGGGCCGTCATGCGTGTTGCGGAAGCGGATGACGTAGATGCCATCGGGCCGGTGGGGTCCATTCAACGAGGGCTTGCCGCCGAGTTCCGGCAACTCCCCGAACGCGTCGCCCCCGGTGACGTGGTCCATGAGATAGTGGCCAAGCACGCCGCTGGAGTTGGCGAGGCCGTTCGCGTACTGCGGTGTGGAGGAGTTGAAGAGGATGCGCACGGACTCCAGAGCCTGAGCGCACAGAACAACGCCACGGCCGTATACCTCGTGGGGCTGCCGGTCAGTGCGGTCGATGTAGAGCACGCCCTTGGCGCGGTTGGAAGTCGCCTCCATCAACACCTTGTAGGCCATGGCGTTCGTAATCAGTGTGCAGTTGCCGGAGTTGAGCGCATCGGCGACGGTGGTGAAAGCGGAATTGAAATAGGAGTGCGTCTGGCAGCCGCGCTCGCACGGCCCACAATAATGGCACGGCGCGCGCCCGTTGAGCGGTTTGGTGATATTGGCTGAACGGCCGAGCGTGGCCACACGTCCCATTTTCTCCTTCAGACGGGTGCGGAAGAGCGCCTCGGCGCAGGTGAGCCCCATAGGAGGTTGGAACTTGCCATCCGGCAACTCGTAAACGCCTTCGTTCATGCCGGTGATGCCGACGTACTCCTCCACAACGTCGTAATAAGGAGCAAGGTCCTTGTAGCTGAGCGGCCAGTCTTCGTCGTAACCGTCGTGCGAGGCGGCCTTGAAGTCGAGATCGCTGAGGCGGTAGCTCTGTCGACCCCAAACGTTGGTGCGCCCGCCGACCACGCGCAGCCGCCCTTGCCAGCTAAAGGGCATATCGCTGGGCGTTGTATAGGGCTCGTCCAGGTCGCTGGCGAACCAGTGGTAGTTGTACTCCATGCAGGCATAGCAGTCTTTCTGAATGGGACGCGTCTGGCGGATGATCTCAGGAGCCTTGTCGCGGTACTTGAGCTGGAAGTCCGCCATGTGCTCGGTGAAGTTCTTGTCCGACTGAGGCCGCCCGGCCTCCACTAGCGCTACCTTCAGCCCGGCTTCGCAGAGCCGTTTGGCCGCCCATCCTCCCGCCGCTCCTGAACCGACCACAATCACGTCAAACGGAGTCTTTTGCACAAGGTCACCTTCAAAGAACAAATGCCGCGATTCGCCGAAACTCGGAAGTCCTTCGTCTGGACAGGCCGCAGACTTTCTGAGAAGCGAAAGTCTGCGCTACCACTTCGTTCTCCAAGACGCTACCTGACCGCCGGCGCCAGCGGGGGAATGAGCGCATGCCCCGGCCGCGTCTCGTACTCGCGCAGGTAAGCTCTCTGTTCCCGACCATCCGGATAGCTCTCAGGCTCATAAGGGTAATTGGACATGCTGCGAAACGGTAGAGGCGCTACCGTCTTGGAGTAAGCCGTGTTGGGCTCGCCGTCCTTGGCGTAGCCTGAAACATAGAGGAAGAAGTCGCGCTTCCAGCCGGGCTTCGGCGGCGCGAGCCCCCGGGCACTGAATTTCACTGTCATCTCGTCTCCTGTGGCCATCACGACCAAGCGATCATCCGTGCGCGCCAGCAACTTGCTAACTTCACCGTACCGGGTGTAATTCCCCAAGAAGGGGTTCCAGGGGGCGTAGGCCAGTACATGCAGGTAGTCAAAGGAATCGGGTTTTCGGTGCTGGGAATCACTGACGGGGGTGGAGAACCCCCGGTAGTGCAGGTCAGCCGAGACCAGCGGCAGCTCGGCCACACTCGCCTGTGCCTGCAAGGGCGGCTGCGGCTCCGCCGCCTGCTGTGCGGAAAGCCTACGGCTTCCCGCCAAGCGGCCGAGCCTAGACTCTTTATCTCCTTCTTGAGCCTGCGGGGCGGGAAAGGCTGAGCCTTTCCGCACAGCAGGCGGCAAAGCCGCGATGAGGGTTTGATCGGTGGTGAAAAAAATCTGGTCCCAGTAGACACAGAAATTCGTCACGATGCGGAGGTGGTGATCTGAGGTGGGAAACTTGCCGGCCAGATCGACGGTTATAGTGCGGTTGGTGCCGCTCGGCAGTCCCATATCGGGGACCGCCGTTACCCACTGTCCGCGGTCGTCCCGCACCTGGAGGTAGGGCGCGATCATTTGAAGCTGGGAATTGGATATGAGGGCACGCGAGGCGTTGGAGTCCGTCCAGAACACCCAACCCGTCAGCCACAGGGCCACCGGACGATTCCGAGGAAAGTCGCCGAGGTCGAGCGTGAGCGTATGTGGCTCGGCGAGGCCCAGGATACGGTCCTGGCGGAAGTCGGTGGGATACCGCCCGTCGACTCTTTGAATCAAGGCCAGCACATCGATGCCGTGGTCATCCACGGCGGAGACCGGGAAGCGCTGCTCGCCCACCGCGTAAAGCGACGGTGGCTGCGGCGACGAAGAAAAAATTTCGTTCGAGTAGACTTCCTCACTCGCCGGATGGTCAACGGCCAACAGGCGCAACTGATCGAAGTAGTCCGCTTCCCGCATCTCATCCGTGACTTGAAAGATGTAGTTGCCGTTCTGCTGCCGGACATTACTTCCCAGCCGCACGAGTTCTTCGGGATTGGGTTTCATCCTGGTCCCATCCGGCAGAAGTTCCCCCAGCGGCGCCACACCCAGAATATCGGTGAAGAAAACGTACTCTCTGCCGTCCCAAACGTAAAGAAAGGGACAGGAGCTTGCCAGACGCTCGGATTCGCGCACGTCTACCAGCTGATTGGTGGCAACGTCGATGGAGTTCTGCACCACCTGGTTGGGCCAGGTGGTGCGCACCACGTCCAGCTTGTTGAGGTCGCCGGTGTAAACACGCACCGGACCACCGGTGGCCAAGGCCTTCTTGTAGAAGTTACCGGCCTTGAACTCAACGATGTTGCCGATTCCCTGCTTATTGCTCTTGAAGCCGTCGAACTTCACCTCCACCCAGCGGGCAGGAGGTCCTTGCCTTTCAAAAGCGAAAACTTTTCCGGAGGTTTCTACGCCTACCAGGTCGAGTTTACCGGGATTGACGAGCCAGGCCGGCACGAGCTGGCTGAGAGTCTTTCCGGCCGTCAATTCCAGACTCTGCTCGGAGAACTTGCCGGCGTGATTCGCGATCAGATGCCACTTGCCACCCGCATCGACCGCCACCAGATCATCAAAGCTGTCTGCGTTCACGTCTGCCACCGTGCCGCGAAAGGCGAAGATCCCGGAGGGTGGCGTCACGGCAGGCATCGGACCGGCTGCCGCAAATTTCGCATTCCCATGGTTCAGCAACACCTGGTAGCCTGACAGGGACCACAGCGCCAGGTCAAAATTGCCGTCGTGGTTAAAGTCCGCGACTTCAGCGTCTACGGCCGAAGACTGGACCAGCGCCGCGCCGGCCTCCGCCGTGCTGTCCGCGAATTTGCCCTCGCCTTTGTTGATGTAAAGGAGCGGCGCGCCATCGTCGCGCACGAAGAGCAGGTCCGTATAGCCGTCGTTATTGAAATCGGCAAACACCGCTTTCCGCATACGCCCTTTGGCGGTGAGGCCGGAGGAGGCAGTGACGTCGGTGAAAGTGCCGTCGCCGTTGTTGCGATATAACCGTGAGGTGAGGCCGGGAAAGTCCTCCGGGAAGGAGAATGCGGTCTTCCCTTGCTGGGGCGGCTCTGCCAGATCAGTGTAGGCGGTAACCACGAGATCCACAAAACCGTCGTTGTCCGTGTCGAACAGCACTGCGTGCGTATCGAGCTCACCGGCCTTGCCCTTCAGCCCCGCCTTTTCGGTAGCGTCGGTGAATGTCCCCTTGCCGTCGTTGTGGTAGAGCGTTACGCCTCCGAGACCGGCGACGAAAAGGCTGGGGTGGCCGCTGTTATCGTAGTCAGCGAAAGTGGCAGAAACACTGGCTCCGGGCCCGGCTACTCCGGCCTTGTCCGTGACATCGGTGAACGTGCCGTCGCCGTTGTTATGATACAGGTGGTTCGTGCCCGCCGGGCTGACCACATAAAGGTCGGGGTGGCCATCGCCGTCGTAGTCACCGATGGCCATCGAACTGCCCAGCAGTGGTACTAAGCCCTTGCGAGCGTAGTCCTCCAGGAAATGGTCTGGCCGGACCTGCGAGACTCCCGCCAAGGGCACGGCACTGGGAAACGTCGCGCCCAACTTGGCGGTGATCTCTGTGAAGCTTACTTTCTCAGCCATCTCCTTGCGGGCCGGGATGGTGATCGGAGCCGGAGGAACGACCAGCACGCCATACTTGCCGGCTTCCAGCGCGGGATATTGCAGCGAAATGCCGGGGACCTTGTCACGGAGTTCCTGGTTGATCTTCAGGAACTTCTGCGCTTCCGCCTTCTGCTGTAGGCGGGTAAGGATGGTGAACAGGTGAAAGGTGGAGGCGACGTAGAAATTCTTGCCCCGCGCGTAGCCCATCTGCGCCACATGCTGGTGTGCGTCCAGCGCTTCATTCAGTTTCTTCTGGGCGAAGTAAACCGTACCTAAGTTGAACCAAGTCGCCGGATCGCTGGGGTCGACCTCCGCCACGTGCTTAAGCGCGGCCTCGGCTTCCGGGTAGCGGAGTTCACGCTTGTAGAGGATGCCCAGGTTGTAATCGATGGCGAGTAGCTTGGGGTCCATCTGCTTGGCGGTGCTGAGCTCACCCAGCGCCTCGTCCAGTCGATTAGCCTGCATCAGGGCCTGGCCCAGGGCCAGGTGGTCCATGGTTACCGCTTGCCCGGAGGCGACCACCTTTTGGAACGCGGCAATCGCCTCCGGGTACTTACCCTGCTCGTAGTAGGCTTTGCCGATGTTGCGCTGCGTTTGCGCCGATGCGGAGGCTGATGGCACAGGCTTCGCTGGAGCGCTCCTAGAGGCCGGCTTCAGCCGGGCATCCTTTTGAGTTGCCAGGCTAATCGAGGCCTTGTGCGTCTGTTGGGGGTTCACGAAACGGTAGAGACTCGGCACGGCTGTGAAACAGAAACCGGCCGCCAGCACCCGGATCGCCCGATGGCGAAAGGCCAGAGCAGCTTTCCGACTCATTCTGTCCCCTTCCTCATTGACGAGGGCTCCGCCCAGCACAAAGACACCGAAGAAATGACGAATGAAAGTCCCCCTTGCCTGTCATTCCGATCCCGAGTGTCCAGAGTTGCAAGTTCGTTGAATAAGTCGCACTGCCGGGACCGGAGCGGCCAGCCCCGTTAGGGGCGCACTATCTTAGCCCAGGGCGCCGCCCTGGGTCCGAGGGCCCTCACTCCGTCTTCGGCACCCCTCTCCCGCGCGGGCGGAAGAGGGGCAAGGGAGAGGGAGAGTGCCGCCCAACCCAGGGCTGGCGCCCTGGGCTAGGTTATGTCGCTCCTTCGGAGCTGAATTCTTCAACGAACTTGTGACTCAACACACTAGCCCTAGACTAGTGCCCGTAGTCTCCGAGGGCCGAAGATCTTAACCCGTCATTATACAGCCTGGGTTTGTGCTACGGGCGAATAGTGACTAGCGAATAGTGAGTTGGCAATGGTGAATGGTGAAAATGAAGAGCAGCCCCGTCCCACCCTAAAGAACAGTGACGAGTTTAGGGCAGGATCAGCCCGTTCCGCATGGCATAGCGGACCAGATCGGAGAGCGACTTCAGTTGGAGCTTGAGCATGATCTCGGCGTGATGAGTGTGGGCGGTTCGCGTGCTGATGCCCAGGATGCTCGCCACCTCCTTATTACTCTTGCCTTCGGCGAGCAATTGCAGCACTTCGCGTTCGCGCGGAGTTAAAGCGTCATAGTTTGGCCCCTCAGCTTTGTCTTTCGCAGCACCTTGAGCCAGGTACCTTTTCAGCACCGTTTCCGCCACTCGAGAGGTGAAAAAGGGCTTGCCCTGGGCGACGGTCTCCACCGCCTGGACGAGCGAGGAATCGAGATCCGTCTTCAGCACAATGCCCTTGGCTCCAGCGGAGAGGACTTCGTGAACGACTTTTTCGGATTCGTCCATCGTGTAAATCAAGACTGCCGTATCGGGGACGCGTTTTACAATCTGGCGAGTTGCTTCCAAACCGTTTAGTTCCGGCATGCTCAGATCCACAACGGCGATGTGAGGCATCAGTGTGGCGGCCATCTCCACAGCCTCACGCCCATTCGACGCTTCGCCGCAGACCTTCCACTCCGGCTTCTCTTCCAATAAGGACCGAAGTCCACGGCGAATCACGTGATGGTCGTCAGCCAGCAGGATGCGCAGCATAATGCCTTTCAAAAGCCACGGAGTCACCGAGGCACAAGGGAAATGTACTCAGAATCCCGCGGCATTCTGTTCGTCGTTTGTCTCTGTGGTCTACATTCGTGATTCATCATTCGTACTGGCTCTGTGGCCTGCGTACCTCTGCGGTGTGATGTGAAGTGGTAGCCACGGTCAGTGCTTTTTCTTGACCGTGGGCTTTTGGTTTGCGGGAAGAACCCACGGTCAACCACAATCCGATTGACCCTGGTTACCCACTAACCCCTGGCCTCTGGTTTTTTGTGTCCCCGTGGCTCAGTGGCTGAGGATGGTTGGTTTGTTCACGAGAAACCGGACCCAAGTGGGAGAGGCCGCGAGCGTCTTCTGCTTTGTCCCTGACGGTTTCTATTTGCGTCTCAGTGTCTCTGTGTTTCTGTGGTTGGAGATCATTGGTTTGCGGACGAGAAATGGGGATCGAAACCAGGACCGTTGTACCGGCGCTTCCGGAACGGATTTCAAACTTGCCGCGGAACTGCTGCACGCGTTCTCGCATGCCGGCGATGCCCACACCCAGCGGCGTGCCGCCGTGCAGGCTGGCGAGCGGCTCCGCTCCCATGCCGCGGCCATTGTCCTCAATACTCATCCGCACCCGCTTGGAATCCCGCTCCAGTCGCACCTTCGCGGTGTCCGCTCCGGAGTGACGCAGGATATTCGACATGCTCTCCTGCACGATTCGAAACAGGGTGGCATCAATGTCCGGCGGCAGCAGTTCCATTTCAGGCGGCGCATCGAAAACAATTCGCAGGTTGGCCCGCTTCATCATGCCGTCCAGGTACCAGCGAAGGGCGGCAACCAAACCAGCCCCATCCAGCATGGGTGGGTGCAGCGCGTAGGACACACTACGCACTTCCAGCAAGGCCTTGTGGCTGAGGGAGTGCGCATCTTCCAGAAGGTCGCGAGCCCCGTCTTGGGCCAGGGCGGGATTTGCCAGCGCTCGGCCAAGGCAGAGGGAGATTCCAGCCAGGTCCTGCGCTGTTCCGTCATGAAGGTCGCGCGCTATCCGCCTGCGCTCCTCATCCTGGGAGTGAAGCAATTGCCCGGCCAGGGCTTTGAGGGATTTCTCCAGCCGCCGGCGAAGTCTCAGGTTCGTCATCAGGCCGGCGATCAGGAGAGATTCCAGAGCCAGCAGTATAATCGTTCCGACCACCTGCCACTTGTACTGCTCCCACAGGGATGGAGTCCTGAACTTTACGATGCTTCCGGGCGGCAAGTCCTGTTCGCGAAAGCCCCATCGCTGGAGCTGGCGCCAGTCGAACATGTACGTTGAGGCTGCTTCCTCGGGGACCACGATCTCTTCGGGTCTCGTGCCGTTCAGGATTTGCAGTATGCATGTCGCAGCGAGTTTGCCCAACTTTGGGAACTCCGCTACCAGCCCGCCCACTACTCCGGTACCAAGGTAAGTGTCGGACGTACCATACACCGGCGCTTTCGAAGCCTTGGCCAGAATACTCGCTATATCCCGCGGAATATAGCTGGCTCCCGCCGGGTCGCGTGAATACAAAGCATAAAGGACGATGGTACTCCTGGGAAGGGCTGACAAGCGCTCGACCAGTTCCGGGATGGAAGAGTCCTCCAGGTATTCAAATTCCATTGCTCCTTCCAGCGGCTTCAGTTGTTCGCGGGCTTCCCGCTCATAAGCCCGCTCCCAAGTACTGGCACCGAAGATAACCAGGACCTTCCGGGCTTCGGGCTGTAGCCGCTTGGCCGCCTCAATTGTCTTGCGGGTATCAACCTTCATCCACACCGCCACTGAGTTGCTGCCGAATGGGCGAGCCCTCAGTTCGCTCGGCGCATTCCCGCAATAGACCACCGGCACGCCGGGCAACACGTCCGTAGGCGCGTTGCCGACGAACAGGATCACATCAATTCTGCGGTGAGCGTATTTTGATCGCAGCCAAGCAATCTGTTGCGTTTGAATGTCGGGTAAGCGCCCGGGGTCCAGTTCCTCGTGGTAAATTTCCACTCCCGTCGTGCCTAATTGCTGGGCCAGCATACCGCGAGCGCTCTGCTCTAGCGCTACGTTGGAAGGTGCGCCGCCATCATCCAGAAACACAATTAGGACACGCTTGGGATGCGCCGCCCGGGCAACGCCGTCGACAGGATGGAGCAGCGAAGCGGACCGTAACTCTTTCACCTGTGCCACGGTGGCTGGCTCCACTAGGAAACAGGCGGCAACCGGTACGAGCAGGGACACCAAAAGTTTCCTGACCGGATCCAAAGAGAATCCGGCCGCGCGAACACCGACACGTCTCCAGAAGCTCCTGACCAGAGCAACACCTGCCTTCCCTCCAGGGCTAGATGGACGATCTTATCACGACACTTCTCGTCAAAATCCATCAAAATTGCGAATCAGTTTCGCGCTATTCGTAAGTAAGGCTAAGAAACTGCGGGGTCTTAAGCTACCAATTTTTCAAAAACTCAGAAGCCCTTTTCCACGTACTACGTATTTTCGGCAACCCAGACTGCTATTTTTGCATTTCAAACTCCTACTTTCGGCAATCCCAAAGTCACAATTTTGGCAACCCCAAAACCCGTACATCTACGAATTGACAGAAATCAGCCCATCGCGCAATCTCATGCCTTCAACGTTGGCGGAGTTCCAGTCCCGCGAAAGAGTTTGCGACTGAAGAGCGACAGGCCCTACGTGACAGGGATCAAACTGCCCCCACCCTGTCATTCTGAGGAGGCCGCACGGCGACCGACGAAGAATCTGCTTTTGGCGGTAAAGAACAGAAGAAGCAGATTCCTCGCTTCACTCGGAATGACAGGTAGGGGAGTTTCACCTGTATAGGTGAGCCGAAGGCCATGTGACAGTCGGGATGACATGTCGGCGCCTTTTCAACAGCCTTTACTGTACGTTATCTCGGAAAAAGGAGGATGAAATGTGGCAGATCAAGAACGCAGCTCGCAGGGCGAACGGGCGTGGCCTCGGTGCTTTGCTTTTGACGGGTGTACTGATCATGGGAACCACTCCCGGTTTCTCCCGTGGGCCGAGGCCGGAGACCATTGAGGCTACCGCCATGGGTACCGGCACCCAGCTCGGGGCGAACATCGGCGTCACCCTGAACATCTATGATTTCTCGACACCGGCGGACAAGCAGGTTCTGGTCCAGGCCTTCCAGAAAGGCCAGAACCAGGGGTTGGTTACAGCACTCCAAAGAATGAGAGCAGTGGGACATGTCGAGATCACGGGGACTCTCGGGTACGACTGCGCCTACATTGCCCAGATTCCGACCCCGACGGGCCGGAAAATTCGTTTTGTCACCAACCGCCAGATTAGATTCGGTGAAGCCTGGACGGACAGCCAGACCATGTCCTTCAACTTGACGGCGGGCGAAATTGACTTGAACGCGACCGACAAGAGCAAGGACACCGGCGTTCTGTTTCCCGCCGCCCAGCTCATCATCGACAAGGAAGGGAAGTTGCAGCTTGATCTCAATCAGAACGCTTGGAAGCTGGTTGACGTTATCGACTGGCCAGGAAC
>Ga0182035_10002034_pt1 | contig 10531 bp, 9 predicted proteins | sample flu12Cox44000170_FD_125969 | JGI IMG/M metagenome (GOLD analysis project Ga0182035, IMG submission 125969) | Lab enrichment of tropical soil microbial communities from Luquillo Experimental Forest, Puerto Rico - flux4day.12C.oxic.44.000.170 | ecosystem: Environmental > Terrestrial > Soil >...
ATGTAGGCGACAGTCCCCATCGCCGCGCCTGGGGTGGTAAGGTGCTCAAGATCGACCGAGGCGGTCGGCGTCTCTTGTGACGACACCCCGGCACCCGCTCCGATAGTCGGGGCACCCTCTGTCGCAGCAGGCTGCCGAGGGATGTTGGTTGGGGAGAGTTTTGCCAAGCCGAAGTCCAGAATCTTCGCCTGCCCGCGACTGGTCACGAAAATGTTTGCCGGCTTGATGTCGCGATGGACGATTCCCTTCTGATGCGCCGCGTCCAGGCCGTCGGAGATTTGAATCGCCAGATCCAACAATTCCTCTGTTTTAAACGGAGTGCCCGCGATCCGATGCTTGAGAGTCTGTCCCTCAAGAAGCTCCATGACAATGAAGGGTTGGCCCTCATGTTGGCTGATTTCGTGGATGGTGCAAATGTTAGGATGATTCAAAGCGGAAGCGGCCCGTGCCTCGCGCTGGAACCGCTCCAGGGCCACTCGATCGGAGGCCAGTCGATCGGGCAGGAACTTCAAGGCGACGTGGCGCCCTAGAGTCAGGTCCTCCGCCCTGTAGACCACACCCATGCCGCCGCCGCCCAGCTTCTCCAGGATCCTGTAGTGGGAAACAGTCTTGCCCAGCATGAAGTGCCCACTTTCGGTCAGACCAAGCCATGTTACATCGACTTGCGGCAGTAATGAAGTTGGTACATAAAACCGGAATGAGGCGAATCGTGAACGGGGTCCTGGAATCTTCGATGTCAAGAGAAATCTTGGTCATTTGTTCTCTCAAGCTGAGGTGCGGTACCCACCAGCGCAGTAGTGGAGAACCAGCTTGCTCCTTAACTCCGTTGGATCACCCTTCGCCGAGTCTCGGGGTTTGTATTAAATGGGGTCGGCATAGCCTGTTTACCCTATTGACACTAAGAGTACACATATGGTACATAGACGCTGTGGTTCGCCGAAGCAGCTCCCCCGTTTGGTCCCATTGAGGAGGGAGCATTGGGGTAGAAGATGGAACATGCTTCTCCGCCTCGGGAATAAAAGCAAAGATGGCATCCACAGAAACAGACACTTCCATCTCCACGGCTCAAACCCTGCGAATACTTTACCTGGAGGATAACCCACACGACGCCAGGCTTTCCCTATGGCAGTTGAAGCAAGCCGGCTTCGAACCCATGGCGGATGTGGTGGGTACTGCAGAAGAGTTTACGGAAAGGCTGCGCTCGACCCGTTACGACCTCGTTTTGGCGGACTACAGCATTCCCGGTTGGTCAGGCATGGCGGCCCTAGAGGTACTGCAACAAGAGCAGAAGGAACTTCCGTTTGTCGTCGTCACGGGAGCGCTGGGGGAGGAGGCAGCCGTCGAATGCATTAAGCAGGGCGCGGCTGACTTCATTGTTAAAGACCACTTGTCTCGCTTACCCCTGGTTGTCCGAAGGGCGCTAGAAGAGAGGGCCTTGCGAGGGGAAAAGTTTCGGGCGGAGGCGGCCCTGCGTGACAGCGAAAGGCGTTTCCGAGCTCTTGTTGAGAATAGTGCCGATGGATCTGCGCTCGTGACGGCTGACGGGACTTACGTCTACTCTAGCTTCGCCGGCAATGATGTGTTGGGCTACACTCCGAAGGAACTTGTCGGCCGCAATGTTTTCGAGCTAATTCATTCCGCCGACCTCAAGGATGCGAGAGAATTGTTCACTCAGCTTCTTCGGGAGCCCGGCAGGGTGTTGGCCGGTCACTTCCGTTTCCACCACAAGAACGAGTCCTGGCGGTGGATTCAGGTGGTTGGCAAGAACCTGCTGTCTGACCCCAGCGTTGGGACAGTTGTCGTCAATTACCGTGACGTCACTGAGTCAAAGCGTGCCGATGACGAACTTGCGGCTTCCGTGGAGAGATTCCGCAAGGCCTTCAACGCCAGTCCGGAGCCGATGACGATCAGCCATTGGCCGGAGGGGCGGTACGTCGACTGTAACGAAAGCTTTCTGCGCATCACGGGTTATCGTCGCGAGGAGGTGATAGGCCGCACGGACACTGAGGTGAGATTCTGGCCGAAACCGGAAGATCGCGCCCGCTGCATGCGGTTCCTGGAGGAACACGCCCGAGCCATTGACCTGGAGGTCCTCTTCGGCGACAAGTCCGGGAAGGAAAGGACAGGGCTTTACTCGGCGGAACTCATCGAAATCCGAGGCGAACAGTGCGTGCTGGCGGTGATGAAGGATGTTACAGAGCGTCGCTCACTGGAAGAGCAGTTACGCCTGTCGCAGAAGATGGAGGCGGTCGGTCAATTGGCAGGTGGCGTTGCACACGATTTCAATAACCTGCTGACGGTCATTCTTGGTTACAGCATCCTGCTTTTGAGAGACTTGAGGCCTGAAGACCCTCGACGAGCTCCATTGGAGGGAATTCAACAGGCTGCTGATCGGGCTGCCGCCCTCACCCACCAACTCCTCGCCTTCAGTCGCCGGCAGGTGCTGGCTCCCCGCCTGTTGGATTTGAACGTGGTTGTAGCAGACATGGATAAGATGCTGCGTCGGCTCATTGGAGAGCACATCGAGTTGTCGACGGTCCTGGCCCCGGATTTGGCTCTCGTAAAGGCCGACCCCGGTCAGATCGAGCAGGTGATCATGAACCTGGTCGTGAATGCCAGCGATGCTATGCCGACCGGCGGCAAGCTCACCATCGAAACGACCGATGTTGAGCTGGACGAAGCTTGCGGTTGCATTCACACGGTTGGCACTCCCGGTCCTTGCGTCATCCTCACCGTCAGTGATACCGGTCACGGCATGGATGAGGGCACGCGAGCCCGTGTCTTCGAGCCGTTTTTCACGACCAAGGAAAAGGGGAAGGGTACCGGATTGGGATTGGCCGTCGTCTACGGGATTGTCAAGCAGAGTGGCGGCAGCGTCTGGGTTTACAGTGAGCAGGGACTCGGAACCACTTTCAAGATCTATCTGCCCAAGGTTGAAGCCACCTCCGAGAAGCCTGAGGCAATTACCGCGTACAAGAGAGCGCGGCGGGGCACGGAAACCGTCCTGCTTGTCGAGGACGAGACTGCCGTCCGTTCGTTGCTCCGAGACATCCTCGAATCGAACGGATACGTCGTGCTCGAGGCTAGCCGGGCCGCAGAGGCGCTGGAAACTTCCGAGAGGCACAGAGGACCTATCCAGCTTCTGTTAACAGACGTGGTAATGCCCGGCATCAGCGGACGGAAGCTGGCCGACCGCCTCAAGACATTGCGGCCCGAAACTCGGGTCCTCTACATGTCAGGATACACGGACACCGCCATCGTCCAACACGGGTTGCTGGAACCGGGTGTGGCCTTTCTGCAAAAGCCTTTTACGCCCGAAGCCTTGTCGCGAAAAATCCGCGAGGTCCTGGATGGATAATCGGCTTAAATCACTTTTGTGACTTTGTCGGCCTGAGGTCCTTTTTGGCCTTGTATAACTTCGAACTCGACGGTGTCTCCTTCTTGCAGAGTTTTGAAGCCGTCCATTTCAATCGCCGTATAGTGAACAAACACGTCGGGCCCGCCGTCCTGCCCGATGAAGCCGTAACCCTTAGTGTTGTTGAACCACTTCACTTTGCCTTGAAGTCGTGCCACTTGCATTCCTCCTAGAGTTTGCTTTTCAGTTCCAACCGTCGCCGCGAAAAAGAGCCCAGAGTCCTCGGTTTGTTCCTCTAATCTGTCCTCCCTATCCTCACAATCCGACCATTCCCGCGCAAATAAATATATGGAGCGGATGCCGCTTGTCAAGAGGGATTGAAAATAAAAAGCAAACGAGCGGCAGATGCCCTCACTGAGCTCAGGGCAAGCTTTTCGTTCCGTCCCTCGAAAATGCGTCGAAAGTCAACCAACCCTGTCATTCTCAGGAGCTCCCAAAGCGACCCACGAAGAATCTGCTTAACGATGAAGAACAGAAGAAGCAGATTCCTCTCCCGCCCCGGCGCTCGAAGCTCTGGAGCGCAGTGCGCATGCGGGATCGGAATGACAGGTTGGGGAACTTTCATCCATCTATGAAGGAATCGACGGGACGATGTACTCGTTCAGGTCCTTGTTTCTGCCCAGCAGCCACAACAGACCTATAAGAGTCTTCGCGTCTTCAAACTTGTGGGCGAGGAGCCGCTGGCGGAGTTGATCGGACGTGAACTTCCCGATCCGGATGCGCTCATCGGCTTCCGGGCGAGCCTTGAAGTGTTTCAAGCCACGCGCTTCAAGCAGGTGCATCCGCTCGTTGAGAAAACCGGGGCTCGGATAAAAGCTGAAGAGCAGCTTGAAGGACTGAGCGCGATAACCGGTCTCCTCCAGCAGTTCCCTTCGCGCCGCCTGCGCCGGATTCTCGCCGGCCTGAAGTGAACCTGCCACCAGCTCCCACAAGGGTTTGCGTGCCGCGTAGCGGAACTGGCGAACCAGCACCACCTTCCCGTCGGGCAAGTGCGGCAGAACAACCACCGACCCCGGGTGGCGTACCACCTCGCGGATTACGCTGAGGTTACCGGGTTCAATGATCTGGTCGACGGCGAGCTCAAGCACTTTGCCCTTATAGATGGTCCTGCTTTTCAGGAGGCGAAAGGTCGCTGCCATGGTTCAATTAGCCAGGTCGAATTTCTCAATCAAGGCCTTCGCATCCTTGGGAGCCTCGATCGCCTTAAGCTGCGATTTGTATTGTGTCATCTTCTCCTTCAGTTTGGCGTCGCTTTCCTTCTGCGCTTTGTAGGCTGTCACCTGTTCCTTCGTGGCTGACGCGTCCTGGCTTGCCTTATCGAGGCAGCTCAGAACTTCGTCCATGGCGTTGATGGCAAGGGTCAGCTTGGTGAGACAAGACTTCTGATGGAAGGCTCTTTCGAAATTGTCCAAACTCTCCTTCTTCACAGCGTCGACGGTGGTAACGAGACCCTGCTTAAACTCATCGATCATTGCCTGTTCATCCTTACAAGCCTGCGCGAAAAGCGCCTGAGGAGCGTGGGCGTTGACCAAAACCGCGGTGGCAGCAAGGCCGATACGGAGCATGACTTTCATGGGTCCGCCTCCACTAAGTGTGTTGGTTGGTCCCCTTGGAAACGCCAGGCTGCTCCTGACGTCGCGGAGCACCAATGATGCCCCATGGTAGCACAGATTAGCGTGTGACGAGATACTTCGACAAAGACTGACTGGGAATCGCTTCCGGTTATACCGCCTTTGGGCTATAATAACATGTTAGTAGCTTGGTGCGGACACAGACACTTCATTGTATTTGTGAAACCCAGTACCTAGGCGTGGAGGCCGTTTTCGCGCCAATAACCCAATTGAGAGCTTGCTGAGATGACGATTACGACCGTGATTGCGGATGACGAACAGCCGGCACGGGACGAGCTGGCCTACTTGCTGAGAGACTTTCCCGATATCGAAGTCCTGGGGCAGGCAAGGAACGGTGTTGAGACGGTGGCCCTGGTGCGAGAGCTAAGTCCTCACTTGTTGTTCCTCGATGTGGAAATGCCGGGGCTCGATGGGCTTGAGGTGATCAAGAAGCTGGTTGAGAAAAAGGCGCGGCTGCCCTATTTTGTCTTTGTCACCGCCTACGATCAGTACGCCGTGCAGGCCTTTGAAGTTAGCGCCGTCGACTACTTGCTGAAGCCCATCGCCCGTTCGCGTCTGGAGCGCGCCATGGAGAAGGTCCGGCGAGTAATGGAAGCTACAGAGTCCACTCAGGAGAAACTCAACCGCCTGATGAAACTGTTCGAGGAACGTCCCATTCCTCAGAAGAGCAAATTGGTGGTGCGGAGCGGGGGTCGGCTATCGCTGGTAGACTCCGACGAAGTCATCTATGCCAGCATTGAGGACGGCGTGATCAGCATCGTTACCCGGGACTTGGAGGGCCATTCTAATTTCCGTACCATGGAAGAGCTTCAGGCCAATCTCGACCCCAGGACCTTCTGGCGGGTGCATCGCTCGTACCTCATCAATACCAATCGCATCAGAGAAGTCGTTCCCTGGTTCAAGAGTTCCTATCAACTGAAGATGGACGACCGGAAGCAGACCGAAATCCCGGTTAGCCGCGCTCAGACGCGCAAGCTGCGCGAACTGCTCAACCTGTGAGACTCTCCGTGGTCACAATTCGCTGATCTCGCTTCGTCGCGACGCGCTGAAGTATTCCTCGATGGCGTGCACCAATCCCGCAATCGTGGATTGCTTGGCTTCGATGCTGGCGTGGAGCCCAAGCTTTCGAATGGTATGGGAAGCGATTGGGCCGATGGAGGCAAGCGCAATTCCCGCCAACGCCTCGCGCATTCGCTCTTCACCCATCAATTTGGCGAAGTTGGACACCGTCGAAGAGCTGGTGAAGATAATCGCGTCAGGCCGGGGCGTGAGAAGCCGGTCGATTTCACCCGGAGGAAGAGAGGGCGCCACGGTTTCGTAGGCCTCCACCGCCTCCACACTCGCACCTCTTTCCTTGAGCACCCGAGGCACAAGATCGCGTGCAACTTTGGCACGCGGTATGAGGAAGGTCTTGCCTCGCACATCATGATTGCTGAGCGACTCTAGCAGCCCTTCAGCCCGGTATTCGGTGGGAACGAAGTCTACGCTCACGCCGGCCTGAACCAGCGCCGCTGCCGTGGCCGGGCCGATGGCACCGACTTGCAGTCCGGCCAGGTCGCGCACATCGCCGCCGCATGCCCTGAGACGCGCGAGGAAGCTAAGCACCCCGTTCACAGAAGTAAACAACAGATAGTCGAACTCAGTAAGGCGACGGATCGCTTTGTCGAGCGGTTCCCAGGAGGCGGGATTGCGGATCTCGATGGTCGGGAACTCCGTAACATCGGCGCCCAGCGCAACAAGTGCTCGCCGGAGTTCGCCTGACTGTTCCCGGCGACGCGTGATGACAATGCGTTTCCCGGAGAGCGGCAAAGAAGACGGCAGACGGTGTACGGTAGACGGCATAGGGGCAACGAATAGCGAGTAGTGAATAGCGAGTCGGGAAGGCCCGCCTGACGATTTGCTACTCGATGGGTGGCGCATACATCGCCCATTTTGCGATGTATGCGACCCTTGAAGATCGGCTGAAAGCTGAAGGCCAATGCAAAATCTAAAATCCCAAATCCAAAATCGCCCGGGCTCCCTGGTCGAGAAGGTCCTCGGCCAAAGCCGTGCCGGCACCTTCCGGATCGCAAGCCGAACCAGCCGTTGCCGAACGCAGCAGTTGACTGCCGTCAGAACGGGCGACTATGCCGACAAGGTGAAGTTCACCACCCTCGAGGCGAGCGTGGGCGGCGATGGGGGCCTGACAGCCACCACCCAGATGACGTAGCGCAGCGCGCTCGGCGCGAATGGCGCGGTGGGTGGCAGGGTCATCCAGAAGGCGAACGGCGTTCCTTATGTGATCATCGCCCTCGCGAATCTCGATCGCCAGTGCCCCTTGTCCTACTGCAGGACAGATCTCGTCGACCGCAAAGTACTGCCGAATCCTGTGGCCGAAAGCCAGGCGATGGATGCCCGCCGCGGCCACCACCAGCGCGTCGCAGTCTCCCTTGTCGAGTTTTCTGAGCCTGGTGTCGAGGTTCCCTCGCATCGGGACCAGCTCGAGATCCTGGCGCAGGTGACGCAGTTGAACCTGACGTCGCAGGCTGCTCGTTCCCACCCGCGCCCCAGGCTTTAGTTCAGCGCACGGCAAGCTGGCGATAAGGACGTCGCGGGCATCTTCACGCCGCGGGACGGCGGCCACGCACAAACCCTCCGGTTGCTCCGTGGGGAGGTCCTTTAAACTGTGAACTGCCACATCGACTTCCCCCGAGAGCAGCGCCTCCTCAATCTCCTTAATGAACAGTCCCTTCGTTCCCGATTGAACAAGCGAGACATTCGCCAGTTTGTCACCCGTGGTCTTGATAATTCGGATTTCAACGGCATGGCCCGCGGCCGCAAGGTGGTCCAGCACGAAGTTGGCCTGCCAAAGGGCCAGCTTGCTTCCGCGCGATCCGATAATGACCCTCATAAAGGCAGTTACTCTAGTGGCGAGTGGCCAGTGGCTAGCCGCGCCTCACCGGCCATAATTACTAGCTAGTAACCACTAAACACCAGCCACTGTTATTTACTCTGCTACTCCAAAAATCTTACGAATGACCTGCACCAGAGCCCTGTGTTCCGGGCTGCCCGCTCCACTCTTCAGTTCGGTGATAGGGCCGTGCAAAATCTTGTTGAGGATACCTTGGGTAAGGGCCTCCACGGTCTCCCGTTGTTCAGGGGTGAGGGAGGTCAGCCGTCCTTGGAAACGTTCCATCTCGCCCTGGCGGATACGCTTCAGTTTCTCCTCGAGAGCCATAATCGTCGGTACCACCTCTCGCGAGGCAAAGTGGCGCATCATCCTTTGCACTTCCTGCTCCACGATCTCCTCCGCCCAAGCGGCCTCGCGTTGGCGCTGTTTGATGTTGGCTTCAACCACGCCCTGCAGATCATCGATGTCATAGACAAAAGCAGCATCCAGGTCGTTAACGGAAGGATCGACATCGCGAGGTACGCTTATGTCCACAAAGAAGATCGGGCGGTTCCTGCGGGCCGCGATCATTCTCTCGGCCCGGTTTTTGGTGATGATGAAGTGGGGAGCACCGGTCGAACTGATGATGATGTCAGCCTGATCGATGTACTCGAAGATTTGATCGAACTGTATGGCCGTGCCGCGAAATGCGTGCGCCAACTGTACTGCCTTTTGGTAAGTGCGATTGGTGACCAGAATGGCGCCGGCGCCGCTGGAGAGCAGATGTTTGGTCGCCAGTTCACTCATCTTACCGGCGCCAATAACAAAAATGGTCTTCCCCGCCAGGTTGCCAAAGATCTTCTTGGCGAGTTCCACGGCCGCGTAGGGGACCGAAACGGCGGCGGTGCCGAGGGCTGTCTCCCGTCGAACACGGCGGCCAACCGCCAGCGCCTGATTGATGACGTCATGGAGCGTCCCGTTCAGCGTACCTGCGGCCTGTGCAGTCAAGAACGCCCGCTTCATCTGGCCCAGTATCTGTGGCTCCCCCAAGATCATGGAGTCCAAGCTGGAGGCCACCCGAAACAGGTGCCGCACAGCATCCCGCTGGCGATGCCAGTAGAAATAACTCTCGTACTCCCGCAGGTCACACCGGTGGTAGCCGGAGAGAAACTGGCGAATGGTAGTCGCCGCGTCGTCTTTATCATCAGCGTTCGCGACTACTTCGACGCGGTTGCAAGTGGATACGATCATGCCCTCCAGAATGCCATCGTGACCCATGAGGTCTTTGAGCGCCTGGACAAGGGTTGACTCCTGCACGTGCATGCGTTCGCGCACCTCTACAGGCGCCGTGCGATGGTTCATTCCTGCCAGGACGAGATTCATATTGGAAACTAGAAGCTCGAAACTGGAAATTGGAAATCGGAAGCTGGTTGTTGGTTTTCGCGAATTTCCATTTTCCAGTTTCTATTTTCCGGTCACGGGCTGCCAAGCTTGGGGAAAAAGCCGTGCTGGCTGCTCAGGAAACTAATCCCCAGGAACGTCACCATAACGGCCGCAAACCCAAAAATGGCCAGGTAGGCAGCACGGCGGCGCCGTCCACTCCCGCTCAAGCGGGTCGAAAACAAGATAAGATAGATGATCCAAGTCACCAAAGAGGCTACTATCTTGGGATCGAGTTGCCATGGCCCACGCCAAGTCCGACTGGCCCAGACAACCCCCGTCAGGATTCCCAGGCTGAGAAACACCAGCCCGAAGACCAGCGACCTATAGTAGAGCTCGTCACAGACTTCCAAAGGAGGCAGCCGATAGTAGAAGGCCCGGGGTTTCTTTGATTTAAGCTCGCTTTCCTGTATCAGGTACATGATGGCGCCCACGGAGGTCAGGAACAGCCCGGTGTAACCCAGCATCATCGAGGCTATGTGAATCAGCAGCCATCCTCCCCGGAGCCCGCCGGCCGAGAGCGATGGGGGAGGCTGAAGGGCGCTGATCAGGCTCAGCACAAAGACGAAGGGCAGCATGAAAATGCCCAAAGATGTGATGGGGTACCTCAAGTAAACCGCAAAAAAGGCCGCAGTCAGCGTGAAGACGAATAGGGACAGCGCACTACGAACATCTGTCGGCTGTAGGCGACCTGTCTGGGCCGTCGTAATCGCCAGAGTTGCGGCATGAAGCAAGAGACCCAGGCCTAGCGCTCCCAGAGACCAGGGCGAGAGACGGGGACGTCGGCGTCTCACCGAAGGGAGGATGAGGACAAGCGCGAGTCCGTAAAAGGCGACTGCAGCCCACAGCAGGGTGGTGTGCACAGCAACCTCGACAATCCAGCGCAATATAGATTAATTATAACATCTGGCCAGCGAGGCTCGTTTTTCTCAGCGCGGCGGGGTAGTGTCTCAGTTTGAATTTCTGAGCGCAGTCCGTCGGGCGAGTCGCGCGATTAGGCGGGAACGTACGTCAACCGGATCAAGTCATCGGCGATTAAATCGCTGGCCACCAGGTGGAGCGGCGGCCGGGGGCCGGCAAAGAATGGCGTGCCGCCACCAAGCACGACGGGGCGGAGGTAGAGTTGATACTCATCGATAAGACCGGCTTCGGTCAGGCTTTGCGCCAGGGCTGGTC
>Ga0182035_10002048_pt1 | contig 10499 bp, 10 predicted proteins | sample flu12Cox44000170_FD_125969 | JGI IMG/M metagenome (GOLD analysis project Ga0182035, IMG submission 125969) | Lab enrichment of tropical soil microbial communities from Luquillo Experimental Forest, Puerto Rico - flux4day.12C.oxic.44.000.170 | ecosystem: Environmental > Terrestrial > Soil >...
CGCCCGTGCCTGTGTTGCGCGCCATCGCCCACATCCTGCTCGCCAAGATGTACCGGCGTCCGATTGAGCCCGCGCAGGCGGCACGCTATCGCCGCTATGTGCACAGTCACGAGATTCGGAGCAAGGCTCACCTGGTAAGGCGAGTGCGTGGACGCAAGCGCATCGTTTCGGCCCAAGGCAGGATCTACGACCTGGAGGCAATCTTCGAGGACCTGAACCTGCGTTTCTTCGGAGGCATGCAGGCCCGTCCGCGCATGAGCTGGAGCCACGGCCGCGCTCGCAACCTTCTGGGCCACTACGATCCCGCCCACAACGCGATCGTGGTCAGCCGGATCTTCGATCAGCCGGCCGTTCCCCGTTATGCCGTTGAGTACATCGTCTACCACGAAATGTTGCACCTCAGGCATCCGGTGGAGCTGAACGGCAGCCGTCGCTGCGTGCACACCGCGGAGTTCCGGGCCGAGGAGAAACTTTTTCCGCAACTGGATGCAGCCCAGCGCTTTATCAGGCATCTGTAGGGATGAGGCCCGGGCGTGATTCAGATCACATCCCGGCGTGATTTCGCGCGTTGACGCCCCAAGCGGGCAGACGCTATCCTTATAAAGTTGAAATTGAAATTCATTTTCAAAATCGTTTTCATTTGAAACAGGGGCATTTTCGCCATGTTGCAAGCCTTCATAGTCACGCTCCGCGAGGGGGTGGAAGCGGCCCTGATCGTCGGGATCACCCTGGCCTACCTGGGCAAGATTGGCCGAGGGGACCTCCGTCGATCGGTTTTTGCGGCCCTGGGCGCCGCCTTTGTCGGAAGTATCGGGGTCGCGATCCTCGTCTCTCGGCTGCAGCTGAATCAGGACATCGTGGAGGGCTGGGTGATGCTGGCCGCTGCCTTTTTCGTGATCACCATGATCATCTTCATGATGAGCACGGGAAAGAAGATGAAAGGCGAGATCGAGGGTAAGCTTCAATCGCTGGCCAGCCAGAGCTCCCGCCTCGGAGTCTTTCTGTTCATATTCCTCATGATCATGCGGGAAGGTGTCGAGACAGTTTTAACCCTGGCCGGTGTGAGCCTGAACTCGACCGAGCTCATGACCTTCACGGGCACGGTGCTGGGCGTTGTCGCGGCGATCGCCTTCGGCGTGATGTTCGTCAAGGGAAGTGTGCGAATCAACCTGCAAAAGTTCTTCCGGGTCACGACCGTGATCCTGTGGTTCGTGGCGGCGCAGTTGCTGATTTCAGGACTGCATGAACTTTCCGAAAACGGAGTCCTGCCCTCCTCCAGGCGGGAGATGGCGCTGATCGGGCCGATCGTCCGCAACGACGTTTTCTTCTTCGTGACGATTTTTGCATTGGCGGCGCTGATGGTTCTGTTCGAAGTGAAATCTCGGCAGCCCGCTCCTGAGGCGGTGACTTCGGCCGAGCGCCGTAAGGCCTTGTGGTCGGCGCGGCGCGAGCGACTCTGGATGGGGTCTGTGTACGTCAGTTCATTCCTGTTCATCATGCTGGTGACCGCGCAATTCATCTACGCCAAGGGCCTGAGCCAGCCGCAGAAAGCGGCGCCACTTGGCTTCGTCAACGGGAGGGCTTTGATCCCGTTGAGCCAGCTCAGTGACGGCGACATTCACTTCTACCAGGCGACCGAAAACGGAGTAGACGTCCGCTTCTGGCTTTATCAGAAGCCCGACGGGAAGATCGCCACCGTGCTCGATGCCTGCGAGATCTGTGGCTCGGTGGGCTTCTACAAGGGAACTAACGGGGTGGTGTGCAAGAACTGTGCAGCGCCCATTAATCCGCAATCGGTGGGCATGCCAGGAGGCTGCAACCCGATCCCTCTGAAAGCTGAGACCACCGCGGACGCGGTGATTATCCAGGAAGCCGAGGTCGCGGCCCAGACCAAGTTCTTCCAGAAATAGCCCATGTTCGCGCGCCTTCTCTACGAAAGCTTTCGGCGGCAGAAGCGGCGCAAACTGCTGGCGGGCGCAGCTATCACGCTGGGCGTTGCGATTGCGACCGCCATGATCGCCGTGGCCACTGACATCGGCGACAAGATCAATCGCGAACTGCGCAGCTACGGCGCGAACCTTCTGGTCACGCCGCAGGAAGACACCATTGATGTCGAAATCGGGGGCGTGAACCTCAAGCCGCCGAGCGACGGCAACTTCCTTAGCGAATCCGATTTACCCAAGATCAAAGGCACGTTCTGGCGCAACAACATTCTCGGGTTCTCACCGATGCTGCCGGTGAATGTGGGGATCGGGCCTGCGGATTTTTCAGAGCAAGTGACCCTGCTCGGTACTTACTTCGCAAAGAAACTTTCCTTCGGGAAGGACCAGTTCACCACGGGAGTGTTGAATACGCATCCATGGTGGAAGGTGAACGGCTCATGGCCGGCGGATGAATCCGATGACGTTCTCCTGGGCGAGCATCTTGCGGAAAAGCTGCAGGTGCGCGCTGGCGGAACGATCGAGATTGCCGGACAGAAGCGCCGACTCAGCGGCGTGCTTTCGACCGGTGGACCGGAAGAAGAGCAGATCGTAGCGCCCCTGCATGTCGCGCAGGCAATCCTGGGGAAGCCCGACGCGGTGAGGCGTGTCTACGTGAGCGCACTCACCAAGCCGGAAGACGCGCTGGCGCGACGCGATCCCAAGACGATGAACGGCGAACTCTGGGACCGGTGGTACTGCTCGCCGTATGTGCAGTCGATCGCCTACCAATTGCAGGAAGCGATCCCGCACTCGCATGCCGAGCAGATTCGCCAGGTCGCGCAGAATGAAGGCACGGTACTGTCGCGCATCAAGGGATTGATGCTGCTCATCACGCTGGCGTCGTTGTATGCCTCAGCGCTAGCCGTTTCAGCCGCAATGGCCACCGCGATCTTCGAGCGCCGCCGCGAGGTCGGTCTGATGAAAGCCCTGGGCGCGGGCAACTTTGCTGTTGCCGCTCTGTTCTTTGCAGAGAGCACCTTGCTCGCGCTGTTAGGCGGACTTATTGGCTTCTTCGCCGGTTCCTGGCTAGCCCATCGCATCGGGCGCTCGATCTTTGACGCCAACATCACCATCCAACCGGTACTCTTCCCCGTCATCTTGGTGATCGCCGTGATTGTGACGTTTGCGGGGAGTGCGGCGGCGATCCGGCGCGCGGTGAAATTTGACCCGGTGTTTGCGCTGCGAGGGGACGCATGAGCAGCGCGGCCCCGGTTACGGCGAATGTGGTCGAGCGGCGAGCCAAGGCCGAACACACTTCCATGTTCCTGCGCATGTTGGTGCGGGCGGCGGTTCTGCGCAGGGGACGGGCCGCTTCGGCCTTGCTGGCCATGGTGGTGGCTGCCGCGGTCGCAACCACGATGATGGACCTCTATGTTGACGTGCAGGCCAAGCTGCGCAAGGAATTCCGCAGCTACGGCGCGAACGTGGTGGTCGTTGGCAGAGATGGCGCTTCCCTGCCCACGGATTCGGTCGCCAACGCTGAGCAGGTTCTTGGCGGACGCGGTATGGCAGTACCCTTCGCCTATGTGGTGGCCCGCACTGCGGGCGGACAGTCTGTGGTCGTCGCCGGTACCGATCTTGAACGCGTGCAGAAACTGAATCGCTGGTGGTCGGTGAGCGCATGGCCTGTGGGATCTGGAGAGGCTCTGGTGGGCATGCGAGCGCTGGCCGTCGTCTCACCCAATGGGAAGCCCTTCGATCTCAGTTTTCAGGGGCACACGATTCATCTTCAAACCGCTGGAACGCTGCAGACGGGGGCGGCTGAAGACAGCCGCGTATACCTCCCGATGAACCAGTTCTTCGCGTGGAGCGGGATTGCGCCTTCGACAATCGAAATTGCCGCGAACGGATCGGCCGAGGAAGTGAATGAAGCTGTGAGACGGCTCGCTGCTTTGCTCCCCACCGCCGAGGTGAAGCCCGTCCGCCAGATAGTAGAGGGTGAGGCCAGGGTTCTGGGGAAGACACGGGCCACGCTGTACGCGGCGGCAATCCTCATCATTCTGACAGCCGCCCTGTGCGTGCTTGCCACCCTGACCGGATGGGTGTTTGATCGGCGCAAAGACTTTGCCATCATGAAAGCGCTGGGTGCTTCCGAGGGCCTGGTCAGCGGATTCTTTGCCGCCGAGGCAGCTGCCCTGGGCGCTGTTGGTGCCTTACTCGGATTTGCGATCGGAATCGGGATCGCTGCCTGGATCGGACGTGCGAACTTCAACGCCCCGGTCGTGCCGCGGTTCAGCGTGCTGCCGATTGTGCTGGCGGGGAGCATTGCGGTTGCGCTACTCTCGGCCATTGTGCCCATGTCGCTGTTAAGGCGCGTGCAACCCGCTATCATCTTGAAGGGGGAGTAAGGGTGATCAAGCTCAAGAACGTCAGCCGGCTGTATCCGGCCAAAGCCGAAGAGAATGGCGGCACCATCCGCGCACTCGACGACTTCTCGCTGACGGTCACGCCGGGCGAGTGGGTTTCGATCATGGGCCCGTCCGGTTCAGGGAAATCGACGCTCGTGAATCTGATCGGTTGCCTCGATCGTCCTTCAAGCGGCGAGATCTGGCTCGACGGACAGGACGTTTCGACCATCTCTGGGGCGGAACTGAACCGTGTGCGCTCGGAAAAAATCGGCTTTGTCTTCCAGCAGTTTCACCTGATTCCCTACCTGACCGCAGTCGAGAACGTCATGCTGGCCCAGTACTTTCACAGTATGACTGACGAGCAGGAGGCGATCGATGCGCTAGAGCGAGTTGGCCTGAAGGACCGCTGCCACCACGTGCCCTCACAGCTCTCGGGCGGCGAGCAGCAGCGCGTCTGCATTGCGCGCGCCCTGATCAACGATCCCAAGATCATCCTGGCCGACGAACCGACGGGCAACCTTGACGCCCAGAACGAAGAGATAGTCTTGCGCCTGTTGCGCGAATTCCATCAGCAGGGGCGCACCATTGTCATGGTCACCCACGACCCGGTCGTTGCTCGCCTCGCCGATCGCCGGATCGAGCTACACCATGGAAAGATCGCGGCCCAGGAAGTCTTCTCCATGGCCGACGAGGAGCAGTTTGACGAGATCCTAGAAGAGCTCTGGGTGATGGAGGAACACGGTGAGCGCGCCGAGCTGGCCCGCATGGATACGCACGGCGCCCTGCCCGTCAGCATTGCGGTGGAGAAGATGGTCGAGCTTGGCTTGCTCACGACGGAACCACATCCGAAGGTGGCACACAACCACAAGCCGTTCGTGAATCCCTGTCATGATGCTATGCGGCCCGAGAGCATCTTTGTGCGCGACGGTAGCGCGGTGGTGACCCTGACGCCACGGGGGCGCAACAAGGCCGGCAGCATCATTCGGCGCCACCGGCTCGCCGAGCGCCTGTTTACCGACAGCCTGGCCATGGACAGCGAAACTGAGATCGAGCAGCAGGCTTGCAAGTTCGAGCACATCCTCTCGCCAGGTGCGACGGACAAGATCTGCGCGTTTCTCGGGCATCCGCGGACCTGCCCGCACGGCGCCCCCATCCCGCCGGGGCCGTGCTGCGGAGTCCGGCTTGATGTTTCAACTCCGGAGCTAACGCGGGCTGCTCACCCGCGACGTGGGTAAAGTTCAAAGCCCGCCCGCATTTGCAATCGCGAATCCGAAGCCACCTGGAGCACATCTTTGTTGAGTGTTTCTCCAATCCATTATCACCTTCGAGGAGTCCGATGGACGGAATTGCGCAATTCAAGGAAATGCAGAAGCAGAGCTGGGTGCACTTCACGCCACTCGAAGCGATCACCACTCCGGCAGCCGCGCGCCTGGTCCGTCACGCGGCCATTGCCCCGGGAATGCGAGTGCTGGACGTTGCCTGCGGCACGGGTGTAGTTGCGATCACCGCGGCGCGGCTGGGCGCCACCGTGACCGCGCTCGACCTGACGCCACAATTACTGGACCGCGCAAGAGAGAACGCGAGCGTGGCTGGGGTCGAGATCGACTTTCATGAGGGCGATGTCGAGAATTTGCCTTTCCCCGATGCACAATTCAACGCGGTGCTGAGCCAGTTCGGTCACATCTTTGCGCCCCGTCCTGAGGTGGCCATCGGTGAAATGCTTCGCGTTTTGAAGGCAGGAGGAACGATCGCCTTCTCGACCTGGCCTCCGGATGCCTTGGTCGGGCAAACGGGAGCACTGGCGGCGCGCTATTCTCCTCCACCGCCTCCAGGAGTAGCACCACCCATGCTTTGGGGGGATCCCAAGATCATTGAACAGCGCCTCGGCACTGGAGCCGGACCAATCCGTTACGAACGCGCCACAATGCTAGTACCAGCGCTCAGCCTGGCACACTTTCGTAGAAACACCGAGCGTTCCGCCGGTCCGCTTATCAAGCTGGTCGAGACGCTTTCTGTCACCGACCCGGCGCGCCTCGCGTCCTTCCGCCAAGAGTTCGACGCAATCATAGCGACGTATTTTGAGGACAACATCGTCCGCCAGGATTACCTGATGACCGCGGCTCCAAAGGCGGTGGGCTGAGAAACTGCGGGGCAACGCTGAAGTGGCAGCTGAGTCTATCTGACGTTGATCGATGTCAGGATCGACCCCGAGCCCAGGTGTCGAGTACTTCTCGCTCCTTGGCGGCGGGTAAATATTCTGATCGTTCGATTCCCTGCCTAGAATAGAAATCGTTCAGCAGTCGAGAGCGGTTTCCTCGAAGGGGCGTGTGCCAGCCTGCCTGAAACGCCTTGCCGCTGCTGATGCGATACAGTCCTTGGTTGTTCGGATCCGGTCGCCAGAACGGGAAATTCCCGAGAATGTTTTGAGGGCAACATCTGTCTCCAACCCATGGTCGTGCAAGAACTGCTGGGGAATCCATACGAAGGTCGCGTCGGAGCGAGTGGCAAATTTGCAGGCATCCAGGAATTCTCGAAACTTCATCGACTTCCCGGCTAGGTTGAAAGTCCGTAAAGCGACGAACGGATGGCAATCGCGAGAAAACGTGCGACGTCCCGAACATCGACCAGTTCCACGGGGTCGCCACCGTCGCCGGGAGCGATATGCTCGCCGCCGTACTGAGCCCGGAGTAGCCACGTCAGCAGGTCGGGCGTGCTGTCGCGCCGGCCTTTGATGGGGCCGGGGCGCACGATGGGTGAGTCTCCGATGATCCGGTGCAAGCGCCTTTCGCTTTCCGCTTTATTGCGGTTGTAAGGACGGCCGGGACCTTCGAAGGACTCCATGGCGCGTCTTCATGCGTATCGGACTTGGCGAATTCCTTCGAGTCATAGGCGGCGACTGAGGGGACAAAAAGATAATGCAGTGCCTGCGCTTTCAGAAGATCCGCGGCGGACGCGAGCACGTTGGGATCATTCGGGTCGACGCTGCGAAATCCGCGAAGTTTCTCCAGGTGCGGGAACAGCTCGGGGTTCGTGACACCGCGATTGAAAAGGGTGACAGTGTGGCCCTCGGCAACCAAGGCATCGACTAGAGCTGGCCCGAGGAAGGAAGTACCTCCCAACGCCAAAATTCGTTTTTGCAGTGCGGCCTACGCAAAAGACGGGAGCCAGGCGGTGCAGGCCGAAGCGGCCGTCCAACGCCTGGCGGAGAAACTGTCTGCGCTTCACGTTTCCCTCCCTGTGTGGAAATAGACGCCTAGGAAAGAAACAAGTCAACACTCAATAGCCGGGCCCGTTAAATCCAGCGAGGAAAGCCTCGATCCCCGGTGCGAACCATCGCCGCTACATTCGGTTGAGCCAAATTCCTTTATGATGAATTCAAAGCAATGACTTCTCCACGTCCCACGATCGGAGTCTTTGACTCCGGCTTTGGCGGTCTCACTGTCCTCAAAGAACTGGTCCACCTGATCCCGGGCGCCGACTATCTGTACTTCGGCGATACGGCCCGGCTTCCCTACGGGTCGAAGTCGGTGGAGACGGTGGCGCGGTATGCCGTCGAAGCGACACACTTTCTGGAGGCCCAGGGCGCGAAGCTGTTGGTGATTGCTTGCAATACGGCAACCGCGTTAGCGCTCGACCGCATCACTGGGGCTGCGCACGTGCCGGTGATTGGCGTGGTCGAACCGGGCGCGGAGCAGGCTCCAGCAGCGAGCATGAACCGGCTCGTGGTAGTCATCGGCACCGAGGGAACGGTCAGCAGTCATGCTTACCGGAAGGCGCTGGAGAAGCGTGGCATTGAAGCGCAAGAGAAGGCCTGCCCGTTATTCGTGCCCCTGGTGGAGGAAGGCTGGGTGGAGCATCCTGTCACCGAGCAGGTGGCACAGATCTACTTACGAGATGCTTTCGCTGACGGATTCCACACGGCTGACGTGCTGGTGTTGGGTTGTACGCACTATCCCCTGATTAAGCCCATCTTGCGCCGAGTTGTGCCGCTGCACGTGAGCATCGTGGACTCGGCGCACTCGACAGCGCAGGCGGTCGCTGCGACAATATCGGAGAACGGAGAAGCACCAACCTCGGCGGCCGCCGGCAAGGCTCGACTGCGATTTTTCGCCACCGATTCGGTGGAGAAATTCCGGAAACTCGGCCCGAATTTTCTGGGACATCCTCTCGATTCGGTTGAGCATGTGGATTTGAGGGAATAGACTCGCCCGAAACGCCCAAGCTTCCCCGCCCAACGTGTGGTCAACGGTCATGTGGGAAGCGCCCCATTTTCGGAGTGATGTTGTCGGGTGCACCGGACACTCGGTGTGAACAAATGGCTTCTTCTAGCGATACTGATACTCTCGCTGCCGTAGACAAATACCTTTGCAGATGATCTTGCGGCGCAAAGCCGCGCGCCCGGAAGACGACTTGGTCTTGGCCGGGGTAGAAATTTGACGAGACACCGCTCGGGACCATTATGAAAAAACTTTGCCAGGCCTTCCCGGCAGGGCCAAGTCTACGCGAAGGGGTCTGTCAGCGAGGGAGAGCGGTTTTACGTTTGGAAGAAGCCGAAGATCATTGTAGAGGTAGACACGTATTTCGCCGAAAAGCCGATGTACGTTGGGGGATTGCGAGAGATCCCTTCCTCTGTTGCTGTAGATGGTAGAGGAGGTGTTCTGGGAAAAACGGGACGCGGCCCAAGACTTGGCGATCCGCGCACCGCCATCGCAAGGATCTATGGGAGTGGGTATACCAAGAAGGGGCAAGGATGGACAAAGCCTGAGCCTGGCGCTTAGTACAGCCGGAAGTCAACTTCGACGCTGATGTAAACCGAGACCGGCTTGCCGTCTTTCACAGCGGGATCGAAGCGCCAGTTCTTGACGGCTTCGAGGGCTTTCTCGTCGAGGCCCAGCCCTAGGCTGCGCAGGACCTTCATGTCGCGCGGACGGCCGTCGGGACCGACGACCAGACCTAGGACTACGGTGCCTTGGTACTTCGCTTTGCGGGCTTCCTCGGAATATTCCGGATCCGGCGAAAAGATAGGACGAGGCGCGGAAACTCCTCCACCCACGTGGAAGACTCCTCCGCCGATGCCGCCGCCTCTGCCCGGGCCAACACCCGGACCTTCGCCCGAACCGACGCCGCCGCCCGAACCAGAACCAATGCCACCACCGGAGCCGGTGCCGTTCGAAAGGGGCCCGTTCGGAATCGCAGCCATCGGATCGCCAAGGTTAGGCATGTTCGGCATGGCCAACTTCATCTGGGGGGGAACCACGACGGTGGGTTCCATGGGCAGCTTCGGTGCGTCATTTCTAGCCACAACTACAGGAGGCGTGAACTGCTCCATGGCCAGCTTGGGCAAACGCCCTTTGGTTGCTGCCAGCTTGTCTCGGTCGCCGCCACCTCCACCACCTCCTGCAATCGTCTTGGAGGGAGGCAGAGGGGGAATATCAGCGTCAGAGAGCAGCGGCATGACCGGGCCTTGGTTCTTGGCCGAGGTCACGGCCCTGCGGGCGAACATGGTTCCGCCGATCAACAAGGCAATCAGCACGACGTGAACACCGGTTGACGCCAGCGCGCCATCACGCTTGTAGTTATAGAAGCCCCAGATATCGCGAACCGCGACCGGTTTTGAGGTCAGTTCCAGGGGAGGCAGCTTCTTCGGGAACAGCGCTTCCTGAACGTTCTCGAAGAGCGAGCGGTACCAGGGCAGAGCGAGGCTGTCGTCAAGCGCGTTCTCGCCTTCGACCGGCTTCGAGCTGAGCTGCAGAGGCGGAAGCTTCTTCGGGAACAGCGCGTCACGCAGATTGCTGATTACCGACTGATACCACGGCTGCGTCAGTTGCTCGTCAAGCTCACCGGTTTCCGCGGGCTTGGAACTCAGTACCAGTGGAGGAAGTTTCTTGGGGAACAGGGCGGCGTCGATGCCGGCAAACAGAGATTTCCACAGCGGGACGTCCAGCGTCCCTTTAGGCAGAAGCAAGTCGAGCTGAGGTTCCGGTGAAGGTGAGTTCTGTTGTTCTGTTGCCATATCAAAAAATGAGCCAGCCGCTCTTACCGTCTACTTGCTCCCACATCTCAGGCCCGTACCATCGCGCCAGGCTCCAGCGCGGGCAGTTCATTCTTATCCAGTGCCGTCGCGATTGCCTGCGCGATTTCAGCCTGCGATTTTCCTGCCAGCACAAGC
>Ga0182035_10002054_pt1 | contig 10494 bp, 9 predicted proteins | sample flu12Cox44000170_FD_125969 | JGI IMG/M metagenome (GOLD analysis project Ga0182035, IMG submission 125969) | Lab enrichment of tropical soil microbial communities from Luquillo Experimental Forest, Puerto Rico - flux4day.12C.oxic.44.000.170 | ecosystem: Environmental > Terrestrial > Soil >...
CACACCTTCGGCAAGACCCACGGCGCCGGCGATCCGTCGCTCGTGGGACCGGAGCCCGAAAGCGGCGCCCTCGAGGAGCAGGGCCTCGGCTGGAAGAGTAAGCACGGCACCGGCTTGGCCGGCGATGCCATTACTGGCGGCCCGGAAGTCGTCTGGTCGCAGACGCCTACGAAGTGGAGCAATTACTACTTCGAAAACCTGTTCAAATACGAATGGGAGCTGACGAAGAGCCCGGCCGGCGCTTGGCAGTGGAGCGCGAAAGGTGCCGAGCCGACGATCCCGGATCCGTTCGACAAGTCGAAGAAGCGCGTGCCGACCATGCTCACCACGGACCTGTCGCTGCGGATGGAGCCCGCCTACGAGAAAATCTCGCGGCGCTTCTACGAGCATCCGGATCAGTTCGCGGACGCATTCGCCCGGGCGTGGTTCAAGCTGACGCACCGCGACATGGGGCCGATTCATCGTTATCTCGGCCCGCTCGTCCCGAAAGAGGCGCTGATCTGGCAAGACCCGATCCCGGCGGTGAATCACCCGCTGATCGACGAAAAGGATGTTGCGGCGCTGAAGGCAAAGATTCTCGGCTCTGGCCTGACCGTGTCCCAACTCGTGTCCACCGCCTGGGCCTCGGCTTCGACATTCCGCCGCTCTGATAAGCGCGGTGGCGCCAACGGCGCGCGCATTCGGCTCGCGCCGCAGAAGGATTGGGAGGTCAACCAGCCGGCGCAGCTCAAGACCGTGCTTCCCAAGCTTGAAGCGATCCAGAAGGAGTTCAACGCCTCGGCCAAAGGCGGCAAGAAAGTCTCGCTCGCCGACCTGATCGTCCTCGGCGGCGGTGCTGCCATCGAGAAGGCCGCGAAGGCCGGCGGCACCGACGTGAAGGTTCCGTTCACGCCGGGGCGCATGGATGCGTCCCAGGAGCAGACCGATGCCGACTCCTTCGCGCCGCTCGAACCGCGTGCCGACGGGTTTCGCAACTATGTCAGCGGCAAGCGGCAGTTCATGACGCCTGAGGAGGCGTTGGTGGACCGGGCGCAATTGCTGAGTCTGACGGGGCCGGAGATGACGGCCCTGGTCGGCGGCCTGCGCGTCCTCGGCGCAAATGCCGGTGGGTCCAAGCACGGCGTCTTCACCAAGAAGCCGGAGACGCTGACCAACGACTTCTTTCTCAACCTGCTCGATATGAGCACCTATTGGGAACCCGCCAGCACTGATGGCGTGTACCAGTCGCGCGACCGCAAGACGAAGGCGGTACTGGGGACCGGCACCAGCGTTGACCTGATCTTCGGTTCGCACTCGCAGCTGCGCGCCTTCGCGGAAGTCTATGCGTGCGCGGATTCGAAGGAGAAGTTCGCAAAGGACTTCGTTGCGGCGTGGACCAAGGTGATGAACCTCGATCGCTTCGACCTTGCCTGATCTCTGCGGAAAGGCTTTCGAGGGCTTTTCTAGCGGAGCTGCGACCGAGCATCCGGTGATCAGGCCGGATGGAGGCTTATAGTGGGCAGCGCAGTGCCGCTTTCACCAACGGAGTTGCGAGGTTCGCATGACGACCCGATCTGCGTTCGCTTTGTTCATTTTATGTTTGCTCGCGGCGATCGCTCCGCGGTCGGCCTTGGGCGAAGTCTATCGACCGTGGTGCGCTCAGTACTACAATTCGAATAGCGGCGCCACGAACTGCGGCTTCGTCTCGTACGAGCAATGCATGGCAACGGCGTGGGGCGCGGGCGCGTGGTGTGTGCAAAATCCATGGTATCTGGCGTACGGCGACGGCACCCGAAAACCGCGCAACGCGACGCGGGGTGAGCGGATCGGCCGATAACGGTCCATGGCGGGCACGCCGCTTGTGGCCGCGCGCCAGCATGCGACCGCGGTCGCAATCTCGGCTCCGCACAGCGGGACATAGGGCCGAATCCGATCTACGACATGGCAAAGGGGGAGATCATCCATGGCGGTTGAGAGCATCTTTTATTCGGTGTCCGGCCTCAGTTGCCGCGGCGCGCTGATCTGGGACGAGGCGGTCAAAACACCTCGGCCGCTTCTCCTGATGGCGCCGAATTGGCGCGGCGTGATCAAGGCATCAATCGAAACCGGCCAGATGCTGGCGGGCGCTGGCTATGTGGTGTTCGTTGCCGACATGTACGGCGAGGGAAACGGGCCGGTCGGCACCGAAGAGCCGATGGAGTTTCTCAAGCCGCTCATGAGCGACGTCTCCGCGATGCGGCGGCGCATCGCGGCTGCGCTCGATACGTTGACGCGCGAAAGCGACCGGCGCGCGATCGGCGACATCAGCCGGCGCGCGGCGATCGGCTTCTGCTTCGGCGGGCTCAACGTGCTCGACCTCGCCCGCACCGGGGCCGACGTCCAGGCGGTCGTGTCGATGCACGGCACCCTGGTCACACCGCAGCCCGCCCAGCGCGGCGACATCAAGGCGGCAGTGCTGGCCGTGCACGGAGCTGCCGATCCGGTCGCACCCAAGAGCGAGCGCGACGCCTTCGAAGCGGAAATGACGCAGGCGGGGGCGCGCTGGGTGCTGCTCACGTTCGGCGACGTGGTGCATGCGTTCACCGATCCGGCGGCCGACGTTCCCGGCCGGGCCAAATGGAACGAGCCGGCGGCGCGCCACGGCTATGCGCTGGCGCACGCCTACATCGCCGATGCGTTTGCCGGGAAACTGTGAGGTTGCCGGCAGCCGCGCCGGGCACGATAATCGTTTGCAGACGCCAGAGGTGGAGGGTTCGATGCACACGCTGTCCATTCCACGATCCGTGATCGACCGCGTCATCGAGAAGCGCGGCCGCGAGCACGTCTATGCGGACCTCGATCCGGCCAGGACCGCATTGGTCGTGGTCGACATGCAGAATGCGTTCATGCTGCCGGGCGTTGCTCACGCGCTCTGCCCGATGGCGGAGAAGATCGTGCCCAACATCAATCGCCTGGCGCAGGCGGTGCGCGCGACCGGCGGGACCGTGGTCTGGATCAAGACCACGTTTCATGACCAGGCGCTCAAAGATTGGTCGACCTATTTCGAAATGGTCACGCCGGAACAGGGCGCCAAACGCATCGCCGCGCTCACCCCCGGCAGCAAGGGCCACGAGCTGTGGCCGACGCTCGACGTGCGCTCCGAGGATCTGATCGTCGAGAAGAACCGGTTCAGCGCCTTCATCCAGGGCTCGTCGGATCTCGCCGATGTGCTGCGCAGCCGCGGTCTCGATACGACTCTCATCACCGGCACGGTCACCAATGTGTGCTGCGAATCGACCGCGCGCGACGCCATGATGCTCAACTTCAAAACGATCATGGTGACCGATGGCAATGCCGCGGTGACCGATGCCGATCACAACGCCTCGCTGTGCGCGTTCTATCTGCAGTTCGGCGATGTCATGTCGACCGACATGCTCGTCGCTTGCCTCGAGCGCAACGCGCGCAGGAATCTGGCCGCCGCGGAGTAGCTGGCGAACCGGCTGCAGGACAAACTGCCGCTGGCATGGAAGCGGTCCGCAACATCGCAGGCGAGACGCCCGCACCGGCAGAAATCATTGCCCGGGCCCGCGCGCTGATTCCCGCGCTCGCCGGACGTGCGCGGGCGTCGCGCGTCGCGCGCTGCATTCCCGAAGGAACGATTGCCGAAATGCAGCGGGCAGGTTTGTTCCGCGTGTTGCAGCCGCGGCGCTGGGGCGGCTACGAGCTCGATCTGCATACCTTTTACGAGATCGAGCTGGCGCTCGCCGAGGGCGATATGTCGACCGGCTGGATCTACGGCGTCTCCGGCGTGCATCCCTGGTTCATGGCGCTGCTCGATGACCGCGCCGCGCAGGAGGTCTGGGGCACCGACAGCTCGCGCCTGATCTGCTCGTCGCTGATGCCGGCCGGCAAAGCCAAGGCAAGCGAGAGCGGCTTCCGCTTGAGCGGCCGCTGGCGTTACGCCAGCGCTTGCGTGCATTGCGAGTGGGCGCTGCTCGGCGCCTTGGTCGAGAGCGGCGATGGGGGCACTCCTGAGGGCCGCATCTTCTTATTGCCGCGCCAAGACTATCGCAGCGTCGACACCTGGCAGGTCGCCGGCCTGCAGGCGACCGGCAGCTGGGACATCGTCGTCGATGACGCCTTCGTGCCGGCCTACCGATCCCAACGCATGCTCGACAATTTCTTGCTCAAGGGGCCGGGCCAGGCGCTCAACACGGCAAGCCTCTACCGCGTGCCGTTCGGACAGATCTTCGTGCGCGGCATTTCCACCGCGGCGATCGGTGCGCTGCAGGCCATGCTCAATGCGTTCATGGATTACGGCAAGACCCGCATTACCCGTGCCGGCGGGCGCTCGTCGGAAAATCCGTTCGTGCAGATGCTGTGCGCGGAAACCGCCGCGGCGATCGACGAGATGAAAGCCACGCTGCATCGCAACTTCGCAAGCCTGCACGATCATGCGCGGCGCGGCGAGATGCCGCCCGTAGGCGAGCGCCTGCAGTACAAGTTTCAGTCGACCGCGGTGACCGAGCGTTGCACGCTGTTGGCTTCGCGCATCTTCAAAGCGACCGGCGCCGCCGGTCTCTCCGACGATCTGCCGTTCGGCGGCATCCTGGCCGACCTGATGGCGGGACGGCAGCACATTTCCAATCAGTTCGAATATGTCGGCAGCAACTGGGGCGGCGTGATGTTCGGGCTCGAGAACAAGGACCTGATGCTGTAGCGCCGAGGGGATTTTGATGATTGACTTACTGCGTCGTCATGGCCGAGCTTGTCCCGGCCATCCACGTCTTTCTTCGCTGCACGAGTGAATGAAGACGTGGATGCCCGAGACAAGCGCGGGCATGACGGTCGGTTAGCTCAGAGACAAGGAAGGGGGAGGATCCCATGTATCGCCATATCTTGATCCCGACCGACGGCTCCGAGTTGGCGCACAGGGCCGTCACCCATGGCTTGTCGCTGGCAAAAGCGGTCGGCGCCAAGGTCACCGCGCTGGTGGTGGAAGCATCGTACAACGTCTATGATTTGCCTGCCTCGCGCATCGACCTGATCTCCAGCGCGTTCGCCGAATACGCCGAGCGCGCGAAAGCCCATGCCGCAAAAATATTGGACGGTGTCGCCGCCGAGGCGAAAGCCGCAGGCGTCGCGTGCGAGACCGTGCAGATGACCCACGATCATCCCTATGAAGCGATCGTCGCCACCGCCAAGGAGAAGGGCTGCGATCTCATCGTGATGGCGTCACACGGGCGCGCCGGCATTGCCGCGGTGGTGCTCGGCAGCGTCACCACCAAGGTGCTGACGCATACGAAAATTCCGGTTCTCGTGTGTCATTGAGTCGGGCGTCCGCTTGGTGTCAGTGTGAAACGCTGCACTTGGCCGTTCGCAGGTGTGAGCCGCGCTGCGAGTGCGCTACGCCGGGCCGCAAGCCCGGCGATGGTGACGAGGAAATCGCTCGCCTGCGGCGGGTCGGCCGAATCGCAAGCCGGCTCGGAGGCGCCTTCGGTCGCGACGAAGCGCGCGTAACGGTGCTCCCATCCCTCAAGCTGGTGCTCGAGAAAGCCGCAGCGCGCCGTCGCATTGGCGAGGGCCGAAAGGTGCCGATCGAGGCGGGCGAAAAAGCGAGCGGCACGGCTTTGCTCCACATCACGGGCCATGCCCCCCAGCTACACCATGTAGCGAATCGTGTCAAACTCATTTTGTAGTTGACAGGATTCTGGGCGAATCGCATTCGGTTGCGTTGCGGCTACCCGCATTTCGTGGATGCTGCTGCCCGCTGGTCCGCTTGGGGCCAATCGTTGCGGGTCGAACGCGGCTCACTAAGCGTCTCCCGGCCAGCAGGGGAAGGAGCGGAGGGGAAAAGACGTGGATGGCCGGGACGAGCCCGGCCGTGACTCGGCAGCGCATTGACTGAATTCAATCCCGAGCTAGCGGCGCGCCATGCATTTGACCTTGGCGGCCCACTTGATCGCGACGTCGCGCATCGGCGGCTCGGTCTGGGAGTTGAGGTTGTAGAGACCCTCGGCCTTGCCGCGCTGGATCTGCTTGATCAGCACGCGGCCGTCCTCGAGGCCGACCACGCAAATTTCCCCGATCAGTTCGGCCGGCGGCGCGCCATGTCGGACGTCGTCGTAAAACACGAGCCAGCGATTGAAAAATGGGCCTAAACTGTCGCCGCGGACTTCCACGGCTACGGTGTTTTCGTTGGCGCCGATCGGCGGCTCCACGCTGTCGAGGTCGCCGTGCGCCACTTCGTAAAAGTGCGCGGCGGCGCCCGCCCCCACATAGCCGACCAGGGGAACGTTGTGGGTGGCCCAGACGTCCTGCTCGGGAGGTTCCTGCCCGTCGGGCCCGGGCCCGTATCCGGTCAGCAGCCATTCCGGCGTGACCTTGAAGCGCCGTCCATAGCGTTTGGCCTCCTCCGGGCCGAAGTCGCGGCCACCGGGGTCCTCGGCGCGCTCGTGCGCGCCATAGGTGGAGACTGCGATGCCCATCGCCTTGGCTGCGAGGCGCGCCGATTTGAAGAAGCGCTCGCGCGCATAGCGTAGCCGCTCACCACGGGTTTTCGGCGTCATGCGACTACAATAGCCGGATCGGCGGCTACAATTCTAGTTGATATTTCTAGCGCGATATGTAGTTATGTAGTCAAAGTCTGAGCAAGCTGTGGCTACAAAACGTTCGCATCAGCCGCCGCGCTGGTCGCCGTGGACGCCCGCGCGTATCGACGCGCTCAAGGCGCACTGGTCGAAAGGGTTGAACGCGCGGGCGATCGCGCGAGAACTCAAGCACGGCGTTACGCGCGCGGCGGTGCTGGGGAAAATTCGCCGCCTGGGAATCGCCGATCTGGCGCCGGCCGTTGTCGAGCCACGCACCGTTCAACGCGCGGCACGCAAGGCAAAGCGTTCTCGCACCGAGTCGGCGCGCCGAGTTGTGCCCTCGGCGATACCGCGCCGGCTTGCATCCGCGCCGATCACGCTGTGGCGGCCGCGCTCGGTGCCGAGTTGGGTGCTCGAGGCGCGGCCCTACGTGGACGACCCCGGCCGCGACGTCGACATTCCCCGCCTGCAGCGCCGCACATTCGCACAATTGAATCGTGCCGCCTGCCGCTGGCCGATCGGCGATCCGAGCCATCCTGATTTCTTCTTTTGCGGCGCGCCGCGCTCTGCCGGCAAGCCGTTCTGTCCCGCGCATTGCGAGCGCGCCTATCGCGATGAACAGCAAGGAGAGGGGAAATGAAGCGGCGGCAATTCGAGGTGACAGTGGTGAAATCGTTGAGGCGAAGGGGAGGACGCCCGCTCGCCGCGAGCCCCCCGCGCGCCGAGCCCACGCACGAGCGCGTGCGCCGCGCCGGTCTCGATTTCGAACGCGGCGACAGTGGGCAGATCACCATGCGCGACAGCCCGCTCGAGCGCGCGTTCGCGCGCAAGCTGATCACCCAGGAGCAATACTCGGCGGCACAGAAGTTCCGCCACCATTGGTACCACGCCGGCCTGTGCGATCCCGTCGCCGCAGTCGATCTCAGCCGAATATTCGCGAATGATTTCGGCGTCTTTTCCGGAATGGCGAAGACCGAAACGCAGGTGTTTCACCGCCAGCGCTACCGCGAAGCGGTGCAGGCGATCGGCAAGATCGGATCGCACGTTCTGGAATGGAGTGTGTGCCGGGAAATGGGATTGGAGCAGGTCGGCTATTTTGCGCCGGGCAGCACGCTCGACATCATCGGCCGGATTGTGCTCGAAGCGCTGTCGAGCCGGATCGGCCAAACCATCGTGGTGGAAAACCGAGGCGGCGCCGGCGGCACCATCGGTTCGGCGGCAGCCGCCAAATCCGACCCGGATGGCTACACACTCTTGATCAACGCTTCGGCCCACTCCGCTGCGCCCGCCGTCTATCCAAATCTGACCTACGATCCCTCGAAGCACTTCGCCGGCGTCGCCATGTTCGGGGTGGTGCCGAACGTGCTGCTGATCGCGCCGTCGAAAGGCATCAAGACCGCCAAAGAACTCATCAAGCGTGCCAAGGGTGGCGCGATGACCTTCGCGTCTGCCGGCGTGGGCAGCGCGTCCCACTGGGGAGCCGAGCGCCTTCTGGTCTCCGCCGGGGTCAAGGCAACGCATGTTCCGTTCAGCGGTGGACCGGCGGCCCTCACCGAAGTCATGGCCGGCCGCGTTGACTTCTGTTCGATCGGGATCTCATCGGCGATGCCGTTCATTGCCGACGGCCGCCTGACACCACTCGCCGTAAGCACCGTGAAGCGCTCACCGGCCCTGCCGAACGTGCCGACCACAACTGAGCTTGGCCTTCCCGGCTCCGATTATACGTTTTGGAACGGAATGCTGGCGCCGGCGAAAACCTCGCGATCAATCATCGAGCAATTGCATGCGGAGGTGCAGAAGGCGCTGGCATTGCCCGCAGTGCAGACCAAACTCGCCGAGCAGGGCGTCGAGCCGATGCCTCTCACCCCGCAGGAATTCGACGCCATGATCGCCAAGGAGATCGTCTCGAACATTAAGCTCATGAAGGATGCCGCCGTGAAGCTCAATTAGCGTCGCGGCACAGGCGAGCGTCGATCATGAGCATGCGGTAGGGCGCCCTGAAGCCCAAACAGAAATGTGGTCGCGCGGCTTACGCGCTCCTCGCAGACGAAACCCGGAGGATGGAATGATTCGACGTTGCATTGGCGGTGCGGCTTTCGCCGCGCTGATCGCCACGTACACGAGCCTGGGTGCACAGGCGGAGGTGACCCGGATCGAGATTACTGCGCGTTTCGCCTACGCTTACGGCCCATCACAAGATGGACGCTTCCTGCGCGAATTTATGTACGCGGGCTTCAACGCGGACGAACAGGATCGCCGCGTATTTGATGGGGTGATTGCGAACATCGCAGGTGCCGGTCGCAGCGGCGATTTTAATGTGCGGTTCGCGCGTCCGAACGGCTTGGCATTCTACGTGGCCTCGCTGTTCCCCTACCTTGATCTCGATCAGCTCGATCCGGCAACTGGAAAGACCGACGGCATCTTGATGCATTTAACACCGGAGCATCAGCCAAAAATCTTCTACACCAACTCTTCCTGCGAATACTGGGGCGGTGGCCGTGCCGCGGCGCTCACACACACCACGCTCGATGCGACGCGAGACGCAATGGTACCGGACAACGTCCGCATCTATCTGTTTGCTGGGACGCAGCACGTTCCGGGAGGATACCTGCCATCCCAGGGAGAGGGTCAGCAGAAGCCAAACGACAATGCGTATTCGTGGGCACACCGTGCGCTGTTGGTGGCGATGGATCGCTGGGTTCGGGATGACATCGCCCCGCCGGCAAGCGCGCATCCGCGCCTCGCGGACAACACGCTCGTCGACCGAGACAAGGTTGCCTTCCCATCCATTCCGGGCGTGCGATCTCCACGGACGATTCCCGCAGGCTACCGTGCCGATCTTGGCAAGCCGCCCAAAGCACCTGCGTTGCCGATCCTGGTGCCCCAGGTAGATGCCGATGGGAACGAGCTGTCAGGTATTCGCATGCCGAACCTGACCGTGCCCCTCGCGACCTACACAGGGTGGAATTTCCGCAATCGCTCGATCGGGCAGCCGGAAGAAGTGCTGCCGCTTACCGGGTCGTTCATCGCGTTCCCGGTGACGAAGGCTGCACGCGAGCAAGCGCAAGACCCTCGCCTCTCGATCGAGGAGCGCTATGAAGGCCGCGCGCGCTACGAGGCGCTTGTATCAGATGCGGCGACCAGGCTGATCCAGCAGAACTACCTGCTAAGCGAAGATGCGCCGCGCGTCGTCCAACAGGCACTCGCGAGATGGGACGAGTTGACCCGCGGGACCAGTCTCGCGGGAAAATGAGGCATATACGAACGTCACGGCAGCCGCAGAGGAGGAGAGCTTGGGTCAAACCTTGCTAGCGTCGGCACTCGCAATCGCCACGTCGGCGATCATTGGAGCTGTCAGCCTGGGCGGAGCTCGTGCGCAGCAGAGCCTCGAGCCGGTTTCGGTCATTGTCTTCCCGGGCGGTTTCAACGGGCCGATTTGGGCCGCGCAGGACAAAGGGTACTTCGCTAGCGGCGGGATCGAGCTCAACCTTACCAACACTCCCAACTCGGTTTTCCAGCTCACGAACTTGATCGACGGAAAGTTCGATATCGCGATGACCGCGATCGACAACGTGATCGCCTATATGGAGGGGCAAGGCGAGGCACCGACCCAAGCTAAACCCGATCTGACCGTGTTCATGGGCGGCGACAACGGATTCTTGAGCCTCGTTACCGTCCCTGGGGTGAGGAACGTCACCGATCTCAAGGGGCGCACCGTGTCAGTGGACGCGAGGACCACCGGCTACGCCTTCGTACTGTTCGACCTGCTCAAGCGCAAAGGCCTCAATGACGGCGACTACAAAGTCGAGAAGGCGGGCGGTGTATTGCAACGCTGGGAGGCCCTGAGGGAAAAGAAGCACGACGGCACGCTGCTCCTTACCCCATTCGAGTTCATGGCGAAGGCGAACGGCTTCAACGTGCTGGAGTACGCGATCGACGCGTACGG
>Ga0182035_10002058_pt1 | contig 10486 bp, 8 predicted proteins | sample flu12Cox44000170_FD_125969 | JGI IMG/M metagenome (GOLD analysis project Ga0182035, IMG submission 125969) | Lab enrichment of tropical soil microbial communities from Luquillo Experimental Forest, Puerto Rico - flux4day.12C.oxic.44.000.170 | ecosystem: Environmental > Terrestrial > Soil >...
GCGCCAGCCGGGCTCGACCTCATCGTGGGAGCTCGCGCGCACGTCGAAACCCGCGGCGAACTGCAGCCAGACGGCTGGCTTCCAAAAGACCTCTTCACGGACAAGGCCGTCGCCGACGACCTGCGTGGCATCGTTTGAGGTTGTCTGGGGGAAAAGGAACACGACGCCTTCAGCGAAGCCACGTTGCGTGAGTGTCTGTGCGTTGGTACCGCGTGCGCACACGAGGGCGAGCGCAAGGGCGAGCGCGGAGGCCCGCCTCATTGACGGCGAATGGCCAGCAGTGTGAAGTCGGCGTCGTTCAGATTGACGTTGTATTCGAGGCGGTCGAGCGTCAGGCGCGTGCGGCTGCCAACGCGGAGGTCGGACATCTCGAGCTGCCTGGCGGTCCAGATGCCCTGGACATTCCGGATGTCGGAGTATTGAAGACGCCGGACGACTTCGCTTTTGATGAAATTCTCAATTCGGGCGAGGGCGTAGTTGTCCTTGCGGATCCAGACGATGGCCTTGGTGTATTGCGATGATTTTGACTGCTTCGGCGTGGACTCGATTTTCCAACAGGCGGCCCCATCGACGACTTCCTCGCCGGCGAGTGAGTAGTCGTACTGATCGACGTCGCGCTCCTCGAGGTCCTCGAAGCTGAAATCGGTGCCGAAGAACCGTGTCGAGCGATCTTGCAGCGCGATGCGACGCTCACGTTCGATGGCCGGGGTCCACATCCACTGATCGGATGCGCGATCCGGATGATTCACGACGAGCAAGGCGACGCCCTTCACCTCCGGGGGCGCCGTGAATCGCAGGACCGCCTTGCTCCGGCCGTTCGAGCCGAGGCGCTCGAACGTCCATCGCTTGTCGGTGATTCGACCCTTCCTGTCGAAAACCTGAAGCAGACCTTCATACCTTTGGGATTTCGCATCGGCGCGGCGCTGGGACTCGCCGACGATGTCGCGTGCGGCGTCCGCGCCGCGAAGCGTGACGGAGAGGGCGAGGGTGGCGACGATGAGGGCGTTTATTGCTGTGGCGGCGGGGCCCCACCCCGAGCGCGCGCTGGCGCTACTCATATTCCAACCCCTCCACGAGTGAGCCGTTGACGGCGGCCTCGGCGGGCCATACCGCTGCGATGAACGCGGCGCCGAGGATGAGCGGCACGAGCGCAAGCACCGTCGGGACAGGGAACGTGTAGTCGAGGCGCATGCCCGCGATGTCGTGGTGCACGATTTGGAGAATGTAGTACAGGTTCACCGCCCCCAGCGCGTAGCCAAGAATCAGGCCCAGGACGCCGATGACGAGCGCCTCGATCCAGACTGTCCGGCGAATCTGCCCCTTCAAGCCACCGACGGCTTGCAAGACGCCGAGCTCGCGCCGGCGATCGGTGATGGACACGGTCAGGGTATTCACGATCCCCAGGATCGCGACGAGCACGGCCACCGCAATCTGCACGGACGTCAACCCGAACCATTGATCGGTGATCTTCAGGATGTAGCGTTTCAGCTCGTTGTTCGTCAGCACAAACACCTGACGCTGTCCGGCAAATCGCTCGATGATGCGCCGGCGAACTTCTGGCACGTCAGCGCCTTTCTGTAAGTACACGCGAAATGCGTTCACTGAATCGTCGTTCCAATACTTGGTGAAGACGCGACGATCCATCAGGATCGTTCCCAGCTGGTCGGAGTAGTCGACGACGATGCCGACGATAGGCAGGTGGAGGGTTCCACCGGGAGTGGGAAGGTCGAGGATGTCGCCCAGCGAGAGGTGCTGCAGCTGCGCGAGGTTGTCAGAGACCATCAAACCTTCGCCTGCTGCCGTCTTCCTGTACATTTCGGTGGCGTTGCCTTCGACCGGCTGGCGGCGTGCCGTTTGCGCGATGCCGTCGACCTCGATGGCCACCAGCATGACTGGAGACTTTCGAAACATGATGCGCCCGTCACGAACCATCTGAACGCGCTCGACACCGGCGAGGCCGGCAATCTGCGGGCCCATATCCGGCGGAAACCGAATCGTTCTGAGCACGATGCTCTCCGAGGGCAGGACGAAGAGATCCGGATTGAGCGCGGTGTTCATCCAATCGATGATCGAGTCGTAGCTGGAGCGTGCCATGCCGGCAAATGCGACGACGAGCGCGAGCGAGAGCATCAAGGCGGCCACGCTCGCGGAGGTGCGCCGGGGCGCCTGTATCAGGCTGTCGGCTGCCAGCGCGCCTTCGACGGGTCGAATCCATTTGAGGACGGGCCTTACCGTTCTGGCGAGCGCGAGCGATAGCAGAGGAGCAAGGAGCAGGGCTGCGACGATCGCCAGGAAATAGCCGGCGTAGAACCGAAGCATTCCCAGCGCTCCGCCACCGCGGGGGACCATAAGACACACGATCGAGACGGCGCCGAGCACGGCGGCGATGATGGCTCGCATCCGGCTCTCACCCGCCGACAGCACCTGGTACTTGCCTTTCTGGAGGGCCTTGACCGGATCGACGGTCGCCGCGCTTCGCGCCGGAATTGCGGCTGCGACGATGCTCGTGACGACACCGATCGCCAGCGCCAGGAGGAGGAACGCTGGGCTGGTGGCGAGCTCGTCGGCGCGTTGGGCGACGCCGTACACGTCGGTGATGAGCGCGCCGATGGACGCGGCGATGGCGTGCGCGATGAGCACCCCGAAGATCAGGCCGCCCATCGATCCGATCAATCCGGTGATGGCGCTCTCGGCAAGGAACAGTCGGCGGATCTGGCTTCGGGTGGCGCCGAGTGCGCGCAGGATGCCGATTTCGGAGCGGCGCTGGGTCACCGCAATCGCGAATGAGTTGTAGATGATGAACATCCCGATAAAGAGAGCGAACAGGCTCGACATGCCGACCATGATCGAATACGCCGAGAGCATCGCTTCGAACTGTTGACCGCGGCCGGATGGCGGATCAACATCGAAGCCCGGGCCGAGCAGGGCGCGCAGCTCGGCCTGCGCCTCGGCGATGCTGCGGCCCTCCTTGATGGCGAGGTCGATGCGATCGAAGGAGCGGCCGCGGCCGAACATCTTCTGAGCCGCGTAGATGTCCATGATGGCGAGGTTGCCGCCAAAGGCGCTCGCCAGACCCGATGACTTCATGATGCCCCGGACGACAAAGGCTTTCTGACCTTCAACCGTTCCAAGGGTGAGGCGGCTGCCGGCGTCGAGCCGGTTCCTGGCGGCGAACTCGTTCGACACGATGAGCGAGTCGGGTTGCGCGAGGAATACCAGCGGGTCGTCGATGACTGCGTCTTCGCCGCTTTCCAGGTCGTAATCGCGGAGGCTGCGATCGCCGGTCATATCGATGCCGAGCACGAGGAGGCTGCCCTCGCCCTTCAGATTCGAGGCCTCTTTCACGTTCGAGTCAACTACCGCTTCGATGACGGGAACAGCGACCCGCACGGAGGGAGCGGCCTGGACCTTGTCAAGAACGGCTTCGCTGAAACCTGTTTCGCCGGCGCTGACCTGCAGTTCCGTCTTGCCGGCGATGCGGTCCACCGTTTGCGAGAACGCGAAGAGGACGCTCTGGTTCGCGGTGCGCATGCCTACGAAAACGGCGACGCCGAGGACGATGCCGGCCGTTGTCAGCATGGTGCGGAGCACGTGCTTCCGGAAATACGGCCAGCTGATGAGGCGGAGGAGCATCATGGCCGTGGGGTCGAGTGGGTCAGGTCGGATGCGTGGGTCGGGCCGGTCGTCGCGCGAGTATCGTTCGCGTGGATCTGATCAGAGACGACGCGGCCGTCGCGCAGAGTAATGGTGCGGTCGCAGCTTGCCGCGACTCTCAGGTCGTGGGTCACGAGCAAGACGGTGGAGTGCAAGCGACTGTGAAGGTCGCGGATAAGCGCCAGGATCTCGTCGCCGGTTCGCGTGTCGAGATTGCCGGTGGGCTCATCGGCCAGCAAGATAGGCGGGTAAACGGAGAGCGCTCGTGCGATTGCGACACGCTGCCGCTCGCCGCCCGAGAGCTCCTCGGGAAGGTGATTCAGGCGGTGGTCGAGCTGAACGAGGGCGAGGAGCTCGCGAGCGCGTTCGTCGACCTTCTTCCGGGGCCAGCCACGGAGATGGAGCGGCAACCCGACGTTCTCGAGGCTCGAGAGTGTCGGCAGCAGGTTGAAGAACTGAAAGATGAAGCCTATCTTGTCGCGGCGGACGCGCGTAAGAGCGTCATCAGTCAGGCTGGCGAGCGCTTCGCCGTCGATGCGGACGTCCCCCTTCGTCGGTCGGTCGAGGCCGCCGACCAAGTTCAAGAGGGTTGATTTGCCCGAGCCGGACGGTCCCACGAGCGAGACGAGATCGCCGCGCGGGATGGAGAGGGAGATCTCGTCCAGGGCGGTGACGTTACGCTTGCCGGCGAACTCTTTGGAGACGTGGTCGAGGTCAATCATAGGCGGGAGAGGCAGGAAGGCCAGGCGCTAACCGTTCGGTCCCTGTGAAGCAGCCGCCTGCCGGACATCGGGCTATTATGTGAAAACTTTCACAAATACGTCAATAGTCGGTTTCAGCCGAAGAGCTGCGGACCGCACACGGCGATCCTCTCAGACCCCTCAGGTGCCGCCGAAGCCGATAGTAACCTTGTCGCCGTCGACGATGACCGGTACTTCCCGGCGTCCCTTGCTGTAGCCGAGCATCCTCTCGAGTTCAGGCGCGTGGTTCTTGACGTTGATGTACTGGAACGCGACGCCGCGGCGTTGATAATCGTCGCGGGCGGCTTGCGTATACGGACACGCGTCCTTGCCGAAGATCGTGACCATGCCTGATTCTAGATCGGGAACAGCATTCATGGGGGGCGCGGAAGTTCCCAGGCTTGTGTCGGATCACCGACGACTGCGTTGTCGTTCCCAGTCCTCCCGCTCCCGTGAAGCGGCGGCGATAGATGGATAACGATGGACACCAGTCGGGAAGCGTCGCCGCGCAAATTGCACGGCAGTGGTGGAGAGTTCGCAGGCTAGTTCAAGATTTTTCCCTGAGCGCGGCTTTCAGCCGTCTGACGTTCTCTTCGTCGGGGCTGACGAACACATCGAGATGTCGTGTGGCGCGAACGATGCCCTGAGCGGCCATCGCCATCGAACCGATGAGCACATATTCGACCTCATTGTGTTCAAGCGCCCCCAGGATGCGGATCGCTTCGACAAACTTCACGCGAGGTAGAATACCCGACCACGATGCCCTTGTCTGTCCCTCGCTCCCCTGCCGGCGTCGACGCGTTCACACCGGAGGAGGCGCGCGCGCTCGCCCCGTATTTCACCAACACCGATCGTCCGATCTTCGCACTGAGGAACCTGCCGGAAACGGTGAAGGGCGCACTCTTCGCGCGGTACTCGCGGTCGGCGAAATCGATCCGGCGGCTGTTTCTCGACGAATTCCTTGGGCAATTGCCAGCGGGAGAGAAGGACAACCCGATCGGGCCGGCGCAGGTGGCTGATGTTGGCACGCAGCGCGCAGACAGGCTCTACGCTCGTGTGCTGAGTGAGTACGGCGACGATTCCGTCGCGCAGCTTGGAGGCGCACACATTGCGTGTGAAGGCGTCTCGAACGTGCTCACCAAGGTGCTCGAGTGGGGACGCCTGATGGCCTATCTCGAGCAGTCGACGCGTTACGTCCCGTACACCGCGCGACCGGGGGGACGCTGGAAATACCACGTGCCGGCGGAGCTCGATCGGTCGTCCCTCAAGAGTCTTTATGTCGACACGCTGGATGCGGCGTTTGACACCTACGCCCGCTGGATTCCGGCGATGGAAGACTACTTCCGGGCGAAGCATCCGAAGTCACCGGACGATTCGGACGGCGTCTATCGGTCCGTCATTCGCGCGAAGGCCCTCGACACGCTCCGTGGCCTGCTGCCGGCGGCTACGACCTCGAACGTTGGCCTCTTCGGCACGGGGCAGGCCTTCGAGGCGCTGTTGCTGCGGATGTTCGCGCATCCGCTCCAGGAGGCCCGGGCGTGCGCGCAGCAGATCCTGAACGAGCTTCGGGTCGTCATTCCGGCATTTCTGACACGCGTCGACCAGCCGGATCGTGGGGGGCGGTGGACGACCTATCTCGCTCAGACCCGCCAATATTTCGAGGCTGCCGCTGAGCGCCTTGTCGCGTCAGTCGAGGCCGAGCCCCGCGACGAAGTTACGCTCACGGACTTCGATCCAGAGGGCGAAACCAAGGTTGTCGCCGCCGCGTTGTACTCCTCTTCCCGGCTCCCTGACGACCAGCTCCTTGCGCTGGCACGGCAAATGTCGTCGGACGACCGTACCGGCCTCCTGCGCGCTTACTGCGGCTCCCGCGCCAACCGGCGGCACAAGCCCGGACGCGCCTTCGAGCGGACCGGCTATCGATTCGACATCCTGGCCGACTATGGGGCGTTTCGCGACCTCCAACGCCACCGCCTGCTGACAATCGACTGGCAGCCGCTCAGCACCAGCCACGGCTTTGTCGAACCTGCGGCCATTGTCGACGCCGGCGCTGCCGCCGACTGGCGTGACGTTATGGGTCGATCGGCCACGCTGTACGAACGGCTCACACGCGAGGGCTTGCGCGACGTCGCGCCGTACGGCGTGGTGATGGCCTTCCGCGTTCGCTTCTTCATGGAAATGAACGCGCGCGAGGCGATGCACGTCATCGAGCTCCGCACAGGGCCGCAGGGACACCCGTCCTATCGGCGTATCTGTCAATCGATGCACCGCGCAATCGCCGATGTCGCGGGGCATCGCGCCATTGCGGATGCCATGCAGTTTGCCGATCATTCAGAGATCGAGCTCGAGCGGCTCCAGTCGGAGCGCAGCCTGGAAAGACGACGCCTCGAAGCGTCGACGGCACAGAGGAGTGGGGTCAGTCCTTGACCCAGTAGCGGGAGTACTCGTCGAGGAAGGTCAGCGACTCGAACGACCGCATCCGATCGAAAAAGAGCACGCCGTCGAGGTGATCGGTTTCGTGCTGAAAGACGCGCGCCGGAAAATCGTGCGCCCGCAGCTCGAGTCGCCCGCCCTTCCGGTCGAGCGCGCGCATCAGAATCTCGCGGGCCCTCGGCACGCGGCCACGGATATCGGGAATGCTCAGACAGCCCTCCCAATCCTCCACGACGTCCGATCCGACCGTCACAATCTCGGGGTTGATGATCGCAATCGGCTCGTGATCGGCCGGCTCATGGTTCACTCCAGAGTCGCCGGAGTCGCCTCGGCCGAGCGCTGCCACAAAGATTCGCACGCGCTCGTGGATCTGAGGCGCCGCGAGCCCGACGCCGTGATACTCGGCCATCGTGTCGAACATGTCGTCGATGAGCTTCTGGAACTCTGGTCTGCGGATTTCCGACTTTTCGAGCGGGCGCGCCTTCGCGCGCAGCACCGGATGGCCCAGGCGCGCGACCTTCAGGATCGACATGATCAGAGGAATTATACTGGCGCAGTGGACGACGACTCTTCCGCCTATCAGTTCTGCCCGCGGTGCGGCGGCGCACTCGAGCGCCGGCAGCTCAAGCCGACCGAACCGTTACGCCCGGTCTGCGCACGCTGCGGATTCATTTTCTATCTCGACCCCAAGGTCGCCGTCGGCACAATCATCTGCACCGCCAGCAATCGACTCGTTCTCGTCAAACGCGCGATCGATCCTGGATACGGCAAATGGGTCTTTCCGGGGGGCTATGTCGACCGTGGCGAGCCACTGACCATAGCGGCCGTGCGGGAGGCGCGGGAAGAGTGCGGACTGGACGTGCGGCTCGATGGGCTCGTGAACCTCTACTCCTACCCAGGGCGCGCCCCGGTCATCGTCGTCTACGCTGCGACCGCAGTCGGGGGCGTCCTGCGTGCGGACGATGAATGTCTCGAGACCGCTGAGTTCGCTCCCGATGACCTTCCCTGGGAGGAATTGGCATTTCGCTCCACGCAGGACGGGCTGCGGGACTATCTAAGCGGCCTCCGGCATCCCCTCAGTCAGCCAGCCCCTCGGCCTTTTTCTCGGACGCCGTAATCTTTCCCCCGGCGGCGGCAATCTCGGCGTCGCGGGCAGGGGTGGATTCGACGGGCGTGATGAACCGCGCAACGACGGCGGCGGTGTCATTGATCTTCAGCTGCCGCATCAGAAATGTGAAGCGCTCCTCGAGCGACTGACCGATCGCCTGGCGGGCCGCGTCGGGAAGGCTCCACATTCTCTTTTTGAACGGACCGATGGCCTTTTTCCGCGCTTTGTAGATGAACTGCTCTTCGGTGTCCTTCGGCTTGCGCTCCTCCGCGGCATTCTCACGCACCCAGGCGTACATCTCGCTCTTGAGATCTGCAGGAAACTGCGGGTGCTCGTACACCATGTTCTGAAAATCGGTGGCAAGGTGAATCTCGCATGCGCCCACGCGGGGAAACGCGTCAAAGGCGTCCGGCGGAAGCGTTGACGCGCCGTGCTGGACGGCGCCGGCCAGGCCGTAGTCCTTGCGCGCGGCGGTCGACAATTCCTGGAGCGTCTTCAGATCGATTTTCACGTCGGTCCGGACCGTCCCGTCCGGATTGATGAAACCACCGTGGGCGGTGCCGGTCTGGACGCTGATTTTGCTGAGACCAATGAGTGAGGTGCCCGACGGGCCGCGCTCCTTCAGCTTGCGGTTGAACCCGTCCATGTACGCGTGCAGCTCGTGAACGTCTGAATTTTTCCCACCGACCTCGCCGATCTCACCGCCCACCGAGATCGTCAGCCCGCGCGGCTCTTGCCCTCGTATGAACGTGGCAAACTCGGCCGCCAACGCGACGTTCACCTCCTGCTGCTCGGGCAGCGTGGGCTTCGAGAGGTCGACCAGGGTCGAGGTGTCGATATCGATGTTCAAGAAACTGGCGGCGATTTCTTCCTTCACAAGCGCTCGAAGCGCGTCGAGCTCCTTGTCGCGCTCGGGGCCGTTGTACTTCTTCGCGTTGACCTGAACGTGGTCGCCCTGGATGAAGACAGGACCTTTGAACCCCTCCCTGAGCGCGGCACCGAGCACGACTGCCACGTATTCGTGCGGGCGCTGCTCGGTGTAGCCAATCTCCGACCGGGCGATTTCGAAGATGAACGCACCGGCGTTGAGCTTCTTCGCCGACCGGATGACGGCACGGGCCGTGTCGTACGCCATGGCTCGCACGTTGATCGCGGGCACGGTGAAACCGCCTGCATCGCCGCGTCCCATCGCGATGTACAAGTCGTGAATCGACGACGGACGGATTCCTGCAGCGGCGGCCGCAGTTCGGATGTTCCATCGCGCCGTGCCCCGCAGCTCCGGGTCCGCGCCAAACACGGCGGTCCAGACGAGGCGGTCGATTGTCTCGGGGGTCAATGGGGCGACGCTGGTCATTTCTTTCACAGACTGAAACATGCGAGCTCTCCTCGGGGCTCCGGCCCCCGGACCCAGCCGGTCATTCTAGCACCGGGTATTTGAAGTCTTCTACGTCAGCCGCGGCAATGGCGGCGGCGACCATGGCGCCATGGTTGACGTTTTCCGCAGCGGCCAACGCTTCCTCGGCGGCCTGGATCTCCTCCAACCTCGCGCGCGTCGCGGGGCGGTGTGGCGTGAAGAGCGTGCAGCAATCCTCATCCGGGATGATCGAGATGGGATACGTGCCGATTCGCTGAGCCTCGGCGCTGATTTCGTCCTTGTCCATCCCGATCAGCGGCCGCAAAACTGTCATTTCGGTCGCTCCTGCAATCGCGGTCATGTTCTCCAGCGTCTGAGAGGCCACTTGACCGATCGCCTCGCCGGTGACGAGCGCCCGCGCGTGCCAACGGCGCGCGAGCTGTTCGGCGATGCGAAGCATGAAGCGCCGATAGATGACGACGCGCAACTCGGGCGGGACGGCCAACACCACTTTCCGTTGGAGGTCACCGAAGGGGACAAGGATCAACCGCGAGCGAAGCTGGTATCTCGTGAGCAGCGCCGCGATTTCCCGAACCTTTTCCTGCGACGCACGCGACAGAATCGGATAGCTGTGAAAATGGATGAGCAGGACCGAGCAGCCCCGCCGCATCAAGCGGTAGGCCGCGACCGGGGAATCGATGCCGCCAGACAGCAAGCACGCGACGCGCCCTCCCGTGCCCGTGGGCAGCCCGCCGGCGCCAGGTTCCTTCGCGAAATAGTAGAGCGCGCCTTCAGTCAGCATCTCCACGTGAATCGTCAACGCCGGCCGTGCAAGGGCGACACGCCAGCCCTTCGCCTGCTTGATGAGCCCACCGACTTCGCGCTCGACCTGCGGCGACGTGAAGGGGAGGCGCTTGTCCTGGCGGGTCGCCGACACGCGGAACGATTCCGGGCACCGGTCCCCAAGGTCGTCCAGAATTGCACGCGCGATCTCGTTGACGTCGTGCGTCGCTCGCTTCGCGAACGAGAAGTTGGCGATGCCGAACACGCGCGCCAGACGACTTTCGAACACGTGATTCGGGATGTGCGATTCGGGGTTCGAGATCTCAGCGGCGACATCGATTTCTATCCGACCGGCGACCGAACGCACCGACCGGACGGGAAGGCCCTTGAGGGCATCCTTGATGTTACGAACGA
>Ga0182035_10002061_pt1 | contig 10480 bp, 10 predicted proteins | sample flu12Cox44000170_FD_125969 | JGI IMG/M metagenome (GOLD analysis project Ga0182035, IMG submission 125969) | Lab enrichment of tropical soil microbial communities from Luquillo Experimental Forest, Puerto Rico - flux4day.12C.oxic.44.000.170 | ecosystem: Environmental > Terrestrial > Soil >...
ACGCGCGAGACGCGACTGCTGCTATGCGACCTCTTCGCGCGGCTTTTGCAGACCGGATTGGGGCTTCTTGGAATTCAAGTACCGGAAAAGATGTAGTTAGAATGCTTGCGCCTGACTTAATCCAGGTAATCCGAGACTTAATTGCCAAATGGAAATGGGGCGCCTTCGCCCTCTCACGGCTCATTCTGATGGCAGCGAAAGGCGTGTTATTTCGGAGACAGGGTGCTAGTATTCAGCGAGAAATCGAGTTAATTGTCAATGTATGCAGGATCGCGGTAAACACATAAGAAGCAATTTCGACTCGGCCCTTAATAGTCTGAAGAATGACGCGCTGATGATGTCCAGCCTGACCGAGCGCCTCCTTGACAACGCGATCCAGGGCCTCCTCAAACGGGATAGCGATCTTTGTAATCTCACCATTGCCGATGACGAAGAAGTCGATGTGCTTGAAAAGCAGATCGACAAGGAGGGAATCGAGATCATGATTCGATTTCAGCCCGTCGCGTGCGATATGCGCGAAGTCATCTCGACGATGAAGCTCAGCGCCAACCTCGAGCGAATTGCGGATCAATCGGTTGTTATTGCGCGGCGTGCGAAAAAGCTGAATCGGAGACCGGCGGTCCATGAGGTATTTCTCGTCGAGCCTCTTTACAGAGTGGCGCTTGGCCTTTTTCGCGATAGCCTTCAGGCATTTATCGATGGCAATTCGGAATTAGCTCTCGGGCTGAAGGCCAGAGATCGGGAACTTGACGGTCTAAATGCCGACTTAGATGATAGGCTGACCGAACAAATGGGCCTCAATCCGGAGCAAGTGCCTTCCTTCCTCGATATTATTTTTATCGCGCGCGCCCTGGAACGCGTCGGCGATCACGCGACAAACATCGCCGAAGATGCTTTTTGGCAAGCGCAAGCCGAGGATATTCGGCATACGTTCGGCGCCGTAAAAGAAGAATAACCAGCGAGGCCTCGCTAGCCATGTTGGAATCCAAGTTGTCAAGCAAAACTGCTGTTGTTACCGGCGGGGCGGGTTTTTTGGGGTCGCACCTGTGTGATCGTCTGCTGGCGGAGGGATTTCGAGTCATCGCAATTGACAATTTTCTCACCGGTTCTTCGGACAACGTCGAACATCTTGCCGGCGATCCGAATTTTCGCTTGATGAGGCGCAACGTTTCAGAGTTCATATTTGTTCCGGGCGCCGTGGACTTTGTGTTCCATTTTGCATCCCCGGCAAGTCCGATCGACTATCTGGAACATCCAATTCCGACGTTGAAGGTCGGCGCATTGGGGACTCACAATTCGCTCGGCCTGGCGAAGGACAAGGGCGCAAAGTTTCTTCTCGCATCCACTTCAGAATGTTACGGAGATCCTCTTGTGCACCCTCAGAACGAGGATTATTGGGGCAATGTCAATCCGATTGGACCGCGCGGCGTCTACGACGAAGCGAAGCGATTTGCCGAGGCGATGACGATGGCCTACCACCGTTTTCACGGGATCGACACCAAGATTGTTCGGATCTTTAACACGTACGGACCGAGAATGCGTCTTCGCGACGGGCGCGTAGTTCCCACCTTTATCAGCCAGGCTTTGAACAACGAGCCACTCACTATATTTGGGGATGGAAGTCAGACGCGGAGCTTCTGCTACGTTTCAGATTTGATTGAGGGGATCTTTCGCTTGGCGATGAGCGATCAGCATGGACCCATAAATATCGGGAACCCGATGGAAATGACGATTAAGCAGTTCGCGGAAAGAATTCTCTCCATTACTGGTGCGACTGGTGGCATCACATTTAAGGAACTTCCCGTCGATGACCCTAAGGTGCGACAACCGGATATAACCCGGGCGCGGAAACTATTCGGCTGGGAGCCGAAAATTGATTTTGATACCGGTATTCGGACGACGATCGATTATTTTCGCAAAAAATTGAAGTTCTAGCGAGGGCCGCGTTCTTGGACCGGCATAGCTAAGGGTCTCGGGCTCGGGTCGAAAGTAGCGCCGGGTTGGGCGAAGGCGGCCCGGCACGGCGGTCTTGCAATGGCTGCGATTGGAATCACAGGAGGTGTTGCGACGGGCAAATCCACGGTATCCAGATTATTATTTCAGCGGCTTAAGACTAGATTGGCTGTCGAGCTATTCAGTTCAGATTTCGAAGCCAGAAGATTGACGGACAGCGATTTCGTTGTACAAGAGGAGATTAAATCGGCTTTCGGTGTTCAAGTATGCGATTCCGAAGGTAATCTCGCCCGAGACCGGATACGAGACTTGGTGTTCCACGATGCCGCTGCGCGCAAGATTTTGGAATCCATTCTCCATCCCAGGATTCGAGAGGCGTGGATTAGCCGTACCAAAGGAGATGGGCTGCTTCTTGCGGAGATACCGCTGCTTTACGAGACCGGTGCAGAATCATATTTTGACCGAATAATCGTCACTGCTTGCGGCCGCGGCTCACAACTCGAGAGAATCATATCCGAACGGCATCTTTCGCGCGAGCTAGCGGAAAACATCATCCAGTCGCAGATGAATCTCGAAGAAAAGATCCGTCGCGCAGATTGGGTTGTGTGGACGGATTGTCCCGCTGAAATCACAAGGCAACAGATAGAACTGATATTTCAACAGGTTATTGAATGCTATGGAGGAGCCAGCTACTGAACCGACTGTATTGCCTGGTTCAGAATTTTTCACTGAGAACGGTACGCTGCTTGAACTGGACAGCCTGCATCGGCTTACTCACCCGGTCTTGCTTGAACTTGCCAGGCAGTTCAATCTTCGCGTTTCTCATGAGCGCACCCGGCACCAGCTAATTTTTGACCTTCTCAAAGCCTACTCGAGCCGGGGTCTGCTTTTGATCGGTGAGGGAATGCTGGAACTCACGAATGAGAGCTACGGATTTCTTCGGTGGGAACGCTACAATTTTACGCCCTGTCCCGAAGATGTGTACGTATCAGCCGCAATTCTTAAGAAGCACGGAATTCGGCCCGGAAACAAGGTCAGAGGATACATCCGTGGACCGAAGGAAAAAGAGAAATTTGTGGCGCTCGAACAGGTGATCAGCGTGGAAGGGATCCCTTTGGAGGCGTGGAACGAACCGAAGCATTTCGATCAGCTTACGGCGCTTTTTCCCGACAAACGCATCCTGCTTGAGAATCCTAAAACGCGTAGTGTAAGCCCTCGAGCGGTTGATTTGATTGCTCCTTTGGGACGTGGCCAGCGGGGATTGATTGTCGCCGCGCCGAGAACGGGCAAGACGATCCTGCTCAAGGATATTGCGCTGGCAATTCGCGCAAATTCCCCCGACGTTCACCTGATTCTACTCCTCGTCGATGAACGGCCCGAAGAGGTCACAGACCTAAGGCAATGCTTGGATTGCGAGATATTCAGCTCCACTTTTGACGAGAGCCCGACACGACATGTTCAGGTAGCCGAACTCGTAAGTGAAAGAGCGAAACGATTGGTGGAGCTCAAAAAGGATGTAGTCATCCTTCTGGATAGCATCACGCGGTTGGCGAGGGGATATAACGCACTTCAGCCCGGGAAGGGACGCATCATGTCCGGAGGGGTGGAAGCCAAGGCTCTTCTGAAACCGAAGCGTTTCTTCGGCGCGGCACGTAATTGTGAGGAAGGAGGCAGCCTCACTATCCTGGCAACGGCCCTGGTCGAGACAGAGAGCCGCATGGACGAGGTGATTTTCGAGGAGTTCAAAGGAACCGGGAATATGGAGTTGCACCTCGACCGGACTCTGGTGGAGAAGCGGGTCTATCCCGCGATACACATTCTCAAATCCGGAACGCGTCGCGATGATCTTTTGTATCATCCGGATGAATTCCAACGGGTGACTCTTTTACGCAAGAAATTGGCGCAACTGCCGGCGATCGAGGCGATGGAAGTGCTTCTGAATACCTTGAAGGCGACGCGGACTAACGCAGAGCTGCTTTTGACCGCGCTTCGTTGACGCCTGAAGAAATTAGAGATGGATGAGCTTTTTTCAGGATCGAGAAATTTGAGCAACTTATCGGGCTTAGTTGAGGAGTGCAGAGGGAGGATGATTGTGGCGTTCCATGAGTAGTTTCGACGTGTTGATCATCACTACCGACGCGGTTCTCGATAAGTGGTGCGAAGCCTTGGAAACTGAAGATTCAGTCGCCGTTGATACGGAAGGCGACAGTCTGCACTGCTATTTCGAAAAGCTTTGTCTGATTCAGATCGCCTCACGCTCTCAGAACGTCCTGGTGGACCCCCTTGAGCCCCTGGATTTTTCGAAATTCAATGCGGTCCTCTCGAAGCGTCAAATCACACTTCATGGATGCGACTACGACCTGCGCATGCTGCGGCGGGGTATAAATTTTACTCCCGGAGAAGTTTTCGATACCTATATTGCGGCTCGTTTAGTCGGCCTGAAGGAGGTAGGCCTCGCATCGCTGGTGAAGGAGTTTTTCGGGATTGACCTTCCCAAGTCTTCTCAGAAGGCGAACTGGGCGAAGCGCCCGCTCACGCAACCGATGATCGAATATGCGATTAATGATACCCTCTACCTTGTGGAACTGGGCGAACGCTTGACCGAACGCTTGTATGCGCTCGGGCGTTGGGGTTGGTTTCAGGAAAGTTGCCTTAGAGCAGTAGCGGCGGCTGCTGAGGACCGGCAAAAGGATCCAGAACGAGTTTGGAAAATTCCCGGGAGCTCGGGTCTTCAGGGTATATCGCTGGCAGTCTTAAAGGCTCTCTGGCATTGGCGCGACGAAGAGGCGAAAAACGCCGATCGACCGAGTTTTCAGGTTTTGCGGAACGAAGAACTGCTCGAACTTGCCAAATCCGCCGGAGAAGCGCGTGTGCGAGTTCCGCAAAGCGTCCAGGGCTCAAGGCGCAAACGTTTGAACAGCGCGTTGCAACAGGCTCTGGCTCTTCCCGAATCGGAATGGCCGCCTCGTATACGGCTGCCAAAAAACCATGCTACGAGCGAGCAGGAACAGCGTTTTCAGTGGCTGAAAAATCGCAGGGATCGTATTGCAGAGGGGCTGAATCTAGACCCGGGCGTCCTCGCTCCGCGCCAGGCGCTTGAGCGAATTTCACGAGACACCGAAGAGGCACAAAACGCACTAATGCGCTGGCAGCGACAGCTATTGGGACTATAGCAATGATTATTGTCACCCGACCCGACGCGACCGAGGAACAGATCGATTATATCACCGCACGCATTCGTTCCTGGGGACTGAAGGCTGAGATCAGCCGCGGCGAGATGCGCGTCGTTATCGGCGTTATCGGTCCTGAAGATAAAATCCGAGAGAAACCGTTGGGCGCCTTTCCAGGCGTAGAGTCCGTTACTCCCGTACTGAAACCGTATAAACTTGTTTCTTACGAATTTCGCGGGAGATATTCCCACGTTCAGATTGGAGATGTAGTTGTTGGGGCCAAGGAGTTTGTTGTCATGGCCGGACCTTGCTCCGTCGAAAGCGAATCGCAGGTTACAACGATTGCGAAGGAAGTGCGGAAAGCTGGCGCAAGGATATTACGTGGCGGCGCATTCAAACCCAGGACTTCTCCTTACAGTTTTCAGGGACTCGGCAAACTTGGACTACAGTTTCTCGCGGAGGCGCGGCATGAGACCGGGATGCCTGTAATTACCGAAGTGATGGATACCAAGGACCTGGATCTGGTCTGCGCGTATGCTGATTGCCTTCAAGTTGGCGCCAGGAACATGCAGAACTTTTCGCTCTTGAGAGAAGTCGGCCGCACGAAATTACCTGTGATGCTCAAAAGAGGTATGGCTGCCACTATCAAGGATTTGCTGATGAGCGCCGAATACATATTAAGCGAGGGTAATTTTAATGTGTTGCTCTGCGAACGCGGAATTCGCACTTTCGAGACTATGACTCGGAATACGCTGGACCTGAACGCTGTTCCCGTACTAAAGGCCGAGACGCATCTGCCGGTCGTTGTTGACCCAACGCATGGAATTGGCCTCCGCGAGTTCATTCCGTCGATGGCTCTTGCAGCAGTTGCGGCTGGTGCAGACTCCATTATGGTAGAGGTTCATAATGCTCCCGAGCAAGCAAAGAGCGATGGAGAACAGGCTTTGCTCCCCAGGGATTTTGAGGATTTGGTCGGACGCGTTCGACGCGTGGCTGCGGCGATTGGCCGGGAAATGTAGTGTTTCCGGTGGACGGGAGATTTTTGAGCTATCCCTCACCCGCATTTTTGGTTCTCCGTTGGTCAGTCGTCGTCGCCGCAACCGTCTCGGCAGTTTCCCGAGCAGCGGCGACGGTGCGCTGTGGGTCTCTCTGCTCGTCAGCATCCTGGCGTTTTTTCCTCAACCCGGACCGGCTCGCCAGCGAGGCGCCGACGCCTCATTTGATAGTGCGGTACAGGCCTTTAACGCGGGCCGGCTAGAGGATGCTGAGAGGCTCGCAGATGCCGCAGGAGAAGCCAATCCGAAAAGGCCCGACATTTGGAATCTTCGTGGGGCGATATTCGCTAGGCAGAAGCGCTACGACCAGGCCGTAGGACAATTCAACGCAGCGCTTGCGATTGATCCGAACTTTTATCAGGCCAAGCTGAACCTTGCTGAGGTGAATCTCTACCAGGGGAAATACGCCGAAGCCGCGAAACATTACGAAGAACTACGGAAGCTTGATCCTGATTCAGAACTGCTTCAGTTCAAACTCATCCTTTGCGCACTCCTTTCCGGAGATGCCACCAGGGCAGCAACCATGGCCGACATCATGAATTTTCCAGGAAAAACCCCCGCCTACTATTACGCGCGGGCGGCCATTGCCCTTAAGCGAGGAAATAAGGAAAGCGCCCAAAAATACTTTAGCAATGTCAAAAGATATTATTCCGAGGAGCAATGCGCATATTTCGCACGGTCGCTGAAAGATCTTGACCTTATTGATCCTAACTCGATTGACCAGGCAAAATCACAGGGTCAACCGTCCATAAAAAAGACCGATGAAAACTAAGGAGCGCGTCCAAAGCATCATTCAGAAACTTGAAGAAGCTTATCCGAATGCGCATTGCGAACTGGAATTTGAGACGCCCTTTCAGCTCTTGGTTGCCACGATTCTTTCGGCGCAGTGCACCGACAAACGAGTCAACATCGTAACGCGCAGCCTGTTTCAAAAGTATCGCACCCCGAAAGACTTTGCCGAGGCGGGGCAAACTGAACTGGAGAATGAGATCAAGACCACAGGATTTTATAGGAATAAGGCAAAGAATCTGCGCGCCATGGCTCGGGACCTGCAGGAACTCTACAAGGGAGAGGTTCCCCGTTCCATGTCCGACTTGGTCAAGCTTGCGGGTGTTGGCCGAAAGACCGCGAATGTGGTACTTGGAAACGCCTTTTCTCTCCAGGAAGGCATCGTGGTCGACACTCATGTCGCCCGACTTGCTCACCGGTTTCGGCTGACGACCAAGCGGGATGCCGAAAAAATCGAGGCGGACCTTATGCGACTGGTTCCCAGAACTCAGTGGACGAATTTCAGCCATTGGCTGATTTGGCATGGGCGGCGTCGATGTTTTGCGCGAAACCCGGATTGTCCAAATTGTGAGGTCGGTCCCGTTTGTCCCAGCTTTGGCAGGTTCGTAAAGGGTGGCGCAGTGTGGAAAGGGCGGAAAAAAGCAATTGCAAAGTAAGCGCGCAGATTTAGTAGCAGAGAAGATTTGTTTGCAGGCGCAGCCTTTGTTTGTTTGCAGGTGCAGCCTTTGGCAAATTTTCTGGCGATCTTCTATTAATCTATGAGTTCAAAATCTCTCGAAGGCAAGGTTGGTGTTGTTTTTGGCGTCGCTAACAAACGCAGTATCGCTTGGGCAATCGCTCAGGCGTGGGCCGCGGCAGGGGCAAAGCTGATTTTTAATTATCAGGGGGAACGGCTAAAGGAAAATGTCGAGGATCTCGTTTCAACCTTTGGCTCGGATATTCCCTTATATCCTTGCGATGTGACGAGTGACTCGGAGATTTCGGAGTTTTTCCAAAAAGTTCGCAACCATACTGATCGTCTGGATCTGCTTCTGCATTCAGTCGCTTTTGCGCCGAAGGAAGCGTTGGAAGGAGAATTTCTTGCTACTTCGCGCGACGCATTTCTCGTTGCGCACAACATTAGCGCTTACTCACTTCTTGGACTGGTCAGGGAGGCTGTGCCGTTAATGACCCAAGGAGGAAGCATTCTGGCGATGACTTATTATGGCTCTGAGAAGGTTGTTCCACATTACAATGTCATGGGAGTGGCCAAAGCAAGCTTGGAAGCAACCGCCCGGTATCTAGCTTATGATCTGGGCCCGAAGAAGATCCGAGTCAATTGTATGAGTGCTGGTCCCGTACAAACGCTGGCGGCGCGCGGAATTGCCGGATTTACGACGATGCTCAAACATTACCAGGAACATGCCCCTCTGAAACGGAGTTGCGATCCCGCCGAACTCGGACATACGGGCGTTTTCCTGGCAAGCGACGGGGCAACGGCTATTACCGGTCAGGTCATTTACGTCGATGGTGGATACCAGATCATGGGAATGTGATTTCGGCTTTGGTAGCGCGGAAATCTCACGAGGGCTTTGGCTTGTGCGATTTTCGGGCTAATGGCGCCTTGAATGGATCTTTATCTGGAACTCTCCGCACTTCTGGGTGCTGGAATCGTCTCGAAAGACCAAACTCGACTAGAGGCGAACAGTCGTGACAAATGGTTTGCCAGCCACCTTCCCGACGTTGTCGTAGAGCCGAAATCAGCCGAACAGATTTCCAGATTGCTTCGTTTCGCGAACGAACGAAAAATACCGGTGACTGCGCGAGGCGCTGGTTACGGCTATGTTGGGGGGTGCGTTCCCCAGAACGGCGGCATCGCTCTGGCCCTGATCGGAATGAACCGGATAAAAGAGATTGCGGTAGCCGACGGTGTCGCGGTCGTCGAACCTGGTGTTATTACCGGCGATTTGCAGCGTGAAGCAAGAAATCATCGCCTGTTTTACCCACCGGATCCGGCGAGTCTGAAGAATAGCTCGATTGGTGGCAACATCGCGACGAACGCAGGGGGGCCGCGCTGCCTGAAGTACGGCGTAACGCGGCATTACGTCCTCGGACTGGAGGTCGTTTTGGCGGATGGAACGATTGTGCGGGTCGGCGGCCGAACACATAAGAATAAGACGGGTTTCGATCTTCTCGGCCTTTTCGTGGGGTCTGAAGGGATGCTGGGGATTGTGACGGAGGCAATTCTGCGATTGCTTCCTCTCCCCCCGGCCCGCGCCTCAATCTCGGCTGGCTTTCCAGCAGTAGAGGATGCTGCAGCCGCGGCCCAAATGATCTTGCTGAGAGGCTTTTTGCCTGCGGCATTGGAGATCGCGGATCGATTTACTCTGGAAGCGGCTCGCCGGCATTTGGGGCGGGAAATCGTACCTGAGGGGAACGCTCATCTGCTCCTTGATCTTGATGGGTATGAAGCCTCGGTTCGGTCAGAGACGGAGGCTCTAAGTGCGATCATCAGATCGCTTGGTGCTCTGACCCTTCACTCGGCGTTCGGCGAACAGGCTTGCGAAAGTCTGTGGGATCTTCGCCGTGGGTTTTCAGAATCGCTTAAGGCAACTGGGCTGACCAAATTGAACGAAGATGTTACGGTGCCAAGAGGCAAGCTTGTACAGCTCATGAAATTTGCTGGCAACTTGCAGGCGAAATACGGATTCCCGGTTGCCTGTTTCGGGCACGCCGGCGACGGAAACATTCACGTCAATGTCATGGTCGCGGATCCGGCTCACGGGGAAGTGCCTCAGGACATCGAAAGAGTATTAGATGATCTCTTCGGTTTTGTCATCGCATCAGGTGGCGCGATTACCGGAGAGCACGGAATCGGATTGGCCAAAAAGCGATGGTGGCCGCAAGCGGTCTCGTCGGAGTCTCTGCTGTTACATCAAACTGTAAAGCGGGCTCTCGATCCCGCAGGGATCCTCAACCCTGGTAAATTCCTTTAGTGGCCTCATTGACGCCAGTCGCCTCGGAGTTTTTCGCCGCGGAACCTATGTTAAGCCGGAGGTTGGCGCGTGGATCGCCGCGCAGCGGGTAAACAGATTAGCCCAGGCCGCCGTCGCTACGCTATGGCGCCCCTCATGTTGTGGTAGGTGACGCCAAAAAGCCAGCCGCGACGCAGGCTTTGCGAAGTCGGGTGCTTTAGCCCTGGGTAGACGTTAAAAGCGACTCGCCCTGAAAGAGGCGACCGATGCTCGGGTATGTGGTCTGGCAATTGGTACAGGGTCAGAGCGGCGGAACGCCTTGAATTTGCATTGACAATAACAACATTATATCGCGTTACTGAGCCTCATGGGCCAGTCCCTCACTCGTCTTCTCGTTCATGCGATCTTTTCCACCAAAGATCGCCGGCCGTTCCTGCGTTCCGATGAGATTCGCAATGAGATCTATGCCTACATGGCTGGCACCTTAAAGAATTTGGACTGTCACCCGATTAAGATTTGGGGGCATAGAGGATCATGTTCATGTCTTCTCTGCGTTATC
>Ga0182035_10002065_pt1 | contig 10469 bp, 10 predicted proteins | sample flu12Cox44000170_FD_125969 | JGI IMG/M metagenome (GOLD analysis project Ga0182035, IMG submission 125969) | Lab enrichment of tropical soil microbial communities from Luquillo Experimental Forest, Puerto Rico - flux4day.12C.oxic.44.000.170 | ecosystem: Environmental > Terrestrial > Soil >...
ACGCGCTGCACGATCTTGGTGAAATTCCCGGTCGCGTTGTCCGGCGGCAACAGGCTGAACTGCGCCCCGCTCGCCGGTGCGAAGCTCTCGATACGCCCGTCCAGGGTCAGATCCGGGTAGGCGTCGACCAACACCCGGGCAAGCTGCCCCGGACGCATGTGGGTCAGCTGGGTTTCTTTGAAATTGGCTGTGACGTAAATGCGCGACAACGGCACCAGCGACAACAGCTGCGTTCCCGCTTTGACATACTGGCCGACTTGACCGGCTCGATTGCCGGCGATCCCGGAGATCGGCGCTCGGATAACCGTGTTTTCGAGATCGTTCTGCGCGAGCTGCAGATTAGCGCGGGCCTGCTGCAGCTTGGCCTGCTCCTCGCGCTGCTGCGAGCGCAGCACGGCGAGCTGGTTTTGCTCGGCGGCGAATGCCGCACGGCTTCTGGCGACCGCCGCCTCGCCCTTGCGGGCGTCGGCTTCGGCCTGCTCGAAACGCTGACGGCTTGCGAAATCAGTCGACAGCAGCGCGCTGTAGCGCTTGTAGTCCTGTTGCTCGCGGATCAGATCGGCCTCGACCGACTTCACAGTGGCGGCCGCCTGCTCGATCATTGATTGCTGCAATGTGAGCCGGCTCTCATAGGTCGCGATAATCGCCTCCTCGGCCGCGACGGCCGCCTCCGCCTGAGCGACCTTGGCCTTGAAGTCGCGGTCATCGATGACGAAAAGGACGGCACCTTCGGCGACTTCCTGGTTATCGGCGACCTTTACTTTTTTTATGTACCCCTCGACCTTCGGGCTGATCAGCGAGACGTCGCTCTGGACATAGGCATCGTCGGTCGACTGCAGGAAACGCAGGACATTCCACCAATACCAGCCGCCGCTGACACCCGAGGCGAGCACTACCACCGGCAGGATTATGAACAGAACCTTGCGCAAGCATTTCCACCCGGTAGCGGGCTGAACTAAACCGTTCAGTTCACTCTTGCGGCAAGATGGAAGCTCCGCTAAATGCTGTCAAGGCCATGGGTGTTTCGCCGAGGGTGTAGGGGCCGTGCCGGAAGCTACAGACGGGCGCATGGAAAACATCCTCCGCAAAGAAGCGCCGCTGAACAGCAAGGCTGAGAGCATTCTCGCCGGGGCAAAGCGCGCGTTTCTCGCTGCCGGCTTTGGTGCGGTCAGCATGGACACGATCGCGCGGGAAGCCGGCGTGTCGAAGGCGACCGTCTATGCCCACTTCGCCGGCAAAGAAGAGCTCTTTGGCGCGGTCATCGAACGCGAATGCGAACGTTATTTCGCGCGCTTCTCGCCGGACGAACTCGACCCCCGCGACGTCCCCGCTTCGCTGGCGATATTGGGCCGCCGTTTTCTCGAACTCCTGCTGTCGCCCGACGGGATCGCGTTGTATCGGATCATCCTCGCCGAAGTTACTCGATTCCCGAGGCTCGGCGAGGTGTTCTGGCGCGCCGGCCCCGAGCGTCAACGTCTCCAGATCGAGGCCTTTCTGAAAAGTGCAATCGCCTCGGGCACCTTGGCCCTTACCGATACCAGGCTCGCCGCGGAGCAGTTCGTCTCGCTGGTGCGCGGCGACATTCAGCTCCGCCACCTGCTGCGCCTTGCAGCGGACGCCGATCGGCGAGGGATCGGCGCGGCCGTCGAAAATGCCGTGGCCACATTTTTGCGGGCGTTCGAGCGGCGGAATGGGGCTTCGGCCATATGATCAATGGAGTCAACCACATCACTCTCTCGGTCGGGGACGTTGAGCGTGCGTTTCGCTTCTTCGTGGAGACATTGGGAGCGAAGCCGTTGGCGCGATGGAGCAGAGGGGCTTACTTGCTCGCCGGGGATGTGTGGCTCTGTCTGACCAGGGACGAGCACACACGCTCTTCGCCATTGCCCGAGTATTCCCACATCGCCTTCGGCGTTGCCGCGGCCAAGTTCGATGACACGGCCGCGCGGATACGCGCCTCGGGGGCAACGATTTGGCAGGACAACCGGAGCGAAGGTGCCTCGCTTTATTTTCTCGATCCTGACGGTCACAAGCTCGAAATCCGCGCCGGGGATTGGCGGACCCGCCTCGCCGCGATGAAGCTGGATCCGTGGGAGCCTGGCATTCAGTATTTCTATTAGGTCGATGACCAATCCCGCACCAGCTTCCAACTCCTTCGCCGCGCTGCTGACCGCCTTTGCCGACGCCGTGCAAGCCAATGACGGCCGGGGACTGGCGATGCTGTTCAGCCCCGACGGCGTCTATGAAGACGGGTTTTTCGGGGCCCATACCGGAAGGGCGGCGATTGCCGCCATGCTGCAGCGCTTCCACGAGACTGGAACCAACTATGTTTGGGAGTTTTTTGATCGGGTAAGCGACGGCGCTATGGGTTATGCCCGCTTTCGCTTCAGCTACGCCTCGCGCCTCCCGGAGAGCATGGGGCGACCGGTTCTGTTCGAGGGGATCAGCTGTTTCCGGTTTCGCAGCGAATTGATCGCTCATTACAGCGAAGCGTTCGACCGTGGCGTCGCCCTCTCCCAACTCGCCTTTCCGGCCGAGCGCATCGGGCGCATTCTGGCGAAGGCGGTAGCGGCGCAAAACCAATCGCCCGAGGCCCGCCGGCACCTCGACCGGTTTTCACCCGGCTGAAGGTGCTGAGATCGAGTGCGCTGATCCTGATGTGGCCTTGGCGTCGGGAAAGAACAGCTGCTCGCCGTTGATCTTGTAGTCGGCGATCGTCTTCTGACCGGTTGGCGAGGTCAGCCAATTAATAAATTTGGCGCCGAGGTCCTGTTTGACGGAAGGGTATCGCACCGGGTTCACCAGCATCACGCCATACTGGTTGAACAAACGGCGATCACCCTGGATGACGATCTTGAGGTTCTGCCGGTTCCTGAAATTGAGCCATGTGCCGCGATCCGACAGCGTGTATGCATCCATCGCCGCAGCCGCATTCAGGGTTGGCCCCATACCTGATCCGGTATCTCGATACCAGGCTCCGCTAATTGCCTTGGGATCGATCCCGGCTTCCTTCCAGAGCCGCAATTCCGCCTTGCTCGTGCCACTGTCGTCGCCGCGCGCGACAAATGGCGCCTGCGTGTCAGCGATCTTGTGCAGCGCGGCCACGATGTCGTTGCCGCCATCAACGCGCGCCCGATCGCTTGCCGGGCCCACCAGAATGAAGTCGTTGTACATCACCTCGCGTCGGTCGATGCCGAAGCCGTGTTCGACGAAGGCAAGCTCTGCCGCTCTGTCGTGGACCAAGACGACGTCGCAGTCGCCGCGCTCACCGATTTTGAGCGCTTGCCCGGTGCCGACTGCAACCACCCGCACCTCGATGCCGGTCTGTCTCGTGAAGGCCGGGAGCAGGAATCCGAACAGCCCGGATTCTTCTGTCGAGGTCGTCGAGGCGACGGTTATGAACGGCTGCTCAGCGACGGCCGGCGACGCTGCCGACACTAACAGCCAGCCAATGGCAACGACCCGGAGCAACCACGTCACGCTGCCGCCCGCTTCACAGCTTTGCCGGCGAAATGTGCAGTCCCATTGATCGCAAGGATCAGGGCCAGCAAGATCATGCCGAGACCGAGCGCGAGCGCGAGATCGCCCCGACTGGTCTCGAGGGCAATCGCGGTCGTCATCGTGCGGGTGACTCCGGCAATGTTGCCGCCAACGATTAGGATCGCCCCGACCTCGGCAACCGCTCGCCCCGCTCCCGCCAATATCGCCGTCATCAGACTGAAGCAGCCCAGCCACAGCAACGAACAAACGGTGCGAACGCGCCCTACACCGTCGAGGACATAGAGCTCCGCATATTGGTGCCATAGATCCTCGATAATCTGGCGTGCTACTGCCGCCACGATCGGGGCCACCAGAACCACCTGCGCAATCACCATCGCGGCCGGAGTGAACAGCAGTCCGAGGCTTCCGAGCGGGCCCGAACGCGACAGCGCGAGGTAAACGACTAAGCCCACGACGACCGGCGGCAACCCCATCAAGGCGTTGACGACCACTACCGCCGCGTTTCGCCCCGGAAAGCGCGTGACGGCGAGCGCCGCACCAAGCGGCAGGCCGATGCACGAGGCGAAAAAAACCGCCGTCAGGCTGATGCCGAGTGACAGCGATATGATCCCCAGGAATGTCGGGTTACCCGACAAGACAAGCTGCCAAGCGGCGACAAGGGAATCGGCAATATCGTGCATCGGCGAGCCTCATAAGTCAGTCGCTCGCCTAATTGATCACACGAGGAGATCAAGCCCGATATGATATCTCGTTCATATCGAGCGCCCGGTTCAGTCCTCGGGCGGCTGATCCACCATTAGGCTTCGCAATTTTTCCATGTCCGGGATCACCGCGGTCGCCGCATGGTCTTCCATCACCCGGTAGAGCGCCAGAACCTCCCGGCCCATCCGAGTGAGGCGGGCACCGCCGCCGCCGACGCCGCCTTTTGTCGCCTCGATCAGCGGTCCGCGAAAGCAGGCGTTCATCGTCTTGGCAAGCAGCCACGCGCGCCGATAGCTCATTCCCATTCGGCGACCAGCGGCGGCAATCGAACCGGTGTCGCCGATCGCTTCCAAGAGCGCAGCCTTCCCAGGTCCGATGGCAATCGACGATCCGAGCAGAATGCGGATGAGGGGTTCTAGCCGATCGTTCATGCCAGAGTGTGTCCGCCAGCGGCTTCCGACTTTTTCTCGTCATTTCAGCATCTCGGAGATCCTGGCGGATCGGGCTGCATCGCCGGCACGGTTCTTGACATAATCGGCCGGGCGGCGGCCGGCGCCGTCGCGGCTGGCCGGATCTGCACCATGGTCGAGCAACAGGCGTACCATCTCGGGCGATCCAAGCTCGGCGGCATAGGATAACGCGGTCCGTCCCGGTGTGTCGCCGGCGGCCTTTTCTCCGGTCATGCACAGCGGATCGCCGGTGCCGTCGGTCTGCGCGACGGCATCCTTGGCCCGGCTGTCGAGAGCGGCCTCGTGCGCCAGCAGAATACCGGCGGCCTCGACCAGATCGAGCCGCGCTGCCACCATCAATGGGGTGCGCCCCGAGGCGCCGACCTCGTTCGGATTGAGACCGAGCTCGAGAGCGGCGCGCAATGTCTCGGGATGCTCGACCGCGTCGCTGACCAGCGGCTCGTCGAGATCGCCTTGTACTCCCTTGGCAATCGCGCTCGGCTCGGGACCGAGCGCCTCACGCAACGCTGCGGTGTCGCCCTTTAGCGCGGCCTGTTGCGCGGCATGCTTGTCAGCGAAGTCCGGAGCAAACAGAACAACGGCCGCTTCGTCGTCGGGATCCAGCTCGAAACCCTCGGAAATCTTGCGATCGAGATAGAGAGCAGCAAAGCGGTTCGCCTCCGCCGGCGGGCGGCCGAACTCGTCGCGATAAAACGGCGCCAGCGCTTCGATCGCGGCGGCTCGCGCCCTTCTGTAAGCGCGATATTGCCGCGCTTTTTCCGGGCCGGTCAGGGCGCGATTGCGCATGTAGAGGGCGAGTTGCTCGCCGCTCGAACCATCCGCGATCGGCCGGCGTCGGTCGAGGGCCCAAGGCCGCCATGCCGCTTGATCGTCGAGCGTGCGCGCCTCGTCACCGATGCCCGCGCACAACCTGCCGGTGGGCAGCAGCGGTCCGGCCGCTCGCTCGAATGTTTCGATCTCGCCGAGCGACAGAGCGTGGTCGCGCGAATGAGCCAAGGGCATGTGCGCATCGAACAGGCAAACCCGGTGCAGCCGTGCCGGTCCGTAGAGGCGGTAGATCCCCAGATCTCCGGATTTGCCGGCCACCGGCTGCATTGGGCCCGCGAGCAAGACGTGGTCTTCGTACCGAAAAAACCGGGGCATCTTGTCGATCGACAAGATCGAGGAGCGGGCAAAGGCTGCCCGAGGATGGGTTTGCGGCTGCGACGGGTCCGGATGCGGCAGACGATCGATATCGATGACGGGATGGGCGGCCTCGCGGACGCTATGCGCCAGCGGTTCGACCCCGCGACCGATCGCGCCCAGCAATTCCTTTGGTGAATCAAAAGCGCGGTACTCGACCGTCGGCAGCCGCGCACCGCCATTGTCGACGATCCACTGCAAGACCGGGAAGGGCTTGCCGAGATTGTAGGCGTCGATATCGGCGCGCCGGACCATCGGATCGTTGCCGAGCCCCGGCACCGGTGCGAAACCGATCTCGCGCTCGCCGAGCGGGTTCACGAACACTCCGCGACCAAGAAAGCTCGCCACGAGGTCGCGTTCGAGATCTTCGCACAGCTTGCTGCCGGCGCCCTCGACGATGGCCGGACGGAAGCGGATGCGCGGCCAGGCTGCGGCGTTGCGCTCGTAGCGCAGCACCGCTATCCGCTGCTCGTAGATGCGCGACAGGCACGCGACCGCTCCCTCGCTCCCGTCGCCTTCGGACGCCGCATCCGGCTGCTGTTGCGACGCCGCCGGGCACGTCGTCGCGCGCGCGTCGAGCCAGAGGCGCTGATCGGCGGCTCGCGCGTCCCGATCGGCCGGGCGAGCCGCCCGCTCGAAGTAGTCGTGAAAGGCCGGACCGATGGCGGCGTCCAACGCAGCCAGCGATGGTTCCAGGCAAATCAGCCGGTCGATCGCAGTCGGCGCTTTGTCGCATTTGAAGCTTGGTTTTGCCGCCGCGCCACCCTCGGTCTTTGGCATGTCCGCCCCGAACGACGTGTGCCCTACTAGGACGGCTAAAAACAGTCCTGCAAGCGGAGCTAGGTGAGGGCGGACAGGACAACACCCCTGCAAACTGGGTATTTCGAGGTTCATGACGGTCGGGAATAATTGTCGAGCATCGGCTGTCCCATGATCATCACGGAGGAGGCTGGCCATGTCGAGTAACCCTGGTGTTCCACCGTGTTGGTTGCGCCGGTGCGCAGCGTGCCTCCTTTTGGTCCTGACGGGCTGCAGCCACCTGCCGCTGACGAGTTCGGTGGTGATCCTGCCTGTTCCGGCCGGCGCAGCGCGAATCTGGATCTATCGGGACGGCGGGGTCTATGACGACCTCGACCGCCCTTATCTCAGGTTCAACGGCCAAGTGGCAGGAATTTCCGAACCTAACGGCGCCTTCTATCGCGATGTGCCGCCCGGACACTATGCCGTCACCGTGGACAGTTATGGCGTCCCCTATCCGAACCAGTTCGCGCAGGTCGACCTCGGCGCCGGACAGGAGGCGTTTATCAAAGTCTCCTCCATGAGGGTAAAGGTCGGCGGCGAGGCAGGCGTCGGCTCCCGCGCCCTGTTCTTTACTCAGCTTGTAGCCGCCGAAACCGCGCGAGCCGCCATCGCTCGCACCCCGTTTTACGGGTCCAGCTGAGCGCCCGACAGCTCACTTGCCGATTGACAGCGCTGCTGCCCGGTGCTGCAGTTCGCCGAATCGCGGAAAATTAAGACTCCGATGAAAGCTCCGCCCGTCGACTACATCAGACCGCGCAGCCTGACGGAGGCTGTCGACCTGCTGGCCCATGCTTCGGTTGAGGCGCGGGTGATCGCCGGCGGGCAGTCGCTGCTCGCGATGATGAACTTGCGCGTTGCTTCGCCCCGGCTGCTTATCGACATTGCCCGCCTGCCGGAGCTTCTCGAGGTCGCCGATCATGCCGATACCGTGAGCCTCGGTGCTTGCGTCACGCACGCCGCGATCGAGGACGGGCGCGTTCCCGACCCGTCTCGCGGCTTGATGCCGCGGGTCGCCTCGACCCTCGCCTATCGAGCGATCCGCACCCGCGGCACAATCGGCGGCAGCCTCGCCCTCTCAGACCCCGCAGCCGAGTGGCCGGCGGTTCTCGCAGCGCTCGACGCCGAGGTGGTCGTCTATGGCTCGAGCGGTCGGCGTTTGCTCGAATGCACCGAGTTCGTCACCGGGATCTTTGTAACAAGGCTCGCATCGGCTGAGATCATCGAAAGCGTGCGCATTCCGAAGCGGTCGGCGGAGACGCGCTGGGGCTATCTAAAGCTCAGCCGCAAAGCCGGCGAGTTCGCCAACGCGCTGGCGGTCGTCGTCGCCGATCCCGCGGGCGAATATTATCGCGCTGTATCCGGCGCAGCGAATGGTGCACCGCTGGTGCTCGCCGATACCTCACGGCTGCTTGCCGAGGGTCGGCGCGACCCGGACGCGCTGCGCGGCGCCATTGGTCGCGATCTTAATCGCGCATCGGACCGGCATTTCGACGACTTCCAGCGCAACCTTCACTCCGTCGCATCGATGCGCGCCGTCCAGCAGGTGCTGGTATGACCTCGGTCCGCCTGCGCATCAACGGCGCCGCGGTAGCCGATGAGGTGCCGCCGCGCGTGTCGCTGGCGGATTTTCTGCGCGAACGCCGCAATCTGACCGGGACCCATCTCGGCTGCGAGCACGGCGTGTGCGGTGCCTGCACGGTGCTTGTCGACGGCGAGCCGGCACGCTCTTGCCTGATGCTCGCGGTTGCCTGCGACGAGCGCGCGGTCGAGACCATCGAAGGCTTCGCCGGCGACCGGGTCATCGCGACGTTGCGTCGGACCTTTCATCAGCATCATGCGCTGCAATGCGGTTACTGCACGCCGGCGATGCTGATCACTGCGCGCGACCTGATCCTGCGCAAACGTATCGGCTCGGAGCGCGAGATTCGCGACGGTCTCGCCGGCAACATCTGCCGCTGCACTGGCTATACCAACATCGTCGCTGCCATCGCCGAGGCCGCGCAGGAGATCGGCAGGGAGGCGCCGAATGCCCAATGACCAATACGGTGTCGGCGCGTCCCTATTGCGCAAGGAGGACGACCGGCACCTGCACGGGCGCGGCCAATTCGTGGCTGACATCAAACTGCCCGGCACGATGGACGTGGCGTTCGTCCGCAGTCCACATGCGCATGCCCGGATCAGATCGATCTCGGTACCGCCGGCGGCGCACGGCCGTGTCTTTACCGCCGGCAATCTGCCGCGCGTCAAACCGATCCGCGTCATCTCGCACTCCGCCGGCGCCAAATCGCCGCCCTGGCCACCGCTCGCCACCGACAAGGTCCGCTATGTCGGCGAAGCCATCGCCGCCTGCATCGCAGCGACGCGTGGCGAGGCGGAAGACATCGCCAACACCGTCTCGGTCGATTTCGAAACGTTGGATGCGGTAATCGATGCGCCGCGGGACAGGCGCGGCAGCCGCCATCCGGTCCATGAGCAGTGGGGGGACAATCTCTACATTGAGCACACCTTGGAGGGTGGTGACATCGACGCCGCTGCGCGCACCGCCGATATAGTGGTCACCCGCGAATTTCGCATGCAGCGGCAGTCGGGCGCGCCGCTCGAAACCCGCGGTGTGCTCGCCTATCGCGACCATCGCCTCGACGAGGTCGTGATCTACGCCTCGACCCAGACGCCCCATACGGTTCGCGTCGCGCTCGCCGAGCTTCTCGATATCGAGGAGCGTAGGATTCGGGTCGTCGCTCCCGATGTCGGTGGCGGGTTCGGTCCCAAGGCCCGTCTCTATCCGGAGGAAATCATCCTCGCGGGACTGGCGCTGCAGCTTGATCATCCGATCCGCTGGATCGAGGACCGCGGCGAGCATCTGCTGACCACGGCGCACACCCGCGACCACCATTACAAAGTCACCGCCCATGCTGACCGGCAAGGTAGAATTCTCGGGGTCGACGCCGAGATCGTCGTCGATGCCGGCGCCTACGGGTTGTGGCCGCAGGGGCCATTCCACGAGGCCAGCATGGTGGCGCGCGCTTTGCCGGGGCCGTACACGATCCCGAATTATCGGGCCAGGCACTGTACGGTGGCGACTAACAAGACGCCGCTCGGCCCCTATCGCGGGGTCGGCCGCCCGGGGGCGTGCTTTGCGATCGAGCGGCTGGTTGACGAGATCGCCCGCGAAGTCGGGCGTGAGCCCAACGAGGTCCGGGTGCTCAATCTCGTGCGCCCCGGGCAGATGCCCTTTACGACAGTGGGCGGCCTGCGTCTTGACAGCGGCGACTATCCGGAAAGCGTGCGGCTATGCGCCGAGCTTCTAGACGTACCCGCGGTCCGCGCGCGCCAGCAGCGCGGCGAGCAGGATGGGAGATTGATCGGCATCGGCTTTGCCGCCTTTGCCGAGCAGACCGCACACGGCGCTGCGGAGTTCGCCTCTCGCGGCGCGTCGATCATTCCAGGGTTCGAGAGCTGCACGGCGCGGGTGCTGACCGACGGCAGTGTCGTCTTAATGGTCGGCATCCAGTCGCACGGCCAAGGCCTCGAAACGGTACTGTCGCAGGTGGCCGCCGAGGAGCTCGGCATCGACCCGGCGCGGATCTCGGTGCGCCATGGCGACACCGAGAGCACGGCGTTCGGGTTCGGCACTTTCGCCTCGCGCAGCATGGTCATGTCGGGCGGGGCGGTGGCGCGCGCCAGCCGCATGCTGCGCGATAAGCTGTGCCGCATCGGCGCTCACCTGCTGCAATGCGACGTCGCGGAAGTGCGCTGCGCTGATGGTGTGGTGTCGGGGCCGCAGGGCTCGGTCACGATCGGCGAGATAGCCAA
>Ga0182035_10002069_pt1 | contig 10465 bp, 8 predicted proteins | sample flu12Cox44000170_FD_125969 | JGI IMG/M metagenome (GOLD analysis project Ga0182035, IMG submission 125969) | Lab enrichment of tropical soil microbial communities from Luquillo Experimental Forest, Puerto Rico - flux4day.12C.oxic.44.000.170 | ecosystem: Environmental > Terrestrial > Soil >...
CAAATGTATCCACTGCTGAATCTCTTTTTCACCGACGCTTTCTACCAAAACGATCAGCTAAGGCAGCGGATGGCCTGGGCCTGGCACAAGATTATCGTCGTTTCCGGACGCCTGGATGGGCTGCAAATCCCCAGCCATTTGACTCCCTATCTCAACGTCATCGATCAATATTGCATGGGGAATTACTATGACCTTCTTTACAATATGACTCTTACGCCCGCCATGGGGCGCTATCTGGACATGAATATCAGCACGCGGTCCAGCCCCAACGAGAACTACGCCCGCGAGATACTCCAGTTGTTTTCGATTGGTCTGGACTCGTTAAATCCGGATGGGACTCCAATTCGGGACCCGGACACGGGCCTCATCATCCCGACCTATACCCAGGATGACATCATCCAATATACCCGGGCTTTGACAGGTTGGGTTTTTGCGGCTCCGCCACAGACGGGCTATACCAACTATCGGGACCATATGATACCCCGAAATCCCGAAACCATGTATCACGACCGCAGTGAAAAGTTTTTGTTGCCGCTGGGCTACCCTAACCACCTCGATCCCAATCAATCCGCGCAGGATGATTTGACCGCCGTTCATCAGAACATTTTTTCTCACCCGAATTTGGGCCCGTTTGTGGCCCGAAGCCTCATTCAACAGCTGGTCACCAGTAACCCCGCTCCGGACTATATCGCTCGCGTGGCCGGCGTTTTCAATGACCGTGGCGACGGGGTGCGTGGCGACCTGAGTGCGGTAACGGCCGCCATTCTCCTGGATCCGGCGGCACGCGGCGATGTGTCGACTGATCCATCGTTCGGTAAACTCCGGGAGCCTGTCCAGTATCTAAATAACTGCCTCCGTGCTTTTTATGTCATTGGCTACGACGACACACCGATGAGTGACGGCAACCTCAACGGCATCGGCAACGGGCCCAGCTCCCAGGACCAAAGCGTGTTACAACCGCCAACCGTATTCAGTTACTACCTGCCCGCTCAAGTTGCGCCTTATTCCGGCGGATTGTTGGGCCCGGAGTTTGGTATTTTCACCACTTCCACCACTTATCGGAAGGCCAACATGATCAACCAGTTGTTCATGACCGGCAATAACGGCATCTCCCCCAGTCCTCCGAATACCCCGCACGGGACCAAGCCCGATCTGACCAATTTAATTTCCATGGCAGGGGATCCGGGAGGCATGGCGGACTACTTGAACGGCTACCTATTGCACGGCACGATGTCGCAACAATTCCGGGACCAGTTGGTCGCGGCCATCAATGCGGTGGCGCCCGGCAATCCGACCAAACGCGCCAAGACGGCCGCGTACCTCGTTCTGACTTCGGCACAATACCAGGTACAACAATAACCCGGGCAACACGGTAGCCCCACAAACTTTCATTACTGCCAGACAAGCTGGCAGTGGGTTTTTAATCAGGGAGACACACATGGATCTTACCAGGCGACATCTATTCCGGATGGCTGGGTATGGCTTGGGAGCAAGCGCCCTTACGTCGCTCATTGAAAAATTCAAATTGGCTACCGCCCTGGCAGCAGCGCCGGGATCCGGTTACAAGGCATTGGTTTGTATCCACCTCGGCGGCGGCAACGACGGGAATAACATGATTATTCCTTACGATAACTATGCAACCTACCGCAACCTCCGCGGCGCGGATTTGTCTATTCCCCAAGACCAGTTAGCCAACCGCCGATTGGCTACCAGCATCGGCAATTTTGCGATGCATCCGCGCCTGGGAGATGCCGGCCCCGCGGGCGAACCCGTTTTGTATGACCTCTATGCCCAGAGTAAGCTGGCCGTCGTTCTGAACGTAGGTCCGCTTGTGCGCAACCTCACCCGTTCCGAATACCAGACACTCCCGCCGGCCACCAGACCCTACCAACTGTTTTCGCACTCCGACCAGGTGGAAATCTGGCAAACGGCCCGGGCCGATTCACGCGCAATTACGGGTTGGGGAGGACGCATTGCCGATCGCGTGCCCAGTGGCGGGCCGAGGTTGACGACCATCACTTCGATATCCGGTTCTCAGGTTTTTAATAACGGGAACTCTTCCAATCCACTCATTATCGCGGCCCATCCGACAACGTTACGCAACGTGCTGGTGTTGAACGGTTTCGGTTCCGGCACCGATGAGACCGCCCGGCGTAATGCCTTCAATTTTTTCCGGACTATCGATCGCGATACCACGCTCGTCAGGGCGTGCATGGACGTTACCCAGCAAACCAGCGATATCGCCAGTCTATTTAACGTCAACGACCCGACGTTTGCGGTACAATGGCCGGCGAATAATGGATTGGCCAATCAATTATGGCAGGTTGCCAAGGTGATCAAGTTAGTTACCACGTCCGATCCTCCTCTGGCAACTCGGCAAATATTCTTTGTTTCCCAGGGCGGGTATGATACCCACGGCAACCAGCTAAACGACCAGCGTAACAATTTCTATGCTCTCAGCCTCGCGATGCGCGCGTTTTACGAGGCCACTGTCGAAATGGGTCTCCAGAATAGCGTGACGACATTCACCTCGTCCGACTTCAGCCGGACCTATCAGCCCTCGGGAAGCGGGGCCAGTGTTGGATCGGACCATGCGTGGGGAAACAATCATCTGGTCATGGGCGGCGCGGTAAACGGCGGACAGTTCTACGGTGTTCCCCGGGATCCCACCGACCCGACCACAATCCACCCCACATTGGTAATTGGCAGCCCGAGCCCCAGCGATACCGACAACCGGGGTCGGTGGATTCCTTCCGTTGCCGTCGAGCAATACGCGGCTACGCTGGCCACCTGGTTCGGCCTGGCGGCAGGGGATCTAAACTATGTCTTCCCACTCCTGAATCGCTTTAATCCAGCGAATTTGGGATTTGTCTAATTGGCGTGTGGTTAGCCGCGGTTCCCGCCGGCCGCGGCTAACAAATCGCTGGAGTTGCCGGAGACAAGCGTAAACTCCGGATTACTTTTTCGTTTCCAGATAAATCCGTCCAGGATGTAGTGCGTAAATTGAGGTAGGGCCAGCAAAGGGACCATGACGCCATGCAATGCGCCCCAATCCCAACTGGTGCCGAACAACCAGGCGCGCTCATGCCAGATGCCCCGATCCCACAGCATCTCCTCCGCATATGCCATGACCCACAACAGCCCCAAAAAAAACGGCACGCGCCAGGCGTGAGCCCGCCGCGGCATATGCGAGGCCAGGCGCCCAAACCGGTACCAGTAAACCAGGGCGAGATATGGAACGCCATGAATGATGCCGTTGGTTACCGTAAACGCATAGTCCGAGTTGAAAGCGACAATGCCCGTGTACCAGCAAAGAGCCGTTGTTGCGACCACGATGTCCTTGCCTGGGTTCGGCCGGCGCACAATAAGCCACAGATGCAGGGAGCGCAGCGCGTATAGACCCAGAGCAGTCCAGTAAAGCGGCGCTGCGAACAATTCCACGACGGGGGGGATAGCCACAAAATTGTCGGGCAAGAACCACCAGAAATTCCTGGGCAGATGGGCATGCCAATAGATCAGCGGGTACAACGTGGCCATGTAAATGGCGCCCGAGTCGATCCAGTAACCCACGCGGTCCCGTTCGGACAGGCGAGCCCGGTACAGGGCAACCCAGCCGTATTGCTGCCGGACAAAATGAAAAACGGCTATATACGCCAGCGTGCGCCAAAAAACCAGCTTTCCTTCCGAATAGAGAGCAATACCCACAGCCATACCGATAAAAGGAACCAGCGAATACAAGATGGGCCGGCGCAGGAATTCCTGCCGGTCGAAATACGTCCGAAATCCCGTGGCCCATACGTGCGCGACATCAATCAGCAAGACCGCGCTGACCCAGGTCCATTCCGGGGTTTTATCGTCGAGGTATCCCTGGCGAGAGCCGATCCATAGAGCCGCGAGCGCCACCATGGCGCTGCCGAGAAAAACACTCAAATCGACCGGGGCGGAAAAGAGCCAGCAGTTGTGGAATGCCGTTCGCATCCGTTCAAAGCAAAGAAGTAAAGGGTATTCCCCGGACAGCAAGCACTTCCTCGGCGGCGCGTACGCCGTGATACAGTGCTTCCTCAAATAACCCGACGCCGCTCAGATCCGAGTTGCCGAAATAAATTCCCCGGTAAGGCCGGGCTGCCGCAGTTCGCGCGCCGCCCCACACAAAACCCGGCCTCGGGCGGATCATGGCGTGGCCCCAGCGCATGACATCCAATCGCTCCACCAGCGTGCGAATCTCGGGATGGGGCCGGGTCAAATCCGTGAGAACAATGTCCGCACAACTTTGCCAGTCCAATCCGAGTAATTTGCGTCGCGCTGCTGCCGGACTTTCGCAGCATAAGGGATAATAATACGTAAAAACCGTCGGACCGCGTTCCAGACCTTTTTGATGTGTCGCCACCACGTACCCCAATGACGGACTTTCATAAATCACATTGTCCCACGCTAGGGGGAATCCGGAAACCCTCGGCCGATCATTTAGAGTCAAATTCGCCACCATCCAAACTGCGTATTCAAACGCGCGGACGTGGCGTGGAAGATTTTCCCGGTAAGGCCGAATGATGTAGGGGGCCAGAAAATGGGGTGCCGCGAAAATCACCTGGTCGGCATGAAGCCCTCGTATCGTTTCGCCCGCGTGGTCCACGGCCACAACATCGACTCCCTTCCGGCCGGCGGGATCGGTAGGGATAATCGCTGCCGCCGCCCACCCGAGGCGCACTCTCGGTTCGACCCGGCTGTGCAAGTGGGCCACCATGCGGCCATTGCCTTCCGGAAATGTGATGAAGGGCTGCGGTTCCGCTCCCGGTTTCCTCAGCCGCGAGACAAAATAAAAGAGCCCCGCCCAGGCGCTGGTCTCTTCCAAGATCGTCCCGTAGTCATCCCGGCAGGCGTAGTTCACAAGCCAGCGCAAACGCGACGATTGCCAGCCGTGGCGATCAAGCCAATCCTCCATGCTGATTTTGTCCAGAGCAGTTACCTCGGCGTCATCGGACCCTGTGGCCATGGGAATCGCGAAGGCTCGCCGGCCCTGACCGTCTCTCCATGCCGCCCAACGATCGATCTCGGCATGGAATGCCTGGAATTCGACCTGGTCTTCCGGACTCTCCCCGGCATGCAAATAAAGCCCCTCGTACCACCGGCCTTTGTAAAAAATCCGCTCCTGCGGATCGCGACACAGATACTGCTCCGCAACAATCGGTTTACCTTCGGAGTCGTTACCTTCAAGGATGCCCATTTCCCCCAGAAGCGTTATGAATAATCGATTATCGGCCATGGGCGCGGGAACGTAATGTGCTCCCCAGGGATACGAAATAACTTGCGAGGTACCGCTTCGGGAGGTGCCGCCGGGAACTTTTTCCAGTTCAAGCAAGCTAAAGTCCCGGTAGCCGGCCTTGACCAGCCGCCACGCAGCGGCCAATCCCGCGATGCCGCCTCCAACAATGACCACTCCGAATTTTTCCGAGCGATCATTGGCCGACCAAAGCCTGATTCCATCCCGGATTCGATGGCCGATTCCCTCGGAAGCGCCGACGATTTCTCCACTGGGAAGGGATGAAGGAGTTCCTGAAGAGCACCCGGCCATTGCGGCGGGAAGGCCGAGAAAGGCGGCCAGGATTTCACGTCGGGTGACCTCTGGCCTCCGACCTCCGACATCTGATTTCATTCCCAGCGTTTCCATTCCGATTCGTAATAGCGCACCAGGGCCTGGTTATCCAGCCGGTTGATCTCCACGGGAACCGGTCCCATGTCTGCCGGCATAAGAAACATGGCCGTCATGGTCGAGTCGTTGAGAAACCGCAGATCACGCGGAGCATGGCGGGGAGATTCAAAAGCAAGTTGCCGGGCAAGAGCGAAGCCCCAGACACCGAACGAGGGAACTGCCACGTGGTAGGGTTTCACGGTGAAGCCCGCTGCCTCCAGAGTCCGGACGATGCACCAATACGAAGTCCGGGCAAACAGCGGCGAGGTACATTGAATGCCGACCGCCGCGTCCGGCGTGAGCCGGTTTTTCAACAACCGATAGAACCGCGTTGTGTACAGTTTGCCGAGCGAAAATGAATTAGGATCTGGGAAATCGATAACTGCTGCGTCGTAGTTAGGTCCCGCTTCCTCCAACCAGATCATGGCATCCTGGTTGACAACCTCCACACGCGGATCCTGGAATGCTTCGTGATTTAATTGAGCGAGCGGCGGAAAATGCTCGGAAAGCCTGGTCATTTCCGGATCAAGATCCACGAGGGTAACCTTTTGAACACAACCGTGGCGGAGCACTTCGCGCAGTGCCAGGCCATCACCTCCGCCCAGGATCAGGACGCGGCCGGGGGAAGACGAGGCTTGCATCGCCGGGTGAACCAGAGATTCGTGATAGCGATATTCATCCGCCGAACTGAATTGTAGATGCCCGTTAAGATATAGTTGAAAACCGGCTTTACCACGTGTGACAATGATCCGTTGATAGGGCGTGGTCTTGGAATAAACAATGTCATCGGTGAATAGACCTTCCTCAGCCAGGGTCGTCAGGCTGTCGGCCTTGATGAAGCCGATGCCCAGTATCACAAGCACGCCGGCCGCGCGCATCCGCAAACCAAGTAACCCTCTCGCTCCGCGAGAGCTTTGCCGCGGCCCGCGCGCGGACCCGTGACCCCAAGCGGCCTCGCTTGTGAGCTCGGCTGCGTCCCGTTTGGCAAATAGCGGCTGCAGAAGCCAGGTTCCCCAAAGTCCTATGCAGGCGTTGAACATGCCAAACAACAGGGACGTGCGAACCAGCCCTAGTTTTGGCACCAGGAAAATGGGAAAGAGCAATGAGGCCACAAGGGCGCCGATATAATCAAAAGCCAAAACTCGCGAGACGAGCTCCTTGAAGTCCAAGTGATCCTTAACGATGCGCATGAGCAGCGGCAGTTCCAGCCCGACCAGCACGCCGATGCCGAAGACCACGCAATACAAAACCAGATGGAAGTAACTAAGCCGGCCAAAGCTCAAGAATAAGAGCGGTGCGGAAGCGCCGCCAAGCAAGGCAACCCCCAGCTCCACTTCAATAAAACAGCGCGCCAGGCCCTTATTCACGAAGCGGGACAACCAGGCTCCCACTCCCAGGGCAAACAGGTAGATGCCGATGATCCACGAAAACTGCGTGACCGAATCGCCCAGAACGTAGCTCGCCAAAGTCCCCGCGAGTAATTCGTACACCAGCCCGCACATCGCGATGACGAGGACGTTCAGAAACAACAATGGAGTGCGGTTCACGTTAACCCCGAATCGCCGCCGCAATGACCAAGGCCATGCCCAGGATGGCGGACCCCAGCACAATGGCCAGGGCCACGTTTTTTTCCTCCTCAATTGCCTTGCGGACCGAACGGTTCATGAATTTCTCGATAAACCAATCCGCCAGGCTGAAAAAAAACAGGCCGATAAGCAGAAAAATCAGTGTGGTGACGATCTGGGTTCCCAGATGTTCCAGCATTTTTGAGAATGTCTCCATTATTTTCCTCCTCGGTAGCCAGAGTACCAGAAATGATGCGACCGGTAGACGCCCGGTGTGTTTCGGGCACTCGCGGGGATGGATTGGCGCGGGGGAGTATCATACTCCCAACCCAAAAATCCCATGACACCGTACAAACCAATAAGTGCAATACCTGTTAACAAATAAGTCTTGACCAGCATTTGCAACTCACCCCTCTTTTTTTGTTGTGTGAAACGGGCTGTAGTCGCTGTCTTCCCAGCGCCGCCGCTCGAAATACCAATGGTAGAACAAGACACAAACCGGAATTACTGCAAGTACTCCCAGTACGACGAAGAAATTCCGCAAGCGGTGGACGCCTTGTGTCAGTGAAACATTCACGGTTGGATGAATACCCCCGGGCGCGCCTTCAAATGCCAACCGCAGGCGATACTTGCCGCTGGGAACGGCCGAAAGATAAATCGTGGCGCTGCGGCTGCCTTCACTCCAGCGTTCGCCGTCCTCGATTCCAGAGTAATGTTCGACGATCATTCCAAACGGCTGGGTTATGTCCGAGTCATCGTGGATGAGAGTGCCTTCGACCCCAATCCAGCTATTTTCCACCGGGGCATTCACGTCGATCTTCAAGTTATGCCGGCCGTGAAGTTCAAAGGGCTCGCTGAAATATTCCTTCTGGGGTTCGCAAGCAAAGCTCTGGCTAAATACCAGCTTTCCGGAACCGATGATCACAAGAAAGAGGCCCACCAAACAGGTAGCCGCCGTCATGATGCCCCAATAGGCATAAATCTTCTTGTGACGAAACGGCTGATTGGGAGCAATGTTTCCCCATGCCGGCCGCGTCAGGTCTTTCAGGTCGAAAGCCCGTTCCACTTCGTCTGCGTTCAAGTAGCTTCCGAGGGACCAGTTAACCTCGCCGGCTCCGGGATGATCTCCCGTCCGGGTAATTTCGCACGAAAGCATCTTCGGCGGGCGAATGTAATCCACTACTTCAACCTTCTCGCCGACGGTCACTTTCCAGTAAAACTCACCGTAGACCAGGTCGACGCATGCCACTCCTCTTTGAAATTTCTTGAATTCCACACCTTCCAGAACGGCGCCGCGAAACGAACTGGCGACTTTTCCTGGCGGCAGCGGCTCCACAAAGTTCCAGTGATCATCGCTCAACACAAGCCAGCGAAACCCGAGCCGGCGTTCATAAAGCAAGTACTCTTCCCAGGCGAATTTCTCGCCTTCGCTCGAGATGCTCCGGACCATGAAGCCGATGTTGATCCATTTGCGGCCGTCAAATTGTCCGGTCGCTCCCAGGGGAATGATCGGCTTGATTTTCCTTTGTTTCAAGGCGCTGAGGAATTTCAAATTGCCCTGGTTTACATCCAGAAGGGATCCGCAGTTCGGGCAGACGACCCGTTCGGTTTTATCCGGTGCCCGAAGCTCCAGCGGCCCGCCGCATTGCGGGCAGGAAAGTTGCAAACCGGCCACTTGCCGGCCTTCGTGCTCATCGCGGCGGGCCCGTTCCGGCACGCCCAAGTCATCCAGCGTGACCTCATGGCCGGTGAACAGCACTGGCTGTTCGCCCCCGTAATCCAGGGTAGCAAACTCGCCATTCGGGCCGGCAAGATCGGCGTAGTTGTAGGTGACACCCGGTTCGAGCCGATAAGGAAGCTCACCCTCCGCGCTGATCGGCCTGGCCACGCCTTTTTCGGTAATCGTCAGAGCCGGCAAATGGGCGCTCACCCGCAATCTTTGACCAAGCTCCAGCTCCAGAAACGAAGGAATCGCTTTGGCAGGCCCTTTTGCTTCGAAAGTGAGGTAGAAGCGCCCCTGGGCTTCCGCCAGCCAGCCCCACCGGCCATCGGCAAAGGCGGCGTACCATTCATCCCATACCCCACCGGCCTGATGTCGTAATTGCGTCCGACCGGACAACTCAAACGGAACATTCCGATAACGGCCTTTGACCCCCGCGGCCAGTACGGAGTCTGTTTCCACCAGGTCGGCGATTTTACCGAGATTCTCCACCTCCCGGTCTCCGCGGGCCACGACGGATCGGCAAAACTCGCACACCGCCACCATGGCCGAGCCGACTTTGAACGTGATCGGTCCGGCACAACCTGGACAGGAAACCTTAACGCTCATCGCCGACCTCCCCGCCCTGTGCAGCCATTTCCGGCTGGATGGGAGCATCACCGCGCGTCACCGATCGAATCGAAACCCGGCTTGCTCCTAACACTTCAGATAGTTGTTGGTGCCAGGGCCAGCAGGGTCGGGGCCGGCAACAATACAGATTAAAGGTGGCAGTTCCGCATTCGGGATACGTGTGGCAGGCCAAATGTGATTCGGTCAACAAGTACAGGCCGGTAACTCCGCCCGGCGGAGGAAACCGGTGCCACACTCCTTCCCCGATCACCTGAAGATCCAATTGGGATATGATCCGCCGGCAAAGCCGGCGAAGGATGTCGAGGTCCCGGAGCAAATCCGCGCGGCAGCCCTCCGCATCAATCAGCCATTCGATTCCGACATTGTTCATGGACGTGCGTCAGAGGTTTTTCCTCATGATCTTCCAGATCTTTTGGATTTGGGGCAATTTTCGGAAATTAGCGCGCTCATGGCAACTCATTTCCCATATATTTGTTCGCTCTCAGTGGTATGCTGATTTTTCGAAACAACGGAATTCGTAAGCGGGTACGCTTTCTTCTTTTACTTTGGTTCAATCACGCTAAACTAGGGATATGATTCGTCATAAATGACAAATGACTAATTCCTATGAATTGTTGCCGCACGATTTTATTGTGCCTGTGCTTTTTAGCCCCAACTTTCGCTTTGGGCGACGAGAAGCAGGCGCCGGCCGACGATAGTACCAAGCTCTGCAGCGACATAATGGCTCTGTTTCAGGCACGCTGCGTCAAATGCCACGGCACCGACAAACCGAAGGGAAGGCTCGATCTCACCAGCATGGTCGGACTCAGCCGCGGAAGCCGATCTGGGGCCGTCGTTCACCCCGGCAAACTCAAGGACAGCTTG
>Ga0182035_10002073_pt1 | contig 10455 bp, 3 predicted proteins | sample flu12Cox44000170_FD_125969 | JGI IMG/M metagenome (GOLD analysis project Ga0182035, IMG submission 125969) | Lab enrichment of tropical soil microbial communities from Luquillo Experimental Forest, Puerto Rico - flux4day.12C.oxic.44.000.170 | ecosystem: Environmental > Terrestrial > Soil >...
AATCGCGGGCCGAACGGCGTGTTGCTCGTGTTGAGGAGGTCGATTTGACCGGCATTGCCGCCCGTGATCAAAGTCGGCCGTTGGTCGATCGTGCCGTGACAATCGATGCAAGTGATTGCAGTCGCGTTGCGCGGTTCGCCGTAAAGCATGCCGTTGCCGTGAACATCGACTAGGAAGTGGCAATCGCCGCATTGCATCCCGTGGGCGAGATGAACGTCTTTCAAATGCACCGCCTTCGCGAATTTCCGCGGATCGTCGTTCTCGATCTTGTTGTCGTCGAGATCGAGCAAATTGCCTTTGCGATCGTGTTTGAAGATGGCGCGAAAGACCCAGCCATGTCCGTGATAATCGGCAAACTGGGTATGCTTCAGCTGCGGATTTAATTCCGCGACTTGATCGAGAAAAGTCTTGTCGCCCCAAAGCCCGTGTGCCGCCGCAGCCTCAGGATTGACCATTGTCGATGCGACGAGTTCCGAATCGGTCGGATTATGCTGCTCTTTCGGATACATGAACTCGCCGTTGGTCTCCTGGTCCCACCAGGTGTAACCGAGATACGGATTCACGAATAGATTCCCCTGATGCATGTGGCAGGTCATGCATTGGCTAGATGGGATCGAGCGCGTGAACTGATGCATCACCGGATGACCGCGCTCGGTTTTTGGAATCGATTGGTCGGCGGTGAAACTCAAACCCTGATGGCCGAACTTGCTCCACCAGCCGGAATTGGTCGGCGAACGATCGTTCGCGTAAACGACGTGGCACGCGGTGCATCCGCTCGATCGATAATCCCCGGGATGATCGTTCGATCCGAAAAATCCGAGGAGCGGATCGTGCAATCGCGTTTTTTGCAGACCGAGAAAAACGGGATCGGTGCGGTTCAATGTTCCGAGACCGCGCTCAGAAAGTCGTCGATCGGGATGGCCATTTGGTTCCTCGCTGGTTGGCAGGCCTAACGAAAGCGGTTTGCGTCCGCCTTTTTCAAAGATGCGCAGAATGTTTCCAGGGTTACTGAGGTTGAAGCGCGGCAACGGTTCGATGAAGGGCAAAATCCCGTGCGCGCGCGTGTCTTCGGGTGTGACCGGTGTGTAGTTGATCAGCTTTAGCGGTGCGCCGTCGGCAGCGTAGGCTTGACCGAACCGATAATTTTTCTGGGGATACGCGCCGTTATTGTAGAGCGCGGCGCCCCAGAGCATCGCGCCATGATTCATCATGCTGTGGTCGACATTGCGAATGATCTGCTCGTGACAAAGGCCACACGACTGTTCGGCCACGCGCAGATCACCGGGATTTAAGAAACGGATGAACTCAGGCAACTCGTGATTGAGCCAGGCGTTCGAGTTCGGCGGCTTGGCGGATGTTTTCCAAAACTCTTTATTCTTCGGCAGAATGTGCGCCTGCTCTATTTTCAAATGCGTTGCCGGATTTCCCCCATGGCAATCCGTGCAACCAAGTACGACGTTCTGCTCCGCTTTGTGCATTGGCTCGATGCCCTTGTGACATTCCAAACAGCCAACACTTTTTGCGTCCGCTTCAGCCTGGGTTTGATCGATCCAGTTTCGAGGTGGAATTGAAACGCGCGAGATTGTCGAGCTTGTGACTGGAACGGATGTCGGTGGGCCGTAGCCTGAGGTTGCTGCTTCCTGCGCGAACAAATTCTTTTCGAGCACGAGAAAGAGCACGAGTAGGATTGGGGAGCACATGCGTCTCGCATGTTGGTTTCGGCGTCCCGCCGAAATAATCTTTCGGAAAAGGCCGTGATTGCGAGACGAAATCGCCAGCACGCCAGACGCGTGCGCTCCCCAGAAAGAGATCGTGTTCATCAGTACGTCAAAGTCAGGGTCACGATTGCACTGTAGAGAAAAGGATCGACGTGGCCGGGCGGGGGGCCAGGAAAGCCGAAGACGGGTACGGTGTTTGTGCGGTAAATGTCTTTGTAGCCCCAGCGCGGAATCAGGAACCCGCTGCCGGCCGTGATGATGATGTTGTTAGTGAGAAGCGGGCGGTATTCGAATCCGATGCTGCAATCGAGCGCGAAATCGTTGCTCGCATGATTGGTGAACAGAACCAGCTCAGTCGTTTCCGTCGTCACCGTGCGGATGTAGTTCACGTTGATGAAACTTTTCAGCTTCGGCAGAATGTCAGCGTCGAATCCGTAACCGAAAATCAGCGTGCCGGGATTCACGAAGTTGGCCTGGCCTTCGGATTTGCTGGTCCGGAAATCGATCACCAAACTGTCGCGCTGTTTAAAGTTCACCGCCGTGCCGGCAAGATTGAATCCCTGGTGTGAGAAAAAGCTAAACGGTCCGCCGATGAAAAATGGGCGATCAAAGACTGTGTCGAAGCCGGTCGCCGTGTCGCCTTTCGGATTCGAGTCGCCGCTCGCGTAAAAAATCGACAATTTGTGGCGCTGCCAATCTTTGTCGATCGACAATTCCAACGCGGCCATTTGCGCGTTAATGTCCACACGCTGGCCAGCAATACCGTTTAGGCCGTCCTCACCGAGAACCTGGTAGAAGGCGTGATCAATGTTGAGCCAGCCGATGTGTCCGTCGCCAGTCCAGCCGAGATAATACGCCTGCACGTAATGATCAGCGACCGTGCCGATCGGCGCAGGGCGCGTGATGAATCCGTTTTTGTCGTAATGCCGGCTTGTGTTGTCGAAGTCGGCGAGAAAACTGAGCTCGCCGGTGTAACCTTTCCAGATCAAATCCTGGCGGAAAATATTTGCGACGTAGACCTGCTGTTTGCGCGGATCAAACTCGTTCAGGTCCGAGTACGTGTCCTTCTCGCGCATGTCGAACGCAGCGAGGTTGTATTGCCAACGGTTGTTGTCATAGTTCCCGAAAATTCGGATTCCAAGATTCGTGTCGTTGAAGATAAAGCCGCGGAAATCGCTCACGAACGGTTGCATTCCGATGCGGAGCGAAACGAAATCATAATTGTTCGAGAGATCGCGCAGATGAATCTCGGCGAACGCTTCCTGCAACGACCAAAATTCTTTCTCGCGCGTCGTGCCCTTTTGCGGATTTGGGTTCACGACATTGTTTTCTTCGACGTCGATGTAGTTGTGATTGTAAACGCCGAGTAGCCGCAGCGCCCAGTCGATCGGCTTGAACGCGGTTTCGCCTTTAAATAAATCGACGCCAATCGAAAAATCGTTAAACCAGAATTCCTGATCGCTTAGGCCGAAGAATTCGGAACTGTTTGGCCGCGCCGTGCTCACGCCGCTCGGCGTCGGCAATTTGCGCGTCTCATATTGGAAAAAATCTTCGGCGGTGATGTTGAGAAAAACATCCTGACCAACGATTGGCGCGTCGCCTTTAAGCTTGCTCGTCAAGTAGGGATGCCAGAGATGCAAATCGGATTGGTATGGCGTTTCAGTCGATGGATCGGCGTACCGCTTCCAGCGACCAAACCCAATGAACCAGCGGTTCGGTTCAGGCTGAGATTCGGGCAGCAAGCCTTCGCCTTGTTCCGACAGCGGATAAGTCTCGTAATTTAGTTTTGTTCGTCGCGGCACGACTTCGCGCACGCCTTTCCGCGGAAGTTCAAGCGAACGCGGCAGGACTTCATGCCCGTACTCGGGAGTCTGCGGCAAAACTGGCGGGAAGAGTTCCACCGGCTCGTTACCTTCAGGTTGCTCGTGTTGCATTGCCCCTGGATCGGGATTGAATTCAGACGGCGATAACGGCTCGTTTTGCGCGAGCAGTGTTGTGTTGGCCGCAATTCTGTCGCCATCCAACGAGAGAGCCTCTTTGGAATCGACTACCGTAATTGTTCCGAATTGCGCGCCGTTCGCCGTTGCGCGCTCAGATAGTACGCGTTCAATTTCAACGGTCTGTCCTGACAAATTGGTCAGCGCCAGCGAAAGGCGGAGACAAGCTGCTGCGCGCTCACTCAACCTCGCGCCGGCAAACCATGAAATTGACCAGCGCATGGAGCGCGAGGATGCCCGAAATTCCACCTGATTGGCAAGCCCAAGGCGTGGTGCAGGCCGTGCTCCGTGTCGTCGCGGTCTCGCGAATGTCGATCGGCCGCCGTTTTTGCTGGTCAATCGCATCGCGTTTGATATTTCGATAAGTTATGAGGTGTCGGGCTCTTCTAGCACTGCTTGCCATCGCCCTTTTTTCGACTTCGCAGCTTTTTGGCGGGACCGGCCCTGCTCAGATTCTCAGCCCGCCGCCGGGTTCGACCCTCACTTCCTCGAGCGTCACGTTCCAATGGAGCGCTGGCGGTGCCACCGCTTATTTCCTGTTCGTCGGCAGTTCGCTGTACGGCACTGATATCTACAATTCCGGTCAAATAACTGTGCTGTCGACAACCGTGAACAATATTCCAACTGATGGACGCACCATTTATGTAACTCTAGGCTCGAAGGTCAACGGTTCGTGGGTCACTAACAATTATACGTATAAAGCTTTCAACCCCTCCGCCACGCCAACGCCAACACCCACTTCGACACCAACACCAACGCCCACTCCAACACCGAGCGCAGCGCCAACACCCACTCCGACCCCAACACCAACGCCTACTCCAACTCCAACACCCACTCCGACCCCAACACCAACGCCTACTCCAACACCAACGCCAACTCCAACCCCGACACCAACTCCAACTCCGAGTCCAACGCCAACGGCTACTCCTACGCCGACGCCGACACCAACCGGCGCGGCTGTAATGCTGCTACCAGTGCCCGGCTCGACGTTTACTTCCTCGAGCGTGACGTTCCAATGGAGCCCGGGAAGTGCGACCGCCTATTTATTGTTCGTCGGTAGTACGCCAAACGGCCAGGACATCTACGCCTCTCCCGTATTGCACGTCCAATCAGTGACCGTCGGTAACATCCCAACTGATAGTCGAACCATTTACGTGACACTCTTTTCGCAGGTCAATGGTTCATGGACGTCTAACGCCTATACCTACAAAGCGTCTAACTCATCCGGTACCCCGACGCCCACTCCAACTCCCACCAGCACGCCGACGCCGACAGCGACGCCGAGTCCAACAGCAACGGCTACTCCTACGCCAACTCCAACGCCGACCCCCGCAATCAGTCCGTCCGGACCGGATCCGCTTATAGTTGCCGACGTCCAAACAATCGTCGACCAGGCTGTCACCCGTGCCGTAAACATTTCACCGAATAGTGTCATCGCAGTGGTTGATCGCGAGGGCTTCGTCCTCGGAGTTTGGGTTGTGCGCGGCGGTTCGGCGACTCCGGCCGAGGTTGCAACCGCTGTAAGCAAGGCTGGCACGGCTGCATATCTCAGTAGTAATCAAAACGCCTTCACGTCGCGCACGGCCGGTTTCATCATTCAGCAACATTTTCCGCCTGGCGTTCGTAACACGGCCCCTGGCCCTCTGGTCGGAGTTGGGCTGTCGAATCTGTTCGTTTCTGACGTCAACCACTTCAAGAAGACGGACATGGTTTATTGTCCACCGCCTTATCCACCGGCAGTCACTCCGTCTCCGGGGACTTTCGGAACACCGATCGCCTTTACTTCGCTTGATGGCTCACCAGGCGGTGTCCCACTTTATAAGAATGGGATCTTAGTGGGCGGAATCGGCGTGACCGGTGACGGTACACCGCCGCCACCAATTCCGATTATGCTAATGCCACCCCTGTTTCCTTTGCCGCCGTGTATTGTAATTCCAGGTGCCGGCGACGCGCGGGCTGAAAATCCCTTCGTTTACGTAAACGGTTCCGACGTCGACGAGGATGTCGCACTCGCGGGGCAAAACGGATATGCTCCTTCGTCAAGCATCACTGCTGACAACGTTTTTGTCGGCGGCATTCGCTTACCGTACGTTTCTTCGTCCACCTCGGTTTCGAACACAATTACATTGCAGGGGAATTATGATCCGATGTTTCCGCCCCAGGATTCACCCGGGCCGCCGCCGGGAATCGTGCCTGCCACCTTTGCTGGCGTTCCCGGCGAAATCCGTCAGCCGATCATTAGCGATCCACTGGTTGGAACGATAAACGGTCAGCCGCGGCTCACGGACGCCGAGGTTTCGAGCATTATTAACTACGCAGCGCAACGGGTGAAGATCACGCGCGCGGCGATCCGGTTGCCGATTGGCAGTCAAATGCAGGTCTTCATTACTGTCGTGAACAACCCTGATGCCGATAATGCAACGCCAACCGTCCTCGGCACATTCCGCGCTGGCGAAGCCACGATGTTTAGTTGGGACGTGGCAGTCCAAAAAGCGCGGACCGCGCTTTTCTACTCGCGTCACGATTTTCTTGGGTTCGGCTTGAACATCGCGATGTCCACGCGCTGCGTCGGATTTTTGGCGCAAGAGAATTACCCACCGGGAATCGATGGAAACTCACCGGGACCGTTCTTTACCGAACAAGATAAACTCTCTGGCTTTTCTGGAGCCGAACCAAATGTGACGTTCACGGCTACAGCGGATCCCACTTCGCCGCCGCTGCGCAATGGCATCCGAACGGATTTGCCGAACGGCATTACAATTTTCCCAGGCGGTTTGCCGCTCTACCGCAACGGCGTACTCGTTGGCGCCATCGGCATTAGTGGCGACGGCGTCGACCAGGACGACATTGTCGCGGCGTCCGGCACACATGACTTTCTTGCGCCGACATCGATTCGTTCCGACCAGTTCTTCTTCCGCGGCACCCGCTTGCCTTACGTCAAATTCCCGGCCAACCCTGGGTTGTAATTTTGCCAGTCGGCGGCGCGCCGGCATTTGACCAAGGTCCAAGTGTGAATCTACCGTTCGTAATCCTGGGCGTGCCCCGCCATCACGCGGTTAAGCAGTTCAGGTCCAGTCATGCGAAAGGCCGCGTCGTGTGGGCATGCAGCGACGCAGCGCGGCCGTGGGGAAGATCGTTCGCCATAGGCATCGCACAGATCGCACGTGGCCGCCTTCACCTGTGCAATGCGGCGGGTCCGACCGCGATGGCCGGGCTCGGGCACCTCGATCCGCCTCCGCTCGTTAGGTATCATGAAAATACTGCCGTAAGGACAGTTTTCGGCGCATAGACCGCATCCGATGCAGTGGTCCTCGATCACAATTTGCTGATGCTTGCCCCGGTGAATCGAGTCCACCGGACAGCCAACCATGCAATGGGCGTCCGTACATGATCGGCAGGACGTGGCCACTAGAAAATTATCAAGACGTAGCCCGGCCCGAAGCAGACGGGGGATCGGAAAACCGTGCGATTCAGTTCCGTGCCCTTCCACACAGGCCTTCGTACACTGGTCGCAACGCGTGCAGCAGTCCAGATCGAGCACCAGAACGCTCTGGGCCTCATACAACCCCTGGCTCACGTAACTCTCTACGACTCTGTGACCAATCGAACTGCGCAACAGAGCAAAAGATTGCTCGATGATTCTCCGGCGGATGATCGCAAACTGCCGCACCATTTGTAAAAAATCCGTACGACTGAGCCGCGCGAGCTCCAGGTGATTCAGTGCGCGGCAGGTCGCAGTGCGCAGCCCTTGTGGAAATCTTTCTTCCAAATTTTTCCCAGCCTGATCGAGTGCTTCCTTGAGGGCTCGGTCCGCTTCTTCGACGCCTTTTTTCAATTCATCGGGTGTGAAAGCAAGCAAGCCGATCTCGCCTAACATAGTGCCCGGTCCCGAGCAGCGGACCTTTGTTTCTCTCCCGTTTTGGGTGACGCTCACGCGGACGTGCCCGAGACGGATGAAATACAAATCGGTCGCAACGTCGCCCTGCTCAAAGAGGGTTTGACCAGCCCCGACACGGGTAAAGGATAGCCGCTCGCGCACATAATCCGCGATCCGGCGATACTCCTCTTCTTCGATCCCTTTAAACAGATCGGTTTCTCGCAATACCACGTTCAGCGAGCGCTCACGATACTTGGTTTCAAATCTTTGCCGTTGACTCGGGAGCCGCATTAACCGGTCGACAACATTGCGTCGGACCTCCCAGATCTCGCCGTCCTCGAGCGCGGTCACATTGGCGGAACGGGATGCTCCAGTTAAACACGCCATCTCTCCGACGATGAGATCGGCGGGCGTTGTCTCTGTTTGATAAAGCGGTTTTTGGCCGATCCAAAAATTGTCTCGCGAGCGCGGCGGGTTGCGATAAGCGGTCACTCTGAGCCTACCTCGGCGAATGATAAAAGCGCTGTTGCCGGGATCTCCTTGCCGACAGAGGATTTGGCCTCGCTTGACGCGCCGGCGAATAACCAAACCTTGTTGCCAGAGCAATAGCTTGGGTGGGATCCCCGCAAAGAGAGGATCAGAGATCAGCTCGCTGGCCGTCAGCACCTCAGCAGAGGGATCCTTGGCCAGAATCGAAATCTGAGCGACTGGCCTAAATGTGATGGCACTGGTTGGGCAGGAGACCATGCATTCTCCGCATCTCACACAAGTCGACTCGCCCATCGGATCGTTCAAATCGAAGCCAATACCCGCGTTCGTTCCCTTGCCGGTTCGCCCGATTACCTGATTGTCCAGAACCTCATCGCATGCGCGCACACAACGGTCGCAAAGAATGCACGCGTTGTGATCGACCGTGAAGACAGGCGAGGAGCTATCGAATTTTCGGCGGCCGGCAAGTGGGTCAGCAAGCGGAGGCGGATTCGATAGAATATTAAGCTGGAAGCGGGAGGCGTCGGCACCGCAGCGTTGGACCATCTGGCCAAGTTCGTTGAATGGTGCAAGTTGCTTGGCCAAGTGCGACGGCGCCGGTTTAAGATGATCTCCGGCCAAAAGCTCGCTCACGACTTTCACTGCTTGCCGGACCCGTTCACCGTCAGGGCCGGGAGCATTCATGGTGAAAACTTCCATTCCTTCCTTGACCTCGTGTTGACAGGCTGGCAGCAACTTGCGCTCGGCCGTGCGGCGCCCGCGTTTTTGTCCGTAGATTTGCACGACGCAAAGCCGGCACACCGCTACTGGCTTCATGTGCGACTGATGGCATAAGGTGGGAATGGGGATTTTCGCCTCATCGCCCGGTTGCTTGACGTAGAGCTTTCGTGCCGCGTCGAAAATCGTCGTGTAACGCGGCGTCGTCCTGCCTCCGATGTCCACGACAATGTTTCCATTTGGATCGGTCAATGGCTCTGCCATCGGCACGGTGACCGGCACGCCGTCGATCTGAAGAGTGACATTCTTCTTGTAATCCGATTCGGTCGGCGGATCTAACCGGACAAGTTGTCCATTGATGTCACGACTAAATAATCCTTCGTCGTCGTCGCGAATGAAGAGACCGGCAATAAACTCAGATTTCGCAGGCATCAGTTAGGTTCCTCTGGATTTTCCCGCGCGACTGCGCCGTTTGCGGACAAATGCTTTGCGACATCTTGCTCAAAAAAACTGGCCGCGGTCAGCAGCGGAACCGGCACCGAGCGGCCTAGTCCACAAATTGACGCGAGCTCGATTGCCTTACCCATCTCCTTTACGAGCGGCAGGACTTCAGTTTTCCACCGGTCTGCTCCGATCTCGCCATCCAGTAAATGGGAGCCGAGCGACGCTAGCTTCTGCGAACCGAGCCGACACGGCACACATTTCCCGCACGATTCGTTCCGGAAGAACTCGATCGAATTAACCGCTTGTTCAGCCATGTCGCGGCCCTCGGCATAAACGACGAGCCCGGCGCCCAGCGCCTGCGTTGGGCTTAATGCCCGGAACAAATTCAGCTCCAACTCCAAGTCGAGAATGTCGATTTCAGCCGCAGCTGGGTCGAGCCCCCGTCGAGCGGCCAGCGCCTGCCAGCTCTTGTTGTTAACATAGTCGCGAGGCAGTCCGCTTTTCGCGGTGAGTTTCGCTGGCAAGAAACCGCCCGAAGGTCCCGACGGGGCGAATCCTTTAAGGCGTCGGTCGCCCAAAATTCCCTGACAATACTGCGCGCCGTAGATGAGTTCGCGCAGAGGCAATCCCATCGGCACCTCGTAAACGCCTGGACGTTTCACGTCGCCGGACACGGAGAAATATCGACGGCCTTGGCAGCCATTTATACCTTGTTGAGCGTAGGTTTTGCCCCCGTTGATACAAATATACGGAACCCACGCAAACGTTTCGACATTGCTGACAAGAGTAGGCAGGTCGTTTAATCCATTTGTTTCTAACTTCGGCGGCATGTTTCGCGGTTCGCCGCGACGATCTGACATTGCCTCGACGAGAGCGCTCTGTTCGCCGCAAATATAGCCGCCCGGACTAACGAAAACCGAGACCGGGAACAGGCGTCCAAGCATCGTGGCCGCTTTTCCGCAAAATCCCAACTCTTCGGCGCGGTGAATTTCGTTCTGGCACGCCTCGATCTGCTCGGCGTATTCATGGCGAATGTAAATGAAAGCCTGGGTCGCCTCTGTAATCAGCCCCGCCAAAATGACGCTTTCCACGATCAAATGCGGGGTCCGGAGCAGTAATTCGCGGTCCTTGAACGTTCCCGGTTCGCTTTCGTCGCCATTTACCACAATGAAGGCACGATCGTCCTTCTCCCGACGACGAGCGTTTCGCACAG
>Ga0182035_10002074_pt1 | contig 10452 bp, 8 predicted proteins | sample flu12Cox44000170_FD_125969 | JGI IMG/M metagenome (GOLD analysis project Ga0182035, IMG submission 125969) | Lab enrichment of tropical soil microbial communities from Luquillo Experimental Forest, Puerto Rico - flux4day.12C.oxic.44.000.170 | ecosystem: Environmental > Terrestrial > Soil >...
CACAATATTTTGCGGTTGACTTCGAACACGCCGGTCCCCTACCATCTTGTGGAATTTTGTGGAGCAAAGTGGAGTGAACGTGCGTGTTTAGAGGCAATGCGCCCGCACGCATCGACGACAAAGGTCGCCTCAAGGTGCCGAACGCGTTTCGTTCCCTCCTCGAGTCGAAATATGGCCGAGATCTGTTCCTCACCAGCCTCACCGGAGAGTACGTCCGGATCTATCCCATGCCGGTCTGGCTCGAAACCGAAGAGAAGCTCGGTCGCATGCCGTCCTCGCACCCGGCGCGCCTCCGCTTTCTCGACCGCATCAGCTACTTCGGCCAAGCCGGGGAACTTGATGCTCAGGGGCGAGTCATCATCCCCGCCCGCCTCCGCGAATCGGCCACCATGAGCGGCGACGTCGACGTCCTCGGTCTCTACAACTGCCTCGACGTCTGGAACCACGATCGCTTCCTCACCAAGCTCCAGCGCGAACCCTATACCGACGACGACGCGCGGGCCCTGGCGGAGTTTGGCATCTGATGACGCACGCCCCTGTCATGACTGCCGAAGTGCTCCAGTACCTGCAGCCCGAGCGGGGCGGCGTGTTCGTCGACTGCACCGTGGGACTGGGCGGCCACGCGCGCGCCCTGCTCGAAGCCGGCGCCACGCGCCTTCTCGGGCTCGATCGCGACCGCGACGCGCTCGACGTCGCGCGGCAGACGCTTGCGCCGTGGGCCGCCCGCGTCGACCTGGTACACGCCGACTACCGCGAAGTCGACACCATCCTCGACGCGCGCAAGATTGCGACGATTGACGGCGCCCTCGCTGACCTCGGGGTGTCGTCACTCCAGCTCGACGCCCCGGGCCGCGGCTTCAGCTTCCAGCGCGACGAGCCGCTCGATATGCGCATGGACCAGTCCTCCGGCGACCGCGCGGCCGATCTTCTGGCCCGCGCCACGGAGCGCGAGCTGGCAGACGCGATCTTCCAATACGGGGAAGAACGGTACTCCCGGCGGATCGCCAGGGCCCTCGTCGCGGCGCGCCAGGACGCCCCGGTGAGCACGACCGGCCGCCTGGCATCAATCGTCCGCCGCGCCATTCCACGGCGGGGATTCATGCGCATCGACCCCGCAACACGCACGTTTCAGGCGCTTCGCATCTGGCTGAACCGCGAGCTCGAAGGCCTCGACCACTTCGTCGCCGCCATCGCCAATCGCCTGCGCATCGGCGGCCGCCTCGCGGTGATCACCTTCCACTCGCTCGAGGATCGCATCATCAAGCACACATTCCGGGACCTCGCGCGCGACGTCCCAAAAACCCAGCCCGTCGCCGTGAGGATTCTCACGAAAAAGCCGATTACCCCGGGCAATGACGAGCTTGAACGCAATCCCCGTGCGCGAAGCGCCAAGCTTCGTGTCGCCGAGAAAGTGGCGTGATTCACAATGGCTGAGCCTTTCGAATACGCCATCAAGAAAGACGTTCGAAACAATCCGATCGTCCGCGAGGTGGACGAAGCGCGCCAGCGCGAGCTCTGGAAATCCGTCAGCGTCGCAGGCTTCCTCGTCCTCGTGCTGCTGTTCTCCGCTTGGCAGCACTTCGAGCTCCTGCGCCACGGCTACCAGATCGAGGAGATGCAGCGCGAGAAAGCCGTCGAGGAAGAAGCCGGACGGCGGCTGCGTCTCGAAATCGAGACGCTCAAATCTCCCACGCGGATCGAGACGCTCGCGAAAAAGCTCCACCTGGTCGCGCCTTCCCGCGACGAGGCCATTGTCATCGAGCGGGTGCTGGTGCCGGAACCGCCGCCCAAGTCGATCGTCGCCCAGCGGTGATTCGATCATGACCGTTCCAGCCTGGCGCCTCGCTCTCAAACGACGACTGACCGTCGTGACGGCATTGCTCGCCTTTTGGGTCGCCGGAATCGAGGCGCGCCTGGTGTTTCTGCAGGTCGTGAGTCACAACCGTCTCGCGGCGCTCGCCGAACGACAGCACAGCCGGACACAGGAGTCGCCCGCCAAACGGGGCGATATCCTCGATCGTCGCGGTCGCGTCCTCGCGACCAGTGTTGACGCGGATACGATCTACGCCGTCCCGTCCGAGTTATCCGACCCGGGCAACGTCGTCGCCAATCTGTGCCGGGCGTTCGGCGATTGCACCAAGAAAGAGCGCCAGGCCCTCGCCGAAAAGCTCAACAACCAGAAGCAATTCGCCTACGTGCGGCGACAGGTGTCACCCGACGTCGCCCGGCGGGTGGCCGATCTGAATCTCGAGGGCATCGGGTTCGTGAAGGAGAGCAAGCGTTTCTATCCGAACCGGGAGCTTGCGGCGCATCTGCTTGGATGGGTCGGTGTGGACAACGTCGGGCTCGCGGGCATCGAATCCACGTATGACGCGGACATTCGCGGTAAGAAGGGCACGATTCTCATTCAGACCGACGCGCGCCGGAAGGCCTTCAGCCGCATCGAGCGTCTGCCCACGGCAGGGTCGACCGTTGAGCTGACGATTGACGACTACTTACAGCATATCGCCGAGTGCGAGCTGCAGGCCGGCGTCGTTGAAAATCGGGCCGCGGGCGGCACCGCGATCGTGATGAATCCGCATACCGGCGAGATTATCGCGATGGCGAATCAACCCACATTCAATCCCAACGCATACCGCGACGTGGACGAGATCGCGCGCAGAAATCGCGCGGTCCAGGATCTGTATGAACCCGGCTCAACCTTCAAGGTCGTCACCGCCTCAGCCGCGATTGAAGAGCGCGTGCTGCGGCCCGACGCGATCATCGACACCAATCCCGGACAGGTGAAGCTCGCGGGACGCCCCGCGATTCGCGAAGACGGCAACCGCAATTACGGCGTCCTCTCGTTCACCGACGTGATCGTCAAATCCAGCAACGTCGGCGCGATCCGCATCGGTTTCAAGGTCGGAGCCGAACGCCTCAGCCGTTTCGTCTCGCTCTACGGCTTCGGCCACACTTCCTCACAGGACTTTCCTGCCGAAAGCCCCGGCATCGTCTGGAGTCCCGACAAGTGGACCGAGAGCGCGCTGGCTTCCGTCGCGATGGGTTACCAGATCGGCGTGACGCCGCTGCAGATGGTGACGGCCGTGAGCTCGGTGGCCAACGGCGGCGAGCTCATCGAGCCGCGTGTGATTCGAGCGACCTATCGCGACGATCGCCGTTTCATCGTCCGGCCGAAAGTCCTGCGGCGGACGATTAATCAGGAAACCGACGCGACGCTGACAACGATCATGGAACAGGTCGTCGCGCGCGGCACCGCGAAGAGAGCCCAGATTCCCGGTTATACCGTCGCGGGAAAGACGGGTACGGCGCAGAAAGTCGTCAACGGTCACTACTCGCACAGCGACCACATGGCCTCATTCGTCGGGTTCATGCCCTCCCGAAACCCGGCGCTCGCCATCGTCGTCGTGATCGACTCGCCCAAGGGGCCCAACGGCGATCACGGTGGAGCGGTGGCCGCGCCGATTTTCCAGCGCATCGCGGAAGCCTCCTTGCGCTACCTGGGTGTCGCGCCTAACGTGAATCCCGCGCCGCCGGTTCTCGTCGCGCGGCAACAGGACACTGACAGTCGCGATGTGCCGGCGCCACAAGCTGAAGCCCGCTTGACGGACGCGTCGACCACCCCTTCGACTCGACTTCCAGGTGCCTCCACGACGCCACCGTCGTCCGCGATCAGTCTTACGACGCCGCAGGTCGTCACGCTCGTCGTTGACGCTGGGACCGTCCCGGACGTGCGCGGCATGGGTGCACGCGACGCGGTCCGCACGCTGTTCAAGCTCGGAATCAACGCACACGTCTCAGGAGACGGCATCGTCGCCTCGCAAATGCCGGCGCCTGGTGAACCGATCGACCACGGGGGCGTGTGCCGTCTGCTGCTCGAACGGTGGGCCCATCCTCCGGAGCTTCCTCAGGGGTCGCGGCCATGACGGGAACGCTCGCGCCAATGACGTGGACCGAGCTCAGCGGGGCGCTGCGCAACCGCGGCCTTATCGTCGGAGAGGGTCCAGCGTTGGACCGCGTGATCGCTGGAATTGCGTACGACTCGCGCGCGGTCGCTCCCGGCGAGGTCTTCGTCGCGCTGCGAGGCCAGCACGCGGACGGCACTTCGTTTGCGCGTGAGGCGATCGCGCGCGACGCCGCCGTCATCGTAGCCGAACAACCGGCGCAGAAGGGGATGGACATCCCCTGGATTGTTGTGAAGAACGCGCGCCTCGCGCTCGCGCTTCTGGCGAACGCCTTTTATCGCGATCCCAGCCGTGAAATGCGCGTCGTTGGCATCACGGGCACGAACGGAAAGACAACGACCGCATACCTGATTGCCTCCATTTTCGAGGCCGCCGGAGTCCGCTGCGGTCTCTTGGGGACGGTGGCGTATCGAACCGGACCCGCAGACGTCGGGCAGGCGGGAGCGCTGGGAGGAAGCAAAAACACGCGCGATGCCGTGCGCACGACGCCAGAGGCGCCGGAACTGCAGGCGCTGCTCCGCGAGATGGTGGAAAAGAAGTGCGGCGCGTGCGCGATGGAAGTGTCGTCGCATGCGCTCTCGTTGCGACGTGTCGACGGGATGACGTTTGCTGCCGCGGTATTCACGAACCTGACCCGCGATCACCTCGACTTTCACGCAGATATGGAGGCCTACTTCAAGGCCAAGCGCCGGCTGTTCGACATGCTCCCCCCAGGTGCGCCGAGCCTCTTGAACGTCGACGATCCCCGCGGCGTCGCGCTCGCGGAAGCTGGCAGCCGCGCGGTCACCTACGCGATCAGTCGCAAAGCAGACATCACGCCCGGTCCGCTGTCGTTCTCGCTCGACGGCCTTCAGTTCGACGTTCGAACGCCGCGGGGCACGCTGCGCGTGACTTCCAAGCTCGTCGGGCGCCCGAACGTCTACAACATTCTTGCAGCCGTCGCGACAGCGACCGCGCTCGGTATCTCGTTCGACGCCATCGAAAGGGGGATCAAGCAGCTCGACGGCGTGCCGGGGCGGTTCCAACTGGTGTCGAAACCAACAGGTGTGGGGACGGCGGACGTGAAAGTGAATGAAGTCACCGTTGTCGTCGATTACGCCCACACCGACGACGCGCTCCGGAATCTGCTCGAGACAGCGCGGCCCCTTGCGTCAGGGCGATTGATCACGGTGTTTGGCTGCGGAGGCGATCGGGACCGGACGAAGCGGCCTCTGATGGGGGCGGTTGCGGGACGGCTGAGCGATGTCGTCGTGATCACGTCGGACAACCCGCGAAGCGAGGACCCGATGCGCATCATCGAGGAGATTCAACGAGGCATTACGCCGGACACGCGGCGTCCGGCGCCTGGCTCAGGCCGATCCGATCGCGGCGACGTCCGTACAAGCAGTCCGACTCAACTGACGATTGTCGATCGCCGCGACGCGATTTCGAAAGCGATCGAGCTGGCGCGTTCTGGAGATCTCGTCCTGATCGCCGGCAAGGGCCACGAGAAGTATCAGGTGATAGGCGATCGCATCCTGCCGTTCGATGACGTGGCCGTCGCTCGTGAGGCTCTGGCGAAACGCCGCACGAACTCAGGCGTGCTGTGAAACCGTTGCAGCGTACCAGCGTGACAGTGTGACGCCTACGAATCCCACATCCCGAATCACGAATCCCGAGCTCAGGCTGACCGCCGAGTGGGTCGTGCAGGCGATGGGCGAAGCTGGCGCGCGGCTGACTGCGGGCGCATCTGATCGCGAGTTCAGCGGGGTGTCCATCGATACGCGGACGGTGGCGCCGGGCGAGCTCTTTGTCGCGATTCGGGGCGAGCGCTTCGATGGCGCCGAGTTCGCGGCCGCGGCCATCGAGAAGGGGGCCGCGGGAGTCGTCGTGCCTCGAGGCCGCTTCACGACGCCGCCGTTGGGTGTGGCCGAGCGGCCGTCGGCGCCTGTGGTGATTGAAGCCGAGGACACGATCGTGGCCCTGCAAGCGTTGGCCCGCACGATCCGGCGAAAGTCGGGCGCCAAAGTGATCGCGATCACCGGCAGCGCCGGCAAGACCACGACGAAGGAAGTGGCTGCCGAGTTGCTCGCGCTGCGGTATCGCGTGATCCGCAACCGGGGCAACTTGAACAATCACATCGGGCTCCCGCTGTCGCTGATCGAGCTCCGGCTGCGGCCGGAGGTCGCGGTCGTCGAGCTGGGCATGAATCACGCAGGCGAGATCAGCACGCTGGTCCGGATTGCCGAGCCAGATGTCCGCGTCTGGACGAACGTCGGCGACGCGCACCTCGGATTCTTCAGCTCTGTCGACGCGATCGCCGACGCGAAGGCGGAGATCCTCGAACGCGCCACGCCGTCGACGGCTCTGGTCGCCAACGCGGACGACGAACGGATTGCGGCAAGGCTGCGCGCGACGTCCTTCCCCGGCCGCATTGTGACCTTCGGCATCGATCGCGACGCGGACGTGAGGGCGACAGAAGTCGTCGACCGCGGCATCGACGGAACGACGGCGCATGTGACTGCGTCGGAGAAGACCGTTCAGATGGCCGTCCCCTTGGTAGGACGCGCGAATTTGTCGAACGTGCTTGCCGCCACAGCGATCGCATTGGAGTTCGGCATCCCGCTGACCGCGATCGCCGATCGGGTCGCCAGGGTGTCGCCCGCGACACATCGCGGCGAGATTGTCAGGTTGTCGAGCGGCATGACGATTGTCGACGACAGCTACAACGCGAACCCGAGCGCGATGAAGCAGGCGCTCGAGATCCTCGCCCGCACCGAAGCGATCCGGAGAGTGGCCGTGCTGGGCGAGATGCTGGAGCTTGGCGATCACGCGCGCCGCCTCCATGAAGACGTGGGCCGGGCCGTGGCGCGCAACCGGATTGACCTGCTCTTCGTCGTCGGAGGCGATGCCGCCGGCGCGATGGCGGAGGCTGCCGTTGCGGCAGGAATGCCGCGCGAGGCGGTTCGGTATTTTCGGACGATCGAAAATGCGGCAGCCTCGATCGTCGCAGGCGTCGAGCGAGGCGATCTCGTCCTCGTCAAGGGATCGCGCGGGGTGAAGACGGATCGGGTCGTGGAGCGGCTGAAGGCGGAACGTGGCTGATGCTCTTCCATTTGCTCTATCCGTTTCACACGCAGATCTCCGCGTTGAACGTGACGCGCTACATCACGTTCCGTACGGCGGCTGCGAGCCTGTCGGCGCTGGCCATCAGCCTGGCGCTGGGACCGTGGATGGTGCGCACGCTGCGGGAGTTTCAGATCGGGCAGGTCATCCGCCAGGAAGGGCCGCAGACGCATCGGCCCAAAGCGGGGACGCCGACGATGGGCGGGTTGCTGATTTTGACGGCATCGCTCGTGCCGACGCTCTTATGGGCCGATCTCACGAATGTCTACGTCTGGATTGCCGTACTGACCACCGCGGGATACGGGGTGATCGGGTTCGCGGACGACTATCTGAAGATCGTCCGCCGATCGCACCACGGGCTGTTGCCGCGCTACAAGATGGGCAATCAACTCCTCATCGGCGTAGCGGTTGGCGTCGTGTTGCTCATGCTCGCCCACAGCAGTCTGTACAGCACGCGGCTGATCTTTCCGTTTTTCAAGCGGCTGATCCCCGATCTGGGGTGGGGCTACGTGCTCTTCGCGACGTTCGTGCTCGTCGCCTGCTCGAACGCGGTCAATCTGACCGACGGCCTCGACGGCCTGGCGATCAGCGTGTTCGCCATCGCGGCCGCGGCGTATACGGCGCTCGCGTATGTCACGGGGCACCGCGTGTTTGCCGATTATCTGCTCCTCGTGCGCTTTACGCCGGCCGCCGAGCTGACCGTGTTCGGCGGGGCCCTCGTGGGCGCGTCGCTTGGTTTCCTCTGGTTCAACTCATATCCGGCCGACATTTTCATGGGCGACGTCGGATCGCTGGCGTTGGGCGCGGCGCTCGGCATCATCGCGATTCTCATCAAGCAGGAGTTGCTGCTGCCGATCGTTGGCGGCATTTTCGTGCTCGAAGCCCTGTCGGTGATTCTGCAGGTCGGCTACTTCAAAACCACGGGGGGCAAACGGCTCTTTCGCATGGCGCCGCTCCATCACCACTTCGAGTTGATCGGATGGAGCGAGCCCAAGGTGATTACGCGGTTTGTGATTGTCGCGATCATTTTCGCGTTGTTCTCGCTCGCGACGCTGAAGCTCCGTTGAATTGAAGGGGGATGAGTACCGAGTGTGATGACGTTCGATGTGACTGACAAACGCGTGACCGTCGCCGGCGCGGCGCGAAGCGGCATGGCGGCCGCGGAGCTGCTCGCGCGGCGCGGCGCGCGTGTCACGTTGTCTGAAACCCGCGCGGACGTGCCTGCGGCCGAGCCCCTTCGTGCGCTTGGTGTCCAGCTCGAGCTCGGTGGCCATCGCGCTGCGACGTTTACGGGCGCCGACCTGATCGTCTTGAGTCCTGGAGTTCCGCCGGAGCAGCCGGTGATCGCCGCCGCCCGCGCTCAGGGCGTGCCGGTGATCGCTGAGATCGAGCTTGCCTCCAGGTGGCTGCGCGGACGCGTCATCGCCATTACCGGCACGAAGGGCAAGTCAACGACCACGGCGCTGACCGGACGCATTCTGGAGACCGCGGGCTTCAAGGTGACCGTCGGGGGCAACATCGGGCTGCCGTTGAGCGCGCAGGTCAGCGCGTCCACGCCCGACACGCTCCACGTCGTCGAGACGAGCAGCTTTCAGCTCGAGCAGATCGACACGTTCCACCCATGGATCGCCGTGGTGTTGAACTTTTCACCGGATCACCTCGATCGTCACCCGACCGTCGAGGCGTACGGAGCGGCCAAGGCTCGGATCTTCGAGAACCAGCAGGTCGGCGACTGGGCGGTCGTGAACGCAGACGACCCGTCAGTCCTCGAGATGGTGCGGCGCGCGCGCGCCAAGGCGGCGACGCGCTTTTTTGCTCGTCGCACTCATCGTCAAGACGGCACGGTCGTCGAGAACGGCTGGATCGTAGACCGTCACGCGAATCAGGACGTGTCCACTCGACTCGTTCCCTTGAGCGCTATCCATTTGCTCGGCCCGCACCTGGTCGATGACGTGATGGCGGCTGCCACCGTGGGCGCGATTGCCGGCGCGGCGCCAGCGGCGATGACCGCGGCCGTCGACTCGTTTCGAGGTCTCGAGCATGCGATGGAGCTGGTCGGTGAAATTCACGGCGTGCGGTTCGTGAACGACTCGAAGGCCACGAATGTCGAGTCGGCCCTCCGCTCGATCGAGAGCTTCGACAGCGGCCTCGTGCCAATCATCGGCGGCCGCTTTAAGGGTGGCGACTTGAGACAGCTGCGCCGGCCGCTTCAGTCACGGGCAAAGGCCGTCGTGGCCATCGGCGAAGCGAGGCCCCTCGTGCGCGAGGCGCTCGACGGCGCGGTTGAGGTCGAGGAGGCCGCCACGCTGAAAGACGCCGTCGATCGCGCCTACGCGATTGCAAAGCCGTCGGGCGTCGTGCTGTTGGCGCCAGCCTGCGCAAGCTTCGACATGTTTACGGACTACGCGCAACGTGGCCGCGCGTTCAAGGAGCAGGTTGCACGGCTGGCAGGGACCAAGGACCAAGAACCAGGCACTTAGGCCGAAGGACCAAATGAGTGGTGAACAGTCGTCAGTCGGTTGCGCGGTGGGGGATCGGCTGCTGGGAACCCAAACTGCCCCGGTTTGGGAAGCTGGTGCCTCTACCCCGGCCGACTGATGACTGTTGACCGCTCATGGCGATCCTACCCCCGCGTAGGGGGCCGTGTGGAATGTTGTGAACTCGCGGGATGTTTCGGGCGAATCGAACTGGACCTTTAGCCCATGGCGCGAAAGCTCAAATCTGACAGGGTGCTCTTCCTGACGACGATCCTCCTCGTCGGGCTCAGCATCGTCATGGTCTACAGCGCCTCGGCCGCGCTGGCGCTGGACAAGTACGGGAAAGGCTCGGCCTTCCTCGTGAAGCAGAGCCTCTGGGCCGTGCTGGGGCTGGCGATTCTGGCACTGGTGATGCGGATTGACTACCGCGCCTATCGCGAGCCGGTGTTCATCTGGACCTGCCTGGGGGTCGTCAGCGTGGCGCTGGTCCTTGTCCTGTTCAGCCCGCCGGTGAACAACGCGCGGCGGTGGTTTGGCCTCGGATCCATCGGTGTCCAACCCTCCGAGCTGGCGAAGCTCGCGGCCATCTTCTTCATCGCGGCCATCCTGGAGCGCCGGATCAATCGCATCGGCGACGTGAAGTTTGCCCTGGTGCCGATTGGGTTCGTCGTGGTGTGCCTGGTTGGGCTGATCCTGCTCGAGCCCGATTTCGGCACCGCGATGTCGCTGATCCTGATTGCGTCGGTGATGGTGTTCGCGGCGGGCGTCGACTATCGCTACGTCGCGGCCACGGCGTTATGCGCGTTGCCGGCCGTCTACTTGCTCGTGATGGGCACCGCGTACCGCCGGCGTCGAATGCTGGCGTTTCTGCACCCGTGGGATGACCCGCTCGGTGACGGCTTTCA
>Ga0182035_10002084_pt1 | contig 10436 bp, 9 predicted proteins | sample flu12Cox44000170_FD_125969 | JGI IMG/M metagenome (GOLD analysis project Ga0182035, IMG submission 125969) | Lab enrichment of tropical soil microbial communities from Luquillo Experimental Forest, Puerto Rico - flux4day.12C.oxic.44.000.170 | ecosystem: Environmental > Terrestrial > Soil >...
GCCCGCCTTCTTGCCCAGCGCGCGGATCGCCTGCAGCGAACGATGCACGTGCGGCCCTGCCTCGACGTGCACGATGATGTGGTCGGAGCCCGCCTTGGCGAAGGCTTCCAGATACGGATCGCAGGGCGCGATCATCAGGTGCACGTCGAGCACCTTCTTGGTGTGCGGGCGCAGCGCCTTCACCACGTCGGGGCCGATCGAGATGTTGGGCACGAAATGCCCGTCCATCACGTCGACATGGATCCAATCGGCCCCGGCGGCGTCGACCGCGCGCACCTCCTCGCCGAGCTTGGCGAAATCGGCGGCCAAAATCGACGGGGCGATGATGAGCGGATGCGGCATCGTGCTACGACCCTTTGCCTTTGCGCCCGCGCTTGCGCATCTGGCCTTGCGCGGCTTTTCGCATCCGAGCGGCGAACGCGCGCAGCTCGGTCGGTGGCGGAGGCGGGACTTTCGCCACTCGTCCTCGCCGTACCCGCCGCGCTGGTGGGACCGGTAGCCGCGTGTCGATCTTGGCGAACCGGCGGTGGCCTTTGATGTCCTTGCGCCGCCCCACGATGCGATAGGAGAACGCGGCGCTCGATGTGCTGCCGGCAAGCTCGCGCACCTCGAAGCTTACGCCGCCTTGGCTACGCACGTAGAGTCCGCGGCAATCGCCACGCGGCGTGAGAAAGACATGATAGTCGCCGCGCTTAATCACCTTGGCGAAATCGGCATCGAGTTTCACCGCCGCGCGCCCACGCTTGAGCCTGCCCGTGCCGAAATCCTCGAACCAGGCTTCCGGGCTTTCCATGCAAAGGAGCACGCGTTGCGTACCGTCAGGGAAAGCCGCCGCTGCTGCCTTCATAGGCCCAGCAACCGACAAGTTGCCGGCAATGTGCACGTCGCCCGCGAAGTAGCCGGCCCAGGAGCTGACGCTCTCGCCCATCACGCCGGAGTTGCCTTTGGAGAAGCCGTAGACACCTATGCTGTCGTTCGATGTGCCGATTACTCCGGGATGCGTGTCCGCCGTGCCGAAGACGCCAGCGGTAGGCGGCTTTATCATATTGCCTTGCTGCGGCGCCTGGGCGAGCTGCGGTCCCAGGGCGCCTGCGATGCCGAACACGCCGGCGGTGTTCGGAGAGAGGACCGGGAGTGAGTAGGTGCCTGCGAGGCCGACGACACCGGAACTGTTGGCTGAATCACCACGGACGCCGTGATTGTCCCATGAGGTGCCGTAGACGCCATAGCCGTCCGCCCAGGACTCGCCAAAGACGCCGTACCGGTGGCTGGACAACCCCCTGACGCCAAAGCCGAAGTCGGAAGAACCGTAGACGCCGCCTGTTATGGTGCCGGGGCCCGGATATGGGTTGCCGGGCGCGTAGCCGAAGATGCCGTAATAGTTGTCGGAGATGCCCAACACGCCGGCTTTGGCAACCCCTGTGGCTGAGCCGGCCGCATAGCCCGCGACACCGGAAGTGTCGACGGCGTAACCCCACACGCCGGCATTGCCCCAGTCGCTTACGCCGGGCAGAAACTGTCCTGGCCGAGGCAGGGGGACGGTATCGGTCGCCCCGTAGACTCCCGCCACGTGACCCACAGCCAGCGCACCAACCTGGAAGGGCGGGAACGCCTTGCTCGGCGTAGGTCCTTTGGACTGGGCGTAAAAGCCGATGGGGTAAGAGCCGAGGCCCGACAGGGCGCCCTGTGCAACGAATGATGTGTCGGTCGTGGTCATGGATGTCTCCCCCGTGATCGATAGTAAATCGGCAGAACGACCAAAACCGAACCTACCAACACCGTTTGAATGCGTCGACCAGGCGTTGCCGATGGGCCGCGGGTCTTCGATATCTTACGCACCGAACGTCTTGGATACCTTTCGCGGCGCAGCCGCCTCTGTCAGTCGAGACTTTGAGATCGTGCGGTTGACAGGCTTAACGCAGCTTGTTGAGCTTTCGATCGATGCTGATCGACGACCTCGCGCTGGCGCGGGCTATTCACGTTCTCGCATTGGTTCATTGGATCGGCGGCGTAGCCGTCGTGACGACGATTGTTTTGCCCCGCGCACGCGCGCTGCTCGACGCGAAGGACGCAATAGCAGCCTTCGAGGCCTTCGAGCGGCGTTTCGCGTCGCAGGTCCGCGTTTCGATTCTGCTCGTCGGGCTGTCCGGCGCCTACATGCTGATGAAGGATGGCGCTTGGGATCGCCTCCAACAGGAATCGTTCTGGTGGTTGCACCTGATGATCGCGGTGTGGGCGCTGTTCGCCCTCATCGTCTACGTGCTCGAACCGCTCGTGCTGCACCGTGTGTTTCGCGAATTCGCTCTGCGCAACAAGGATCGCGCCTTCGCGCTGGCGACAGGGCTGCACGCGCTGGCTCTGACCATCGCGGCGTTTGCGCTCGGCGCCGGCGTGGTCGGCGCACACGGAGGATTGCCCTGAAAGGGATTGCTGCGCTCAGCTCGCCGGTCTGCCTGGCCAGTCGGCACAGTTGAGCTTCGTCTTGCGGACGGCGAATGTGGATCGGCCTCGCGATCCGGCCTCTCTGCTGTCGCGAGCCGGAACTAGCGAAGGAGCCTATTCTCCCTGCGCCCTGCTGAACTCATCCAGCGCTTCTTCATGTAAGACGCGGATTTGCGCTAGGTATCCTTGCGCTTCCTCGAGGAAGTGCCCCACGGCGTCCAGCTCTTCCCGATCTCGCGAGCATGGTTCAGGGAGGCTTCAAGCCCCGCGAGGCGAAATGCGGCGAAAGCGGCGAAGGCATTTCGCTTTTGTACTCCTCCGCTGGATGACATGGCTCTATCCTCCAGTTTGAGAACCCAGCGCTGCGGGGCTTCGGTCTATTGTTTTTCCTTCCAGGTCGGCACCCGCTTCCCCCAGTTGCTGATGTGGCTTTGGCTGCTGAAGCATCCTGCTTCAGACTTGCCTTGAGGTCCTTGGGCTAGACCTGAATTGTTCTGAATCGGGCTGAAGCGCGGAGGGCTCCCGAAACGAGCAACGGGACCCAAATGATGATGCCTGCGTCCGCCTTGGTGCCGAAGGGGACATAACGTCGCGTCAAATCCCGCACTGGAAAAAGGCTTAGGGCTCACGGCGGAAGATTCGCGGGCGGCGCGGCGCTAGGAACAAGCAAGCAAAGGTACCAAGATGCGGCATGCGGTGGTTGATCCACCGACGGACTCCTGAAATTCTCGGAACCGAAGAGCGAAGTCATGATCCGAACGCCCGTCTGCGACCTCCTACAAATCGATCATCCGATCGCCCTCGGCGGCATGGGATCGGTCTATTCGCCGGAACTCGTGGCCGCCGTGTCCGGCGCGGGCGCTCTCGGGGCGATGGGCTGCCATTACCTGACGGCGGAGCAGATCCAAGCTGGGACGGCGGCGATTCGCAAACTTACCAATCGAGCCTTTGCCTTGAACTTCCTCCTGTTCGATACCGAGGAAGAGTCTTTCGCTTCCGCGCTCGCGCTGCGGCCGGCGGTGATCGCCTTTGCCTGGCCGTCCGCGGAGCAGGACGTGAAGCCCTACGTCGAGCGTGCGCACGCGGCGGGCTGCAAGGTCACGTTCATGGCGGGCGGCGTCTCCGAGGCGGTAAAAGCTGCGCGGGCCGGGGCCGACGTCATCATCGCGCAGGGCACGGAAGGCGGAGGGCACGTCGGTTGGCAAACGACGCTGACGCTCGTGCCGATGGTGGTGGACGCCGTCGCTCCCATTCCGGTGCTCGCCGCGGGTGGAATTGCCGACGGGCGCGGATTGGCGGCGGCAATCATGCTCGGCGCCGACGGCGTGCTGCTCGGAACCAGATTTCTGGCCAGCCGGGAATCGCCGCTGCATCCCAACTTCAAGCAGGCGATCCTGGAGAGCGACGGGCATGACACGTTGCTCTCCGAAATCCCGGATGTCGCGGCTGGGCTGGTGTGGCCCGGGGCGATGTCGCGCTCGCGGCGCAACCGGTTCATCGAACGGTGGGCGGGGCGGGAATGGGCCTTGCGTCAACGTCAAGCGGAAGCAAAGGCGGCGCTGCAAGCGGCGCGCAAAAGTGGCGACGTGCACGAAGCCGTCCTCTCGATGGGGCAAGATGCAGGACTTATTCACGACATCGCGCCTGCCGCCGAGATCGTCGGCCGCATCGCGCAAGACGCCGAACGCATATTGACCGGCAGGGTTACAGGGTTCATCAAAAAGTAGTTGTGGGCAGAAAAAAGGAGGCATGCCATGCCGGGGAAGTGGATCAAGGTGCGCTCGAGCGAGGGCGGCGAGTTCGATTGCTATCTGAGCACTCCTAAGACCGGCGGACAGGTTCCGGCCGTTGTGCTTGCTTGTGCGGTGCACGGCGTCGACGCGGACATTCTCGCCATCGCCGATGAGTTCGCCGCGCATGGCTTCATCGCCGCCGCGCCCGACCTGTTCTGGCGCACGGTCCCGGGCGCGCTCTCCCACGACGATGGCCGCGCGCAAGAGCGATCGCAGCCGCGGCTCGAGAAGATCAAACAAGGCGAGGCCGATATGGCCGATACGCTCGCGCGGCTGCGCGAACTGCCGGAATTCAACGGCAGCGCCGTGGCGATGGGTTTCTGCTACGGTGGCCCTTACGCCATCCTCGGGCCGAAACGGCTTGGCTACGCTGCCGGCATTTCCTGCCACGGCACGCAGATGCTCGATTACCTGCGCGAGGTCGAGGACGTCTCCGCGCCGGTTTGCATCCTCTGGGGCGATCGGGACCACCGCGCTCCGGAGGAGGTGTTGAGCGCGTATCGCGCGCTGGCATCGAGAAAGAACAATGTGGAGCTGCATATCTTTCCGGGCGTGCAGCACGGCTACATGATGCCGGGGAGTCCCAAGGCCTTCGATCCGCGGACGCGCGAGTTTTCCATGACCCGCGCGGTGGCAATTCTCGACGGCCTTCGTTCGCGAGATGAGCAAGGAGGCTTGCGCGCGGCTTCGTGACAGCCTGCAGGCGAAGCCCCGCTACCGCTCCGGCGACTTCGCGCCATTCGGAGAAGCGTCATGGCGAAATTCACCATCCAGCCGCACGGGCGTTTGCAAGAATGGATCGCGCACGAGAAGGGCTACTTCCGCGATGTGGGCCTCGATTATGAATTTCGCGGCGGACTGTCGGCGGAACGCAAGAAGGAGGTCGACGCCGGCGGCAAGATCGTCGACGTCTTTTCCGGCGCGTTCGAATCCTACGAGCAGGGCAAAGGCAACAAGGGCGTCAAGTCGGACGTTTCCTGCGCCTGCCACTGGGCGGTGAATCAGGCCTCCTCCCAGCAGATCGGAAAGATGTGGGGGAAATCCTACGTGGTCACGCCGGGCGGCGTCATGGTGCCGCCCGACGCGCCGATCCGCGGGCCGCAGGACTTGGCCGGACAAGACGTGGCGGTCGGATATCATTCCGGCAGCCATTTCACCACGCTGCAGGCGCTCGAGCCGTTCCTCGACCGCGAGCAGATTAAGCTGAAGTTCGTCGGCTCGTCATGGGCGCGGGTCAATGCCGGCCTCGAAGGCGACGTTCCGGCGACCAGCGTCTGGGGAGTAAGCTATCAGGTCCTGGAGCAGCTCGGCTTCCGCAAGATCGTCGACACGACCTTCATGATCGCCTTCATGTTTCCCCATGGGGTCGAGGCGGCCGACGTCGACAAATACATGCAAGGCCTCAAGCGCGCGCAAATGGATCTCGACCTCGCGCCGGAGAAGTACAAACACTTCTACCTGAACGAAATCCCCGACCGCTACAAATCGCGGATCGATGTGCGCCGTTTCTCGAGCGGCGAGCGTATCGTGTTTTTGCCCTATGGCGAGGAAACCTACGCCCAGACTCAGGCGTGGATTCGCGAGCGCGGCATTTTCGACGCACAGCCGTCGGCCGTCGACTATGCAACCGCGGTCGCCAACTGACCTAAGACACTCGGCAGTTTTGGCGAGGTTGGCGTTCTCGATATCGCCGGCATCAACGGCTGCTACACCAACCTCGCCATGATCCGATGCCCGCCGGCCGCAAGCGGCTGCCGCGTTTCCCGGACTGATCAGTCCAAGGCGCTTTCTAGCTACTTAGGTTCGGCAGGCCCTTGGGAGGCGTCCGGAGCTGGTGGGGTGCGTTCCGGGGCCCGCACGTATGGAACGGCTTGCGGGTATTCGGAACGATGGTGATCTTCGAAGTAGTGGTGGCCGCGGTGATGATGTACGCCGTAGTCGAAATAACCACATCCGTACGCCGAGTGGTGCTCACCGCATTCGCCGTGATGATGCCCGCCGCCTCGCGCTATCGCCGGTGAAGATAGGGCGAGCACTGCCGCGGTGGACCCGCACAATAACGCCGTCGTGATCGTTGCGAAGCTGTTCGTCGACATGTTGCATCTCCGTGTTTGCGCCGGAAGCATGCCGAAGTTCCGTCCCTCCCTTAACTCGGCCGGAAAGCTCCAGCGCTTGCATAGGAGCAGCATGCCAACACTCGACTTCGGCCGCTGTGATGCCAATCACGAAATGCTCGATTGTGATTGAAGGTATGATGGGAGTGACTGTACAACGTTCCGCGTGCGCCGCGGCGATAGCCCGCGGCGTTCTCAATTCTTGGCGCTGGCTCGCGCGCTGCAGTTCAGTCGCAGACTTGAATGCGCGGCCTAAACCAAATGCCGCGATAGCCATCCCAAACAGGTGCGCCTCGGGTCCAGTAGCATGTCGGCTCGACATACACGGGTGCGGGCGCGACGTAGACTGGCGCATAGTAGCGGGGGCCGCTCGCAATCGCGGCTCCAAACAATGTACCAACCGCCAATCCACCGAAAACGCCGGCGGCTACGTCACCACTTCCTGCAACCGCGATCCGTGGCGTGGCTACCAGACAAACGCTGCTTGTGATGAGCAGAGCGACCAGAAGCTTTCGCATTTTCAGCCCCTTTGAATGGGGCATTATTGTTTGCGAGGGATTAAGACAAAATTAACGAGGGCAAGACTTCGCGCAGGCAGTTAACGTCGCCGCGGTCGGAAATTGCACCGATAAGTTAGCACCGCGCCACGGTTCCGCGCTTGCCAAGCTGCATCAGAACACCTTGGGCAGCATGCGACGCCGCCGAATTGACTCACCTAAAGCAACGGCGTCATTCTGACGTGATACGTGGGAGGAACGAACATGAGCGACAGATTGGCACGTCTTGCGACTGCGGCGTCGACGATGATGGCGGTGGCATGCTTAGCGACGGGGTTGGCAGCTCAAACAGCCGGTGCGCAGGAGATCAAAATCATCAAGACGGATACCCAGATCGATGCGCTCGATCCGGGCATCCGCCTATTCGTTCGGGAAAAAATGCAGGAGGGGAACACGCGGTTCACGAACGAAAACGTCGTTCTGTTCCTGCACGGGGCAACCGGTCCGTCCACTTGCGATTTCGATCTCGGCTACAAGGATTATTCATGGGCGGATTGGCTGGTGAAGCACGGCTATGTCGTCTGGATGGGCGATTACCGCAACTACGGCGGTTCGACGCGCGAGAAGGCGATGGACGAGCCGGCCGCAAACACTCAGCCGCTGACGCGCTCGTACCAGGCCTTGCGCGACATCGAAGCCATGGTGAACCACATCAAGCGGAGCCGCGGCGTGCAGAAAGTGACGCTGATCGGCTGGTCGTGGGCGCCATGCTGGCCGGTTACTATGCGTCGCTGCACAGCGAGAACGTGCACAAGCTGGTGTTTTACGCGCCGCTCTACAGTTTCAACGACCACACCAACCTCGGCCCCGGCAGCGCGCTGCAAAACAAGCGCAAGCCGTACGAGTTCAACTTCGCGCTGGGAGCATATCGGGTCGCCTCGGAAGCGGCGAACACGGGACGGTGGAACGGCGAGATCCCGGTCGAGAACAAGGACGAATACCGGGACGCTGCCGTGCCGTCCGCCTTCTGGGCCGAATGCTTGGCGACCGATCCCACGAGCAACACGCGAAACCCTCCGAGCTTGCGTGCTCCCAACGGCGTGCTGGAGGACTCGTTCTATCAGGCCACCGGCCGGCCGCTGTGGAACGCCTCGAGCATCTACGTTCCCACCCTAGTGATCGCTGGCGCCTACGACACTTGGTCCTATCCGGAGGACCGTGCAGGACTCATGCGCGATCTGGTGCATGCACCCGTCAAGCGCAGTATCTTGATCCCGGACGCGACGCATTTCGTTTTGTTCGAAAAGAATGCACTCAGTTTTTCGAGGAAGTGCTCGAGTTTCTACAGAAGTAGCGGCTATGGACTCGTCGGGGTCATTCCTGCGTTGAGATCATCGCGGCCACCGCCGCCCGCGCAGGAAACCGCGATTGTTTGATCGAAGGCCGCGCGCGAGCGAACAATAGGCCGCGACTCGACGCCGCAGGCCGCAGCGCGGCGCGCCTTACGGCTATCCGGCGGCGGATGTTATGGTTGGCGCCCCATTAGATCTGACGGGAGGCGATTGCGATGAAGAGCATGCAACGGGACAACGTGACTTGGATCGTCGTGGTCACGCTGATTGCCGTCACCATCAATCCCGTTCTCAAGTTTATCGGGCTTTTGCCGGCGGACGTGTTTCGCAACCTCGGGATTTCCTTTCCAGGCCAGCCGCAGATTGTGTTCGGCCCGCTGATGGCGTTCTTGCTTCTGGCGTTGTTCCTGAAAACCGGCAGCGCGATGGTGTTTCCGGTGATCGGATTCCTGCGCGCTTTGTCGCTGAGCTTCGTGTTTCCGGCCAACGTGGAGCATAGCGGCACATTGCTGGCCGCCATTGTGGCGGGTGGGGCAGCGGCGCTGCTGCTGAATAATCCGCAGTGGGCGCGCTCGCAACTTTGGCTGTCGCTCCTTGCCGGGCTCTATGCGGGACTCTACGCCGCGTTCAACTATTTGAGCACCGTGGTGTTTGGACCGGCGGGTCAGACCGCCGTAATCCTCGGCTCTCCATTACAGACGCTCGGGATCGTCGTCGGCAGCTTTGTGCTGGGCACGCTGCTGGGCTTGCTCGCATGTCGCGTGATGCGGCCGCTGCAGGCGAAGGTCTTCATGGTCTCTTCACCCCGCTACGCCGCGTAAGCGGGGAGCAAATGGAAGTCCTGACGGCGAGCGTCGGCTTCTGTCTCGGCATCGCGCGCGCTTATCGGGAGATGAATAAACGCGCCCTTGCCGAGGGGCCGTTCGCCGTCGCTCACCAAAATGCCGGCGGCGATTTCGATACGCTGACCCGCATCGAGCGCCGCGAACCAGCGCTGCTGGCGCAATATCCCGGCTTGCGCGAGCTTTCGGTTGTGCGCGACGTGTCAACACTCGGCCCGGGCGACCGCCTTGTGCTGGGCTTTCATGGACTGAAGAAGGAAACGAAAGAGAGCCTGGTCGCACGCGGCGTCGATCTGCGCGACGATTTGATTTGCCCGTTCATTGAGAAGCTTGATCGTGTGGTCGAGCGGCTCGCTAAAGAGGGCTTCGATATCGCGATCGTTGGCGCCAAAGACAACCATCACTGCCGCGGTGCGAAAAAGGTCGCCGAGGAGCACGGCCGTCACTGCTACGTGATCGAGCGAACAGACGACGTCGACGTTTTGCCCAACGAAGAGGGACGACGCATAGCCCTGGTGGGCCAGGTCACCGGTAATACCGAAATTTTTGCCGAAGTTCTCGAGCGAATTCGCCGACTTCAAGCGCCGATCAAGGTCGTCAAGACCATGTGCAGCGATTCCTACTCACGCCAGAGAACCGCGGTGGAGCTTGCGCAGCAGGCCGACGTGGTCATCCTGCTCGATGACGGCGGCGGGGCGGCGCAAAGCGTTTTCGAGGTTTGCTCGCGCGTCAATCGGCGTGTGCACCGCGTACGATCGAAAGAGGAGATCCAACCGGCGTGGTTTGAAGGCGCGGGGAAGGCAGCGATCATCGGCGGCATTCTCGTGCCGGTCTGGTCGGTTGAGGACGTCGCGGCTTATGTGCAAACCCTCGGGTAATTAAGACCGCCGCCTGATTGAGCTCACGCGCGTCCAGGCTCGACCACGAAAAACCGAATGGCGTCAGACGACTCTCGCGTGGGCAGCCGGCGCCGCTGATAACGCCGACCGCCGACGGTTTTGACTCTGACAATCGAGCCGATGGGCATTGCATTTGCAGTGAGCGCACGCGACATTCGTCGTCCGCCCCCAGGGGATGCACGGTCACGCTAGGGAGAAACGACAATGTTGCGGATTGGTTTCGCGGGCATGCTCACGGCAATCATCACCGGCGCGCTCGCCGTTCCTGCGCAGGCGCAGCAGGCGGCTGCGCCGCCATTCGCCACCAGCAAGGTCACGGACAACGTCTACATCTTTCGCTACGGCAACCATCAGTCGATGTTCAACATCACGCCCGCGGGCGTGATCGCCACCGATCCGATCAGCGAGCGGCGGCCGGCGAAACCCTATATCGATGCGATCCAGGCTGTGACCAAGGCGCCGATCAAATACGTCATCTACAGCCACAGCCATTTCGA
>Ga0182035_10002086_pt1 | contig 10434 bp, 15 predicted proteins | sample flu12Cox44000170_FD_125969 | JGI IMG/M metagenome (GOLD analysis project Ga0182035, IMG submission 125969) | Lab enrichment of tropical soil microbial communities from Luquillo Experimental Forest, Puerto Rico - flux4day.12C.oxic.44.000.170 | ecosystem: Environmental > Terrestrial > Soil >...
AGTGGGGCGCTACGTGGAACACGCGCCTGGCTACGGCCTTGGCTGAGGTACAGCGTGCCGAAGACGCTGTGAACATGGCCGAGGTTGCCTACCGTGACGCACAGGCCCGCGCTGCTGCGGCGGCTGCGGAGCGGGCTGCGCGCGTCAAGGCAGCCCGCGCAGCCCTGGACTCGACGACGGCCACCCACCACACCCAACGGGCGGCTTTGGACGCAGCACGGGCCACCGCTGCGCGCTTGCCAGCGGCCCGCAGTACCGTGGCGGCTGCCGACGAGGCGGTTAGCCTGGCCGCAGCCGGCGAGGGCCGTGCCCGCATGCACCACAGTGACACGTATGCGGCCTTGCAGAAGGTCAACCAAGCCATTGCGCAGCTGAAGCCGGGTGCGCAGTGTCCGGCCTGCCGGCAGCGGGTACCGTCGGCGGCCACGTTGGCCACGTTGTGGGCGGCGGAGCGTACTGCGGCTATGCGCGCCGTGAAGGAGGCTGCGGCTGTAGTGCAGACTGCGCTGACTGCACATGCTGCGGCCATACGGGCGCAGGGCGCAGTGGTGGAAGAACGCAAGCTGGTGACGGCGGGTACGGTGGCGGTGGCCGAGCTACCCCGGTTGCAGGTAGCGGTGGAGCAAGCGGCAGCAGCAGTGGTCAGCGCGCAGACGATGCTCGAGATGGCCGAGACGCCTAGTCCTGGAGAGAATACCGCCGCGCTGCGTGCCGCTGTGGCCAAGGCGCGGTCTACGCGGGCGACTGCACAGCGGGACGTGCAGCAAGCCACCACGGCAGTGGCTGTAGCGGAGTACTGGCGCACGGCCTATGGGGACCGCGGAATACGGGTGCAGCTGTTCCGCGCGGTGTCGCAATTTTTGACGGCACGCACGCGCGAGCACTTGCGGTGGTTGGCTCCTGGCGATGTAGCGGCCACCGTGGCCACCGACTTGGTGCGTGGGCTAGAGAAAGTGGTCCTCTCAACGGAGTGGACCCACGGTGCAGGGGCACCCGATGCAGCTAGTGGGGGGCAGGCGCGTCGGGTGCACCTTGCGCTGTTCGCGGCCCTGCACGACCTGGCGGCTGCCCGTGCGGCCACGTTGTTTCCCATCGCCATCTACGACGAGCCCAGCGATGCGCTTGACGAACGCGGGCGGGAGCTGCTGTGCGAGTGGATTATCACGCAGGCCAAGCGCACGCCCACCACGCTGGTGATTACGCACGACACGGCGCTGGAAGGGCTGTTGCAGCCGTCGGCCATTTGGCGCGTGGTGCTGGACCGCAACGGCAGTCGTGTGGAACTTACGTGAGGCGGTACACGCACCAGCGCGGGAAGTTTCTGTCGCCTGGACGGTTGCGCGGGCTGACGGTGTGGTTTCAGTTACAGCCGACGCGCCGGATACGGAGCGGCGAATTGGGCGGCGACCAGCGTATGGGGCTGAGTAATACGGGGCGTGTCGTTGACGACCGGCAGCTGGTGTCGCATCTGTACTACGTCAGTCCCGGCAGACGGAAGCGGTTGCAGGTAGCGTTCCGCGCGTCGGAGGTTGAGTTGCAGCCAACGTTTGGCTGGCCACGGTCGATTGAGTTAGAGCGGTGGTTGCGTGCCAAGCACGTACCGGAAATCCAATAGGAGGGACGTATGGAAGAAGAGCAGGGAGGCAAGATGACGATGCGGTTACTGGGTGATCGGGTGGCGGTGGAACGTGATGCCAGCGAGACGGTAACGCCCGGTGGGATCCACCTGCCGGAGTCGGCGCAACGCGCCCCGCAGTTTGGCACGGTGGTGATCATTGGTCCTGGCGACGACAAGGGGCTGATGGACGTGGCCGTGGGCGACCGCGTGCTGTTTACGCGGTACGGGGGTACCGAGATCGAGTACGGCGGCAAGAAGCTGCTGTTGCTCCGCCGTGACGATCTGATCGGATACGTGGAGGACTGATGGCGACGTTGTTTGCGATATTGACGATCAAAGGACAGCACAACAACTTTGAGGGCGTTACCGTCACCGAGCACCACGGTACGCTAGAGACGGCCCTTGTTGCCGCCCAAACCCACACGCGCAAGGGCGGCGTGGCGTTGGTGTTGCGCCCCGACGCGGTGGTACTCGACGGCGACCACGTTGTGCTGCGTAGCGACGGCGATGCGTCATGAGACACGGGTCACGCCGACGCAAAGGCCGGCGGCTGCAAGTACACGTGGCCGAAGTGCTGAGCGCACGGTTTGACCTCACGATCGAAGCCGTGCCGCCCACCAAGCCGGGTCGCCGCGCGAACGGCGCGCAGTACGTGGGCGAGGAAGGCCCCACGGCACCTGACGTGCGCGTGCGGCCGAGCGGCGACCCTGGGGCGGACGTGGCGCTGTTGTCCGCCAAGGCGCAAGCCGTGCGGCTGCACGGCCTGCCGCCGTTCTGGATTGAGTGCAAGAACACCGAACGCTGGGCGATGGGCGCGGCTTTTTGGACCGACGGTGCGCTGCCCGAGGCAGACGACGCCCTGCGCCAAGTGACCACGGGCATGCAGGCCCGCAAGCTACAGTACACGCCGCTGATTGTGCTGGGCCGCAACAATCACCCACCGGTGGCTGGCGTGGCGGTGCACAGCCCAGCAGCGGCGCGTACGCTCGCAAAGGCCCTTATGCACGGCAAGTGGCCCCCGGTGGTGTTGCGGTCGGTACCGGTGCCGCCGTGGGCTTGGATGGTGCTGATGCCGTTGACGGCGCTGTTTGATCTGTGCCTGGATTACCCAAAGGAGTGAAGATGGCGGAAGAGGCAAGTTGGAAGTGCCTGCACTGTCAGGCAATCGTGCCGGCTGGGGCTATGTTCTGTTGGTCGTGCCAACGGTCGATAGACAGCTATGCACGCGCCAGTGCGACTACGTCGCCGGCTGGTGGTGCGGGGCTGGAGCCGTTGGAAGCCACGCTGCACCGCTACCTGCTGGTGGCGCAGCCCGGTGTTACGCATCTGTGGCTGCCGCTGGAGCTGGTGGAGCGGGCGTTGCGGCAGCTGCAACTGTTGCGCGCGTCCACGGAACACTTGAAGTCCGTGATAAACGGCGGGGAAAGGTAAGTCCGGGCGCAACGGGCGTTATACTAGGGTAGGGAGGTAACGCCTGCCATGTTGGACCCCAACCCCGCAGCGCCTAAATGTTTCAACCCACATTGTCGGAACAGAGGAGACGAGATGCCGTTTGTTGGTCCGCTGTGTACGCCCTGCGCCACCGCTACGGTGTGTGGCAGCGAGTATGCGGTATGCCCCGAATGCCGGGACTTGATGAGCCTGCACGATGCGCATGGGGGTGACGAGCCCACATGGTACGCATGCCGGCTGTGTAGCTGTGCCACCCGTGCCAAGGGGCACACGTGGCCGCTGGTGCGTTTGGAGGCGTCGTGAGTGTGGCAGGTGGAGTCGCCAGTGGCAAAGTGCGCGTCTCAGACGACCAGGCCGGGGTCAGCATTGGCGTGGCCCTGGGCGAACGCCGCTTGTGGCGCGCCGTGTTTGAAGACGCCGTTGACGTGGTGCACCAGCGTCGTGCCATCAAGTGTCGCGACCTGGAGTGCGAGCGCGCCAAGGAATGGTTTGAGTCCGTGGACATACACGTCGGTAGTTTTGAGTGGCTGTGCCAGCTGTTTAGCTTGGACGCAACGGCCGTGCGCGAGCAGCTACGGCGCAGCCTGGTCACCCCCGCTCTGTAAGTTTCTCACCCTTCCCCGCCTACACAGGAACGACAGTGCGCAGCGCCACCCGCGCTGCGTTAAATCGTTCGCTCGCTGCAATGGCATCCACCACAGCCGCATCGTGGCGAGAACCCGCCGTGCGGGTGCACGGCGGCGGGGATTTTCACCCCAACCCCAACACAGGAGGTAACACATGTCAGCCAAACTGCGCGTCGTACCGGCCAAGCCAGCCCGAGGACGACGCATCGACTGGAAAGACCCGATGCTTGCTTACGCGGTGGCGCTGGTGGCACAGGGGTTCGCGGATAGCTGTGTGACCCGCGAGACCGGCTTGACGCCAGGGATGATCGCGTACCGCTTGCATGGGTTGAACCTGCGCCACCTGCGCCGTGACTACCGGCTGGGCACCAGCCAGTTTGCCAAACTCACGGTGCGTAACCCGCAGCGCGACGGCATAGGGCCGTTCGTGTCGAAAGCCGTAGCCCGCAAGACGGCGGTGGTACCGCCGCAGCGTACCGCAGCGGGTGAGTTGACGGAGCGGCGGCGTACCGCCGCAAGGAGGTAGCAACATGTTTCGATGGGTAGTGTTGGCTGTGGTGCTGCTGCGCGGACTCGCGCAGGCCGCGTCGGTTCCAATGTACAGTCCTCCGGGCGCGATGGGCGCACCGGATTTGACGGGGCTCTCGTCGTCCATCCCAATCATCTTACCAATCGACTCGGGGCATTTTTTCAGCGAGACCTACGCGGCCGAAAGCACTGACGGCAAGATCGTCGTCGTTGGCGTCAACGACGCCGTGGTTGGCCCACTCGGCTCGTTCGTGAGCGTCACCGTGCGGTACTATACCAGTACGGACGGTGGCCAGACCTTCGGCCAGACGTTCGACGAGACCACCGACTTTACCGACCAGTCGTACGTGTCCGGCTACGGCTTCTACTTCGCCTCTGACCCGTCCGTCGTCTACACCAACGGGACGTTCTACGCGGGCGCGGTGGGGCTCTACGGTGGCGGCACGTGTACGCCGCCACCGACCAACTACTTCGGCGTCATGTCATCGACCGACGGCATCCACTGGTCGCATCTGCATCCTGTGGGTGAGCTGCCGGGGAGCGGGAATCTGCACGATCGGCCGATGCTGGCGACGGGGCCGAGCGGCGACATCTGGGCCAGCTGGAACGCATTCAACAACCAGTGCCAGCCAGGCTCGCCGCACATCGCGCAGTCAACCGATGGCGGCGTGACGTGGCATGTGCATACGATCCGCGTCACGTCTGATTACCAGCCCGATCTGAACCCCGTCGTGCGCAACGTCGGCGGCATCGAGACTGCGATCGTGCCGCTGATGTTCGCCGATCACGTCGGTGTTTACTCCTGTCCGGCCAATGTGGCACGCTGTTCGCTGCTTGCCACGCTGCCTGCGCGCCCGACGCCAGACGAGCAGTATCGGCTGCTCGACATGGGCGCAGCCGAGCGCATCAACTCGTTCGTCTCGGCGGCGATCGACGACACCGGAAACAACATCCTGCTCGCGTGGATGGAGATTCCGACGCTCGACGATCGTACCTCTGTGATCGTCGAGGCACGCTCAACCAACGGCGGCGTGACGTGGACGGCACCGAATGTGGCGAGCAGCGCCACCACCGAGCAGTTCTTTCCGTCTGCGCGTTACGACAACGGCACGCCGTCGCTCTGCTTCTATGAAGAGCAGACGTACGGCACGCGCGACTACGACGTACGCTGTGGCGCGTGGACGGGTGATCTCTGGACGTGGCAGGTGGTGAGCCCAGCCGGTACGATCAAAGATGCGCCAGGGCCGAACAGTAACTTCGTCGGCGACTACATCGGCCGCACGTCGCGACAGGTGGCGGCGATCAGCTACCATCCGAACTCCGCCACGGGTCTCGGCTACGAGCCGTTTATCCAGATGCTGCCGTATCCCAACGGTGGCGGCTGCATGATCGCGCAGCCGAGACCGCTATCACTCCTCGATGGGCTGGTGTGGATCGTGCCAGTGGTGCTGCTCTTGCTGCTGCCGCGTGTGCGGCGCAGAGGGGAACGCATGGCGGTGGGCGTTGTGGTGTTGGTAACGGTGGCATCGCTCGCGTATGCACAGAGCCTGCCACCGTGCGGCCAGGAACCGCCTGGGGCGTGTTGCCTGGATGTGGATGTGATTACCTGCCCGTTGCCGCCGGCCTGCGTTGGCGACTGCAACGGCGATGGTGAGGTGACGGTGGATGAGTTGATAACGGGTGTGGGTGCGGCGTTGGCTGATGACGCTGGGGCGTGTCCGGCGGTGGCCGCGCCACCGGTGGGCACCTGTACACCGCCACACTGGGAAGGCGGACAGCTGCCTCCGGTGCCGATTGCGTGCCTGCAACGCGGGGTGCGTAACTCACTGTACGGGTGTCCGCAGCAGTAACGGTAACACAAGCCGCCTCGGGCCTGCGCGCGGCAGGCGCATGCGTGCACTGTACCGCATGAGCGCCACGGTGTGGTTAGAATCCCACAGGCGGTTTCAACTTTGACTACTACCTGGCAAGTGACGGCCCCGCACCTGTGTGCGGGCCTGTTGGTGCTCGACGGGCGCGTGCTGCGCACCGCGCCGATAGTAGCGTACATGCGTGGCTGGAGCCTGGCGCTGGTGCGCGCGTACTGCAAACGCAAAGGCTGGACGTTGACGGAGGTACCATGCTGAAACTCACCGGGCTGCTGGGCGGCGTGCTGTTGTGCGTCGCCGTAGACCGCAGCGCAGCGCAAGAAGCTACGATCACCCCAGAAGCTACGATCACCCCAAACTACACGCCCACGGTTGGCCCTACTATTACGCCAAACCATACCGAGACGCCAGCCGAGGCGACTATTACGCCCAACCATACCGAAACGCCAACGCTTACGCCGTACATTCCTCCGCCGACTCCAAAGCCGTATGGACGGCCAGGGGAAATTGAGTGCTGGCCGACCAACGCCAACCCGCGCATTGCTTGCTGCTACGAGTGGCGCGGCATGGTGACGGGTAACTTTGCGGACGGGCACTGGATCTTTCTCAACTGCGTGGCCACGTCGTGCGGTGTGTGCGGCACAGAGCCCACGCCGGGGCCAACGCCAGAACGGAGGCGACGATGAAGCGCAAACCACGGTGCGAGGTGAAAAGCCCGCTCTGCCGGCAGACAGCCGTGGGCAAGTTCACGGGCACGCGGAAGTCGGACCCGGTCTTCCGGTGTTGCCTGGCCTGCCTGGCCTTGATGCGAACTAACGGGTTGCGAATCAAGCAGGTTCGGTGATGCGTGTAACCGGGCACTGGAAAAGGAGGCGAGCTATGGTGTGGCAGCTAGAATGGTGGATGGATCATGCGTGGGTGCCGTCGGCAGTGGCATGCGTGCTGTCAGTGGCGTCGATTCTCTTGTGGCGTTGGCAGTGGTTCCGCATGTGGCGTTTGACGATAGCGCTGACGTTCGGGTTGATAGCAGTGTCGATCGGGCTGGTGCGGTTGATGCACCGCGCGTTGACGTTCGACCCGGTGCCGGACGCTCAGGGTATCATCCACCACCCGCTGTATGGCGACTATCCGGCGCATGTGCCGTACCATCCGGGCATGTCAATTCTGCCGGGGCAATCAGCGGACGTGGGTGTGATCCTGGAGTTGCAACCGGATGATCGGCTAGGCGATGAGGACGATGAGCCCTGCGAGGACGACGACCCGCGGAACAGGAGGATACTGCAATGATTGACCCGGAACGCATTATAGCCATCGGTCACGATTGCATGTACGACGAGACCGAGATCAACGCCGAGGGCACCGTGCCGGCGGCAGGCGTGCCGCTACCGGTGATGGTCGAAGCGGTGACGCACAAGCTGGGTTTCCACCCTGCGCGCCTTGAATCGCACCGGGCCGAAGTTGTTGCGGCCCTGCGGCAGCTGCCGCATCAGTTCTTCACGGGCAAGGGGGGCGGCTGGTCGTTCCTCAACGCCTGTTGGCTCGAGAACGGCGAGCAGTGGACCGGCGTGCACCGCACGGTGGAAGTGCTGCTGGCGCTCGGCCAGGGGCTGGGCCTGGTAGAGTTGGTGCCACGGCGCGAACACTGGCACGCATTCCCTGGCGGGATGCCTTACGTGATGATTACCTTGCCACCGGAGGAAGGGCGATGAGAACGTTCGACACAAGCAGCCGATGCTTTTTTCGGCTTTACTTTGTGTGGGCCACAGGGTAACAAGCGGGCAAGCTGCCCCAGCTACCCCTTGCCAGCTTGTCCAGGGAGAGAGGTAACGCGCTGTAATGACTGTGCGAGACCGTGTGCGTGGGTGGATGGACCGGTGGAGCGCCGCGCAGGCCGATCGCATGCTGTTGCGCTGGGCTCCGCCGATCCGCCGTGACGTGGCAAAACTCCGCTGGGCCTACGAGCACGGCACCGACCGTGGCCGCAACGCCTACCAGGGCCACTTGAATCGCTGGAGCATGGCGATGGGCCGCCCCGCGCCCGACCCGGTAGGGGCGGCGCTGCACGGCGTGGACCCTGCGGCCACGCTGCGTCTAGCACTGCAGTTGGGTGCGGTGCCTACCAACGCCGCTATGGGCTTGGAGGCAGGGCTGCCGCAGCCGGCGCGGCGCAGTTACGAGTTTCCGGCGTTTGCGGGCATCGGCGGGCGGCACCCTGGGCTGCGGCAGCTGCCCAAGCCCACGCCGTGGAACATACGGCGATTCTCTGAGGCACCGCCGCCCCGCCGCGCCGTCAACAAGATCAAGCACGCCATCCTCCGCCTGCCGTGGAGCTGGGAACCCCGCGACGAGGCGCTGCTGGCCACCAGCGCCGGAGGCCGCAAGGGCACGCCGCCCCCGGAGATGCAGGGCCGCATCGACGCGCTGACCCGTGCCATGCGCTACCCCAACGACACCGACACGTGGCGCACCGTGCTGGGCCAGCTGATCGAGGACATACTGGTCGGGGCGTTTGGCACGTTGGAGACGCAGGAGTGGGATAACGAGTTGCAGCCGGTGCGCATGTGGCCGGTAGATGGCATGACGGTGCGCGTGAACATCGACTATGCCGGTGACGACGCGCCGGACCCCATGCAGCGGTATAGGTACTCGCAGACGCTGGCGTATGGCGGCGCTGGTATGACCGCGCCGTTGAGCCTGCGCAAGTTTTTGGACCGGGAGCTGCTGTACATCCGGTATGACCCGCGCACGGCGACACCGTTTGGCCTGGCACCCACAGAAGTTGCTTTCAACATGATCAACGCCTGGCTGGGCGTGATGGACGCCCGCGAGCGGATGGAGAGCAACGAAGTGCCGCCGTTTGGCCTGGACCTGGGCGAGGACATTAGCCGAGAAGACCTGATGGCATTCCGCTTCTACTGGGAGAATGACATCGAGGGCATGGGGAAGATACCCCTGTTGGGTGGACACAAAGCCCCCAGCGTGTTGATGATGCGCCAGCCGGCCCGTGGCGTGGCGCTGAACGCCTGGCCGGACTTGGTGCTGCGGATGATCGCAATCTCGTACCACTTGGCACCGCAGACGTTCGGAATGGAACGCGATGTCAACCGGAACACGAGCGAGGTCATGCAGTCTGAGGAATTTGCCGACGCCGTGGTGCCGGTGATCGGACTACTCGAAGACGCCTTTACGCAGCACTTTGCCTGGAAGCTGTGCAGCTGGGACGACCTGAAGTTCACGTTCAACGTCACCGCCGGCGACCCGCAGCAACAGGCCACGGTGGCCAACCTGTTGTACAACGGCGACATCATTACGTTGAACGAGGCGCGCGAGAAGGCCGGCGAGGACTCGCTGCCCATCGAAGACCCGCGTGGCGAAGTGTTTAAGACGGAATACGTTGCGCAGATACAGGCGCAGTACCACGTGGCGGTGCCGTTTGGCGGTGGCGGCGGAGGCAGCCAGCAGCAGGCGCAGGACCCCAATGCGCCTGGTGCGTATGGACAGCCCACGCAGGACCAGTTGATGCAGCAGCAGCTGGCCGACCCGTATGGCAACCCGTACATGCGCCTGCTGGAGGAGTTGGAAGCGCCCCCGGTGCAGACGGAGATGGCTGCGCCTGTGCCGCAGCCGGTGGTGATGATGCAGCCTACCGGCGTGACGGTTGACCCGGTAACGGGCACGGTGCAGTGGCTTACCAGCGAGGCGCAGCGTGCGTTGGCTGCCGTGGCGGTGGTAGCGGCCAGCCGTGCCACGCCGGACGGGCAGCCGGTGCCGGTGCCGGACGCACAGGTGCTGGAGCAAGTGCGTGGCGCACTGGCCCGCGTGCGTGGCGAACGTGTCGCATGAGTACGCTGCCGGAAGATTGGCTTGACGAGCTACAGACGCAGCTACAGCAGCGCGGGGTGCTGCTGTACCCGGTGGCTATCTCGAGACGGTGTACCGCCAGCTGAAGGAAGGCCCGGACCCCCTGCACCCACCGGAACGGATCACACAACGGAGGGGACGGCGTAGTGCTGTTCGACGGGAGGCAACATGCAGCGCATAGCCGATAGCATAAGCAAGACGGTACAGACGCAGCTGCTGGACGTGGAGGCTGCCGGCTGGGACGAGAGTGCGCACCCCCGTGACGCCACGGGCAAGTGGTCCAGCGGTGGTGGCAGCACGGCGGGCAAGCGTGGCGGTGGCGACGATCCCCGCAGCCGTGCGAGCGTCAAAGCTAGCGAAGCGCAGTACCACGCCGACCGAGCCAAGGCCGCTGCCGCCGACGCGCAGCAGGCCGCACCCGGCAGTGACCACGCCAAGGCGGCGCGTGAGGCAGCCGCGTTGGCGCAGGGCCATGCTGACA
>Ga0182035_10002098_pt1 | contig 10409 bp, 8 predicted proteins | sample flu12Cox44000170_FD_125969 | JGI IMG/M metagenome (GOLD analysis project Ga0182035, IMG submission 125969) | Lab enrichment of tropical soil microbial communities from Luquillo Experimental Forest, Puerto Rico - flux4day.12C.oxic.44.000.170 | ecosystem: Environmental > Terrestrial > Soil >...
CGCGCAGAACCTCGCCTTAAATCCCCATAGACCGACACTGCCGCCGGCGCATACTCCCCCGCGGTTTCCTCCTTCGAGGCTTTTCGGACGCCTGCCTCCGTGCGGCCCCTCGCGCAGTGACTGGCAGGCATCCGAAAACCCTTAACGAAACCAGACCTCGCCACCCGCATGCGCGCGCCGCCAGTCTTGACCCCTCCACCGCTTTTTCCGACACCGCCTGACGCGCTAGCGTTACCCCAGGATCTCATTCAGAGCTACCTGCTCTATCGATAGATAGGCCTTGACGGCAGCAATTTCCGAAGCCATTTACGGTACTAACCTACCGATAGATAGCCACGAAGGAAAACGGCCGTGCGTTTCCAGGATAAGGTTGCAATCGTCACCGGAGGCGCTTCCGGGATGGGCAAAGAGGTCGCGATCCGGTTCGTCGCCGAGGGCGGTTCGGTCGTCATCAACGGCCGCGATGTCGCCAAAGCCGCGGCGGCTGCCCACGAGATCGATCCGACGGGCAAGCGTGTCGCGGTGCATATCGGCGATGTCGCCTTGCCGGCGACCGGAGATGCAGTTGTGAAGGCGGCGCTGGACCGTTTCGGTCGTCTCGATGTGCTGTTCAACAATGCCGGCATTTTCGCGCCGAAGCCCTTCCTCGAGGTCGATGAGGCCGAATACGACCGCTTCCTCGACATAATTCTCAAGGGCACGTTCTTCACCGCGCAGGCCGCCGCAAAAGCGATGAAGGCCGCCGGGCACGGCGGCGCGATCGTGCAGACCGGCTCGATGTGGGCCCTCCAGGCGATCGGCGCAACGCCGTCTTCGGCCTATTCGGCGGCGAAGGCCGGCGTCCATGCTCTCGTCAAGAACCTCGCGATCGAGCTGGCAGCCGACAAAATCCGCGTGAATGCGATCGCGCCGGCGGTAATCGAGACGCCGGTGTTCAACACGTTCCTGACGCCCGAGCAGGTGGCGGCCGTGCTGCCGACCTTCAATGCATTCCACCCGCTGGGCCGCCATGGCCAGGTGGCGGATGCGGCGGAAGCCCTCTTGTTTCTCGCCTCGGATCAGGCGAGCTTCATCACCGGCGTCGTGTTGCCTGTCGACGGCGGCGTCATGGCTGGCCGCCAGTGACCGCTGACACCACAGTCTTATCACCTTGGGAAATAAGCGACACCAGCTCCGTCGGACGACGGGAAAATCGTCGGCGCAGCCCATCCGAGCGGCCGTCAGCAGGTTCTGCCGATTTGTCGTTCGGCAGGCGGGATCTTCCTTAGGAGCTCTAACACTTCACGAACAGCCAAAACGAAAGGGAAGGACTCCATGTGTTACCAAGCGATCCTGCAGTGCGTGCAGATGCTGAAAAATCTCGAGAGTTGGCTTGATAAGGCTGAGGTGCATGCAGCCGCCAAGAAGTTTGACGTCGGCGTCCTCATGGCCGGCCGCCTCGCGCCCGACATGAAGCCTTTCATCTACCAGGTCCAGAGCGCTTGCGATTATGTCAAAGCCGCGGCGGCCTGGCTCTCGGGACAGACGCCGCCCAGGCACGAGGACACCGAGCAGACGATCGATGAGGTGCGCGCCCGGATCCGGAAGACTGTCGATTTCGCGGTGAGCGTGAAAGAGGCCCAGTATGCGGGAGCCAGCGAGCGCAAGGTCGGCATGTCGTGGGCGCCTGCCGGCAAGGTCCTTGGCGGGGAAGACTATCTTCTGCAGATGACCATCCCCAATACCTTCTTCCACATCGCGATGGCCTATGCCGTTCTCCGCCACAATGGAGTTGATATCGGCAAGATGGACTTCCTCGGGCCCGTCAACTGGATCGACGCCTGATCGGTGCGCGGCCTCGCTGTCCTAGTCGCCGGGGTGCGGCTGGTGCAGCCGCGCGCTGACGCAGCAAGTCACCGGTAGCACGGTCATATGCGGCACTATCGCCGAGGGCATTGGCAACGACCAGGGCGCCCGTGATGGTCGACAACACTTCGGCCGCGTTGCTTGGCGAGAGCCCTTCCGCAACGAGCTTGTCCAGGCACATCTTGAAAAAGCCCTTCACTGCCCTCGCAACTTCCGCCGGTAAATCCTGCGCGGCTGCGCCGAGCACCGTGCAAGGGCACATACGTCCTTCGGACAACGCAGTGCCTCGGAAGGCGTTCGTCCACACACGGACGGGGTCTGGGTCCTTCTCCAGTTCCTCGTCAATGAATTTCGAGGTCTCTTCGGCCCAGCGCCGGATGACGGCCGCCGCGAGGTCCTCCTTCGTCGGGAAGTGGTAGTGGACGCTCGAGCTCTTTATACCGACATCCGCCGCGATCTCTCGAAAGCTGAAGCCTCCGAAACCGCCGAGCTGCATGCGCCGTTCGGCGGCATCGATGATCGCAGTCTTAACATCACTCACGGAGTCTCTCCTGTACTATCTTTTGATAGATAGTCCTTGCGTGGGGGAAAAGACAACGGCTATCAATCTACCTGTCGATAGGACCGGCACCGAGCACGGCGCGGCGTCCGCTATCATCCGGAACAGTGGAGGGAACCCTGCCGTTCTCGCGGCGTGACGTGTGGCAATTCGGGGCGAGGGGCGATGTTCTCAGTGATCTTCGAAGTTCATCCCAAGCAGGAAAAGTTCGATCTCTATCTCGATCTGGCGAAAGGCTTGAAGCCGATCCTCGAAGGAATGGACGGGTTCATCGACAATGAGCGCTTCGAGAGCTCGCGCCGCCCAGGGTGGGTATTGTCGCACTCGACCTGGCGCGACGAAAAGTCCGTGGTGAGGTGGCGGACGGTCGCGAACCATCACGACACACAGCAGCGCGGCCGTGGCGAGGTGTTCCAGGACTATCATTTGCGGGTAGGCGAGATTGTCGCGGATACGGCACCGCCCGCAGGGATATCAATCGTCGAGCAGCGGTTGGACGAGACGGAGATCGGGCGGGCCAAGTTCGTGACGCTGACCGAAGTCCAGCACCAATCGGGTGTGACAGCCGCTGAGCTGCCGGATTTGCTGCAGCTCGATCGGCAACAGGCAGACCTGATCGACTACGACGTTTTCGCCAGCATCTACAACAAGGGGAAATTCGCTCTGTTGGTGTCGTGGCGCGATCGGCTCGCGGCTGAGCGATTCAAGCCGCTCTCCCGAACTGGCGTTAACGGTACGCGCCACCGCATCGTGCGCGTGGTCCGGGACTATGGCATGTTCGATCGACGCGAGAGCCCACAATACTACCCCGCGATCGATGCCGGATCAGCGGCGGAGCGCCTGGAATTCTAATCGCACCTCCTCGGGAACAATAACCATGTTAGAGCTTCGACCCAATTGCGAGTGCTGCAACAAGGATCTGCCGCCCGATGCCACGGATGCCATGATCTGCAGCTTCGAATGCACTTTCTGTCGAAACTGTACAGAGACGACGCTGGGAGGGCGTTGCCCGAACTGCGGCGGCGAACTCGTCTCGCGACCCATCCGACCGGCCGAAAAGCTGGTGGAGCATCCAGCGTCCACGGCTCGGGTGGTCAAACCGGGCGGCTGTGCCGCCACCACGGCATAGGGCGATTACGGTTCACGTGAAGACCCGGCCGCATATCTGCGGTCGCCGTCACATCGCCAAGGGCGTTCGTGCCTGGAGCCCCGCCAAACGAGCGTTGCCCGAAATTCCGCATTAGCATCAGCTGCCATAGTGATTGTGATCGCGTGGTACGCGGTCCGCCTCGACGTGTCTATCGACAGATAGAGATTGACACCTCCATTCCACGGCCCTATCTAAGCGATGAGCACCTATCGATAGATAGATAATGATTGCTGAGCATGGTCAGTGACGGCCAGCGGCGCACATCGCGAGACCTCGGGTCTGCAGTTTCGGCATCGGCCGCGTGTCGAACCCGACTCGGCTGCCGCCTACCGAACCAGGAGGATGCAATGAACCAGTCGGAAAAAGCCAAACGCTTCGCTGAGCTGCGCGTCAAAGGCGCGCCGCTGCTCCTATACAACGCGTGGGATGCGGGCAGCGCGAAAGCCATCCTCGCTGCCGGCGCAAAAGCGATCGCGACAAGCAGCTGGTCCGTCGCGGAAGCCCAGGGCTATCGCGACGGCGAGTCCATCCCGATCGCGTTCGCTCAGCAGATCGTCGCGCGTATCGCGGCGACCATCGAAGCGCCCGTCACGGTGGACTTCGAGGGCGGCTACAGCGAGGACGACGGCGCACTGGCCGACAACATCTCGCGTCTTCTCGATACGGGCGTGATCGGCATCAACTTCGAGGACCGTGTCGTCAAGGGCTCCGGGCTTTACAGGGTCGACCGGCAGGCGCGCCGCATCGCCGCCATTCGCAAGTCGGCGGAGCAGAGGGGTGTCGATCTCTTCATCAACGCCCGCACGGATGTGTTTTTCGAATTCGGCGAGGATACACCGCAGGCTGTCGGAGAAGCGCTCGACAGAGCCAAGGCGTATGCGGCTGTTGGAGCGTCAGGTTTCTTCGTTCCCGGCCTGGTGGACGACGCGCTGATCGGGCGGATCTGCGACCGTGTCATGCTGCCCGTGAACGTCATGGTCATGGACGGTGTGCCATCGAATGCTAGGCTCTCTGAGCTCGGCGTCGCGCGCATCAGCTACGGTCCGATTCCTTATATCCGCGCGATGAGGGCGCTCGAGCAGGAAGCGAGGACGACCTCGAACGAAGCCGCCGGGCGTTCGGAGGGCTGAGTCATGAGCGGCCAGCAAACGCTAATCAGGACGCACAGCGTCGAGACACTCTCGGGGCGCATCAGCTACGCCTCCGCTGGCTCCGGTCCGGTAGCGCTCTTCGTCCATGGGGTGGTGTTGAATAAACATCTGTGGCGGCACCAGTTGACTGAGCTGTCAGACATTCGCCGCTGCATCGCGGTCGATCTCCTGGCGCATGGCGACACCGAGATCGAGCCGGATCAAGATGTCTCCGTGACGGCCAATGCAAAAATGCTGAAAGAAGTGCTCGATGTCCTGAAGATCGATAAGGTCGACCTGATCGGCAATGACAGCGGCGGAGGCATTGCCCAGATCTTCGCGGCGCTCAATCCTGAGCGGGTGCGGACGTTGACTCTTACCAACTGCGACACCCATGACAACTGGCCGCCCGAGGCGTTCAAGCCGTTTGTGGATATGGTCAGAGCCGGCGGGCTGCGCGACACGCTGAATGCCATGCTCGCCGACAAGACGATCTTTCGTTCAGCGGGTGCGCTTGGGCCTGCTTATGAGCAGCCCGAGACTGTCACAGACGAAGACATCGAAACTTATCTTCGCCCCCTGGTGCGGACCGAACAGCGTACGCGCGACCTGCAACGCTTCGTCGTGGCTTTCGACAACAAGCACACGCGACTGATCGAACCTCAGCTCCGCAAGTTGCAGGCTCCAACCCTGATCGTCTGGGGTACGGATGACGTCTACTTCCCGGTGAAATGGGCACATTGGCTCGCCGAGACGATTCCTGGAGCGAAACCCGCGGTGGAGCTGACGGGGGCTCGGATCTTCTTCCCGGAAGAGCGAGCAGACGAGTTCAACCAACTGCTACGCGACCACCTGCTGGCGCAACAGGGCGACGCCGTCCCATGCACATGACAGGTCAACGGACCCCCATGGGACGCGCAAGAGCACTTGCTATGGGTGAAAACGGCACGGTGCTTGTGATTTTGAAGGCTGAGGCGGCCAGTCAGTAGACCGCCTTTCGCCTGAAAGAATCCGGGCCGCACTACGGAGATCCGCAGCGGCCACGGCCAAGCTGCCGAGCTGATACACAAAAGTTGCGTGTGAATCGACGCGCCACCTGCGTGGCTTTATCCTTGTCACCCTATCGATAGATAGATCTGCGGAGACACGCCTGGTTGATCACATGAAGGCAACGATGAAAACTGCATTCACTCAATCAGTCCCTCGATCGCTCACCCGGCCGGGTTCAGATAAACCGGGCGTCAAGGCTTGGGCCGGTTCGGCTGTCGCGCTGAGCATCCTCGCGGGTGCCGTCATCGCCGGCCCACATCTTCTCGCACCATCTACCAGCCAAGCGGTCGCCCCGCCTCTGCCGGTTGTCACTGTCAGCACGCCGCTTCGAGGAAACGTCGACACAAGGCTTGAATTTCTCGGCCAGTTCTCAGCCGTCGACAGCGTCGAATTGCGCGCCCAGGTCGGTGGCACGCTCACGAAAATCGGCTTCAAGGACGGCGATATCGTCCACAAAGGCGATCTCTTGTTCGTGATCGATCCGACGCCCTATCAAATCAAGCTGAGCGAGGCCACGGCTCAGCTGGAAAGCGCCCATGCACGGCTCGATCTTGCATCTCGCGAGTTCGTGCGTGCCCAAACGCTAAAGCGAACCGGCTTTGGCACCATTGAGAACGCCGACCAGCGGGCTGCGGACCAACGGGCGGACCAAGCGGCCGTTGATGACGCGGAGGCGCTGGTTCGGGACGCCCGGTTCGATCTGGATCACTGTTACATCACGGCTCCATTCACGGGCCGCATCGGCTCCCATCTCATCTCGGTTGGCAATCTCATCGCCGGGAGCCGGGCTGCCAGCAGTCCAACCACGCTGCTCGCTACACTCGTCTCGATCGACCCGATCTACCTCAACTTCGATATGAGCGAAGCGGACTACATGACATTCCTGCGGCGCCGCCAGCAGCAGAAGGAGCCGCTCGCGGACAAGGTGGAAGTGTCCTTGAGCGACGAGAAGCGCTTCAGCCGCGAAGGAACGCTGGACTTTGTCGATAACACGCTCAATCGCTCCAGCGGCACGATCCACGCCCGAGCCACGATACCGGACCGCGATCTGCTTCTGACACCGGGCGGCTTCGCCCGGGTCCGCCTGGCGGTCGCCCCGCCGGCGACTGCCTTGCTCGTGCCGGATGCTTCGGTATTGCCCGATCAGTCGGAACACATCGTCCTGACGGTCGGGCTGAATGACGTCGTGACGCCAAAGCGGGTTCAACTGGGCGATCTCCGCGACGGTCTGAGGGTCATCCGCTCAGGCCTTACCCCTTCCGATCGTGTCATCATCGACGGCATCCCCACCGTCCGGCCGGGGTCGAAAGTGTCGCCAGAGATCAGATCGATCTCCCTCGTTGATCAGAGCCAGGGCTGAGCCGCATCATGAAACTCTCGCACTTCTTTATTGACCATCCGCGCTTTGCCGCAGTGATCAATATCTTCATCACAGTGTTCGGTCTGGCGACTCTGTCATTTCTGCCTGTCGCCCAATACCCGAACATTGTGCCGCCCACGGTCCAGATCACGGCCTCCTATCCCGGCGCTTCGGCCGAAACGGTCGCCCACACTGTTGCGACGCCGCTCGAACAAGCCATCAATGGCGTCGAAAACATGGACTATATCAGCAGCCAGTCGACGAGTGACGGCCTCCTCACCATCACGGTAATCTTCAAAATCGGCACCGATATTAATGTTGCCCTGACGCTCACGCATGACCGCGTGGAGGACACGTTGTCCCGGCTGCCCCATGAAGTGCAGCTCTAGGGCGTGCGGGTCAAGAAGACCATCCCGGCCTTGCTCCTCGGCGTACATCCGTATTCACCGGATGGATCTCGCAGCGCCGAATAAATCTCGAACTACATGATTCTCAATGTCAAAGACGAGATCGCGCGACTTCCGGGCGTGGCGGATTTCTGGACCTTGGGCGAGCGGCAATATTCGATGCGCATCTGGATCGACCCGGACAAGGCTGCCGCGAACAACATCAGCGCCAGCGATATTCTGAGCGCCCTTCGCGCCCAGAATACCCAAGTGTCGGCCGGCGCCCTCAACCAGCCGCCTGTCTTCACCAGCGGGGGTGCAGCTTATCAGACCAGCGTTGAAGCGCTGGGCCGACTCAGGACACCCGAGCAATTCGGCGACATCATCGTCAAGTCGGATTCGCAGGGGCGGGTCACCCGCATTCGTGACATCGGCCACGTCGAACTGGGCTCGGCTGATTATGGTTCCATAGCCTACGCGGATCGGCATCCGTCGGCTCCCTTCTGGGTCATCGCCACGCCCGGCGCGGATGTAGTCAAGGTGGAGCACGAAGTGTGGGACAAGATGGCGGAACTCAAGAAGAGCTTTCCGCTCGGTCTCGACTATATCGATATCTACGACCCGACCACCTTCGTCAGCCAGTCCATCCATGAAGTGATCAAGACGATCGTCATCGCGATCATGCTCGTGGTCGGCGTCGTCTACCTGTTCCTGCAAAACTGGCGGGCGACGATCATCCCGGTAGTCGCCATTCCGGTATCGCTGGTCGGCTCTTTTTCCATCCTCGCCGTGCTCGGCACCTCGATCAACAATTTGTCGCTGTTCGGCCTGGTACTGGCGGTGGGCATCGTCGTCGACGATGCCATCGTCGTGGTCGAGAACGTCGAGCGCAACATGGCTCTCGGCAAGTCGCCGCGCGAGGCCGCACACCACACGATGGAGGAGGTGTCCGGGGCGCTGATCGCCATCGCACTGACGCTGTGCGCCGTCTTCGTTCCGACGGCCTTCATCTCCGGGATCTCGGGCCTGTTCTTTACGCAGTTCGCGACCACGATCGCCGCCTCGACGGTGATCTCCTGTTTCGTCTCGCTCACTTTGAGCCCGGCGCTCTGCGCGGTTATTTTGAAGCCGGACCACGCGGGCGACGCTCGTGCCGAACCGAGGGGTATCAACCGGATACTGCGGGGTGCCTTTGCTTACTTCAATGCCGGTTTCGAGTGGTTATCGTCGAGCTACGGCAAGATAACCGGGCGCCTGGTCCGCACGACCGCCATCATCCTGGTCTTTTATGTCGGCCTCATCTCGCTCACGGGCTTCCAATTTTCGAGCATGTCGACAGGCTTCATCCCGGATCAGGACATCGGCTACCTCGTGACGGTCATTCAGCTGCCGCCAGGCTCCAGCCTCGCCCGGACCGACGCGGTGGTTCGCGAAGTGAACGACATCATCCTGAAGACCCCCGGCGTTGAGCATACCTCACCGGTGACCGGGTTCGACGTGACGACGAGCACCGTCGCGCCTAACGCGGCCACCATTTTCTTCAGTTTGCCCTCGCTGTACGGCAAGCACATCCCTGGCGTGAATGCCGCAACGATGCTGGCAGCCGTGCGCAGGCACCTGGCAGGTATCAAGGATGCCTTCGTCCTCGTGATTAATCCGCCGCCTGTGCAGGGCCTGGGCGCTGCCGGCGGCTTCAAGATGATGGTCGAGGACCGCAACAATCTCGGCCCGCAGGCCCTCGCGAATGCCACCAACGCGCTGGTCGCGGCCGCCAATAAGGATCCCGATTTTGCTGGCGTGTTCACCCTCTACAATGCCAGCTCTCCCTCCCTCTACGTCGACATCGATCGCCTGAAGGCCGAGAAGATCGGGCTGACACCGACCGATGTGTTTTCCACGCTGCAGCTTTACCTCGGCTCGGAATATGTGAACGACTTCAACTATCTCGGCCGAACCTTCCAGGTGATTGTCGAAGGAGATCAGGCGTTCCGGAAGACGCGCCAAGACATCGCGCAGCTCAAGGTCCGCAACGCCAGCGGCGAGATGGTGCCGATCGGTAGTGTCGTGAAATTTCACGACGAAACCGTGCCTTATCGGGTGCCGCGCTACAACCTCTATCCCGCTGCCGAGGTTATGGGCGCGGCCGCGCCGGGTGTTGCGTCGGGCACGGCTCTGGACCGCATGGCAGAGCTTGCCAAAGAGGTGCTCCCGCCCGGCATCAGCTTCGAATGGACCGATCTGGCCCACCAGCAGGAGCAACAGAGCACACCCACCTTATTGATCTTCGGAGCTTCGGCTGTGTTCGTCTTCCTTGTGCTCGCGGCGCAGTACGAGAGCTGGAAGTTGCCGCTGTCCGTCGTATTGATCGTGCCGATGTGCTTGCTGGCCTCAGCGACCGGCCTGCGCGCGAGGGGCATGCCGATCGACATCCTCGCCCAGATCGCCTTCGTGGTGCTGGTCGGCCTGGCTGCGAAAAACGCGATCTTGATCGTCGAGTTCGCGCGACAGCGGCAGGATCAAGAAGGTGACGAACCCGAAGAGGCTGCCACCGCGGCGGCACGAACCCGGCTTCGTCCCATCCTGATGACCTCCTTCGCTTTCATCCTGGGTGTCGCACCGCTCGCCGTCGCGACCGGGGCAGGCTCAGAGATGCGCCAATCTCTCGGAACCGCGGTGCTGTTCGGAATGATCGGCGTGACCGGCTTCGGCCTCGCATTCACGCCGGCCTTCTATACTTTCATCCGCAACCTCGGCACCAGAAGAGCAGAAAGACCCGGAAGTTTCAATCGGGATCGGTGGGATGGCGCTGAGCCGCAAACTGCTCAGCATCATCTGCCCGACCGCCTCGCATAATGTCCCGGCCTTGGCGCTCGCTGGCGAGGCCGACCTCGTTCAAAACGAGGGTGTGCTGCACCGTGGGTTAGTGACC
>Ga0182035_10002103_pt1 | contig 10401 bp, 10 predicted proteins | sample flu12Cox44000170_FD_125969 | JGI IMG/M metagenome (GOLD analysis project Ga0182035, IMG submission 125969) | Lab enrichment of tropical soil microbial communities from Luquillo Experimental Forest, Puerto Rico - flux4day.12C.oxic.44.000.170 | ecosystem: Environmental > Terrestrial > Soil >...
CGTCAGGACCGCGAGGGCGGCGACGATCCACACCGGGGAGTTGGGGGCCCATAGCGCGACCCGCTCGCCCCCGCCGATCCCGGCGTCGCGCAGCCCGCGGGCCAAGCGGAGCGCCTTGTCGGCGACGGTCGCGCTGTCCCAGGTCTCGCTGCCTTCCACCCCGAATGCGATGACCGCCGGGTGTCGGTCGCGCAACGTCAGGCCGCTTAGTAAGCCGTCGATGTTCCAGGAAGCAGTCACGGCAAACTCAAAGCGTGATCCGGAACAGACTCTTGGTTTATCACCAGAATATTTGTTATTTCTGCAAAAGCGGAAATCTTGAGGCCCCGAGGATCAGCGGATTGCCTTCGCTGGGATGACAATAACCCACCAACCGAAGGAATTCCAAGTCGCGGCCGCCGCTCAGGGTTCGAGCCGCAGCGACGGGATGTACGGTACAACCGCGGTGCCGCCAAGGTCTAGCCCCGGGTTCGCGCGGCCGGAACCGAATCTTCCCTAGTCGAAGCAACCCGCGGGTCCACGACCGTTGACCTCATGCTTGACATCCACAACCTTACATTCGTAACTAGGCGTCTGTCGCGGTCCCGCGGTGGTGGAGTAGCTCGCGTTTACACTGTCCCTAATGGGAATGCCGAGTTTGGGTCTGGCCATCTTGGTTTGGAAATTATGGTTAACGAGGCCACTCAAGAACATGGATACCGTCCGGATAGGCTATACAAGCGGAATATCCGAGCAGCCGTTGCCGGATAGAGCACTTTCGAGCCTTTTTTAAGGTAAGCCGTCCCAGATAGTTGCCCAAACTCCCGGTTCACTCGGCGGTCAGTGGTGACGACCTTCGCCTTTTTGAAGTTCGGTGAGGACGGATACATGCACCGGTCGCGGGCTTCGCCGTCCATGCTGAACGGGATCGATACATCGTTTAAGATTCTGCATGGCCAGCCCGCCGGCCCCACCGAAACCGCGTGGCGAGCTTGTTTAACCGATTCGGAATTCCCGACTCATTACGCCTCTCCCGAGTACTTTTGCGAGCCCATGCTCCCCGGCAAGAAGCCGTTCGCCATCCTTAGTATCGTCGACGAAGATGTCACGGCGGTCATGACCGGGCTTCACGACGCTGACGGAGTTCAATCGGGGTTCTCTAGCCGCCCGCAGATTGCCTTTTCGCGACACGCCGACCGATTGCGTGCAATGAGCAATCTGATTGCCGGTCTGCTTCAGGAAGCGGGAGCCGCGAAGCTTATCGATCTTTTTCTCTGGTCCGATATGGCCGGATTGGTCGACGCCCGCTTTAGTCAAAGAGCGTTCGGCGGCGTCGTCATGCTGGACTTGGCAGTGGGTCCAGATGCCCTCTTTCGCCAATTTTCGCAGACCAGGCGAAACGATATCAGGAGGGGGATAAAATGCGGGGTTTCTGTCGACCTTGCCAAGAGCCGTGATGACGTATCTGCCTATTACGCAGTTTACGTCGACTGGGCACGTCGCAGGTTCTTGCCGATTACTGGAGAAGAGCAGTTTCAAGGGATTTTCGCAGCGAGAAGGAATCGGCAACTGCTCCTCGCGCGCTATAAAGGCGAAGTCATAGCTGGGGTAGTGCTTCGCTTCTTTCCGGGTGGGGTGGTGGAGCACGCAGCGAGCAGTTCGCTCCAGAGCGCGCTTCACCTAAAGCCTAACGATCTGTTGCATTGGCGCGCAATCGAATGGGCGTACGCCGAGGGCCTGACCAAATACAGCCTTGGCGGCGTCAACCTTTTCCAACGGAAGTTCGGAGGCGAGGTCGTCTCAACAACCCGCCATCGGCTGGACCTCTCGCTGTTTCGCCGACACACAATCAGCGATTGGATGGCCGATTGGATGGCCGACAGGGTCGAGGAGGTCCGGCCATTCATCCCGCAACGGGTGGCCGGCTTTGGTCGCTCTGTGCGTAGGCATGTCAAGACGCTCCGCTCCTACGGCGGTCGACGCCCGGTGTAAGTCTGGAGCATACGCTGTCATCCCGGCGGTCGTTCCTTGTCGCGGGTGACCTGGGGCGATTATGAAGCTGCCCAGGGGAAGGCGCTGATTGCCATGGCGAGCCATGAGCTTTCAACCGCTTGCGGTTGACCAGGGTGCCAATTCGTTGGCCAGCCCGCCCGGATCGCGGATTACGCGGTAGTTCGCTGCGAACCTTGTGCTGCGATTGATCGGTGCGGAGGGCAAGCTCCAGAAAGCGATTATCGACCCGCCCGGCAGGCGTGAAAGTCAAGGGGTGACGAGCCGAGCGCACGCCCTTCGATGGTACGCCAAGTGACGGCATGCTAATCGGTGTTTACCGGGGACAAAAGAGCGGGGTCCGCGCGTTGATCCACATCATCGCCGTTTTCGTTGGCGCGGGTAGCTTCGCCTGATCCCGAAAGGAGAGGCGGATGAGAGCGAGAGATGTCATGGTCAGGGCCGTGGCGACCACGACGCCGGAAACGACAGTCGACAAAGTCGCTAGGCTCATGATCAATTTACGGATCAGCGGGGTCCCGTCCTCGACAAGAACGGGCAGCTCGTCGGGATCGTTACCGAAGGCGACCTGCTGCGCCGGACGGAGACCGGGACCGAGCGTCGGCGCTCGCGCTGGAGCCAGTGGTTTTCCGCAATTTCCCGATTGGCTGCGGAATACATCAAGTCGCACGCCCGGCGGGTGGAAGACATTATGAGCCGAGAGGTCGTCAGCGTCGGGGAGTTGGCCACGCTTGCCGAGATCGCCGAACTGATGCACACAAAGCAGATCAAGCGGGTCCCGGTCGTGCATGACGCCAAGATCGTCGGCATCGTCAGCCGGGCCGACCTGCTGCAGGTGTTGGCGAGCGGCGGAGCCACGACCGCCAACGAAGACAGCGACCGCCTGATCCGCGAGCGCTTGCTCGGCGAGCTGCGCAAGCAAGAATGGGCGAACTCGGCCGCAGCGAACGTGGTCGTCTCGGACGGTGTCGTGCATTTTTGGGGGACCGTCGGATCGGAGGAGGAAAGCACGGCGCTTCGTGTCGTCGCCGAGAACATCCCCAGCATCCGCGGCATTGAGGATCATACGATCTCGGGGCCGCGCTACTTGGCACCGCTCTTCCCGGCGATTTGAATCGGCGAGACGCGAGCCGTTCTCGCACGGCGATGGCCGATGATCAGCACGACGTCATCGATTTTCTGAGCAGGCCTTCCTCCTATGGAGCGGCAGTCGCGCGGATCGATGTCATCGAAACCCATGTTTCGCTGGTCTTTCTCGCGGGCGACCGCGCACACAAGCTCAAGCGCGCGGTAAAATTTCCTTACCTCGACTTCTCTTCCGCGGAACAGCGCCGGGTAGCCTGCGAGGCTGAGCTCGCGCTCAACCGCCGCACGGCGCCGGACCTTTATCTTGAGGTCCGAGCGCTGACCCGCACCATGAATGGTGCGGTCGGCTTCGGGACTCAGGGTCCCGTGGTCGATTGGGTCGTAGTGATGCGGCGATTCGATCAGGCGGCGCTGTTCGACGAGCTCGCCAAGACTGGTCGATTGAATGCGTCCCTGATGACTGAGCTTGCCGACCATATTGCGGCGTTTCATCAAGCAGCCGAACCGCGCCCCGATCGCGGCGGCGCTGCGGCGCTGGCCGCGGTTGCCGAGACGAATCATTGCTGCCTGATGGCGGCGCGAGACGCCGGTTTCGCCGCTGATCGCATTATCGAGATCAGGCAGCGATCATTGGAGCGCCTCGCTGCTGTCGCTGGCTTGCTCGACGGGCGTGCCGCAACAGGAAAAGTGCGGCGCGGCCACGGCGACCTGCATCTCCGCAATGTCTGCCTATTCGAGGGCAGGCCTACCCTGTTCGATTGCCTCGAATTCTCGGACGAGCTCGCTTCTGTCGACATCCTCTATGACCTCGCCTTTCTGTTGATGGATCTCGAGCACCGCGGGCTCGCGGACTTTGCCAACCTCGTGTTGAACCGCTATCTCGATTTGACCGACGAGGACGACGGGCTGGCGGCGATGCCGCTCTTTCTGTCGTCGCGCGCGGCGATCCGTGCGCATGTCACGGCAGCAGCAATGGAGCGTGCGGCGCAGCCGGGAGCGACGCTGGAAATGGGCGCCGAAGCGCGCGGTTATCTCGATCTCTGCGCTTTATTGCTGCGGCCGCGATCCTGCCGTCTGGTCGCGATCGGCGGCCTTAGTGGTACCGGCAAGTCGACCCTCGCAGCCGCGCTCGCGCCAGCCCTCGGCGCGCGGGTCCTGCGCAGCGACGTGATCCGCAAGCGATTGTTCGAAGTCGCCCCCGAAACGCGGCTGCCGACGAGCGCCTATACGTCGCAGGTATCGCGCCGCGTCTATCAGATGCTGCGCCGGAAGGCAGCAGATGCGCTCGCCGCGGGGTATTCGGTGATCATCGATGCCGTATCGCTGAAGCCCGCCGAGCGCCGGTCCTTCATCGCGGTCGCCGAGGCGGCTGGCGTCCCGTTTGTCGGTCTTTGGCTCGTGGCTCCGGCAGCAACGATGGATCGGCGCCTGCGCGCTCGGCGCCACGACGCCTCGGATGCGTCTCCGGAAGTCCTCGCACAACAGCTCCGGCAGGATCCCGGTCCGATGGATTGGGTTCGCATCGATGCGGGTGCCGGTCCGGAGGATTGCCTGGCCGCCGCGCGACGCGCTCTCGGCCTGGGCTGAGGAGCAGCGCTTCAGGGCGCTCGTGACCAATTTACCCGCACGAAATATCCGTCTTTCTCGAAATAGTCCTCGATCTCGCCATGCAGTCGGCATTGGTGGCATTGGGGTCAGAGTAGATTTATCTGGTATCAGCCCGAACCCTCCGCGGACGCGGTTTGTCTGCAATGGCGTAAGAACCGTCACGCGGCGCGCTAATTATAAATGAAGATTGCCACGTAAAGGCCCCTACCAGAACCCCGATAATTAAGTTGCTGAACATCGGCGCCTACATCTCCAAGTGCGCCTCACCGCCGGCGGCATTTCGCATCGAGCTCCGCGCCCGCGGCGCAGCCGACGGGCGATCCAGCCTCGGCAATCGTTTATTCTACCCTCCGAGGAGAATATCGACTCTGACCCCAATTTCTTTGATTGACCTGGGTCAATGGAGAACCCGAGACGCCGACCGATCATTCGACCGGCTGCTCGACCGGCTGGCGCAGGCGCTTGGTGCGGCCGCGGACGAGCTTCGCGTCGCGACGGCGTTCGCGGGACCCCGCTGTCGGTCGCGTAGGCACTCGCCGTTTTCCGGGCTGCGTCGCTCGGCGAACGAGATCGATCAACCTTTCGTACGCGTCCTGGCGATTGCGCTCCTGCGTCCGGAAACGGCGCGCCATGATGACGATCAAGCCATCGACGGTCATCCGCCGCCCGGCGAGCAGGCGCAATCGCGCACGCGTCGCTTCATCGAGGCTCGGCGAGCGTGCTGCGTCGAAGCGGAGCTGGACCGCGGTGGCGACCTTGTTGACGTTTTGTCCGCCGGGGCCACCGGCGCGAACGAAGACCTCTTCGATCTCGTCCTCGTCGATCGCGATGCGCTCGGTGACCGGGACCATTTGATGCGACCAGTCTCAGCCCTTGATGCAGATGAGGGGGTTGAGCGTAGCGACCTTACGCGAGAGGCCGGCGAGATGCGCTGCCTCGACGACCGCCGTGCTGTCCTTGTAGGCGCCGGGCGCCTCTTCGGCGACGCCGCGCATCGACGGGCTCTTGATGATGATGTCGCGCTCCCGGAGCTCGTCCACCACCTGGCGACCGCGCCACTGTTTCAAGGCCTGATGGCGGCTCAATCGCCTTCCGGCGCCATGGCAGGACGAAGCGAAGGCGCGCTCCGGACGCAGCGCCGGGCCGACCATGATCGCCGACGGTGTCCCCATGCTGCCGCCAATGAACACCGGCTGGCCAGCGTCGGCGAAGACCGCCGGCAGGTCCGGATGAGCCGCGCCGAAAGCGCGCGTCGCACCCTTGCGGTGAACGAAGAGGCGTCGACGCGCGCCGCCGAGCTCGTGCTCCTCCTCCTTGCAGGTGTTGTGCGAGACGTCGAACAGCACCGGAGGCGAGGCGTCGGGAAAGAAATGCGCAAAAACCCGGCGCGTCAGATGCGTGAGGATCTGGCGGTTGGCGAGGGCGCAATTGATGCCCGCGCGCATGGCGCCGAGATAACGCTGGCCGATCTCGGAGCGGATCGGTGCGCAAGCGAGCTCGAGATCGGGCAGCGCAATGCCGTGCGCGGGTGCCGCCAGAGCCATCTCGCGCAGGAACTCGGTGCCGATCTGGTGGCCGAGGCCACGCGACCCGCAATGGATGCTGACGACAACGTCGCCCCGAGCGAGGCCGAACGCCGCGGCGACGCAATCGTCAGAGATCGCCGTCACCTCCTGCACTTCGAGATAGTGATTGCCCGAGCCGAGCGTGCCCATCTCCTCGCGCTGGCGGTGCCGCGCGCGATGCGACACTGCCTCGGCCCGCGCATCGGGCATAGTGCCGCGCTCCTCGATCCGGCCGAGGTCCTCGGCGCGCCCATACCCCTGCTCGACAGCCCAAACCGCACCGCCTTCGAGCATGCGATCCATCTCGATCTCGTCGAGCACGATCTTCCCCGTGCTGCCCACACCAGCGGGGATCGTGCGAAAGAGGCTGTCCGCCAATGCCTCTTTGGAAGGTTCCAAATCCTGCCGCTTGAGACCCGTCAACAAGGTGCGGACCCCGCAGGAGATGTCGAAGCCGACCCCACCAGCCGATACCACCCCACCGGCATCGGGGTCGAAGGCGGCGACGCCGCCGATCGGGAAGCCGTAGCCCCAATGAGCGTCCGGCATCGTATAGGCTGCGTCCACGATACCCGGCAGGCACGCCACATTGCCGATCTGCTCGAGGACCTTGTCGTCCATCTCGGCAATCAGCCCTGGTCGCCGAAAAGCACCGCCGGCACGCGCATGTCGCCCTCGGGATCGAGGCGCCATTGCCAATTCGAGATACGGCGCAATCGCGAGAGGTCCATCAGTTTTTCCGTTTGCTCAGACATCGACGATGCATTGCGCGACCCAGGCGCCGTCGTCGCGAACGGCAACCTCGAGCGCCGTCAATGTCGCGCCTTTGGGCTCCACCGCCGGCATGTGGCGCGCGCGGTCGACGGGCTCGCCCCAGGCACGGCCATAGAGGCGATTGCCCTCGATCGACACGGCGAAGCGGGCGAAAACCAGTCGCCGCACCGCCATCTCATAGATCAGGGCATTGAGCCAATCGAGAAGCAGATAGGTGTCCTCGGGCGCCTCGCAAGTCACCTCAATAGCTTCCTGTGAGGCGATGCGGGTGGGATCGGTGACGGCGGAAGTAAGCGCAAGTGCGGCCTGCTCGAAGGTAGCATCGCGCGTCGGGCCGACGCCACGGACACCGACATCGGCGCCGTGCGGGAACAGCTCGGCACGTGGTTCGACCGCAGATCTTTCGGCCGGCTTTGTCATCGATCACTCTATCCTGCCGCGCTGCCCGATGCATCAAAGAGTGGCCCTTGGCCCCGCACATTGACATAGCTCAAGGCGGTCTATCGCCCGGGCCGAACGAATGGCCGGTACAGAGGGGGCATCCCCATGCTGCCATTGATCGATACCTTGCGACAGATCGAGGGAGATGGGCTCGAGCGGTTGGGATTTGGGCCGACCGAGTGCGGCTATCGGATTGTCGCCGGGAGCGCACGATGGCGCCTTCGCGCCTATGAGGACGGCGCCGCCGGGCCGTCTCTGCTGATTGTCGCTGCGCCAATCAAGCGACCGTACATCTGGGATCTCGCAGAGGGGGTCAGCGTGGTGCGCCATTGTCTGCGGCACCGATTGCGCGTCTATCTTCTAGAGTGGATGCCGCCCACCCCCGGCGACGCGGAGGCTGGCCTCGCCGATTACGCGGGCCGATCGATCGGCGAGGCGATCGCCAGGGTCGCGCGGGAAGCGGGCGGGGCAAAACCCTTTATCATGGGGCATTCGCTCGGTGGGACATTGGCGGCGATTTTCGCGGCGTCAGACCCGTCAAGCGTTCGGGGTCTCGTTCTGCTGTCGACACCGCTCTGCTTTGCGCCGGGCAGCTGCCGGTTCCGGGATGCCATTGTTGCGATGGCGCCATCCACCCTCTCGAGGATGGAGATCGTTCCCGGTTCGCTGTTATCGCAGCTTAGCGTGATGGCTTCTCCCGAGACCTTCCTTTGGTCGAGGCTCGCCGACGCCGTCCTGAGCGTCGGGGACCCGCGGGCTTTGGCGCTCCATGCGCGGGTCGAACGCTGGACGTTGGACGAGTTTCCCCTTCCTGGGAGGCTCGTGCACGAGATCCTGGAGTGGCTCTATCGCGAAAACCGCTTCTGCGCCGCAACCCTGCGGATCGCGGACAAGTTTCTCGGGCCTTCGACGCTGCGGCTCCCCGTGCTGGCGGTCGTCAATACCGCCGACCTGGTGGCGCCGCTTCCGTCGATCGCACCCTGCATCGACGCGATGCCACGACGGTTTGCCCGGCTTATCGAATATTCCGGCGAGATGGGCGTGGGCCTGCAGCACCTGGCGGTTCTCGTTGGCCGACGGGCGCACGCGGCGGTTTGGCCTGTGATCTTTTCCTGGTTTCACGCCCACGCCTGAGCAGCGAAGATCGGGCCCATGCGCCTTTACGACATCGTCACGACGTCACGGAGTGTTGGCGAGACGAGCGCCCGCTCCGACAAGATCCGACACCTCGCCGCCTGCCTGCGGGGCGTCGAGCCGGATGATATCGAGACAGCCGTGGCGCTCCTCTCGGGTGAGCCGCGGCAGGGCCGTATCGGGCTTGGCCCGGCAACGCTGCGTGCCGCCATGCTGCTGGATGCGGCGCCGGCACCGGAGCTGACGCTTGCAGAGGTCGACGCAACGCTCGGCCGCATCGCGCAGACGAGCGGCGCCGGCTCAGCGACGGATCGGGCGCGCTTGATCGGCGAACTCTTTACCCGCGCCACAAAAGACGAGCAGGACTTTCTGCTGCGTGCCGTGCGGGGCGAATTGCGCCAGGGTGCGGTTGAAGGGCTGATGGTCGAGGCCGTCGCGCAAGCGACAGAGCTCCCTATCGTCGAGATCCGGCGCGGGCTGATGGTATCCGTGACCTTCGCGCCGTCGCAAAGGCGGCTCTTACCGAGGGACAGCAAGGGCTTGCCCGCATCGCCATCCGGCTGTTTCGGCCGCTGAAGCCGATGCTTGCACAGACGACCGAGGACACGAGCGAAGCGCTGGCGCAGCTTGGAATGACCGCCTTCGAATACAAGCTCGACGGCGCGCGCATCCAAGCCCACAAAGATGGCGGTGACGTGCGCATCTTCACCCGGTACCTCAACGACGTAACCGCTGCGGTGCCCGAGATTGTCGACACGGTGCGCGATCTCCCGATACGCAACCTGATCCTCGATGGCGAAGCGATCGCCTGCCACCCTGACGGCAGGCCGCGACCGTTTCAGGTGACGATGCGCCGCTTTGGCCGCAAACTCGATGTCGAGCGGCTGCGCGGGAGCATCCCGCTTTACCCCTTCTTCTTCGACTGCCTCTACATCGAGGACAGCGCCGTCCTCGACCGCCCGGGCGCGGAGCGCGTTGCGGCGCTTGCGGGCGCGGTACCGGAGAGATTGAGAGTTTCGCGGCGCGTCACCGGGGAGCGGCTCGAAGCAGAAGGTTTCCTCCAGGCGGCTCTCGCGGCCGGCCATGAAGGGGTCATGGCCAAGGCATTGGATACGCCCTATGAGGCCGGCGCACGCGGCGGCGCCTGGCTCAAGATCAAGCCGGCTATAACGCTCGATCTGGTGGTGCTCGCCGCAGAATGGGGCCACGGAAGGCGAACTGGGTCCCTGAGCAACCTGCACCTCGGCGCGCGTTCCCCAACGACCGGCGGGTTCGTCATGCTAGGGAAGACTTTCAAAGGCATGACCGACGAGATGCTGGCGTGGCAGACGGCCGAGTTGCTCAAGCTCGCGATCGCCAACGATCCGTACACGGTTTACGTCGAGCCAAAGTTCGTGGTCGAGATCGCCTTCAGTGACATCCAGGCGAGCCACCATTACCCTGGCCGGCTCGCCTTGCGCTTTGCCCGCGTCAAGCGCTACCGCCCGGACAAGAAGGCCGAAGAGGCCGACACAATCGAGACCGTCCGCACCCTCTATGAGCGCCGCCTAAACAACGAGGGATGAGCCAGGTGACGGTGTACCTAGCCCTCACGAGACTCGATTTGCCGCGCCGCTCTCGGTTGGAAGCAGCGCGCGGGCGAGGAGATCGGTGACCTCCGCATCGCTCAGCTGATGGAAATCGCGATAGTAGAAGCCGATTGCCCCGAGCCCGATCGGCGTCTCCAGGCAGACGGCCTCGTCGGCTTCCCTGCCTAAAGCCGCAAGCGTATCCGGCGGCGCTACCGGCACGGCGAGGACCAACC
>Ga0182035_10002104_pt1 | contig 10399 bp, 10 predicted proteins | sample flu12Cox44000170_FD_125969 | JGI IMG/M metagenome (GOLD analysis project Ga0182035, IMG submission 125969) | Lab enrichment of tropical soil microbial communities from Luquillo Experimental Forest, Puerto Rico - flux4day.12C.oxic.44.000.170 | ecosystem: Environmental > Terrestrial > Soil >...
CAGTGGGGCCGTTCCGCAGGTGACGGCGCGAATGCTTGCCAAGTCCGCTCGCGTGAGGTCGGAGTGCAGCACCGTCCGCAACGCGGCCGGCACCAGCGACACGGTGCGCGGCCGGTGCTTGCGCACCGCCTCGGCCCATGCGTTGAGCTCGAAGAGTTCCAGCAGCACAAAGGATCTCGCCTCGGCGATGCACTGCAACACGCGGAACACACCACCGATATGCACCAGCGGTGAGCTGACGATCGCGACGCCGCTTCGCAGCGCCGTAGGGGCCGGTGAGCGGTCGGGGTCGGGACCCATCACGCTGCGCGCCAGCATGTCGTAGCTGAGGTCGATTCGTTTGGGTGGACCCGTCGTTCCGCTGGTCAACATCCGCACCGCGACGCCGGACTGGGGAGCGGGGCCCGTGGTAAGCCTCGGTGACTCGCCTGACTCGCCAATGTCGTCCAAAACACCCGAGATCGGCGCCGTCGGGGTCCCCGGGGTGACCAGCTTCGCCAGGTCGTCGGGCTCGCCGACGATCAGCGGCAGCCGCAGCGCGGCGATATCGGCCCGGGTGCGTTCGTCGCCGCGAGATGGGTTGATGGTCACCACAGTCCCGCCACCCAGCAGCACCCCGAGGAACGCCGCCACCTGACCGGGCCGGTTGCGCAGCAGCATCCCGATCCCGGCCGTGTGGTCGGCGGCCAGGCACGCGATGCGCCGCGCCGTGTCGCCGACTCGGCTCCACGGGCTCCATTGGCCGTCATACTCGATCGCGTGCGAGTCCGGCTGCAGATCCAGGACATCGGCGATGCGCTGACTGAGCGGGTGACGAGGCATTAGCGGATCTTCGGTTCGCCGGCCGGGCCCTCGCTCTTCTGGTCGGCCAGTTCGGCCGCGCCAAGCGGGTTGCCCAGCCGGGTGTAGATGAGCCCCTGCTCTAGGGCGGCGCGATAGGGCTTGTCCAGCGACTCCCAGATCGCTTTCACGGTGCCCTGCGTCGCCGACGGTGGCTTCGCGGCGATCGTCGCCGCGATCTCATGCGCGCGATTCCACAGCTCCTCCCGGGCGACCACCTCGGACACCAATCCGATCCGCAGCGCGGTTGGGGCGCTGACCCGCTCGTCGTTGCCCATCAGCGCCATGCGCAACGTCTCGCCCAGGCCGATGCGCCGCATCAGGCCGATCGGCTCCAACGCGCAAACCAGGCCGGCCGACACGTGCGAGTCGAAAAAGGTTGCGTCCTGCGAGCAGATCACCACGTCGGATTCGTTGAGGAAATAGAACGCGCCCGCCGTGCACATGCCGTGGACGGCGCACACCACCGGCTTCCATAACTTCTGCCACTTGGGGCTGAGCGATTCGCCGGGATCTTCGTGGTTCCAGACGTTTTCCGGTTGCCCATACGGCGTTTTGATGTCCAGACCGGCGCTGAACGCCCTACCGGCCGCCCGCAGCACCACCGCATGAACCGACTCGTCGAGTTTGACCACGCGCCAGGCCTGGGCCATTTCTTCACACATGGCGCGGTTGAACGCGTTGAGCTGATCAGGCCGGTTCAGCGTGATGGTGGCGACGTGGTCGGTGGCATCGACTTCGAGCAGGATCGTCTCGAAACGCGGTGTCTTCACTGGCATTTCCATTCCGGGGGCCGCTTTTCGACGAAGGCCTTGGGGCCTTCCAGCGCGTCCTCGGTCCGCAGAACGCGCTCGCGGAACGTTTCGGCGAGCATCTCGGCCTCGTGTAACGGCAGGTCGAGGCCCTTGAGAATGGCCAGCCGAGTTCCCCGGACCGCCAGCGGCGCGTTGGAGTTGATGATTCCCGCGATCTCCTGGGCGCGTTCGAGAAGCCGGTCGTGCTCGACGATTTCGCTGATCAACCCGAGTCCCAAGGCGCGCTCCGCGCCCATCCGCTCGTGCTTGCCCATCAACGCCATCCGCAGCGCGACCGATCGGGGGAGTACCCGGGCCAGCCGCACCAGCTCGCGCCCGGCCACCAATCCGATGCTGACGTGCGGATCAAAGAACGTCGCACGGTCCGATGCGATGACGATGTCCGAAGTGGTGACCCAATCCAGCCCCGCACCACAGCACAAGCCGTTGACGGCGGTCAATATCGGCTTCGCCATCCGGCGGAACGGGGGCGTGCCCTCCTGAGGCGCCTCCCACTGTTCGTACGTCGACAGGTACGGCCGTTCGTAGATCACCTTGCCGTCCCCGGGAATGGCTTTCACGTCCGCGCCGGTGCAGAAGGCGCGACCGGTGCCGGTGACGACGAGCAGCCAAACCTTGTCGTCGTTCTCGGCTTCCTCGTAGGCGGCCCGGAGTTCGGTGATCATGTGCGGGCTCAGCGCGTTGAGGGCCTCCGGGCGGTTCAGCGTGATGGTGGCGGTATGGCCGTCGACGTCGTAGTTGATGGTGTCGAACGAGTCAGTAGGCATCCCTGCTCCCTCATCGGCCATAGAACTTTGGCGCGCGTCGCTGCTGAAACGCTTTCAGACCCTCTTTGAAATCCGTTGTCCGACAGGATAGTTCCAGATTAAACAGCTCCTGCGTCATGGATTGGCTCAGCGTCGCGTGCTGCCCGAAGGCCAGCGCCTGCTTGGCCAGCCCGATCGCTACCGTCGGTCCGCTGGCCAGCCTGTCCAGCAGCTTCTCGGCGGCGTCGTCGAGCTCCGGCCGGCTCACCGCTTGGTGGATCAAACCCCAGTCGGCCGCGTCCGTCGCGCTCACTTTTTCTCCGAGCAGGAGCATCCGCCTGGCCCGCGCCAGCCCGACCAGTCGAGGCAGCAGCCAGGTGGAGCCCGAATCCGGGCTGAAGCCACGGTCCAGGAAGGGTTCCCAGAACACCGCGTCGGTGCTGGCAATGGTGAAGTCGGCGGCCAGCGCAAGGTTGCAGCCAAACCCAACGGCCCATCCCTGCACGCTGCACACGACCGGCAGCTGAACGCTCGCGACGAGCTCGATCACGCGGTGTGCGGCGTGCGGGATTCGCCGCACCAGATCGCCGGTGCGGGGGCGTTGCCGATCGTTCGCCACCACCCAATCGGAACCGGCACAGAAGTCGTCTCCGGCGCTGCGAATGTGAATCGCGCGCAACGAGTCGTCGGCGGCGGCATCGGTCAGCGCGTCCACCAACGCCCCGATCATTAAGTGGGTCAACGAGTTACGCCGGGAGCGGCGATCCAGCGTGACGCGCAGTACAGCGGCATCCCGGCACGCTGTCACCGAGCCCTCGGCGTCGGCCGCGTCGGCCTCGTGACTCACCGTCCATCCGGCCTTTCTCCGCCGATACGGTTACCCATACAGTAGGCAATACGATTGTTACCCTGTATAAGTTAGCAAGGAAACGCTAGCGACGGAAATAGCCGGGCGGAACCCGGCGAAAAGAGGAACGCATGGCCACCCGCGACGCCAAATTCGGCGAGGCGCCGCTTGCGCAGACCCTGGCGGCCGCCGGCGCGATGCGTCGCCTCAGCTCGCTGCTGCTATCCCTGGAGCACGCTCATCCCGCGGTGGATGACATGCTGGCCAAGTTCGCCGAGTGGGAGACTGAGCTGGCCGCCGCGGCCCCGAGGGACAGCGCGCCGCGAATCGGCGAGATCGCCGACGACCCACGCCGGGTGTATCTCAACCACGCCACCGACATCGGTGCCTACAACCCGTGCTTTCCCGAGTACCGGTTCGATCACCTCGATGCCGAGAAAGCCGGCGGCCGGGTCCACTTTCCGCTCGTCTACGAAGGACCGCCGGGACTGGTGCATGGCGGATTTCTCGGGGTCTTCTTCGATTGCGTCATCCAACATCACAACTGCGTCACCGGCCTTTCCGGCAAGACGCGATCGCTGGTCGTCACTTTCCGCCGGCCCACGCCGGTGCTGACCGACCTGCGCTTCGACATCGGTCGGTCCCAGGTGGAGCGGGGCATCGCGTCGACGGCGCGGCTGCTGCTCGACGACGACGTGCTCTGCACGGGCGAGGTCAACACGTTGGCGTCGCCGCCGGACAAGCTCGCGGGATTCAAGTTCGGCAGACGGCGAAAGGAGTCCGATACATGACTGCCTCCGGCGTTTCGGACGATCGTGTGCTCTTCGAGGTCGATCGCGACCGGCGAATCGCGACGATCACCCTCAACAATCCCCAGCAACGCAACTCCTACGACGCCACCATGCGCGAGGACATCGGCCGCTGTCTGGATCGCGTGGCCGAAGACGACGACCTCACCGTGGTGCTGTTGCGCGGGGCCGGGGGAGTCTTTTCCACCGGGGCCGACATGAACAACGCGTATGGCTGGTACGGCGCGGCCGGCGGCGATGATGCCGAAGACCTCAAGGCCAAACGCCGCCCGAGTCAGCGTCGGCGACTAACTGTGGACCGCAAGTCTTTTGGCTTCTATCACAACTTTATGGGCTTCCCTAAGGTGACGGTGGGAGAGGTCGCAGGCTACGCACTCGGCGGCGGCTTCGAGATGGCGCTGATGACCGACATCTCCGTCATTGCCCGCGACACAAAGGTCGGCATGCCGGCAACCCGCTTCCTTGGCCCCGCGCTGGGCAGCCTGCACATGTTCTTCCATCGGTTGGGACCGGTGCTGGCCCGGCGCCTGCTGCTGACCGGTGACATCATCGAAGCGGGTGAGATCGAACATCTCGGAATCTTCACCGACACATGCGATCCCGGCTCGGTGACGGCGCGGGCGCGGTACTGGGCCGAGAAGGCGGCGAAGATGCCCGCCGACGGCGTCGTCATCGCCAAGGAAGCGTTCCGTCTCGTCGAGCAGACTCAGGCGTACCACGGTGAGGAGGTCGCCAGCTACCTGTTTCACGCCTTCGGCACCAACCTGCAATTCGGGCCGGACGAATTCAACTTCGTCAAAACGCGCGCACAGCACGGCGCTAAGGAGGCTTTCCGGCTACGCGATGAGCATTTCCACGTGCCGGAACCCGAAGGCTGACACCGCGTCGGTTCACTTCTGCCACACCGGATTCAGCAGGAGACGGATCGACAATCTGCCCGCCTCCGAGCGACAATCCGGGTGCCGCGTCACATCTAAGGGACTTGTCGCTGTGAGGCGGACAAAAAGTGTGAGCTCTCCAGAAGCCAGCGCAGTTACCGTGGTGCAGCGGCCTTGGCCCGAACGGCAGACTTGGCCGCCTTGCGTTGCCGCGACGGCGCCGGGGCCTTAGAACCCTTCTGGATCAAACGGCCGGCGTGGTCGAGGATGCAGTCCAGGCCGAATTCGAAATTGGTCTCATCCGGGGCCCCGATGCGGTGTCCCTGGCTGGTCACTTGAGCGATCAGCGGAGTGGTTGCCGGATCGATGGCCACGGCGTCCTCGATGGCGCGTGGTCCGCTGTCCACCGACTGGTTCTTTTCGTAGAGCCGATGCAGCACCACCGATCCACGGACATGAACCGAAACCGCGGAGTAGGTGTCGAAGGCATCCTCGGGTGAAAGGCCGGCCTCCACCAGATTGGCGATCGCGCGCTCCATCTCCTGAGCGCCCAGCCGTGCCGCTTTAGGACTGAGAGCGGCTCGAATCAAGATCAGATCGCACAGAATTGGGTTGCCCATGAACGTCTTACGCATCAAGCGCGCGTGGTTGCGCAATGTCTCACGCCAGTCGTTGGCTTCGACGTAGGGCGTGGCGAACACGTACTTACTCAGGGCGCGGTCGGTCATCGCGTTGAGCAGATCGTCCTTCTTGCGGAAGTACCAGTAGATGCTGGTGACCCCCACGCCGAGGTGTTTGCCGAGCAGCGGCATGCTCAGGTTGTCTATCGATACTTGTTCTGCGAGTTCGAATGCGCCGCTGATGATGTCATCGGGATTGATGGACCCGCGCTCGCGTCGTTGACGCTTATCGGCGGTTGCCTGCTTTGCCACCACGGGCACCTCCATATACGCATGCGTGTCGCTTTCTCCGTCTGCTACTGTAATACCTATCGTAGGCTTTTTGGTAATACGGCTGGACAGGCCTGAATTGGCTGTGCCATGGATCTAGGGCTGGCGAATGCCACAGCGGTGGTGGTCGGTGGCAGCCGCGGCATGGGCCTGGCCACGGCCCGCTGCCTCGCCGACGACGGTGCCCGGGTGGCGGTGGTGGGCCGCAGCCGTGACGCGCTCGACTCCGCGGTGACGGACTTGGCGGGGCGCGGTAGCCCGGATGCGCTTGGACTCGTTGCCGACATTGGTGACGTCGCCGCCGTCGACAGGGTGTTCGCCGAGCTCGGTGAGCGGTGGGGCGGCGAACTCAACGTGCTCATCAACACGGTCGGACCCGGCGCGGCGGGCAGCTTCGAGGATTTGACCGACGAACAGTGGCGCCAGTCCGTCGAAGACGGCGTGCTGGGGATGGTGCGTTGCGTCCGTTCGGCACTCCCGCTGTTGCGCAAGGCGGAATGGGCCCGGATAGTCAACTTCTCGGCGCACTCGACTCAGCGCCAGAGCGTCATGTTGCCCGCCTATACGGCTGCAAAGTCGATGCTGACGAGCGTCACGAAGAACCTGTCCTTGCTGTTGGCCAAGGACGAGATCTTGGTCAACGTGATCTCTCCGGGCAGCATCGCGTCCGAGTCGCTGGTCGGCTGGGCGAAGTCGGTGGGTGTCGACGGCAACGATCCCTATGCGCTGATGGACGCCATTGCCAAGCATTTCGGTCATCCGGCGCAAATGCCCCGGGCCGGCCTGCCGGAAGAGATTGCTCCGGTCGCCGCTTTCCTCGCGTCGCGGCGCAACTCCTACATGACCGGAGCCAACATCAGCGTGGACGGTGGTTCGGATTTCACCTAACCGCCCGATCGAAGAAATCGTTTGGCTGACAGAAGGAGTCGACTGTGGCGACGGCAACCGAGGCGCGTATATGGGCGCGCGGAGCATTGCGGGGAATCGGCGACTCCCTGTACACGCCGTTTTGTGGCGATGACGGTGATGACATCGACTGGGACGCCTACCGGACGCTGGTGCGCTACTGCGTCAGCGACCTCGGGCACCCGATGTTGTGGTGCACCAGCGGCATCGCCGAGTTCTGGTCATTGACCCTCGACGAGCGAAAGCGCTTGCTGGAGGTGGCAATCGAGGAGGCGCGCGCGGCGAATCCCGACGTCGTCGTGCAGGCCTGCACCGCGGCCACGTCGGCCAAAGACTGTTTGGACTTGACGCTGCACGCCCAGCAGGCGGGGGCCGACATCGCCTACATCCAAACACCAATGATGGAGGCGCACGGCGGCGAAGGCGTGCTGAGGTTCTTCAAATACATCGCCGCGCGCACGGATATCGCACTGGGCATGTTCAATTCGCCGTCCTCGGGCTATGTTCTCACCCCGGTCGAAAGCGCACGGATTTATGACGAGGTGCCCGCGGTGTGCGCGACCAAGGAAGGCGCGTTCCGGCCGGCCAGCAGCCGGTTGCTGCACCAGTTGGCGCCCGACCTGGCGGTCTGGGAATGCGACAGGACGGTGTATCGCGCCGGATGGCTGCGCGACGGGATCGTCTGCCCGGCGCAATTGGGCACCGCGGGCTACCTGTTCGAGACGCCCGAGCGGCGATTGTTTTCCGAGTACTGGGATTTGGTGTTCAACGACAAGCTGCTCGAGGCGATGGATTACAGCCGCGAATCCGGTCTCGACCAGTTCGACCTCGACGTCGGATCGTGGTGGACGTGCTACCCGGGGCGTGCGGACTACTTCACCCACTGGGGCGGTGCGTTCAAGTACGCCGCCTCGGTGCTGGGGCTGCCGGTCGGCGCATATCCGCATTCCCGGCCTCCGCAGGCGGAGTTGCCGGCCGAGGCGAAGTCTCAGATCGAGAACGCCTACCGACGGCTGGGTTTGATCGGATCATAGCCATCAACAGCGTTGCAGCAGAACAGATTACAAAACGAAGCGGGCCCGGCTAGGAACCGGGCCCGCTCCATCAGCCGGCAATTTACTTCTGCTCGGCCCGCTCACGCGACTCGTATACCTTGGCCTTGGCGCGGGCCTTCGCGGCTTCGGCTTCCTTCCGCCCAGCATTGCGCTGCGCTTCCGCCTTGTCCTGCTGAGCCTTGCCCTGGCTGATCAGGTCGTTGCGCCCGATGATTATGCCGATGATCTGCTTGGCCCTACCGACAGCATCTTCGACGATGCCCCTGATGAGCTCGACCGGACCGCCCTTGACGTCAACCACTGCATCTCCCTCCCGTTGATGTTTGGCTTGTTTACAAGGTTTCCCGAACCCGGGACCGACGCAAACGTGTTGCCAACGTGGCGCACGTCACAGCTAGAGTCGGTGGGCAGCTGCCTCATCGATCCTGGGCGGTCAGAAGAGCGGTTCAGTTGCTTGAAAATCGCTGTTCGATCGCGGTTCACGGGTGCGAGGCGGCGGTTGTAGAATGCGGTACCGATAGGTATACAGTATGGGTACAAAGCCCACCTGAATCCGGTAGTCCAGCACGAGGAGGTGCCGCGGAAGATGTCCGGCAGCGACGGTGCTTCCGAAGACGCGGTCCTCTACGAGGCCACGCCGAGCGGCGTCGCAATCCTCACCTTCAATCGCCCGGAGCGCCTCAACGCCTGGGGCCCCGACATCGCTGCCGGTTTGTACGCCGCGATCGACCGCGCCGAACAGGACCCGGCCATCCGGGTGATCGTGCTGACCGGTCGGGGCAGGGGGTTCTGCGCCGGCGCGTATCTGGGGGCGCCGAGTTCGGCGGCCAATATGGGCGAGACGATGGAGAAGGCGGGTCGAACGGATCTGGCCGACCTGGTTGGTGAACGTCGACCGCATTTTGTGACCACGCTGCGCAAGCCCGTCATCGCGGCCATCAACGGTTCCTGCGTCGGCATCGGTCTGACCCAGGCGCTGATGTGCGATGTCCGGTTCGCGGCGGCCGGGGCCAAGTTCGCAGCCGTGTTTGCTCGCCGCGGACTGATCGCCGAGTTCGGCATCTCCTGGATACTTCCGCGCTTGACCACCTGGGGCGTCGCCCTCGACCTGTTGTTGAGCGGCCGCACCTTCCTCGCTGAGGAGGCGGCCCAGCTGGGCCTCGTCAAAGAAGTCGTCGCGCCCGAAAACCTGATGAAGCGGGCCCTGGACTACGCGGAGGACATCGCGCGAAATTGTTCGCCGGCGTCGATGGCGGTGATCAAAAGGCAGGTATACGGCGACGCCACCCGCGACGTCGTAGAAGCCACTTCGCGAGCCGAGGTCCTGCTGCACGAGGCGATGCCGCGGCCGGACGTCATCGAAGGGATAACGAGCTTCCTCGAGAAGCGGCCGCCGCAGTTTCCGTCGCTCACTGCAACCGATGCTTAGCCGGTGGTACCGGAAAGGATGATCATGGATAACTTGGGCTACAAGGCGATCGATGTCGACAACCACTACTACGAGCCGCTGGACGCCTTCACCCGGCACCTGGACAAGAAGTTCCGCAGGCGCGGCGTTCAGATGTACAGCGACGGCCGCCACACCCAGGCGATCATCGGCGACCGGGTCAACCGGTTCATTCCCAACCCGACCTTCGACCCGATCATCGTGCCGGGTTGCCTGGACTCGCTGTTCCGCGGCGAGATCCCCGAGGGCGTCGATCCCGCCTCGCTGATGCAGGTCGAGAAGCTCGAACTGCGACCGGAATACCAGAATCGCGACGCCCGGGTCGCCGTCATCGACAGCCAGGGTATCGAGACGGGCATCATGTTTCCGACCTTCGGGTGCGGGGTCGAGGAAGCGCTCAAGGACGACGTGGAATGCACGATGGCGTCGCTGCACGCCTTCAACCTGTGGCTCGACGAAGACTGGGGTTTCGATCGGGACGATCACCGTATCCTCACGGCGCCGATGATTTCGCTGGCTGACCCGCAAAAGGCGGTCGAGGAAGTCGATTTCGTGCTCGACCGCGGCGCACGGCTGGTCCATGTGCGGCCAGCCCCGGTGCCCGGTGTCCCGAAGAACCGCTCACTCGGGCACCCGTCGCACGACCCGGTCTGGGCCAGGCTCGCCGAGGCAAACATCCCGGTGGCGTTCCATCTGGGCGACAGCGGTTATCTGAAGATCGCCGGGATGTGGGGCGGCAAGGACACCTTCGAGGCCTTCGCGGCCCCTGACCCGCTCGACAAGATCCTGGTCGACGACAGGGCAATTCACGACACCATGGCGTCGCTGATCGCGCACGGAGTCTTTCATCGGCATCCCAAGCTTCGGGTGGCGAGCATCGAGAACGGCTCGGAGTGGGTGGCTCGACTCATCAAGCGTCTGAGGAAGACTGCGAACCAACAACCGCGATGGTTCCCCAACGATCCGGTTGAGACGCTGCGCAACCACGTCTGGGTGGCGCCGTACTACGAAGAAGACCTCGACGCACTGGGGGAGAAGATCGGCGTCGACCGCATCCTGTTCGGCTCCGATTGGCCACACGGCGAAGGTCTGGAATCGCCGCTGTC
>Ga0182035_10002108_pt1 | contig 10396 bp, 7 predicted proteins | sample flu12Cox44000170_FD_125969 | JGI IMG/M metagenome (GOLD analysis project Ga0182035, IMG submission 125969) | Lab enrichment of tropical soil microbial communities from Luquillo Experimental Forest, Puerto Rico - flux4day.12C.oxic.44.000.170 | ecosystem: Environmental > Terrestrial > Soil >...
CGGCGCTCTCCGACCCGCTCGCGGCCTCCGTGACCGATTACCTGGCCCGCGCGATCGCCGTGTCCCCGGGGCCGCGCGAGGGGGCCGCCGGTCTCCTGCTCGTCTCCCCGGACGTCACATGTGGGCGATCACGGCGTCCCCGAACTCCGAGCACTTGACCTCGGTCGCCCCCTCCATCAGACGCGCGAAGTCGTACGTGACGCGCTTGGCGGCGATGGCGCCGTCCATCCCCTTGATGATCAGGTCGGCGGCCTCGGTCCACCCGAGGTAGCGGAGCATCATCTCTCCCGAGAGGACGACCGAGCCGGGATTGACGCGATCGAGGCCGGCGTACTTCGGGGCAGTGCCGTGGGTGGCCTCGAAGACGGCATGCCCGCTAACGTAGTTGATGTTCCCGCCGGGCGCGATGCCGATCCCGCCGACCTGCGCCGCGAGCGCGTCCGAATCATAGTCGCCGTTCAGGTTGAGCGTCGCGACGACGTCGAACTCGGTCGGCCGAGTGAGGATCTGCTGCAGGAAGATGTCGGCGATGGTGTCCTTGATGACGATCTTCCCGGCGTCGATCGCCGTCTTTTGCTCCGCGTTGGCGGCCGCCTCGCCCCTGGCGGCGCGGGTCTTCTCCCACTGCTCCCAGGTGTAGACCGACCCGGCGAACTCGCGCTCCGCGAGCTGGTATCCCCAGGTCCTGAAGGCGCCCTCGGTGAACTTCATGATGTTCCCCTTGTGCACCAGCGTCACGCTCTTCCTCTTGTTCCTGATCGCGTAGGCGATGGCGGCGCGGATCAACCGCTCGCTCCCCTCGCGCGAGACGGGCTTCAGCCCGATCGCGACCGTTTCGGGGAAGCGGATCTTCTTGTAGGCGGCGGGGAACTCCGAGCGGAGGAACTGCACGACCTTGCGGAGGTCCTCGCTTCCCTCCGGGAACTCGATGCCCGCGTAGATGTCCTCGGTGTTCTCCCGGAAGATCACCATGTCGACGGACTCCGGGTGCTTCACCGGCGACGGGACGCCGCGGAACCAGCGGACCGGCCGCAGGCAGACGTAGAGGTCGAGGATCTGGCGCAACGCGACGTTGAGCGACCGGATGCCTCCTCCGACCGGCGTGGTCAGGGGCCCCTTGATGCCGACGAGGTACTTGCGGAACGCATCGAGCGTTTCGTCGGGGAGCCAGCTCCCCGTCCGGTCGAACGCCTTCTGTCCGGCGAGAACCTCCATCCAGCCGATGGAGCGCTTACCGCCGTACGCCTTCGCCACCGCCGCGTCGAGGACCCGTACCGACGCCCGCCAGATGTCGGGTCCGGTCCCGTCCCCCTCGATGAACGGGATCACCGGATGATCCGGAACCTGCATCCGGCCCTCGCTCTGCCTGATCGCCTCGCCCTTCGTGTCGGTCATCGGTTCGACTCCTCGTCGGCGCCGCGCAGCCGGCGCTCGGAACGGTAAGGATAGATGTCCAGGATCTCTCCGCGCCGGTGGCGCTCCTGCATGCGTTGCCAGAACTCCGCGTGGAGCAGCTCGCCGTGGCGCGCGAGGAAGACCTCGAGAAGCTCCCCCGAGAGCCCCAGGAACGGCCGGAATTCCTCGGGGAAGATGTCCTTGTCGCCCACATAGAACCACGGCTCCCCGGCGACCTCCTCGGCGTCGCCCCGGGCCTCCGGGAGCGTACGGAAGTTGAGGTCGGTCAGGAGCGTCAGCTCGTCGTAGTCGTAGAAGATCAGCCGGCCGTGGCGCGTCACCCCGAAGTTCTTGAGCAGCATGTCGCCCGGAAAGATATTCGTCGCGGCGAGATCCCGCAGCACCTGGCCGTACTCGAGGACCGCGTCGCGGGCCGCGGCGGGGCTCGCCTCCTTCAGGTAGATGTCGAGGGGCCGGAGGCGGCGCTCGGTGTAGAGATGGTCGATGACGACGCTGCCGGCGCGGATTCTCACCGTTTCTTTCGCGACGTGGGTCAACTCGTCGAGAAGATCGGGGTCGAACCGGCCGGCGTCGAACTCGAGGTGCTCGAACTCCTGGGCGTCCACGAGCCGGCCGGCGCGGTCGTGCCGGAAAACGAGACTGTATTTGTCCCGAACCTCCTGCCGGGTGACCGTCTTCGGGTAGTCGAACGTGTCCTTGATCACCTTGAAGACGACGTCGAACCGCGGGAGCGTGAAGACGGTCATGACCATGCCCCGCTGGCCGGGGGCCCGCTCGAACTGGTCCTCCGTCACGGCGAGATGGGCGAGCACCGAGCGATACAGCTCCGTCTTGCCGTGCTTGTTCCAGCCGACCGCGGTGTAGAGCTCCGCGACGGGCTTCCGGGGCATGATCGCCTTGAGGAAGAGCACCGTGTCGCGCGGGCTGTCCATGTCCACGAGGAAGTACGACCGCGCGAAGCTGAAGACGATGCTGACCTCGTCCTCGTTCAGGAGAACGGCGTCCACGACGATCCGCCCGCGCGGGTTCGCGAGCGCGATCAGCAGCGGCAGATCCCCGCGATCGGTCAGGACGCGGCCGACGAGGTACGCCGCCTTCCCGCGGAAGAACTCCGCGCGCACGAGGTCGATCGCTTGCACGTCGGCGCCGGACAGCGCCGCCTCGATCCGTCGCGCGACGCGGGCGGCGTCTTGCTCGACGTCCTCCCAGCCGGGCGCGAAGCGGAACTCGCCGAGCAGGGCACGGACGAGGGCGTCGAGCGAACCGGAGGGGAAGAACCGCGTCGTGCCGGCCGTCGAGACGGGTAACCACCGCGGGGACATCCCGGGGGTCACGTACTCGACGGCGGGATCGACGCCGATCGTGTGGAAGATCCGCCGGGTGAAGGAATTGAAGAACGTCTCCGCCAACTCCACGTCCCAGCGGGTCGCGACCCGCGCGGCGAATGCCTCGCGCAGCGCGGTCCAGGAGGGCCGGTCCTCCGCCCGGGGCCCCAGGAGGGCGAGGAGCTTCGCCAGACCCTCGTTCACGGCCTCGGTATAGAGATCGAACCGCCGGGCGGAGTCCCGCTGCATGGCTTGCCAGTCCTGCGTTTCGAAGTGGGCGCGGGCGCGGCGCGTGAGCTGGCGGAAGCGGGAGACGTACTCGTGGAACGTGTCCGCGATGACCGCGGCGGCAGCGTCCTCTACGGCGCGGTCGTGGGCGCGGCTCGTCGACACCCGCCGGAGTTTAGCAAGCTCGGATAGACTCGGTGGGGAGCGGGCGAGGTGAACCGAATGCGCGCATCCGCGATCGTGGCCGGTGTGGTGCTCTCCGCGGCCGCCGCCGGTCCGGCCGGGGCCACCGACCGGTTCGACCTGGTGATCCGCGGCGGCACCGTGTACGACGGGACAGGATCCCCCGGCCGCCGGGCCGACGTCGGCCTGCGCGGCGACCGCGTCGCGGAGATCGGGGATCTGTCCAAGGCCTCCGCCCGGAAGACGATCGACGCGCGGGGGCTCGCGGTCGCGCCGGGGTTCATCAACATGCTCTCCTGGGCGCCCGACGCGCTGATCGCCGACGGCCGCTCGATGAGCGACATCAAGCAGGGGGTCACGCTCGAGGTCTTCGGCGAAGGGTGGTCGATGGGACCGCTGAACGAGTCGATGAAGGCCGAGGCGAGGAAGCAGCAGGGAGACATCAAGTACGACATCGACTGGACGACCCTCGGGGAGTTCCTCGACCGCCTCGTCGCCCGCGGGATCACCCCGAACGTGGCGAGCTTCGTCGGCGCGACGACCCTGCGCATCCACGAGCTGGGGTACGCGGACCGGGCGCCGACCAAGGACGAGCTCGACCGGATGGACGCGCTCGCCCGCCAGGCGATGGGCGAGGGCGCGCTCGGCATCGGCGCCGCGCTGATCTACGCGCCGGCGTTCTACGCGAAGACCCCCGAGCTCGTCTCCCTGGTGAAGGCCGCCTCGGAGTCGGGCGGCGGCTACGTCGCGCACATGCGCAGCGAGGCGAACCGCCTCCTCGAAGCCATCGACGAGACCATCGAGATCGCTAAGGAGGGGCACTGCCACGGCGAGGCGTACCACCTGAAGGCCGCGGGCCAGCCGAACTGGGACAAGATGCCGCAGGCGATCGCGAGGATCGACGCCGCGCGCAAGGACGGCCTCTCGATCAGCGCCAACATGTACACCTACGTTGCGGGGGCGACGGGTCTCGACGCCGCGATGCCGCCGTGGGTGCAGGAGGGCGGTCTCGACGCGTGGGTGGACCGTCTCAAGAAGCCCGAGATCCGCGCCCGGGTCCTGCAGGAGATGAGGAGCCCCACCGATGCCTGGGAGAACCTCTGGCTGATGGCGGGCTCCGCCGACCGGGTGCAGTTCATCGGTTTCAAGACCGCGAAGCTCAAGCCGCTGACCGGCAAGACGCTCGCCGAGGTCGCGAAGATGCGCGGCACCTCTCCCGAGGACACGATGATCGACCTCGTGATCGAGGACCACACGCGGGTCGACACCGCGTACTTCCTCATGAGCGAGGACAACGTCGAGCTGGGCCTCTCGCAGCCCTGGGTCGCTCTCGGCTCGGACGCGGAATCGTCGGCCCCCGAGGGGGTGTTCCTCAAGGCGAGCACGCACCCGCGCGCGTACGGCAACTTCGCCCGCTTCCTCGGGCACTACGTGCGCGACCGGAAGATCGCCCCGCTCCCCGACGCGATCCGCCGCCTGACGCGCCTGCCGGCGGAGAACTGGAAGCTGAAGGATCGCGGCTGCCTCGACCCCGGCTGCTACGCCGACGTGGTCGTCTTCGATCCCGCAACGATCGCGGACCACGCTACGTTCGAGAAGCCGCAGGTCTTCGCGACCGGCGTCTCGGACGTCGTCGTCAACGGCGTCCCCGTCCTCAAGAACGGCAAGCACACGGGAGCGCGGCCCGGCCGCGTCGTGCGTGGCCCGGGATGGTGCGGGTGGACGCCGGAGGGGTGTCCGGAGGCGCCCGCGCTCAAGCCGTCGACGACGATCGTGCAGGCCGAGCGATCGGTGTACTGACGGGCGAGATCAACCCGCGAGCGGAAGGGGTGCCGGGACCTTCTTCATTTTCCTGCTCGCACGAAATATGTCGACGGCCTGCTGGGCATTGAGCCAGAACTCGGGGCTCATGCGGAACGCGGCAGCGAGGCGGATCGCCATGTCGGCGGTCACCGAGGTCCTCCCGTTCACGATGCGGTTGATCACCTTCACGTCACACCGGATATGCTCGGCGAGCTCCGCCTGTGTCATCGACATCGGTTTGAGAAACTCCTCCCTGAGGATCTCTCCAGGGGACGTAGGTTCTCGACGAATCTTCATCATCTCGGCCTCCCGATATCAGTGGTAGTCGGTGATCTTCACATGCGCGGGGCCGTCGCGCGTCCACTCGAATGTCACCCTCCATCGATCGTTGATTCGGATGCTGTGGTGTCCCTGCAACGATCCCCGCAGCGCTTCGAGTCGATTCCCCGGTGGACTCCTCAGATCGTCGAGGGTGAACGCGTAGTGGAGCATGTCGAGCTTTCTTCTCGCGACGTTTCGTACCGCGCCCCATCCGACACCGGAGCGGACGCGCCCCGTGACGAAGAACTCTTGTGTGGCTCGGTCCGCGAATTATCGAATGGCCACGGACCAAATATACCTCGATCAGGTATATTTGGCAATCGGGTTAGGCACACGCCGTGTATGGAAACCAGGCGCAAAGGAGTAGTCTGATCGCCCGGGAGGTGGAGGCGCCGTGCGAGAAAATCGCCAACGAGGATTCTGTCTCGCCCTTGCCGCCGGCCTCCTCTGGTACACCCCCGGTGCCACCGTCGATCCCACGCGTGGCGCGGTTACTCATGGGCCCGTCACCCAGAAGGTGGCCGGGTGCTCCTCCTGGACACTCGACGGTTATCGTCTCGGCATGGCCGACGCCGAGATCCTCGCGATCCGCCCGGCCACGATCCAGGTACCAGGCCAGGGACAAATCGTCGTGAAGGGCCGCTTCTCGGGTGTCGTCGTCGTCGATCCTGCCGCAGGGCTCGTCAAGTGGGAGGCGACCTACCAGAACGTGACCGCGAGCGCGCTCCGGGCGGCGATTCGGGACGAGCACGGAGAGCCGGTGTCGGACGTCATCAGTGATCTTTCGCTGCCGGAGAACCCGACGATGCATCAGCGGCGCACGACCTGGAAGAGCGACGCGTGCGACGCCGCGATCATCGTGTATGAGAACAAGATCGCGGGCGGCGGGTCGTCACGTACCGGCTCCGCGACCCTTCTTCGCGCGTCGGATCTGCCGAAGAGCGTTTCGGGACCGCGCTAGCTCGCGTCAGTCTACGATTCGAACCGACTCGAGGATCTTCTCGAACAGCGCATCGTCATCCAACTTGTACTCCACCTTCGAGAGATGCACGTCGATCCAGAATCCGTCGCGGACGAGGTAGGCGTTCATGCTTTTCTGCTGGACGCTCTGTCCCTTGTAGGTCGGAACGAAGTATTCCATCAGCGCCATCGCACCGCGCTCGGAGCGCTTGATGTTCTGACGCTCCATCGGGCTCGCCGTCTGCATGGTCCTCCAGGCGTCCTCACGGTGATCAACGGCGGTCCACCCGGGCTTCGACGTCTCGATGAACGCGGTGATGATCATGTGGGTCGTCCGGTTCTGCCCGGAAAGCTTCGTCCCGGGAGGATCCTCGCGGATTTGAATCGGCTCGAGATCGAAGCCCGGCAAGTCGATCGCGAGAGACCACTTGGGTCCGGGAGCACGGAGTCGAACTGTGCCTTCAGGCGATTGCTTGGGCGGCAGGAGCGGCGCGAGGGTGGCCGTGCGGACGATCTCACGTGCGGCCAGGCGTTCCGCGCCGTCCTTGTCGTTCGTGAGGATCGTGAACGTGACGAGAATACCGCCCATCGCCGAAGCGCCCTGGTCGACGAACTTGAAGTTGTCGGGCGTCGGGTTCGTCACGGTCTTGTCGGTGGCGCTCAGGTAGAACGCCCGGACGCCCGGCCCCGACATCGTCCGGACCGGAAGGGACGACTCAACGGCTGTCGCCGCGAGCCTGGGCTTGAGGGCCTCGAGCGTCTGCTGGGCTGCTTCTACCGAGTCCTTCTTCTCGCTGACGGGAAGCGGGGTGAGCAGCAGAATGAGCTGCGCATCACCCGGAGGAGTTACGGTGATGGCACGCCCGCCGGGCGATGATTCTCCCTGGCTCGCGGCCGTCCAGCCTTCGGGGATCTCGAGCACGAGAACGCCGAACGGACCAACACTGAAGCGGCTCTGCGCTGCGTGTGTGACCGTGGCCGCCAGCAGCAGCGCGGCCGAGAGCAATTTCCTCGGCAAGGTCATGCTTGAATCCCCCCGCCGGTATTCTCGCTCTTCCTGCGGATCCATATCCGCCACCGGGGGACGGGTTTCAATCTGTTTGGCTGAGCCTCCTCAGGGACATGCGTTGAGAGCAATCGGGATGTCCTGGCCGCTCGAGCTCGACCCGTATTTCGACTCGCCAACCGCGGACGAAGCGACGGCGAGGAGATAGGAATTATCGGGGATCGCGGAGGCGGCGACCGTCGCGTTAACGACGCCGTCGTTCTGGTTCGAGTCGGTGAAGCCGCAAAGGCCGGCGGCCGAGGCGTGGTCGTAGATCCCGTGCTGCAAGTTTGCGAGCGAGCCGGGGTAGACGTTGTACTTCGTCGCTCCGGTCGACTGCGAGAACTGGAGCTGGAGGTTCGTGAGCCCCGACTTCGAGATCGTGAACGGCACGGCGGCGCCGGGAGGGGAGACCTCCGGTGGCAGCGCGGCGCACGTGTCGGTCTGCGCGTCGCAGTTGATCTGCGTCGCGTTGGTGACGTTCATGGCATCCATCCAGAATCCCTGCGAGCCGTTGAAGAATCCGTCCGAGGAGTAGCGGGCGTCCAGACGGATCTCGCGCCCCGACAACGGCGAGAGGTCGAACGTGGCCTGCCGCCACGTGCTGAAACTCCCCGACCAGCCGCGCACGTGCCCCATGTCGTCGCACAGAAGCTGGACGTCGCCGTTCGTGTTGTACGTGGCACCGGTCGGCGTCAGGAGGATCTTCTCGCCGGTCTTTGTATCCACGGCACGGACGTTCGCCCGATCGGTCGAACCGCTCTGGATGATGTAATTGACGTACATCGTCATCGTCGTCGTGGCGGTCGGCTTGATGATCGGCGACTGGACGGCGTCGCAATCGCTCGACATCCCCTGCCGGAAGTGGAGCGAGCCCGTCGTCGATCCGGGAGCGCCGCCGGCGGCCAGGTTCACGGCGCCGTTCACGACGGTCCAGCCGCTGTAGCTGCCGTCGAAGCTGAACGTCAGCGGGCCGGCCACCGTCGTCCTTTCCGCGATGAGCGTGAAGGGACGCGTCGTCGCCGAGGACTGGTCCGAGGTGGCGACGACGGTGAAGGTCAGCGCGTCGCCGCACGCGGCGGAGGTGCCGTTGCGTCCGAGGTAGAACTTGAACCCGACCGTCGCGGTCGCGCCGACGCCGAGCGAGCCGACGACCTGCGGGAGGGCCGTGGCCACGCGCGCGGCGGGCGTCGAGGGCGTCACGGAGGCCAGGCGCACGCCGGTGAGCGGGACGTTCCCGTCATTGATGAGATGGAGGCTGACCGTGACGAGCTCGCAGTTGTCGGCGATCAAGTCGTGATCCCCCGAGTCGGCGGTGATCGAGGCGCTCCCGTCCTCGTACGTCACGCTGGGGGCGGCGGAGGGGGTCTCGGTCACGCAGTCGCTCGTCTGCGTCGGGCAGGTGCGGATCCGGTAGGCATAGGTCGTTCCGTTGACCGCGGTCGCGTCCTCGAAGCTCGTCCCGGTCACCGAGGCAATCCCGTCGAACGGCCCCGCGCAGCTCGCCGCGCGCTCGACCACGTAGTTGGTGACGCCCGGAGCGGCGCCCCACGAGAGGTCGACCGCGTTGTTGCGGGAGATCGTCGCCGGCGCTGCGACCGGTGACGCCGGACACGCGTATAGGGGCTGCGCCATCGTCGCGATCGTCGCGATCGCGACCTTCTCCGACGGCCAGGAGAAATCCGGCAGGAACAGCGGCTGCGCGTTGAGGACCTGCGTCACCGTGTCATGGCAGGTCGGCGTCTGAGACTGGTCGAAGCACGGGTTGATGTCATTGTTGTGCAGATCCTCCGTCACTGCGATCGCCGGCACGCCGACGTCCCAGAACGGGCAATGGTCGGTCTGGCACATCTCCGAGGTGTCCCGGACGATCTTCGTGGGGTCGATGATATTGCCGTAGTCGGAGTTCGCCTGGACGAACGTGTCGCCGATCCCGACGCTCGCGGGCGAGTTCACGGAGTCCCAGTTGTAGACGTCCATGAGCCGGTCGCCGTCGCCGTCGTAGGCCGTCTGGTCCATGTTGACCACGCGCCACATGTCGTAGGTCGGGTGCTGGTGGACGTAAGCGCCGGAGCCGCAGATCCCCTCCTCTTCGCCGGAGAACCACGCGAACACGATCGTGTTCTTGAAGGCGAAGTCCTTGAAGGTGCGCATCGCCTCGAGGAGCGCGGAGCCCCCCGAGATCGCATCGTCGGCGCCGGGCGCGTAGCTCCGGCTCTCCGCATCCGAGAACGAGAGCGAGTCGTAGTGGTTGACGAAGAGCACCTGCTGGTGCTGCCCGAAGTCGACCTGCCCCGGAACGATGAAGATCAGGTTCTGCCAGGTGTTCGCCTGGCCGCACCCGGACTCGGCCGACGTGTAATCCTCGCGGTGGCTCGTGTAGCCCCAGCCCGCCCCGCGATCCTCGAGGTACTCGGTCGCGTGGGCGTTGTCTGCGGGGGTCGGGAACATGGCGTCGGAGTAGCGGGTCAGGATCGTCCAGTCCGTCCCACCGATCGTCACCGGGTTCTCGCCCGAGAGGTCCTTCACGTCCTGGTACCAGATCGCCTGGCTCGTGTTCGCGAGGATCTGCGAGATGAGCGGACTCGCGGCGCTCACCGCGGACGATTGCGGCGCGAGATCCGCCGGATGCGGCGTCACCGGGGGAAGCGGCAGGCGCGGCACGCCCTGGAACGCCCCGTTGGGTTTCACGCGCGGAAGCACGACCGGTACGCCCTTCGGGAACAGGTACAGGTCGGTTCCGGAGGTCAGCGGGTAGATCGACGCTCCCGCCACGACCGGCGCCACGAAACCGGGCCGATGATGGAGGAGATAGATCCACGAACCGTCGTCGGCGATCTCCTGGAGCGGTACGACGCCGCGTGCCTCGAGCGCCGCTGTCGCCGCGTCCGACGCGCGCCCGAGTACGAACGATCCCTTGCGTGCCCAGACCTCGACGCCCTGCTCGCGGAGGATCGCCTCGATCCCCGGCGAAAAGACGGAGATGCGCGGCGATGGGACCGATTGCGGCGCCGGTGCGGCGAAGGTGGTGACGCCGGCTGCGGACAGAGCGAGGCAGAACGCACCGGCGACCGGACGGAGCGCGGATGGGATCACGACATTTTCCCCCGGGGAA
>Ga0182035_10002114_pt1 | contig 10380 bp, 10 predicted proteins | sample flu12Cox44000170_FD_125969 | JGI IMG/M metagenome (GOLD analysis project Ga0182035, IMG submission 125969) | Lab enrichment of tropical soil microbial communities from Luquillo Experimental Forest, Puerto Rico - flux4day.12C.oxic.44.000.170 | ecosystem: Environmental > Terrestrial > Soil >...
AGCTACGGGGGCGGTCTTCGAGGCCAAATTCATGCTGCCCTGGTCATTCTCGGAAGAGATGGCGGCCGCGAAGCGCCTCTGGACGTCGGTAAGGACCTGACCGGTATTGCTCTCATACCACCGCCGGTTCAGGGCCTCCGTCGCAATCCCGAGCTGAACGACGAGATTGCCCGAGAGGTCCTCCGGTTCGGCTTCCCCGCGCTTTTCGTGCCAGAGGCGCGTCAAACACAGGCGCGGCTCCAAGACCATCCACAAAGCCCCGTCCCGAGGAGCGGCGCTATTTCATCGGCGGCTCGGATGCCCGCATCATCATGGGCGACGATGAGCCCGCGCTAATCCGCGGCCGAACGGAAGTTCTGGCGGTGCGTGGAAAGCGGTGAGCCCCCTCAGCTCTTTGGCTGTTCGGCCCGAGTCCGCTGGCGTCGCGTCACAGGCACGACCGTCTGCAGATTCGAGCCGTGGTGCGGTGATCGGAGCAGCTCCCCCCAGTACCGTCGAACTTGGGTCAGTTTCTGCACAGCAGACTCAGCCAAATCCGCTCACTGCGGTCGAGATACAGTCTCGACCGGCAGCCACCGTTGAATCTCCCGCGCCGCCGGCTGAAAAAGAAACTGGTATTCTTTCCAATCTCGAGGACAGGCTGCGCCACGACCCACTTGCAGGCAGCGAGGAGGCCCCGCGCCCGCCTATGCCGGTTGGACAGTAGAAGACGCTCGGTCGCGTTTATCGGCGAGAACGGGGCGAGACCGGGGGTGCGGCAGAAAAAGGGTTAGTTGCCGAACGCCTTGCGAATTGAGCCTAGGCAGACCGCAATAGTCGAATTCATCGATGAGAACGTCGACGGCGGAGCAGGCTATCGCCAATTTGCATTGGAAACTTGCTGTGCCAATGTTGCGCGATATCAATCCCGCGGCAGAACCATACCCGATCAAAACTGCGCATGTGCTCGAGCAGCTTGATCAATCCGCCACATCGTCCGGGCCTGCCAATGAGACGATCATGAAGGCCAATCGAAAGGAGTTTTGGTGAACCGTTGCTGCCCTCACGATACAGCAGGTCGAATGCATCACGCATGTATCTGAAAAAGTCGTCGGCGGTAGAAAAGCCGCTATTCTCATTAAAACGATTATCATTGGCTTCGTACGAGTATGGGATAACGAGGTGCGGTTTGTCCCCAACGCGAACCCAATAGGGCAATTCATCGGCTAGCGAATCGCGATCATAGAGAAATGTGCCGGTCTCGACGAGAAGCCAACGGGTGTTGGGCCCTGGTCGCCCAGTCATCCAGCCAACCGGCGGCGTGCCGGTTATGTTGGTAATGATCTCGATTGCGCGGCGGATATGTTCACGCTCGACGGTCATTGGGACGGCGCCGTAATCGATCCAGCGATAGCCATGACTGACAATCTCGTGACCGCGCTCTGTGAATGCGCGGGCAAGACCTGGATTCTGCTCCAATGCCCGCGCCACACCGAGCACGCTGACCTTGACCGAGAAGTCCCGGAACACATCAAGCACCCGCCACACACCGCGGCGGCTGCCATACTCAAAAACCGACTCGACCAGCGGCACGCGGCGAGCGCTGACTGCAGGCACGCCGATATCGTTCAGCATCCCCTCCGATCCATCATCGCCGTTCGCGAGAGTTGCTTCGCCACCGCCTTCGACATTGAGATTGAAATTGACTGCAACCGCGGCGTCGCCGGGCCATTCCGGATTGGGCGGAAACTCACCATATCCAACGAGATCGCGTTTCGTCATCGGATCAAGCTTAACCTTGGCCATCGATCATGCTCTCAATTCACCGCTTGAGCGCTGCCGTACATGCATCGTAACAGTAGAACCAGTCGGTCTCGGTTGGCCCGCGCATCCAGCTATTTTCGATTGAAATTCGCTGCACCTCCGCGACGCGCGGAATTCGCGTCGCGGCGTAGCAGGCGAAAGCTTCGGCCGCATCGTCGAATTCCGCAATACAGCGACTTAAGATCGCGCCATCCTCAATTGCCATGGCACCGCCCGCGGCCATAAAGGGCCGCATCGGATGGCAAGCATCACCCATCAACACAATGCGATCTCCGCTCCATCGGTCGTCGCGCTCACGATCAAAGATCGGCCAAACGCTGACGTTATCAGCGACCCTCAGCACGCGCTGCAGGTCCTCGTGAAAACCGGTGAAATCGGCCATTAATGCCTGGCGCGAGCTCGGCATGGATACTGCGTCACTATCCCAGTCCCCTGCCGGGACGACGCCAATGACGTAAATTTCGTCGCGCTTGCTGGTCATGAAATAAGGCAGAATGTGTCGATCTCGCCCCCACCATTTGGTGCAATCTGGAATTCTGAAGCCGGCCAACCGGTCCGATGGAAAAATAGTGCGATGTGCCACGGCGCCGACGAACCGCGGTGGCTGATCACCGAGCAGGAATTCACGAACCTTCGAGCGGATACCGTCCGCGCCAATCACGATGTCGGCATGAACGTTTTCGCCATCCCTAAAGCGGAGCAAATAACACTCGCCGGATTTTTTCAAATCGATAAGCTGGCGATTGAAGGCGATCATTTCCGGCGCGACGACCTGCGCTAAAATATCGTGCAGATCGCCGCGATGAATATTGAGGTAGGGAGCGCCGTACCGCTTCTCGCTGGCTTCGTCGAAATAAATCTCATACATCGTAGCGCCGCTGTCCCAGGCGCGACTGATGTAGCACTGCGGCTTGATGCCCGTTCTGATCAGCTCATCCTCAACCCCAAGACGCCCCAGCACTTTCATCGCATTGGCGCTAAGGATAATGCCGGCGCCGATGCGCGAAAAAGTCGGTGCTTGCTCGTAAATCGTTACTGGAAAGCCGGCGCGTCGCAGAAAACCCGCAACAGTCAAACCGCCGAGCCCAGCGCCGACAACTGCAATTCGTGTTCTTCGATTCATTCCTGACCCGCGTGTCTGGGGTCGCGCAGCCGGCTCGCCCAGCCCTTGGGATTGACCCGTTTAGTCGAATTTTCTAGCGTCATTCACTGGCGGTCAAAGAAAAATTGCAGACCCCTATCCCGATCAGCCAGAGTCGGGGCCGCGCCTAATCACTCAGCGCAGGAGCTCCGCATGAGAGTGTTTGCCCGGATCACCGCCGCGACAGTCCTCGCCGCCTCATGTGCTGCTTCGTCGGCCGAGGCGGTAGAAGTCAACTTCATCACCGACTTCGGCTTTAATGGCCGTCACGCCTACTATTATGTCGCCCTCGATAAGGGGTACTACAAAGCGGAAGGACTCGATGTAACTATTTTGCGGGGCCAAGGATCGATCGATGCGGTGAAGAAGGTCGCTTCTGGCGCTGCGATGATCGGCTTTGCCGATGCAGGTGCGATTGTGCTTGCGCGCAGCAACGATGACATACCCGTCAAGCTGCTTGCGATCATCTATGCGACGCCACCGCACGCGATTTTTGCACTGGCCGACAGCGGGATAAAAGCTCCTAAGGATCTCGAAGGCAAGACGATCGCCGACTCAGCATTTAGTGCAATTCCATTGATCTTTAAGGCCTACGCGGCTGCTACTGGTATTGATGAACAGAAAGTCAAATGGATTTCCGCCGACAGTGCCGCGTTGCCGGGATTGCTGGCAACCGGCAAGGTTGATGCGATAGGACAGTTCACCGTCGGCCAGCCGCTGCTTGCAGCAGCAGTGAAACCAAGGTCACTCATCAGGCTGGCTTATAAAGACGCCGGCCTTGATTATTATGCCAATGGAATCGTCGCGACTGAGGCGACGATCAAGGAAAATCCAGATGTGTTGAAGGCATTCATCCGCGCGACCTTCAAGGGCATGCACGATGCCTTCGCAAATCCCACCGAAGCCGGCGAGATCATGAACAAGTACCATAAAGAAATCTCTCCGGAAGTTGGTAAAGGCGAAACCGAGCTCGTTAAAGAGCTTGCTTCCGTACCGGGCCAAAAAATGGGCGTAATTGATGAGGGTCGCATCAAGCGAACGATCGATATTATGGTCAAATCCTATCCCATGAAGCAGCCGGTCCAGCCGCGGGATATGTTTGTTCCAGGCTTCGTTGAATGACGCCGGAAAAGGTGTCACCAAGCTCAGAAACCGCAAACAATAGGTCAGTAACGGCTCAATCGATTCCCGCGATTGAACTCATCGGGGTCAGCAAGGTCTTTGGCACCGAACCTAATGCAGTACACGCTCTTTCCCCAATCGATCTAAAAATTGAGGCGGGGACCTTCGTTTCTGTTGTCGGACCGTCTGGCTGCGGGAAGTCAACTATGTTGCGCTTAATGGCCGGACTTGACCAACCGACAACGGGCGAACTGCGACGTAACGGTGAAGTGCTCAATGGCCCGTCTTCCGAAGTGGGCATCGTATTCCAGGACCATGTTCTGTTTCCTTGGGCGAGCGTACTCGACAATGTCTTGCTTCCGGCCGACGTTCTCGGTTTACCTAAAAAGCCAGCGCGCGAGCGCGCACTGTGGCTGCTGCAATTAACTGGATTAGAAGAATTCGCTGACAAGCGGCCACACATGCTCTCGGGCGGGATGAAACAGCGCGCAGCCTTCTGCCGGGCGCTGCTTGCCGATCCGCGTTTGCTGCTGCTGGACGAGCCGTTCGGCGCCCTCGATGCGCTGACACGCGAGGAGCTGTCGCTTGAATTATCCCGACTCTGGCAGGATCTCGGCCGTACCGCACTGCTCATCACTCACGATATCGACGAGGCTATCCTCTTGGGTGATCGGGTCATTGTGCTATCAAGCCGCCCCGGTCGCATCCGGCTCGATATGCCGATCGACCTGCCGCGGCCGCGCGACGTCAATACCGAAAAACACCCACGCTTTGTCGAGATTACCCAGACGGCGCGGCGATTGCTGTTTAGCCGCGAAAACGGGTGACTCCAATGGCCGTAGCGGGAAGGCCGATTCTGTCGCGGGCGATCACGCCCCTCATTTATGTCGTTGCTGTCATTCTCTGGGAAGCGGCAGCCCGTGTCTTTCATATACCTGGCTGGATCCTGCCGGCACCGTCTGCCATTGCTTCGACGTCGGTCACTTGGGCGCCGGAGCTTGCGTTCCACAGCGTTGCTACTTTACGCGAAACCTTAATCGGCTTCCTGGTCGCGTTGATCTTTTCGGTACCGCTCGCGATCGTGATTGCGTTCACGTCGTTGTTGAGGCGCATCCTCTATCCCATCCTCTTAGGTCTTCAGTCCGTTCCGAAAGTCGCACTGGCGCCGCTGGTCATCCTGTGGCTCGGCGTTGGCAACTGGCCGAAAATCGTCATTGTGATGCTTGTCTGCTTCTTCCCGATCCTGATCAATTTGGTTGCTGGTTTCGAAGCCACTCCCAAAGCAATGCTGGATTTAATGCATTCGTTGCGGGCGTCCCATTGGGCAATTTTCCGGCGATTGCGGCTGCCGATTGCGACACCGTATCTTTTTACTGGGTGTAAAATTGCGATTACGTTTGCCGTCATCGGCGCAGTCATTGGTGAATTTGTCGCCGCCCAGGAAGGGCTTGGCTATCTGATTTTAATCTCAACGGCGCAGTCCCAAACTGCGCTGGCCTTTGCCGCCATCATCCTTCTGACAGTGATCAGCGTGGTTCTATTTTACGGGATTGAATTAATTGAACGTCAACTCGTCACGTGGACACCATAACCTATGCGCCGCGAACAGAACTGGCACAAAGCATGACGCTGGATTGCACAACCTATATGATACTTGTTGCTGTTGATTTCATGAAATCAAGCACCGCACTGAGTGCGGCGTGTGCTAAGGGATCACCGCTGCTAGCGCTTCCTGCGCCATGTCCCCGACGAGTCGTCAACAGAGGAGTTCGATGTCACAGCTTGATCTTTTGCGCGGTGCGTATTGTCCGCTGATTGTACCGTTTTCCGGCGGAAAGATTGACTTTGACACTTATGGCAAGTTGATCGAGCGTCAGATTGCAGAAGGGACTCACGGCTTGCTGGTCAACGCGACGAGCGGCGAGCCGACAATGCTGACGGTCGAGGAACGCGGCCAACTGGTCGAATTCGCCACCAAGGTGTCCAATGGTCGTTGTCCGGTTTGTGCCGGGACAGCTTCCGAATCATTCGAAGCAACTGCCGCACTCATCGACCGCTTCGACAAAACGGGCGTGGACTCGATCCTTGTTGTGACACCGTTCTATTCAGTGCCGCCACAGCGTGGAGCGGTCGCCTATTTCGGCAAATTGGGAAACCGCACACAGAGACCCTTTCTAATCTACCACATTCCAGGCCGTACCGGTTTTACCCTCACAGTTGACACGCTGGAGGCGATTAAAGAACAAGTTCTACATTTTGCTGGCTTGAAAAACACCGACACCGATGTTGGTCTCGTAGCAGGCGCGCTTAGGCGCCTAGGTCGCGATTTCCGTATATTTGCTGGCCTTGAACTTCCGACCCTGCCGATGCTGGGGATCGGAGGCTGCGGGATGATGATTACTGCAAGTAATGTTGCACCACGCCTTGTAGCACAGCTGTACGAAACATTTGCTAGCGGGGACATTGACGGCGCTACCGCACTAAATTTGAAACTCTATCCACTGTTCCGCGGGGTTGCCTTTGAAAGCAGCCCCATCCCGGTCAAGTACATGCTCAAGCGCTTGGGCGTCCTCAACGCGAATGAACATCGCTTGCCTTTGGTTCCTGCATCTCCTGACGTGGAGAGACAGCTCGACAAGATTTTGGCCGATCTTGGTATGGTCTGATCGCGATGATAACGGAGCGGAAGGTTGCCTATTGCCATAAAGCGGACATCGAGCGATGTCCGAGTTGAGTCCACTTTGGGAGGAAAAGCAGAGCTAACCCCGCAGCGGCAGCTCCTCGATAAGGATTTCGCGTAAGCGGGCCACGGCCCGAGGCGGCTCTGGTTGCGCCGTGTAAAGCGACAGCGCGATCTGCGGTAATTTTGGCAGACCACTGGACTTGCCCAATACCGTGAGCGGCGACCGTAAACCGAGCGCAGTGCGCACTGTGACCCCAAGGCCGGCGACAGCAGCCGCCCATAATCCGCTCAGACTCGGTGAGGTAAAGGCAAGCCGCCATGGCCGCTGCGTTCGTTCCAGCGCTTCGACAGCAGGTTGCCGAAAAACGCACGGCGATTCGAATAGCGCCAGCGGGACCGTAGCGCCCCTCGGCACCGCGTAACCTTTGAGGCCGATCCACACCATCGGCAGCCGCTGCACCGTCACCGTATTGGCAACAGGCGGATTGCCCCACATCAGCGCCAGATCAAGGCCACCCTCGGCGATACGCTCGACCAGTTTGTTGGCCCGATCGACGCGCGCTTCGATGAGCACCGATGGATGTGCGCGACTAAAGCGCGCCAGCACTCCCGGCAACCAGCTATCGCCAAAATCTTGCGGCACGCCAAACCGGACGGAGCCGCCAATGGCGATGCCGCGCGCCGCAGCTACCGCCTGATCGTTCAATTCCAGAATTTGCCGCGCATAAAGCGGACTTTGGTGCTTGTCCGAGTGACGTCCGTTCCTGACCCGTTACGGACATTGCGGGGGCGATGGCGTGATCCGGCTTATGGCGCACAAGCGGGCGCCAGCCGCGTAAACGGCGGAGCCCTGAGTGCCAAAAGATTGCTCGGCAAGTTCTTGAATATGCTCACCAAACGAACCCGGCTCGTCCTTTGTGACCTGGTGCGCTTGACAGCTGCACAACCAATATTGTAATCCATACCAACCGGTTGGTATGGATATCACGAAGGCTCAAACTGGATCAGAGACGCGCGCCAAGCTGCTCGACGCGGCCCGCGACGTCATACGGACCAAGGGCTATGCGGGCAGCACGGTCGACGACATCTGCGTGGCTGCCGGGGTCACCAAAGGCAGCTTCTTTCATCACTTTGACAGCAAGGAAGAACTCGGCGTGGCGGCGATCGAGCGCTTTGGCGCCATGGCCGCGACGCTTTTCGCGAGCGCGCCATACCGTTCCGAGAGCGATCCGCGCGATCGCGTGTTGGGATATGTCGATTTTCGCATCTCGCTGTTGCGGGGTGAGATTCCGCTTTACACCTGCTTAGTCGGCACCACCGTTCAGGAAGCTTATGCGACGCATCCGAATCTTCGGGCGGTGTGCGAGCGGGTGCTTTCCGAGCACGTTGCAGAATTAACCCGCGACCTTGCGACCGCCAAAGGCAGGTACGCGCCCGACGCGGTCTGGGGCCCTGAAAGTGTCGGGTACTTCATACAGTGTGTGCTGCAAGGCGCCTTCATCTTCGCAAAAGCTAAGCAAAGTCCCGAGATCGCCACCGCGAGCCTTGGCCACTTGCGGAACTACCTGGTGAGCCTTCTTGGCCATTCCGAAAACCACGAGAGCAACGAGTAGCGGTAATGAGCAATATCAGCTCGATTCCGAACGGCATGCACACAGTGACGCCTCACCTGGTATGTGCAGGCGCGGCCGAAGCCATCGAGTTTTACAAGAAAGCATTCAACGCGACCGAAACGTCGCGGCTGCCCGGCCCCAACGGCAGGCTCATGCACGCCAGCATCCGCATCGGCGATTCGACGGTCATGTTGGTCGATGAAATGCCTGAACACGGGGCGCTTGGACCAAAATCTCTCAAGGGCTCCCCCGTCACCATCCACCTCTTCGTCGATAATGTCGATTCTGTTGCCGCGCGGCCCGTCCGGGCTGGAGCAAAGACAACGATGCCCGTTACTGACATGTTTTGGGGTGACCGCTACGGCCAGATCGAGGATCCGTTTGGTCATCGCTGGTCGATCGCCACTCATATTGGGGACGTCGCGCCGGCCGACATGCAAAAAGCCATGCAAAGCATGTGTAGCCAGCAGAAAGCGACGCAATCCGCGTGAACAAACCGGCGCGAGGTCATTCCCTACAAGGAATGACCTCATCTATCCCCCGAGCCAACGCGGTCTTGGCGGACTTGGTCGAGCGAATGGTCGGCGTAATGGATTGGCGCGGCTAGAGAACCCCGGGACGGCGAAAACTGAACAAGCCGAGTAAACCGGAGACGGGCAATGACCTACCGCTTCATAACTTGGGCAGCCGTACTTTGGATCGCAGTTTGGCTGACACCCTACGTGTACGCCGTGAACGATCTGATTACATGGCGCTAGCTCATATGATGACACATGCCTCAACTGCTTCAGGGGTCCAACGGATAAGCGGCTCAGCACAAGCGGCTCCCTATCGGTGATCAAGCGAATTACAAAACAAAGCCAATTTTGGTCGAGGAGCGCTGACATAGACGGCAGGCACACCAGATCCCTGCAGCGATAGTATGGAGCCGCACAGTAGGCAGCCCCGCCATTCGGTATCCCGCTGGGGCTCTTCGAACCCGACGTGCCGACAGCGATTATACCTTCTCGGGCGGCGACTTAAGCGGCCTAATGCGGACAACGTCGACACCATTGCTACTAGGGCCACGATCGGCGTGCAGCTCCGACATGCACGCTCACCGTTTTGCGATACCAGACGCCAACGCCTTGCGTACATCCGACTGAGAAATTCCGAACTGCCGAGCAATCCGCGATGGCGTAACGCCTGCTTTAAAAGCGGCGCGAACAGCGTTTAACTTTCCCTGTGTCAATGGGGCGGCAGCGACCACTTCGACGCGCCGCGGCTCGGAGATTTTAAGTGTGGGCTTCTTGCCTCGTCGCTCCTGCTCGGCAATGACCGCGGATAGCAATTGGTCGAGTTCGTGGTCATCGAGGTGCCTGACCGCTTTCGGCAAATCGCCGGGCAGGATGTGGCGTGACGGGATTGCGCTCGGGGTTGTATCAATGGTCGCCGGTAAGGATCCCGACGGTTCCGAACACGGTGAATGAGCTTCGCGAGTCGGCGCGGGAGAGAATAAGTCGGGTGTCGATGATCGAGTGCGCATGCGCATGCGCTGATCATGCTACTGCCCGCGCCGATCGCAATCGCGGGCCGCATAGAACGCGCTCGATATCCACCTGTTTTACGACCTGAAGGAGACATTGGAGCCCTGGCCAGCTCATACATTTGACTGTTGGGGTGCCTTTCAGTGCATAAGCGCCCCAGCACATAAGCGGCCTCAGTACATAAGCGGCGGCTCAGGGTTTCGTAAATCAGGCGGACAGCATCGAGCAAAAGCGATAGACTAAATCGCGACCGCATGGTGCCGAGGCGCGGACGGACCTGGTGGTTAGATTTAATTTCATTTTGTCAGCAGCCACTGGCTTTGTGACTGCATTAATGCTGACTACTTGCGCCTCGCCTTCGCGAGTAGTGTGGGAGTACTACGATCAATGCGCTCGGGAAAACCCATCGTTTCTTGCAATGGCGGAATGTGGGAGACAGAAGCGTCTGGCGGAGTGCGTCCCTAACAATACTTGTTCGCCTGAAGGCAATAT
>Ga0182035_10002118_pt1 | contig 10375 bp, 12 predicted proteins | sample flu12Cox44000170_FD_125969 | JGI IMG/M metagenome (GOLD analysis project Ga0182035, IMG submission 125969) | Lab enrichment of tropical soil microbial communities from Luquillo Experimental Forest, Puerto Rico - flux4day.12C.oxic.44.000.170 | ecosystem: Environmental > Terrestrial > Soil >...
TGGCGATGCGGCCCAAGCCTATTTTCGGAAGGACGTGGGCCAGCTCAACCTGCCTGAGGCCGCTTTTCTGGCGGGCCTGATTCGCGGGCCGAACCTCTACTCGCCCTACAAATATCCTCAGCGGGCGGTGGAGCGGCGGAATTTCGTGATCCGGCAAATGGTGCAGACCGGCTTCATCGGGGCGGTGGAGGCGGAGCGTGCCATGGCTGCGCCCGTGAACCCCGCCAAGCCCGCTAAGGTAGAAGCGAGGCAAGCGGCCTTTTTTGAGGACATGGTAACGCAGCAGTTGCGTATCCTTTTTTCAGAACGACAACTGCATTTCGGCGGTTTGAGGGTCTACACCACTCTGGACCTTGACCTTCAGCGAGCGGCGGCGGAGGCCGCTCGCGCCGGATCAGCGGAGCTTGACCGGCAAGTGAAAAGGCTGAAGCACGCGGCACCTATGGATTTTCTCCAGCCACAACTGACGCTGATCGCTCTTGACCCTCATTCCGGCGACGTCAAAGCGTTAATCGGCGGGCGCGATTACGGCGCCAGCCAATTGAACCACGTGATGGCACGGAGACAGCCCGGATCGGCATTCAAGCCCTTTGTGTATGCGGCTGCCCTGAATTCGGGGGTGGACGGTTCCAGGCCCATCATCACGCCCGCCACACTTCTGAACGATGAACCGACCCAGTTTCGGTTCAGCAATAAGTCGGACAAAACCTATGAACCCAGGGACTACAAAGACTCATACCGCGGTACGGTTACGGTCCGCGAAGCCCTCATGGATTCTCTCAACGTTCCTACTGTGAGCCTGGCTCAAATGGTGGGCTACGATAAAGTACGCAATCTGGCCCTGGCGGCGGGATTCAATTCAGAACTGAAAGCGACACCATCGATCGCGCTGGGGGCCTACGTCTCGACGCCGCTGGAAGTGGCGGGGGCTTACACGATTTTCGCCCACCAAGGCCAATACGTCGCGCCGCGATGCATCGCGAAGGTTGATGATCCTTCGGGCGGCACAGTCTGGGCCAGCCCGGTCACCACTCGCCGCGTACTCGATCCGCGCGTCAGCTACTTGATGGTGAGCCTCCTCGAAAGCGTCGTCAACACTGGTACCGCAGCTGATGTTAGGGCCCGAGGTTTCCGCCTGCCGGCGGCGGGAAAGACGGGCACCTCCCACGATGGTTGGTTTGCGGGATTTACGTCGAACCTGCTTGCCGTGGTCTGGGTGGGCTACGACGACGATCGAGAACTTGACCTTACGGGCGCACAATCAGCCTTACCGATCTGGACCGAATTTATGAAGCGGGCGACAAGCCAGCCATCTTACCGGAACGCCCAGCCATTCACCGCCCCGCCTGGCGTCGTCACCGCTCCGATCGAGACGAAAGCTGTCTCGCCAGATGACGCTGACTCACTCGCAAGTCAAAATGAGGTCTTCATTGCAGGGACCGCGCCAGTGCCGCCAAGTCATGGAGACGACACAAGAGGGATCGTTCCGGCTCAGGGCCAAGCAGGCCCTGAAGCTCCCACCAACGGTGAGGCGCAGCCATTGGGCGCCTCTCAGATCCCGATTGAGATCGTGCGTCCGCAGGAGGGTCAATCGCCGGAGGGCGATGCCGCACGTAGAGCAGCAACGTCCGCTTCCTTGAGTCCTACAGAAACACTCCTACCTGAGAAGAATACGCCCACGATTCACTCGGCTGAGGACACGCCATCGGGACCGTTGCACATTCAGACGGAGCCACCGGGTCTCGAAGTTCTCATCGATGGAAAGTCGGTCGGCTTAAGCCCGTTGACCTTGCTCCTGCCGGTTGGTAAGCACACTTACAAAGTCATTCCACCACCTGGCCGAGCGCCGGCCGAGCGCTGGATTCAGATCACAACCGCTGCCACCATGACGGTTAATATTCACTACTGAGTCTTCCACGCTAGGAAAACAGGATATAGTAAGCGGCCTCATCCACGTTAGAGGAATGATCCTCCCCAGTAATGAAGGAAGGCAGAGCAGGACTTCCTGTGCCACCCTTTCCTTAGCTGTGGTTTCCCCGGCCTGACTTCATGGCACGTCGTTCCTTCGGAACAAAAAGAGTCTTAGGCGGTTGGCGCTGTTGAACTGTTCAAGATCGCAATGTATCGTTTCAAGATGTCGGCTGAGACCTCTGAGACCTCGAGGGCCTTTCGCTCCGACCCATTGAGTGGGATAGGCAGCGCACGAGCGATCCCGTCCCGATTGATGACCGCGGGAAGCGACAGACACACTTCCCCCAATTTCATGGACTTGGGCACCAGGCTTGACACGGTCAGAACCGCGTTCTCGTCTCGTAAAATCGCTCGGACAATCCGAACCAGCGCGGCGCCAATGCCGTAGTAGGTTGCTCCCTTGCCGCCGATGATCTGAAAGCCCGCCGTGCGTGTTTCGCTAGCGATCTCTCCCAGCGCGTCCTCTTCGCACTGCAGTCCCAGTTGCTGACAGAAACTCTCAAGAGGCACCCCGCCTATGCGAGCCGAGGACACAACCGGGATTTGGCCATCACCGTGTTCTCCGATGATGTAGGCATGAACGTTGTCTGCGGCTACTCCGTACCTGTCCGCCAGCCGCCGGCGAAAGCGGGCGGTATCCAGAACCGTGCCCGAACCGACAACTCGGTTTGCCGGAAGTCCTGACCACTTCCACGCGGCGTAGGTGAGGACATCGACGGGATTCGACGCAATCAGCAAGATACCGTCCGTGTTGTGGAGGGAAACATCCCGGACGAGGCAGGTTCCCGCAGAGCTCGCTGGCCGGTATCGCAGGATAGGGCGGCCGCCACAAGTCGTCGATCGAGTCTTCTATCGCCACTGCTTCCTTCAGTCTTGCCACCGCCGTGTCGGCGTCCCCGGCCTCTTCGGCAGCAAACGATTCCGCTTCCTTTGCCTGCAGGCTGATGATAACTACCCGGTCCGGTACTGCGTAGATAGTGCGGCCGCGAACGTGTCGCGACTGCAGCTCGGGCGTGTCCGGCGCGGTTTTCTTATCCGGCAGAGCCTGGTATTGCGCCGCGATGATATCCACCGTACGCTGGGCGTCCCGGAAGCGCCCCAACTGGAGATAGGCATATTCGAGATAAGTGAGATTGTGAAAATCCCGATAAGCGCCAGATTCGCCTGCGCGCTTTACATCGGCCTCCGATACTTCCCAGCCCCTCAAGTTCGTGGCCGCTGACTCATCCCAGTAGCCCAAGCGCGTGAAGATGTGCGACGGCATATGCAGAGCATGCGGTACGGCCGCCGCTGCCTGGGCATAGGCGCGCGCTGCCTTCAGACCCTGCTGTGCGTGCTCGGGATCATCGTAGGCGTGAATGAGGTGGTGCAACACACCCGGATGGTTCGGTTGGTGGGCATCGACGTTTCAAAGAGTTTCGCGGCCTGCTCTTGTTGCTCAAACCCCTTCGTACCCTCCGGAATAGCGCCCAGGATGGGCAGTCCATAGAGCAACGCGGTTTCATCATCCGGATATTTGGCATAAGCAGCCGCCATGGCGTCGCGGTAATGCTGGTCGCGCTCTCGCTTGGTTCCGGCACCGGCATCTTGGTAGAGCGCGGCCACTGCCACGAGGTAGAGTTTCTCACGAGCGGAAGCCTCCTGCGCGGACATTCCTTTCTGTACGAGTGCCCACGCCGCCATTTCATCGGCGGGCGATGGCGGATCCCAGAAGGGATGGTTGTAAGTCATCGCCGCACCCCAATACGCCATGGCACACTGGGGATCGTTCTTTGCGACTTGCGTGAACCGTTCCAGCGCGCGCACGTACCAAAAATTGTGCAAGAGGGCCAGCGCCCGATTAAACTCAGCCGCCACCGCCGGGGAGCACGAAGTATCCATGTGAACCCGGCCCAGGCCCTCCTCCGGCCCGGAGTACGCATTCCCGTGCTCTTCGTGTTGCCCGAGCGCCACGGGCCCTAAGGCCGTTAGGGTAAGAAAGAGAAGAATTGGAGTTCTCATGGCACCCTCAAAGCTCACCTAGAAGGCCACCGGCAGCGATTTCAGGCTTCGAACCAGGAAGCCTGGCTTCCACTCAAGGTCGCTTCTCACGAGCTTCAGGTTGGGCATCCTGCGCAGCACGGTTGAGATGGCAATGGCGCCCTCAAGCCTTGCGAGGGCAGCGCCCACGCAATAATGGATTCCGTGCCCGAAGGCCAAGTGCTGATTCGGGTGACGGGTGACGTCCAGTACATCCGGATCTCGAAACTGTGCCGGGTCTCGGTTCGCCGGACCGTGGCCGATCGTGACCACATCCCCGCGTCGAATCTTGGCTCCGGCAATTTCCACATCTTCCACAGCAAGCCTGCCGTTCCATTGAACTGGGGTGTCGTAGCGTAAGAACTCTTCGACCGCCGGCCCTATTAGCTCCGGCTCATCGCGAAGCCGGGCTAATTTACTGCGGATGCCGCAGAAGAGCGAGGAGCCCGTTGCAAATCAAATTCGAAGTCGTCTCGTGCCCCGCGCTCAATAGGAGCCCGCAGATTGCGCATAGGTCCGCGTCGCTCAGCCGTTCGCCATTCTCTTCGACGCTCACGAGAGCGCTAATGAGATCATCCTTCGGCTGCAATCTACGTTGCGCGGCGAGGCTAAGGATGTACTCGTCGCGCTTTATCACGCTGCGGTTAGCCCTGTCGAACATCTCTGGTGTTGGCTCGGGTGAGCCAAGCAGGCTACCGAGGTCATCCGTCCAACGCCTGAGTTGCTTTGCCATTTCCACCTCCGCCCCGAGCAGTACGGTGATGACGGCAACGGGCAGCGGATACGCCAGGTCCGATGATACCTCCATCTCGGCGGAAGCTTGTACTTTATCGAGCAGGCCATTCGTCAGTTCCTGAATCCGCGGTCGTAGTGGATCGACGGGACGCGGAGTGAAAGCCCGGTTCACAAGGTTTCGCAGTTTTGTCTGTACGGGAGGTCGTTCCGGATCATGCTGAGTGCCAGGTTCCGTGTGAGTGCTAGAGTGGTCCGCCTGCTGGTCTGGCCGGGACAATCGTGCCGCTCCTTTCGAGGAAAAACGCTGATCGGCCAACACCGATGCCACCTCTCGGTACCCGGTAATCAGCCAGCGTTCCAGTTGCGGGTCAAAATACACGGGGGCGCAGGCGCGAATGGCATGATAGAGAGGATAGGGGTCATGTGTCGCATCAGCTGACTTGAGGCTGTAAGGGCCGGTGGGCGTTCTCGGACTGGCTATCATGGACGCTCCTGCAACCAAACTGGCTGTCCTGACGGAGATGCGTTCTCCACGATCCATTGGTTGCGACATTGCAGGTTCTCCTGTCGGCAACTTTCCTCGTCCGCGGTGGTGGAAGCTGGCCGAGGCTTTACGCCTGCCAAACCTGTAAAAGCTCCTGCGGTTCACAGAGTGCTCACCTTGTTCGTTCAATGTGGGTCATTAACAGGCGGACTTTCCAATGGACGGCGTGGGTCAATTCAGACCGTCGTGCTTAGTTCGCATGTTGTCTCAGCTGGTCGAGAAACTTTGACGCATGCCCCACCAGCTCAGGCGGCGAACTGACGGTGATGTACGCGCGATGGTCCGCGGTAGCGACGGCAACCACGGGCTCCAATTCGGGACTGAGGATTGGATAGGCCGCAGTAACGCGGAATCGTTTCAGCTCAGGCATGTCCGGAAACTTGCCGAGATTAGTCAACACCGCGTCGTAGCCGATGCTGCGCCAAACCCGTTCATATGCCGTCTGCGGGTTCGGCCTACCAGCAACAACCGACGCCATCGCGAGGGCTCTCGCGTGCAACGCATGCGGATTGAACGCTTGCATCACCTGCTGACGTGCCGACCGCGCAAGAGACCAGAATTCAGGCGTCGTATTTCGATCCAGGGTCGCCATGCCGGCCGAGATGTACAGCCCAAAATCCTCGATTACATTTGTGAAAAGCCTTCGCACGTTGATCGGCGCAAGGCACTGAAGAGTCTCCTGACCGGGCAACGAGAGGAGGAGTGCGGACAGTAAAGCCCCGTGAAAGGTCGCGCCTTCCTGCCGGCAGCGCGACAGAATGCGGTCGAGCTCACCCGGGTCAATCTGGAAAATCTGCAGAGATGCCCTCTGTGGACGATCGAATCGTGCGACCCCGTTGGAACTCATCGCGGGCGGTTGCAGTTGATTCATGGGAGCCGTTGCCCTGCTGCGAAGAAGATCTTCGAGAGCAGGTCTGGGAGGCAGTTCCTTAAGCCCGTATCCTTCCATGGATTTGAGCAGATCCCTTACGAGATACATGGCGGACACGCCGTCGCCGATCGAGTGATGCACAACGAGGATCAATTCCGACAAGGCTTCACCCTGTACCAACACAACGCGCAGCAGCGGTCGATCACCCGGTTCAAAGGGAAGCGCCAATTGCGTCTCCACTTCGTGGAGCCATTGAGTGTTGTCGGCACGTCCGACGACGCGCAGCAAGATTGGTACAGAGGAGGGAACGAATTCCGGATTTCCATCACCATTCACATGAATGGCTGTCCTGAGAAGGGGGTGCCGGCGCTGAGACTGCAATAACGCTGCGTTCAGATTCTCTACCGAAATCGAGCTGCCCTCGATTCGGGAAACAAATATGAAGTGACGTGGCGTCCACTGATCGACCAGCCAAAGCAGATGCTCAAACGGGCCGAGCTCACGATGCATTTGTACTGCTAAGTTTTCGTCCGGTCTTATAAAGACTTCGCCCATAAAGACTCCTTTTTTCGCAACCATCCGGCGCATTTCAAATCCTGACGATGAGAGGCGCATTCACGAGCAGATGTAGGTCAGCTCTTGAAGTCTCTGCCGCCGCCGTCATCAGCGGTGCGCATGCATCGCACAACCGTTGTATTTACCACCCGGTGCGACGTGCGTACCGCTGCTCCTTGCGGCCGTGTTCTTCGATGGTGTCACGTTAAGACCAGGCCGTCGGTCTGGTAAAGGCCTCCACCTACAGCTTGCAAACTGAGTGGCCGTCGAAATTACTGACCCAGATGTTGGCCCCATCAAAAGCTACGCCAATGGGATAGTTACCCACTGTAAAGGTGCCGAGGGTCTTCCCATCGCTGGCTCGCAGCTTGCTCACACTATTGCCGCCGTTCGTCACCCAGATGTTGGCTCCGTCAAAAGCTACGCCGGCGGGCGGACCTCCCACGACAAAGGTGCCGAGGGTCTCCCCGTCGCTCGCCCGCAGCTTGGTCACGGTGCTACTGGAACTATTCGCGACCCAAATGTTGGCTCCGTCAAACGCTATGCCTATGGGTATGTTACCCACGGCAAATTTTACCGAGGGTCTTCCCATCGCTGGCTCGCAGTTTGCTCATACTTTTGCTGCCATTGTTCGTCACCCAACTGTTGGCTCCATCAAAAGCAACGTTGTAGGGCCCGCCTCCCGCCTCAAATGTACCGAGGGTCTTCCCATCGCTCGCCCGCAGCTTGGTCACCGTGTTGCCGATAGTATTCGCAACCCAAACGTTGGCCCCGTCAAAGGCAACGCCAATGGGGTTGGTGCCCACGGCAAAGGTGCCGAGCGTCTTCCCATCGCTCGCCCGCAGCTTGGTCACCGCGTTGATGCCACTATTCGTCACCCAGACATTGCCCCCATCAAACGCCACGCCGAGGGGCCCCTCCACCCCAAAGGTACCGAGGGTCGCACCATCGCTCGCCCGGAGCTTGGTCACTGAGTGGCTCCCGAGATTCGCCACCCAGATGTTGGCGCCATCAAAGGCCAGGGCAAAAGGTTGGAACCCAACGGCAAAGCTCGCTGTCTGGTTCGCGTCATACCAGTGCAGGAGGGCGACTTGGAGCGGGTTCTTAGTTGAGCTGGTCACGCCAATCAAGGGCGTTGTCTGCGTTGCTTCTCCGATTTCGCTTTCGTCTTGTGTGTAAGCCCGATACGGAACGATGGCCGCCAAGCCAAGGAAAACTATCGTCGCCAGTATCACGAATTTGCTTAGATCGATCCTTCCGCGGATTGTGAGAGTCTGTTTCATGTTACGGTCTCCTTTCAAGTTGGTTGTTGTTTTCCACAGTTGTCTTCAAAGGCTCGCGTCATGTGATGGCGTTCGGCTCGCAACCGACATGACTGGCGCATTCCCAAAGCGGGCTCCGCCCGCGAATGTCCAGTTGGGGTGCGCATACATCACAAACCGATGTATGCACCCAGGGATAACCGTGTTTCTCACTCCGTGCCTTCAGCTAATTTTGTTGGCCACGAAGGTCGCGACAAATGGTGGGGTCTCGACCATGACATCGATTTGGTTTCCGCTGCTGACCACAACGATGCCGTATTTGAAGGTGCTAGTCGTTGTCCCCACTTTCTGCTCGAGGGTCACCGTTCCGGCGCAGTTTGCCTTCAGCGTATAGGTTCCGCTACCGGTAATGGGGACTACCTCCTTCTCGTTACTGCCGGAGCCGGCAAAATCAGCCTTGCCCGTGCCATCCAGTGTGAGGACACCGATGGTGGCGTCAAATCCTTCGGGGTTCGCTCCCAAGCTGCTCAGCAGGCCGTAATTGCCTTTGATCGTTGCGAGCGTGCAGCCGGTGGTGGCATTCTCATCGTCTTGGGCGTGTGCGGGAACCACGTGGCCCGTTTTTCCCAAGCCGTAGAAAACAATCCCTATCAGAGTTGCGAAAATCGCTGATAGCCCGATAATCCTTCCGAACACCTTTGCACATTTCATGTTTCCTCCTTGGAAATCGGTTCGTTGGTTTTTTTTGCCTCGTATCAGGGCACGGCCTTAGCCGTGCCACCAGAGGGCGAAACCAGGCACGGCTTTAGCCAGTGGTGCTGGCCATCAGGGGCTAAAAGCCCTGAGGGGGAAAGGCGTTCCCAGCGGCACGGCTGAAGCCGTGCCCTGATACAAGACGAGCTCAACTTGCGCCCGATGCCGGCCGAATAAGTCATCGCTTTTTTCGAAACTCAACACTAGTTGAGATACAGCTGAATGGTTGCGGTACGGAACCCCGTCATAGCAGAGTCCCCCTTAACGCCCACCGAAAAATAGACGTTGACGGTTTGAGTGGACCCGGCGGGAATTCCCTTTTTCATCCACTGGAAGGTGTGGGCGGTAGCGAGCGGTCCGGTATTCGTTGAGTCGACATTGATGAACGAATTCGGATCCACGGCTTGTCCGGGTCCGTTCACAAACACGTCCATCTGTGCGACTGTCCCTGCGGTTACCATCCAGATTCCGGCTGAGACCTCCACCCGGATCGTACAGCCTGCCGTGTGGGCCGGCGGGCAAACCACCGTGGTGGGAGCAAAGCCTGAGACCAAATTGAATCCTATCGTAAGGAGGTTACCCTCCGTTTGGATGGTAGTTTTGGCGAGTGTCAGATTGGGCGCTACCTGAGGACCCGAGGCTTCGGCGGCAGCATCTTCCTCAGGTTGTCCATTCGCCTCCCGGGATTGTTCTTCTTGTTGGTCTTGCGCGAATGCGCTCGCTGCCATCGCGAGCGATAGCGCAGCGAGCAGACACATGATGGGCCAATATTTCGATTTGGTCATTGCAATTCCTCCTTTTACTTTGTGTGTCAATTGAATTGGTTATGCCCCTCCATGGTTTCGTGGTGAACGCGGTTTTCGGAAAAATGCGCGCGCCCGTGGAACAGGAAGTCAGGGAGCACGTGGCTGTCAGTTCGCTTCGCCGATCCGTTTCAGGTAAACCTTGGCTGAATCGGCCATCGTTAGAATGGCTGCGCCGAGCATGATGCAATCCTTGACCACGAGGAGTCCGGGAAGTGCGAGAAAGGGAAATCCGTGGACAGTGTTGCCCGGGCCTGAAACCCAAGCCTCCGGCGTTGTCACGAGGAAGGAAAGGGTGGTCAACGCCATCAGCACCACGAGGAAGCTACCTACAGCAGCAACCTGAGGACGGAGTGGGTGAAGAGCGATGAGCAACCCAAGGCCGACGATCACGCAACCTAGTCCATAAGAAAAAGCGTAGGTCCCATTCGTCTCGTTCCACTCGTGATTCGTGATGTTCAGTGCACCAGCCGGGTTTCGCTCGCGATACTCGGGCGCCGGTGATGATAGAAGAAGCTCATCAGCGGACTGTTCGCCACGAAGGGCACAATGCCTTCCGCCTCGTAATTGGCGGCCTTGAGACCGCCAATCCAGCAGAGAACCACAACCAGACCTAGGCGCAACATGGCGAACCCAAAGCGATCCAACTGAGCCGCAGTGACATAAAAGGATCTAATTACACCACTGAGTTCGTAGTGACCAGCGCCGGTAGTGGATTCATGAGAGCGCAATTCTTGCGTCGGTGAGCTAATCATAAGAGTCTCCTTTTGTGAGTTCAAATCTTGTTCCCCTCAAATCGTCAGAACTAGGGTTTCTTGCTTCCCCGCCAACGCGCTGCTTTGTGATCAACCCGTTCTCCTAA